>ERZ839767.165-NODE-165-length-111409-cov-11.964662_pt1 | contig 111409 bp, 100 predicted proteins | sample MGYA00519879_ERZ839767 | MGnify/ENA primary metagenome ERZ839767 (study PRJEB31850, sample SAMEA3708852) | human gut metagenome | biome: human gut; feature: human-associated habitat; material: faeces | place: China | collected 2014 ...
CGGACTCAACCCGCGCTTTCAGCGTTACGTTCGACCTGCCGGAAGGCTGGACGGTTAAGCACGAAGAAAGCCCCCGCTCCGATCCGGATTTTATGGATTACTGCAATTCTATGGTTGAGAGCGAAGTTCTCTATGATGAAAACGGCAAGATTGCCGGAGCTGTCGGATTCTATCCGTATTCACCCGATGATTATAAAGAGTACGGTGTAAAATCAGTCTACAGCACAGCGGCTCTGGGACGCATCAAGCTTGTTAACTGGGATAATTTTCATCCCGTTGACGGCGATTCATCGAACTGTGAAAGTGCATATACCTCATCAATGCACTGGATTTCCTCATGGATGGACGAGCGGGAATTCCACCCCTTCAGCTGTCCTGTTGCTGTATCCTACACCACGAATACTCCTGTTTACGTGGCTGTCGAACTCTCATATGCTTATGAGAACTCGGCAAGTCTTTCCAAGTGCGTTGCAGAGAGCATAAGGTTTGAATGACGGAAAGGGGAATTAACCGTAACCGATAACGAGCCTCATTTCTTTTTCCGAATAAAACACCCCTGCCCGGGTAATGTAATACCGGGCGGGGGTGTTTTGCCGTGCGGCATATATTTGAAAAAAAGCGTTTAAACCGTTGCCAAAAAAGGAAAAGTGTTGTAAAATTGGCATGAATGACGGAATGCGCAAAGCATTCATTAAATCACGGAGGAATTACTTCAATGAACCCGAAATTCAAGAACAATATCGGTATCATGGTTCCCGAAATCCTGATGCCCGCAAAGAATGTTGACCTTACCAAATGGGCATGCGTTGCGTGCGACCAGTACACTTCCCAGCCCGACTATTGGAACAAGTGCGAAGAGATCGTCGGCGATGCTCCGTCCACCCTGCGCCTTATGCTTCCGGAGATTTATCTTGAAAAGCCCGGCGAAACCGAAAAAATTGCCGCGATCCGCAAGGCAATGCACGACTATATCGACAACGGCATCCTTCAAAATCTTGGCGAAGGTTTCGTTTTCACGCGCCGCAGCGTCGGCGGCAACACCCGCAACGGACTTGTTGTTGCACTGGATCTCGAGTGCTATGACTACTCCAAGGGTTCAACGACCCTTATCCGCGCAACCGAGGGCACGATCGTTGAGCGCATCCCGCCCCGCCTGAAGATTCGCGACGGCGCACTGCTTGAGCTGCCCCATATTCTTGTTCTTATCGACGATGAAAAGAAAACCGTTATCGAACCCCTTGCGGAAAAGCTTCAGAACACTGAAAAGCTCTACGATTTCGACCTTATGCAGAACGGCGGACACATTGAGGGCTGGTTCGTCAACAATGAAGGCATGATCGAGGACGTTATCTCCGCGCTGAACGCACTTGTTGATCCCAACAAGTACGGCACCGAAATGCCTCCCCTGCTGTTTGCAATGGGCGACGGCAACCACAGCTTTGCAACCGCAAAAGCAAATTGGGAAAAAGTCAAGGCCACCCTCACCCCCGAAGAGCAGGCGGATCACCCCGCACGCTTTGCACTTGTTGAACTTGAAAACGTTCACGATGACGGCATTGTTTTCGAACCCATCCACAGGGTCGTTTTCAACGTTCATGTTCCCGCATTCCTTGAAGCACTGAAGGCGAAGCTTGCGGAGCAGAACAACGGCGAATGCGAAATCAACTTCTATGACTGCGAATGCTGCATGGAAAAGGCGGAGAAGGCCGCTCCCGAGGGCGCGCATGTTATTCCCGTCATTACCGAGAACGGCAAAGGACTTATTGTTGTTGCAAAACCCAATGCACAGCTTGAAGTCGGCACGCTTCAAAACGCTCTTGACGTTGTTCTTAAAGCAACCGAAGGCGCGACTATCGACTATATCCATGGTGCAGACGTTGTGAACGACCTCGGCAGCAAGCACGGCAACATCGGCTTCCTGCTTCCCCCCATGGAAAAGAGCGCATTCTTCCGCACCGTTGTTTTTGACGGCGCACTGCCCCGCAAGACTTTCTCAATGGGCGAAGCACATGAAAAGAGGTATTACCTCGAATGCAGGAAGATCTGCAAGTAAAACCTGCGCTTTGAGTTAAATGCTCGAGTTTCGGAGCCTGCAAACGGCTGAACCGAAGACCGATTCATATTGGACCCGATTTACGGAGCGTTTTGTGAGGCGCTGCTTCACGGAATGCTCCGTTTGCAGGTTTTCTTCGCATTAATTAAAAACACTTTCTGTCAAATACTCTGTCAAAGGCAAGGTAACAAACAATGCTTGAAACAACATTCCATTCGCTTACGGCCGTGCTTATCGTGATGTTCATGGTCGCCGTGGGCTGGCTTTTCGGCAAACTCGGCTATCTGCGCCGCGAACACAAAAAGCTTATGACCAAGCTTATTATTTCGGCGGGTATGCCTTCCCTTGTTGTGAACACCGTGTTCGGAAAAATCGACCTTGACGCGCTGCAAAATCCCGCACTGCTGTTCCTTTTGCCTGCGCTGAGCATGATTATAACTCTTCTGCTCGGCTTTATTTTTGCAAAGCTGCTGAAACCCGAGGCAAAACGGCGCGGCGGGTTTATCGCGATGTGTGCTTTTTCGAATTCCGTTTTTGTCGGACTGCCGATGAACACCGGGCTTTTCGGCGATGAAGCCGTGCCGTACGTGATGTGCTTCTACATTGTCAACACAACCCTTTTTTGGACGATCGGGAATTATCTCATCTCTCGCTCCGGCGAAGGTGAAAAGCGCGGCGGAATTCTGCACAATCTTAAAAAAATCGTTTCCCCACCCCTGGTTGCGCTTGCTGTTTGCCTTCCGCTTGCGGCGCTCGGCGTCAAAATGCCGCAGCCTGTTGTTAAGCTCTCCGGCTATATGGGCAATATCGTAACGCCGCTCGCGCTGTTTTATATCGGATATGCACTGTATGAATACGGGTTTAAAAGCCTTAAGCCCGACCGCTGCATGCTTGCTGTCATGGGAATGCGCTTTATCGCCGCGCCGCTTATCATGCTTGTGCTCTGCAAACTTTTCGGTCTGAGCGGAATGCCGAGCGGGGTTCTTGTTATCGAATCCGCCATGCCCGTTATGACGCAGGCCGTTGTTGTTGCGGCGGCAAACGATGCAGATGAATCATTCGTTGCTGCCGGAATGAGCCTTACGACTCTCGGCTGTTTCATCTTTGTCCCTCTTCTGATGCTGCTTATGGATGCCGTCGGTTTGGTTTAAAAGCATTTCCCCGCCGACGGGACACCAATGCCGCGGGACAGTATTTTTGTTTTGTGAACGGCATTTAATGAAAAGCTTTGCAATATATTATTTATGATGTTAAAATACAATCACTAAAGGAAGTTTGGAGGTATTGTTTGCCCACCGACAATTCGGCACTTAACAACGTATTATGAAAACAAAAAAAACAAGCACTGAAAAAAGCGCGAAGAACAGCGGTTTTCGCAGCCTGCTGCCCTGCGCAAAGGGGTATCGGCTTCCCTCGTTTCTGACACCGATATTCATCGTTCTTGAAGTTACGATGGAAGTTTTTATCCCACTCCTTATGGCGGCAATAGTTGACGGCGGGCTTTACGGCTCGCCTGATTTCACCCTTCGGAAGTATTTTTCGGCAGAGCTTATCGCCGACAAAACCCGATTCGTAATTATTCTCGGCGGCATAATGGTGCTTGCGGCAATGCTGTCGCTTGCATTCGGTATGCTTGCCGCACGTACGGCTGCGGTTGCAAGCATGGGTTTTGCAAAGAACCTGCGCCGAAAAGTTTTTGAAAAGATTCTGTCTTTCTCTTTCAAAAACACGGACAGATTCTCAACACCCTCCCTCGTTATGCGTACAACGGCGGATATCAACAACGTTCAGAATCTTTATCAGCAGATGATACGCATATTTGTGCGCGCTCCGGTCATGATGGTGCTTGCGGCCGTTATGGCTCTGCGCGTAAATGCGGAGCTTTCGGTCATTTTCCTTGTTGCGCTGCCCATTATGTTCTGCACACTCATTTCAATGGGAATGATAGGCAAGCCGCGTTTCCGCATCATGTTAAAAAAATATGATAAGATGAACGCTTCCGTTCAGGAAAATCTTGTCGCCGCACGCGTTGTGAAATCTTTTGCACGCGAGGATTATGAAAAAAAGAAATTTGCCGCTTCCGCCGATGACCTTAAAAAGGCTCAAATTTACGCACAGAAGCTTTTCTCCCTCCTGCCTGCGATTCAAATGGGTATTATGTGGACCTGCGCCGTCATTCTGATGCTGATGGGCGGCAATCAGGTGTTTGCGGGAACGCTTACGAAGGGCGAACTTGTCAGCATGTTGACCTATACCAATCAGGTTGTAGGTTCCGTTTCAATGGTTGCAATGATCATCATGATGCTCACCATGACGCGCGAATCCGTGACGCGCATCAACGAGGTGCTTGACGAAGTTCCCGACATTACGGATAACGGCAGCACGCTCAAAGTCGAAAACGGTGAGATTGAATTCCGCCATGTTAATTTCAGCTATTCCGGAAAAAACGACAACCTCACGCTTTCTGATATCAACCTGCACATTCGCGCCGGTGAGACCATCGGCGTTGTGGGCGGCACCGGTGACGGAAAATCGACCCTGATGCAGCTCATTCCGCGTTTTTACGATGCACTTTCGGGCGAAGTGCTTGTCGGCGGAAGGAATGTTAAAGATTATTCACTGTACGAACTGCGCGAAAGCGTATCAATGGTGCTTCAAAAGAACATGCTTTTTTCCGGCACGATTCGCGACAATCTCCGTTGGGGAAACAAGGACGCAACGGATGAGCAGATTGAGCATGCCTGCCGTCTTGCATGTGCGCACGATTTCGTTATGAGCTTCCCTGACGGGTACGACACGGATCTCGGACAAGGCGGTGTGAATGTTTCCGGCGGACAGAAGCAAAGGCTTTGCATTGCCCGCGCGCTGCTCAAAAATCCGAAGATCCTGATCCTTGACGACTCCACAAGCGCAGTCGATTCACGCACCGATGAAAGCATCCGCGCCGCATTCCGCGAAAGTCTGCCCGGAACAACAAAGCTCATCATTGCCCAGCGCATAGCCTCCATAATGTATTCCGACAGGATAATCGTTATGGATAAGGGACGCATTTCAGATGTCGGCACTCACGATGAGCTTATGCAGCGCAGCGAAATCTACCGCGAAGTTTACCTGTCTCAAAACAAGGAACTTCCGCAGGAAGGCGGAACGGTCTCCGGCGTAAACAGCAGCTCTGACATAAAAGGAAAGGAGGCGGTCACTAATGCCTAAAATGCCCGGAGGAAGAGACAACCCCGCTGCACGTTTTGCAGGCAGCGGCCGCCCCGCAAATCCGCTCAAAACAATGAGCAGGCTGCTAAAGTACTACGGCAAATGCCGCTGGATGTTCACTGTTGCGGTTATTATGATCGCAGTCTATTCCCTTGCAACAATTGCCGCAAGCTACATGATGAAACCCCTTGTTGCCGTGTTGGAAGAGGCAAGCATCACGCCAGATGCGGCACAGGCAAAATACCTTGCCCTGCTTATCGGCATGGCGGGGCTGTATGTGCTCAGTGTTCTCACCAACTATTGTTTAAACTATCTGATGCTCAAATGCTCCGCAGCGGTGCTTTGTGACCTGCGCAAGGATATGTTTGACAAGATGCAGAGTCTTCCCATAAGCTATTTTGACACGCATACGCACGGCGAGCTTATGAGTTACTATACAAACGATATTGACGCGATCCGCGAGCTTCTGCACCAGAGCATCACGCAGCTGATAATCTCCTGCATATCCCTCGTCGGCATCGTTGCAATGATGCTCATTCTTTCCGTTTCGCTGTTTGCAATCGTTGTTGTTATGGGGTTTGTTGTGTTTTTTACAGTCAAATTCATCGGCAAAAAGAGCGGAAAGAATTTTGCCCGTCAACAGAAAGCCGTTGCATCCGTGAACGGATACATTGAAGAGATGATGGCGGGGCAGAAGGTCGTTAAGGCCTTTAACCATGAGGAAGAATCCATGAAGGCATTTGATGTGCTGAATATTGAATTCTGTTCGGCAGCAACAAAGGCAAATACCTATGCCAATATCATGGGGCCGATAATGAACAACCTGTCTCATATTTTCTATTCGATAACGACCACCCTCGGTGTTCTCGGTCTTGTGACTTCCGGCAGCGTGCTTATTGCTTTTTTGCAGTACATACGGCAGTTTGCGGAGCGCATATCGCAGATTTCGCAGCAGTTCAATTTCGTTCTGCTTGCGCTTGCGGGCGCGGAGCGCGTGTTTAAGCTTATGGATGTTCCGCCCGAAATCGATGACGGCGATGTTGCCCTCGGCTTGAACGCACACGGCGAAAAAGTCTGGCGCGTTCCCAACGGAACCGAGTCGGGAGCAAACAATTCCGTGACTGAAATTCCGCTTGCGGGCATGGTTGAGCTGCACGACGTTACCTTCAGCTATGACGGCAAGGTGAACGTTTTGAACGATGTTTCCCTCTATGCAAAGCGCGGACAAAAGATCGCGTTTGTCGGCTCCACCGGTGCCGGCAAAACGACGATAACCAACCTTATCAACAGGTTCTATGATGTTAACGAGGGTGAAATCACCTATGACGGTATCGATGTTCGCCGCATCAAAAAACGCGACCTTCGCGGAACACTCGGCATGGTTTTGCAGGATACGCATCTGTTCACCGGCACGGTTATGGAAAACATTCGTTACGGCAAGCTGGATGCAACGGATGAAGAATGTATTCAGGCGGCAAAGATCGCAAATGCGCATTACTTCATCTCTCACCTGCCGAACGGCTATGATACGATGCTCACTTCGGACGGCGCAAACCTGTCACAAGGTCAGCGTCAGCTTATCGCAATTGCACGAGCCGCCGTTACCAATCCCGAGGTGCTCATTCTTGATGAGGCGACAAGCTCGATCGACACAAGAACCGAACTGCTCATCGAACGCGGCATGGACAGCCTTATGGAAGGAAGAACGGTGTTTGTTATTGCACACCGACTCTCCACCGTTCGCAATTCAAATGCCATTATGGTGCTTGAAAAAGGCCGTATCATTGAGCGCGGCGACCATGAAGAGCTGCTCCGCCGCAAGGGCCGATACTACGAGCTGTACACAGGCATGTTTGAATTGAGCTGATTACTGCGTCGAAATTCGAACAGCTCCGTGTATTCAATGTATTTCGATTGATGCATTACACGCACGGAACGCAAATTAAAGGGAACCGTCGAAACAAATCGGCACGGTTCCCTTTTTGATGCTGTTGATTCAATTATTCCGAACGCGCATTGAAATTCGATGTATTAAAACCCGGTGCGGGATGATTGATCCGTGCGAAGCCGCCGGTCATTCGTCGATTCGCGGTTCGTCCGTCTTCGGCCTTTCCGGTTTCGGGGAAAGATAATGCGGGCGATAGCGATAAAGCGTGCAGGTCATGCCTCCGTTTGAAAGCTTGCGCCTTTTATCCGCTCTTGCGCCGTATATGCGTTCAAAATCCGGATGTGATGCAATGATGTTCACGCTCCAGCCGTCAAGCCGCGAAAAAATGCCGTGCATTTGACGATACAGCTCTTCCGCACTCTGTTTTTCAAGCAATCGCTCACCGTACGGCGGGTTGCAGACGATCACGCCGCCCGTACGCGTTTCACGGAGCTTTTGAACGGGTTCAACGCGCCAATCGAGCATGACCCCCGCTTTTTTTGCATGTTTTTTGCAGAGCTCAATCGAATGCGGGTCTATATCCCTTCCGGATATATCCACTGTGTCACGGCGAACACTGTCCCTCGCCTGCTCCCGCGCCGCAGCGAATGCGTTGTTCTGCAAAAAATGCCAGTCCTCAGCCGCAAACTCCCGATTAATTCCCGGCGCGATATTGTTTGCGATCATTGCGGCTTCAATCGGCATTGTGCCCGAACCGCACATCGGGTCTATGAGCGGACGTGTTTGCCTGTAACCCGAAAGCATCACTATTGCGGCACCGAGCGTTTCCGATATCGGTGCAGGCACATTGTATGTTCTGTATCCCCTTCGGGACAGTCCCGCGCCGCAGCAATCAAGAGCAACGGTGACTTCATCGCGCAGAATCCCGATTTCGATTATTATGCGTCTGCCGTTTTCCGGCAGAATTTTAAGTCCGTATTCACGCGAAAGCGAATCCACAATCGCTTTTTTCGCAATGCTTTGACAGTCGGAAACCGAAAAAAGTCTGCTTTTTGCAGATTTGCCGTTCACATGGATAAAACTTGTGCGCAGCAGGTAATCCTTCCAGCGAATGCGGCGCACGCCCTCGTACAGTTCATCAAAAGTTACGGCGCGGAACGAAGCAAGCTTCATCAGCACGCGTTCCGCAGTTCTGAGCCAAAGACAGGCACGCGCCATTGCAAAATGGTCTCCCGCAAAATCAACTCTTGCATCGCTGACGCGAAGCACCTCAATTCCAAGATCGCGCAATTCGCCCGCAACGACGGACTCAAGCCCGATTTTGCACGTTGCAAAATAAGTATCAGTCATACATATATCTCCGTTTATGTTGCTGCCGTAAACCGCCGGCGCACTGTCATTCCGCATCCGGTGCGCCGCCGTTGTTTTCGGACCCGCTTTCGGATTTGTTCACAGAATCATCTTTTGCTTCTTTATCAGACTTTCTTCCCGAATTTGTCCGTTTTTTTGAAGCGAGATCCGCCTTGTTTGAGCCGGCGTCGGCGTTTTTGCGGGAAGACGGCTTGGTTTTTCCGGCCTTTTTCCGTTCTGCTGCTGCTTTTTCCTCTGCATGAAGCTTTTTGAATGTTTCTTCAAAGCTGTCTTCAAGTTTGCACATTTCTTCCGGCTCGAACATTCCGTATACGCAAAGATCGCTTTGAAGCTTCTCCGCCGCATTTTCCAATCTGCGCAGAGTTATATCATAATCCTTTATAAGTTTTTTTGCATTAACTGCTCTTTTGCTGTTCATAAAGCGGCATGTATAATCAATCGCCGCTGCATATGCAGGAACCTGCGAATTGGATAATGCCAACCCCAAATCATTGTACAGTTCCGCAGCCGCTTCAACAATATTTTCGGCTTCCTGCCTGATTTTTTTGCTGCAATTGCAGAGCTTTTGCTGCAAGAGTGCATTCAGCCGCCCGAACGGTGCCTGCAAATGCGGGCAATCATCCTCTTTTTCTTCGTCATCCGTTTTGTCGGGTTGATTTTCGGTTGAGAACAGTTCACCCGTTAAGAGTTTTCCCTTATCAAAAATCGTGAACCTTGTCATATTCTCTTTATCGCGGAAAGTCATGATTGCAAACCTGCGAACGCTGTCGTCACAACTCGGATCCAAAAGAATCTTGTAAAGCTCATGCATCGCCGACCGACGGTCACGCTCGTACAAAAGCATCAATCCGCCGATACGGAAGGGCGGAGGAGTTTTTTCTGCGCAATACCGTACGCACTCTTCAATCTCCTCTTGTGTAAGCTCCGGTTCGCTTTCGGTCAACATCCTGCCTGCATCTTCATTTCCGAGTTCGTTCGAAAGCACGGTCATGCAGCGGAACAGTTCGCCGCTCGGAACATCATAGGGTATGCTGACGTTTCTCAGAATGCCGTCCTCCTGCGTTTTTATGCACAGTTTGCGATAATAAGCAGCAACACTGTCACTCGGATCTATTCGCAGCTGTTTTTCAAAGAGAGTTCTGGCAAGAGCATAATCCCCGCTGAGGTAGGCTGACAGAGCATAGTTATGGATTACCAATTGATCGTACGGGTGCTCCGAATAGACCCTTTTAACGAGAGTCATCGCGGCGGAAGCATTTTGAATCTCCAGCATCACGGCGGATGCCCGCATCAGCTCTTCTTCATCCAAACCTTTCATTTTAAGGATGTTGTCCGCACACTCGGCTGCTTTGCGCGGCCTGTGAGCTCCGCTGTACAAAAGCGCGGCATAGCACCGAATCGTTAATCTCGATTTCCATTTTTCGGGAGCGGCCTCGTATTTTTTGATACCTTTTTTAAAATGCATCACAGCATAGCAGCTCAAAAGATACTTTTCGAACAGTTCATAGGAATCCGGGAATTTTTCAATTGCATCGCTGAGAAGTCCGTATGCCATATCGCCGTTCACGCGATCCTCCTCTGCTTCAATGCGTTTCAGTGTTTCTTCAAGCTCAACCTCACTGCTGTCGCGAACGGCAGGAACTGATTCCCTTGACTCGTTCAAAGCACAATTCGCCTCACATATATCAAGAGCCTCGTAAACAGCAATCAAGTCCTCATCAGTGTAGCTGTCCGGAACGTTTATCAGGAACTGCCTGTACGCTTTGCGCGCCGCAACATATTCACCGAGTCCAAGGTAGCTGTAGCCCGCGATCATGAAAGCATCCTGAACATATTCATGACCGGAATTCAGGACGCACGAGGAATAAGCAAGCGACTCGGTGAACCTGTTCATCTCGTTGTATGTTCCCGCGATTGCAAGCATAACTTCCTCGTTTTCGGGTTCAATTGTTTCCGCACGCCGCATCAGCGAAAGTGCGCCGATATGATCGCCCGCATCGAGTTTGTCCGCCGCAAGCTTCATAACAAGCTCAACATTGCCGCTGATATCAATAACGTTGTCAGGTTTCTTTTTTGTGCTTCTCATGCTGCATATCCTCCACCCGGTTTTAAGCAGACGCCGAGTTGAAGCCGTTTCATTAAAGTCAAGCCGTTCGGCGAGTTTCCGATTTTTGTTGATTTCGGTTGTATTCCGTTTTTGAGATCACTCATTTCCGCAGTCGTTTATCGCTTCGGCAAGATCTGCGGAAATCTCATCCGAATCGTTTCCGCCTGCCTGTGCCTCTTCAAGCAGAGCGCGGAGTTCATCCTCGTTAAAAACGTATTTCGTTTGGCAGAAAGAGCATACAAGCTCCGCTTTGCCGTCGTTTTCAATAATATCTTTCAGTTCGTTTTCGCCGAGCGACATAATGACGCGCTCAAGCCTTTCCCTGCTGCAATCGCAGCGGTATGCAGGGCAGAGAGTGTCGGTAATTTCAAACTCCATGCCTTCGAAAAGGGCGTTAAGCGCGCTTTCGAGGGTCTCTCCGTCATCCATATGCTGTGACAGCTTTGCGATTTTGCCCGTCAGCTGTTCAAGCCGAATAATATCGCTCTCCGGACAATCGGGCAGCGGTGCAATAATCAGCCCGGCAGCGGAGCGCACTGTCCCCTGCTGCGGCTCAACCCTTACGCCGAGATAAACCAGCGACGGCTGCTGTTCGCTTGTGTAAAAATAATTTGCGAAATCATCTGCAATTTCGCCGTCAATAAGCTCGCACCTGCCGACATACGGCTCCCGCAGCGACAAATCGCGAATAACGCGCAGCTCACCGCTGCCGCCGACAGCACCCGAAACATCCAGCTTTCCGAACTCGTTAAGCGGCAGTTCAACCTCCGGATTGGTGATGCACCCCTTAACGATTCCGCCCATATGCCCGACAACCGTTATGTTGCCCGCAGGCCCTCCGCCCGCAATTGTCGCCGTTATGCTGTCCGTTTCGCTTTTCAGCTGTGCACTCATCATGGAAACGGCGAGCAGCATTCTTCCGAGAGCGGCGGTGCAAACACGGCTTGTTCCGTGAATTTCTCTTGCGGTTTCAACTATTTCGCGTCCCGAAACGGCGATCACGTTCACTGTGCGGTTAAAAAGCAGACCGCGAATGATATTGTCGCGTTCAGCGCATGTGTTTTCAATGCGGTCGACAGTTGCATCGCTTTCGTTCATCTTATTTTCAATTTCGTTATTCATAATGTTTTCCTTTCGATAAAGGTCATTCGAGCAGGCCGCAAAGGTTATTTGCCGACTCTGTCGGGCTTTCTTGCCGTGAATTGCAGCCGTTCGCTTTCATCACGCGGCGGTTCCGTTGTGAATGCCGAAAAAACCCCGATATTTTCAAAGCCGATATTTTTAAGCCACGAAACAAGCTCCCTTTCGGAATGAGCACGTTGAATATGCTTTTCGGAAAATCGGGAATAAAGCGGTTCGCCGTGCGCGTCGTTTGCCGACTTCGCAAAAAACTCCAGCTCCATTTCCACAAGCTTGCTCTCCGCATCATAGCAGTTTTGCCAGAAGTATGCAACATCCGTTCTGCTGTCGCAATAGCCGTTTTGCCCGAGAATGTGCTGCAATTTATATCTTGACGAAACATCAAACAGCAAAATGCCGCCCGGCCTGAGCCCGTTGAATGCCGTCAGAAGGAATTTTTCAACATCCTCGCGGCTTGTAAGGTAATTCACGCAGTCACATGCCGCAATGATGCAGTCAACGGGACGATGCAATTCAATGCGGCGCATATCCATGCATATAAATTTTGTTTTTTGCCCGCACCGGCGGGATTTTTCAGCGGCAACTTCGAGCATGTCCCTTGAAATATCCGAACCGGTGACATCGTACCCGGCTTTGTTGAGCCGAAGAGTCAATGCGCCTGTTCCGCAGCCGCACTCAAAAATTCTCGCTTCTTTCGGAAAGTCGGTCGGCAGCAGCGATATTATATAATTCGTCCATGCATCATAATCCGTATTGTCCATGAAAATGTCATAGACCTCCGCAAATTTTGCATTATATTGTTCCATTGCCGACACCTCCCGAATTAATCAGCGAACACAAAATAATTATAAACCAATATAGCGGATTTTGCAACATCGCGAAACTGTGGAATGCACCGTTTATCCGACTAAATGTTGTTTGCCGAAAAACACAAGACCCGTTCCCGCAAAAGGCAAGTATTCGACAGTTCTGAGAAAGCGACAGAAAAAGCTGTTTTCCGCAGGTATAAACCGCAGTCCTCCCGCGTCAGTTTCGGAATCAAAATTGCAGAATCCGCAGATACTATCATGCAGCAGGCGGCGGAACAGCCGCCGAACCGCTCAAACGCGGTAAAAAACAAGGTACAGAAATACCGCATGATGCAGGAGGAATCCGAAATGACAGAAACAAACACTTCAGGAATAATCACTGCCGCGGCAGATATTGTTGCAGGGGCATTCAACGCACTTCCGAAGCGGGTCTGTAATCAGCACAAATTTTCCGACTATGCCGACTATCTGCGTGAAAACCTGCCTGCACAAGCGGAGTTGGACTTGCAGCGTGAAAAACCGCTGAACCCTGCACCGCTCGTTTCCGTTGCAATTGCCTGTTCGGGAGCAAGCCGTGCGGCCGTTCGCTCAACGCTCGAAGCGCTCGGCAAACAAACCTATGCAAATTTTGAAGTTTGCGTGGTTTCGGAGCTTGCGCAGGCAGGGCTTACGGATTATGAAGGCATTCCGAAATTCAGGCTTGTGCTTTTTAACGGCACAGCGCACGAACAGCTGAAAGCCGCCGAGAAGATGCTTAGCGGTGCATACTTTTTGCAGCTGCTGCCCGGAGATTTGCCCGCACCGGACGCGCTTCACATGCTTGTTCTGCAAACTCATGCAAATCCCGAAGCGGAGGTTGTTTTTGCCGATGAGGACTCCGTGATTGGCGGCATTCGGCAAAACCCGATTTTTAAGTCCGACTACGGGCGCGACACATTGCGCTCCTTCAACAGCATCGGGCGGCCCATGCTTGTTTCCAAACGTGTACATACGGCTGTCGGCGGGTTTCGCGGCAGCACACCTGCCGAGCTTTGGGCATACTGCATTGACTGTGCTTCGGCTGCCAAGCAGGTCATTCACATTGCAAGAATCGGGCTGACCGTTATCCGCGACTGCGACGGCAGCGAAATTCCCTGCACCGATATACTGAAGCGTGAATTCAATTCCCTTTATCCCGGCGACGGTTCGGGAAAGAAAAACCGCACAAACGGATACTGCTTTGAGGGCAGCGTTTTGGGTACACTTCGTATGCGTTACCCGAGAAAACGCGAACCATCCGTTGGCATTGTTATCGCCGGTGCGGACGGAGTTGAAAACCTTCAGCGATGCATTGACTCGGCGGAGATGCAGTCAACGGTTGATTGCAGGCGAATTATCATTGCGGATGACGGCAGCGGGGATGAGCGAATGCGCCGCTATCTTCTGGCACTCAAAAAGAACAGGGCGGCAGAGATCGTTCACGTCAATGCGGAACAGCCGCTGCCCGAAACGCTGAATGCATGTGCATGCAAAGCCGCCGCGGATTTACTGCTGTTTTTAAACGGAAATATCGAAATTCTCTCCCCTGCATTCCTTCGCGAATTCACCGAACTTGCGCTTCGGCACGGCGCAGGTGCGGTTGGCGGAAAAATCGTGAACGAAAGCGGAAACATCCTTTCCGCCGGCACCGTTATCGGCCTTAACGGTTGGGCAGAAAGCCCTTATTCCGGCGAAAAGGATGATTTTGAAGACTTTTTAAAATGCAGTTTTCTGCACGTTCAGCGCAATGTAACCGCAGTCAGCGGCGCATTTATGGCAGTCAGCGGCGAAAACTTTTTCAGTTTCGGCATGTTTGACGAAACGCTGTCCGGAGTGGGATGGGACACGGAGTTCTGTGTTCGGCTCATGCGAAAAGGTCTTGCAAACTGCTTCACTCCGTTTGCAAAGGCGCGGTTATCGGGCAGACTTCCGAATGATTATGCCAATGCAGGCAAAGCCAATCTTTTGCGCTGTTATGACGTATATCGCGAAACACTGCTTTGCGGCGACAGGTATTTCAACCCAAACTTTGATTATGCAAACCCCGTTCCGACTCTCGCCGCGATTCCGTACCCGCCGATAAAGCTGAATCCGCTTTATTCCGGCTGAGCTTCACCCGCAATCGACCGAAAACGCATCAGTTTTCACCGTCATCCGCATTTATCAAAGCTTCCGCAAGGGTTTTATATTCCCCGGTGGGATCGGTTTCGGGAAGGGTTTCAACCTTTTTGAGGGTTCTGCAAATTTGCCTTGTGCGAACACCCACAAGCGTTTCAAGGTCATTATGCGCCTTTTCAAGCGATTTCTGCGTTGCTCTGAGCACATCGTCAAACTTTCCGAACTCTCTTTTTATCTGAGAGAGCAAATCCCAAACCTCGCTGCTGCGTTTTTGTATTGCAAGTGTTCGGAACCCCATTTGCAGGCTGTTAAGCAGTGCCGCCATGGTTGAAGGACCGGAAAGGTTAACGCGGAAACGCATTTGCAGCTCTTCGATAAGCCCGAGCCGCACCGCTTCGGCATAAAGTCCCTCCGTGGGCAGGAACATGATCGCAAAATCCGTTGTGCGCGGGGGATTTATGTATTTTTCCTTTATATCCTTCGCGCATTTCAGAAGAACTTCACGCAGGTTTTTCTGCGCAGCGGCAACATCCTCGCCGGAATCATACGCATCGCAGAGTTTGGAATAAATATCCGCAGGGAATTTGCTGTCAACGGGAAGGTAAACCGCTTCTCCGCCGTCATTCGGAAGTTTTATTGCAAATTCAACGCGCTCATTATTCTGTTTTCCGGCGTCAAAATTACATTCGTACTGTTCCGGCGCAAGAACCTCGCCGAGAATTGCGCCGAGCTGAATTTCGCCGAGCGTGCCGCGTGTTTTGACATTTGAAAGAACCTTTTTAAGATCACCCACTCCGCTTGCAAGCGTCTGCATTTCTCCGAGCCCCTGATAGACCTGTTTAAGACGTTCATCAACAAGCTTGAAGTTTTCGGAGATTTGCTTCGTGAGCGTCTCCTGCAATTTTTCATCAACAACACCGCGAATTGCATCAAGCTGCTTTTCGTTGCGTTCCGTCATGAGCTTCACGCTCGTATCCATTGCCGCCAGTTTTTCCGTGCAGACCGTTTCAAAATGCTTATTGCGCGTTTCCGCCTGCTCCGCCTGTGTTTTCAGCAGGGTATTCTGAGCAGCAAGTCTGTCCGAAATCTGTTTTTCGAAGGAATCCTGCCCTGCGGCAAGTCTGTCGGAAAGCGTCCTCTGTTCGGAAGAGAGCCTTTCGGAAAGCGCGTTTTGTTCGGTATTCAGTTTTTCCGAAAACGCTTTCTGTTCTGCGGAGATTCTTTCTGCCGCCGCTGTCTGTGCCTCCGCAAGGCGGGAAGCGGTTTCGCGCATCGAAGAAGCAATGCTTTCATTTAAAGCATTTTTAAATCGTTCATAATCATTCTTTGTTTGTTCGTTGTATCGATAAAGTGCGTCCGAAAGCTCCTTCAGCCTGTCCTGAAGTCTGCGTTCAAGCTCCGCCGATGCATTGCCGACGGAGGAGTTCATTGCGGCACCGACCGTATTTTCCAATCTGCGCTCAAGCTCTGCGCGTTCGCGTTTTTTTGCATTCAGCTGCCCAAATAAAACAACAGCCGAAACGATTCCCGCCAACAGGCTGAAAACCGTAATGATGAGCAGGGTAATGAATTGAGTGTTCGGCATACCTTATTCTCCTTTGTTTTCCTCTGTTTTGAATTGTTGTCCGCCGCACGGTTCGGTTCACCGATGCCGTTTACCGGCAAATTATAAAACCCGCAGCTCAACAGGCAACCCGTTCTGAGCCGCCCGCCGGCGCGGGTTATATAAACAGTCACTTGTTTAAGCTGAAGCGGTGCAGTTGAATGAATCGACCGCTCAGCCTTGGTTTTTAATCAGCCTTATCAGTCTTCATCGTCCTCCTGTGTGCGTCTGCGCGGTGCTTTTTTTGCGTTTCCGCCGTTCTTGCGCTTGTAAATTTCAACAGCGGCAAGGGCAATGATCGCGATAAGCGCAACTGCCGCAATAATGATAAGAATACTGTACCATACTTTCAGCGCACTTCCCGTTTTTGTGAGCATTCCGTCCAGCTTGCTGCCGATATTCGGATCGTCAACGACCGTGACCCCGCCCGTTGCCGGGGGTTCGTTCGGAACGGTGCCTTCGGCATCGATATATTTTGCGGTCAGATGCGCCTCAAACATGTGCGTGTTGCCCGAAGCGTCAAGAGCCGTCAGGAAGAACACAAGATCTCTTTCTCCGCCGACGTTAAGATCGATATTGAATGACTGTGCGCCGGAGTTGGGTTCAAGAACGGCAATCTTGTGGATTTCATAATCCAGTTCTTTTTCGGTCAGGACAACATCGGTGTAGGGAGTGCTTCCCGTGTTTGTGACGGTGAAAGTCAGCCCAATGATATTCTCTCGATTGAGTTGAGTGCGAACTTCCGCGCGGAACTCAAGGCCGAGAGTTGTCGGATCGATGTAAGGGCGAACAGTGTAGCTCTTTGTGTTGTCCTTAAACACGATGCCGGACGAATAAACGCCGGTGATGTTGAACACAACATAGCGAACGGCTTCGGGGTTTCTGACGAAATATTTAATGGTTTTCGACTCACCGATTGCAAGGCTGAAACCGCTTTGAACAACGGTTCCGAGATCATCCGTAACGGTGAGAGAATTCAGGCTCTGATTGCCGTTGTTGGTCAGATACAGTGTGAATTCAACGCCGTCCGGTGTGGGGGTGCCTATTTCGACCGTTTTGGTGAGCTGCGCATTTATAAGGCCGATGGTAAGCCCCGAAAGCGTTACCGACAGGGCATTTGTTGACCCCTCGGGAACAAACGATACGGTCGGTTTGCTCGTTACGGTTGATGTGCGCATTGTGTATTCATAAGTGAATACGCGGCTCTCGCCCGGGGCAAGGCTGAATGCGGGAAGCATTGCCTGTGTACCGGCAACATTCTTATCAACAAGGATGATGCTGTTGAGATTCTTGGCGCCTGTGTTTATCATTGTATATGTCAATTTGACAATATCACCCGCCGAAGCAATCGATTTGTCAACGCTGCGCGAAAGCTTAAGATAAGCCGTATCCGCACGGGAAATGACAAGAGTCAACTCACGCGAACCTGCGGTTTGGGTTGCCGTATCGAACCATGCAACGGTGAAGCGAAGCGTCTCTCCGATTTGTTCCTGGGTGACATTCATTGTGCCGGTAAATGTGCGCGATTCCCCCGCGGGAACATCGGAGGTGTTGAAAGAAACGCCGTATGTGTTGATTATTGAAACATTTGTGTACACACCGCCGCCGGGCTGAGTTGACGGCTCGGGTTCGGATGTCGGTTCGGATGTCGGTTCGGATGTCGGAGTCGGAGTGGGATCCGACGGTTCCTTTATCAGGGAACCTGTTGCGGTATCATCCAGCCCCTGTCCCGCAGCACCGCCCGGGTTGCGAAGCGTGATGCTTACGGTGACCTGTCCGGGACCGGACAAAAATGCGGGGTTTGCCGAAATGCTTGCCGCGTCCGTTCCGTTTTTTGCAGGCAGAACGGTGATTTCGGCGGAATTGCCATGAACAGTCTGCGCATTTGCGGCGAACCCCGTTGAAACGGGAAGAACAGCCGCAAAAGCGATCAGTGCAGCGAACAAAGCGGTAAATATTGAAAATTTCCTTCGAGTCAATGCTTTCTCCTTATCCCGAACAATGCAGCAGGCACTGTCGGCTCATGCGCTGCGGACACAGTATGCTCCTGCTTGCGCATGTACATAAAATATCTATCGTATTATACAGCATTCACCTCGATTTGGGCAAGAGTTTTTATTAAAATTATATTCAGCTTGTTTTTGCTGTCTGTTTTTATCGGCTCCGCGATTCGGGCACGAGAAACCGTGATTTTGGCACCGAATGTGTCCCTTAGGCGGAAAAATGTGATTTATTCCCGCACTCATTGGCAAACGGGGCTGAATGCTGTATAATAGACAGCGGAAGGGATACTCTCGGCGCACCGCTTGCCGGCGGCAGAATTAATGTGCAGTTTTCGGCAGTTCTTAAGCGTCAGCAGCAAAGCCTCGGTTTTCGCTGCTTCCGATATCGATTGATTTTCGGGAATGCTCTGAATAATCGTTAATCAAAATCAGGGGGTCCGTTTTTCCAAAACTCAGAACGGAGGAATCACACACTATGACCGCAACAAACAACGACCGCCGCAAGCCCGGCTGCTCAGCCGCGGCAGGATCGGGATGCGGAAGCATTTTCGCCGGCTTTTCAAAAAAAACTTCGACATTCATGCGTGTTGTCTGCTTTATTGCAGCAGCAGCTTTTCTGTTCTGCTTCAGCGGATGCAAGAGCAATAATAACGACAAAAACGGTGTTCCGAACGACAAGACCGCTGCAGTCGCATCCATCGGGGACGAAACCGTAAGCTACGCCCTCTATACGGCTGCCTTCGACTCATATCTTTCGTACATGGAACAAATGGGCTATGATCCCGTCAGCAACGAGGAAGAGCTGCAAAAATTCCGCGATTGGGTGCTTGAATATCTTGTTAAGGATATGGTGGTTCTGTACCGGGCAAAGGAGGAGGGATTTAAACTTTCCGATGAACAGATCGCGGAATCCGATGCACAGGCGGAAACCGAACTTAAAGAGATATATGACGAGTATATGAAAACTGCCGAAGAATCCAATGCCAAGGACGATTCAAAGACCGTTCAGCAGTATTTCGATGCCGCCATTGCGGAGCTTTCCGAGTATTACACCGGCAAAACCATGACCTATGATGAATACTGCGAGGAATATAAACTCGAACTGCGCAACACGGCGCTTATCGAAGCATACAAGGACTATGTTTGCAAAGATTTTTCCGTGACGGATGCAGACATTGCCGATTGGTACGAAAAGCAGCTGAAATCGGATAAGGAGCTTTATGCCTCCAATCCCGGGCAGTATAAAGATAACGAAGAGTACTTTGAAAAATACTGCGGCATCTACGATGATGCCGCGCCCGCGCTTGTTGTTCCTGAGGGATACTCCCGAATCATGGATATTGTTGTTATTCCCAAAGGCGAACTCGGCGATGACTACAAAAAAAAGAACGAACAGCTTGATTCGCTGCGTGAAGAATGCACATCCCTGCTGTTTACGGATGCCTTAAACGGTGACGGCGCAAATTCCGAGCGAATTGCGCAGCTGATTTCGGATTACAAAACGCTTCAGGCTGAATGCGATGAAATGTATAATAAATTCATTGAGCCCTATCGCGCAAAAATCGACAAGGCCTTTGCCGAGCTTGAAGGCGGAGCGGACTTTGCTCAGGTCATGCTCAAGTATACAGAGAACGAATACGTTGCAGGCAGCGACAGTTACGGGGGCTGCGAAACCTTCCGCACAAAGGGGCAGTTGATTTCAACAAAACACAGCTCCTCAAAGGGTGACTGGAGTTCAACCGTCAAGGAGATTTATTCGCTGCTTAAGCCCGGTGAATACTCGGATGTGTTCACCGACACGGACGGCAGCCTGCATATCATTTACCGCGGTGCGGACGAAACGCCCGGCGAAGTTAAGCTTGCGGATGTGATTGACAAAGTAACGGCGATCGTCAAAGCGACAAGCGATACCGAAGCATGGGACGAGCTGCTTGATACATGGATGGATGACGCCGATATTGTGTATGACAAAGACCTTATCGCATCCGTCGGAAAAGACTATGTTAAAGAATAATCATTAAAGAGGAGCACCTGATGAGACTTGATAAATACCTTAAGGTTTCGCGAATTATCAAACGCAGGACCGTTGCAAACGAAGCCTGTTCCATGGGACGGGTAACGGTGAATGACAAAGTTGCAAAGCCTGCAGCCGATGTTAACCCGGGGGACATAATCAGCGTTCGCATGGGCGCAAAACGGCTGACGGCCGAAGTACTTGCCGTGCGCGAAACCGTTCGCAAAGAGGAAGCGGACAGCATGTACAGAATCATTGAAGACAGTCTGAATACCGATGCAGATTGACACCGCAGCCGAAAGAGGCACGAAACAGCATGGAAAAAACTACAGTATCTGCAATTCTGCTTGCGGCCGGTTCATCATCGCGAATGGGCGAAAACAAAATGCTGATGCGTTTTTGCGGCAAAACACCCGTCGAGCTTTGTGTTGAAGCTTTTTGCGGAATTGCCGACGAAGCCGTTATTGCCGTTTCGCCCGACACGGAGGAAATTGCACTTACAGCGGCAAATTCCGCACCCTACCCCGTGAAAATCGTTCGCGGCGGGAAAACGCGGCAGGAGTCAGTATTCAATGCCGTCCGCGCTGCATCGGGTGCGATCGCCGCCGTTCACGACTGTGCCCGCTGCCTTGTTGACAGAGAAACCATTAAAGCCAGCCTGCGTGCCGCAGAGCAATACGGCTGCGGCATTGCTTCCGTGCCCGTTACGGACACCGTTCGTTTCGGCGATACCGGAGAAACGCTTGACAGAAGCAGGCTTCTTGCGGCACAAACTCCGCAAAGCTTCCGCAGAGATATTCTTTTGAATGCATACAGCAAGGCCGTCGGCAGCTTCACGGATGATGCCGACCTTTGCCGCTCAACGGGAGTACAGCTGCATTTTTCTCCGGGCAGCAAACAGAATCTGAAGCTCACAACGCGGGACGATATTCCGTATTTTGAGTTTTTGCTTTCAAAACGCAGTGAGCGGAATCTCCCCTCGGGCAATGTGTCCGCAAGATCCGCTGCGGAGCCGCGCTCAGGAAACAGCCCGGCTTTGTCAGCAACGGAGGTAAGTAATATGTTCAGAATCGGCATCGGCGAAGACACCCACCGCCTTGCAGCCGGGCGAAAGCTCATCCTCGGCGGCGTTGAAATTCCGTTTGAACTCGGACTGCTTGGGCATTCCGATGCGGACGCACTTGCTCATGCCGTGATTGATGCCCTCCTCGGCGCATGCGCACTCGGTGACATCGGGCAGCATTTTCCCGACAGTGATGAAGCATTTCGCGGCATATCGAGCCTTTTGCTTGCAAAAGAGGCCGCTGCACGCATTCGCGCAGCCGGATTTGAAACTGTGAATATCGATTCCGTGATAACGGCTCAAAAGCCGAAGCTTGCGCCCTTCCGCGAAGCAATGCGTGCAAACCTTGCCAAGGCTCTCGGCGTTCCGCCGGAAAATATCGGCGTCAAGTTTACAACGCCCGAAGGAACCGGTCCGGAGGGTAATCTTGAATGCATCACCGTTCGTGCTGTTGCAGCGGTGCGGAAAGTGCGGATACAGTGCCGATACGGATGCAAACCGACTCAAGCTTACAACATGCAAAATGACTTTTGATTTTTCAAAAAAACTTTTCGTTTCAACCATTGCGGAGGACTGCGCTGCTGCTGCGCGGGAACACTCGCTGGGACTTGAAATTGCAGAATTCTGCTATGCGCCGAACATGGATACGGACAGTGCGGCGCATTTTCGCCGCGTTTCGCAGCTTACTGCCGAATCGGGCTGCGGTCTGCGGCTGCTGCTTCACGCCCCGTTTGCGGAGCTTTCCCCGTGTGCAATAGATCCGCTTGTTCGCGACGTTGTTCGGCGGCGATTTGACCAAGCACTGTTTGCGGCGGATGTTATCGGAGCAAAACGAATTGTGTTTCACTCGGGATTCATACCTTTTGTTTACTATAAAGAGTATTTCATTGACGAATCCGTTAAGTTTTGGCGTGATTTTCTGAAAAACGCACCGAACGACATTTATTTTTTGCTTGAAAACGTTATGGAACCCGAACCGGAAATCACAGCGGCGGTTGCCGAGGGAGTTAACGATTCGCGTTTCGGGCTTTGCCTTGATATCGGGCATGCAAACAGCCGCGTTTCCGAAATCCCGCTGACGCATTGGATCGACCGATTCGCACCGAAGCTTATGCATGTTCACCTGCACAACAATTTCGGCAGGGACGATCTTCACAATCCTCTCGGCAGCGGAAATATTCCGATGCGGGAAACGATTGAATATATCATCCGAAAATCTCCGGATGCAACCTTTACGATTGAAAACATGACTGCCGCGCCGTCCGTTGTTTGGCTGGTTGAAAACAGCTTTTTGAGTAAATAATTCATGATATGCAAAATATATACAGTGGATTGAACTTATGAACGAAACCGAACTGAAAGCATTGATTTCCCGCATTCGCCCCGCCGATTCAGCCGCAAAAGCTGCCGCAAAGGAAAGGCAGAGCAAACTCGCAAAGCCTCCGGGAAGCCTCGGAGCACTTGAGGAAATCTCCGTCCGACTTGCGGGAATTACAGGGCGCGTGTGCAATCGCATAGAAAAAACACGCATAGTTGTGTTCGCAGCCGATAACGGAATAGTTGCCGAGGGCGTTGCTTCAACTCCGCAGAGCGTGACGCTTGCGCAGGCAATAAATATGACTCGCGGCAAAACCGGCATGTCCGCAATCGCGCGGGACTTCGGCATTGATGTTGAAGTTATCGATGTCGGCATAAATTCCGACAGTGTTCCCGAAACCATTCTTGACCGCAAACTGGGGTTTGGCACCGCAAACTTTTCGAAGCGGCCCGCAATGACGCGCAGTCAGGCTGTCGATGCCCTTGCAATCGGAATCGAGGCAGCCGAGCGTGCGCACAACTCGGGCGCGGATGCACTCGGCATAGGCGAAATGGGTATCGGCAACACAACAACATCCGCCGCTGTGCTTGCCTGCCTGCTGAATCTCCCTGTTGAAAGCGTCACCGGGCGCGGAAGCGGGCTTACGGACGAGGGATTTGCACTAAAAAAACGTGTTATTTCAGACGCGGTCGCGCTGCACAAACCCAACGGAGCGGATGTTTTGGACGTGCTGTCAAAGGTTGGCGGATTTGATATCGCCGCAATGACAGGCGCATTCATCGGCTGTGCGCTGTTCGGCCTTCCCGCCGTTGCGGACGGACTGATTTCCGTTACTGCTGCACTTGCGGCAGTTCGGCTCTGCAAAACGGTGCGCGACTTTGTTTTTCTTTCCCATGCTTCATATGAAATCGGCTATCGTGCCGCGGCGGAGGAACTTGGCATGGAACCATGGCTTAATCTCAACATGCGGCTCGGCGAAGGCAGCGGCTGCCCTGTTGCGTTTCAGGTCATGCGCGCCGCCTGTGCGGCAATGAACGATATGGCGACCTTTGAGGAAGCCAGCATCAACGATAACTACCTTGAAAACATTCGAAACGAATCGGCGTTCTGCGTTAAGACCGTTTGAAAACTCGGGAGCGAAAATGAAAATACTCATAGTCGGCGGAAGCAAAAGCGGAAAAAGCATGGCGGCTCAGCGCATTGCAAGGATGCTTGCGGCGCGCGGCTCCTGCCCTGCGTACTATTGGGCAACGATGGAACCTTCCGATTCGGAAGACGAAAAGCGCATTGCGCGCCACCTTGAAGCGCGAGCCGGGTGGGGCTTTGAAACCATCGAATGCGGCCGAAATACCTCCGCTTTTTCCGCATCGGTTCGCGGAGGCTGCGTACTTTTTGACAGTGTGACGGCCCTGCTTGCAAACGAAATGTTCCCCCCGCCTGCACAAAATGCCGATTTTTCCGTTGATTTTGCAGCCGGGGAACGTGTTGCGGCCGGACTGTCGGAAATTGCAAACGCAGCAATGCATTTTGTATGTGTATGCGATGACATTTTTCGTGACGGAATGCAATATGACGCTGTTACCGAAAGCTACCGCCGAGCATTGGCTTTTGTTTGCAGACAGCTTGCTTCCGAATTCGATATTGTGGTTGAAGCATCGTCTGGAATCACGCGAACTATAAAGGGAAATGCGTTGTTTCTTCGAGATGTTCCGACGTTCTGAACGCGCATACAGTGACTGTTTGTTTCTTTTTATTTTATTGTTATGAAGTTGTTTATTTACGGTTTTTTTATGGCATGGGGCATGTTTCTTGCAATTCCCTGTCCCTTCAGGCGCTGGGATGAAGCTGCACGCGGCAGAATGCTCGGCTTTTTGCCGCTCATCGGGCTTATTGTCGGCGCAATTTGGGCTGCGGCCGCCCGCCTTTGCACGGCTCTCAATTTACCCTCTGCCGTTCGCGCATTGATTCTTTGCGCTTTGCCGTGGCTTGTGACCGGCTTTCTGCATCTTGACGGGTTCATGGACGTTTGCGATGCTGTGCTTTCGCGGCGCGATCTTGAAACCCGACAGCGCATACTGAAGGATTCCCACTGCGGCTCGTTCGCCGTCATATGCATGATTCTGCTCGCCGCCGCGCAATGGAGTCTTTTTTTCTCATTCGAATCTTTCGATTTCAAAGCATTGTTGACGCTTGCGGTTCTGCCCGCCTGCACACGCGCCTGTTCCGGAATTGCGGTTCAAACGCTGAAACCGATGCAAACGAGCCAGTACAGCGGAGCTGTTCGGAGCGCGGCCTCCGTCGTTTCGCTCTTTGTTCAGCTCGCACTCTTTCTTGTACTTCCCCCGCTGCTCTGCGGCAAAGTCGGTTTTGCGCCGATTGCGGCTGTTGCGGTATATTGGATTTGCATTCTGCGCGAAAAAAAGCAGCTCGGCGGCATGAACGGAGATATTTCAGGCTTTTCGCTTACACTTGCGGAGCTTGCGGGCATTGCGGCACTGCTTCTGTTTGGCCGCATGTGAACGGATTAAATTAATTGAATCGATAAAAACAACTGAAACAGGTATTTATATGAACTCAAACGAAACATATGAAATTGATAAGTGCGGCGGGCTGACGCTGATTATCGGAGGCGCATATCAGGGCAAGCTGACCTATGCCGTGCAGCGGCTTGGGTTCAATGCCGCCGCTGTCCTCGACCTTGCCGCCGCACAGTGCCCCGAAGCAAATGTTTTCGATTCCGTTATCGGCGGGAACAGCAGTGTTTATATTCATTTTGAGGCATTGACTCAAAAAATTGCCGCCGAATATGCCGGCCTTGACGCGGCAGTCAAACGGCTTGACGATGATTTTCTTGCACCGCTGTTCACATTGTCCGAAAAAAAACGGACTGCACTCATTGCGCGCGAAATCGGCTGCGGCGTTGTTCCTCTCTCCGAGAAGGATCGTCTTTGGCGCGAGCTGCACGGCGCCGCCCTTGCAAAGGCTGCGGCAAAAGCAGACAGCGTGATACGGCTTTTTTGCGGACTTCCCGAAAGGTTAAAATAGCGAAAGGAGTTTTCCAACGATGAAGCTGACTCTGATACGGCACGGCATGACCCGCGGCAACATGCTGCGTATTTATTACGGCAGTACCGATTTGCCCATTCTTCCCGAAAGTTATACAGAACTTGAAGCACGTGCAAAAACGGGCTTTTATCCGACCGCCGAACGTTATTACACCAGCGGAATGCTGCGCGCCGAGCAGAGTTTTCGCGCTATCTACGGGGACACTCCGCACAGTGTGCTTTACGGAATGCGCGAAGCGGACTTCGGAGATTTTGAAATGCGGAATTATGCCGAACTGAAGGATGATCCTGCATATATCAAATGGATTTCAGGAAACAATGAGGATAACATCTGTCCAAACGGCGAAAGCGGCGCGCAGGTCACGGCGCGCGCACTTGAGGCACTGAAACCTGTCATTTCCGAAGGGGTTGATGCAGTCGTTGTTGCCCACGGCGGCGTTATCGGCGGCGTGCTTGCGCATTTTTTTCCGAATCCGAACGGCAGATTCGCCTTCACGCCGGCACCCGGTGACGGTTATACCGTTGAATTTTGCGGTGAAAAGCCTGTTGCCGTTTACAAGCTTTCGGAACGGCAGTCACACACATAAAAGTCGCGAGTATGAAGCAAAAAGCGCAAAAAAACGATGCGGAATCCACCTTCCGCACCGGTCCGAGCCGCAGCAATTCAATAGTTCAATTTGATTTTTTCTTTTTGATACTGTATCCAAAAGAAAAAATCGCACCCGTTCTTCAGCAGCGAACTGCACACGGCAAGGGAATGGATGCTCCTGCCAGGCGTCCCCGCGGCACATCGTCTTATCCGCTTAATGCTGCTTCCGTCAAGACCTGACATGGTTCACGGCAGAAAATTGCACGGGACCCGGCCGTCAACACACCCACTTTTGCCGTGCGGCAAAACCTCGAACGGGATGCGACTTTTTAATTATACAACATTCCCGTTGGCTTTGCAAGGGGAAAACGAAAGATTTTTTCACTTTTCGAATTATACAAAAAAACAGTTGCAAACCGTCCGGAAAAATGATATGATTTTAATATGTGCGTTATTTTTTTGTGAACAAATGTATTGCGAATACCGAATGCGCGCCGTATTTTCAGTGCAGCACGCAAGGTCGATTTCGCGTTGAGTTCAAATTGTATTTGCGAAAAACAGAATTTAAATCCTTTTCCGCAAAGAGCGATTCGTTCAGTGCGTTTTCGGGTTTATTTATTAAACAGTTTGTGAATCGGTGTTTTTATGCAGCACGGAGGAATCGATGTATCTTATTGCGAACGGCAGCCTTATCACGAGGGTTCCCGGGGATGAATTTTTCATGAAGGACGGCGGCGTTGTCGTCGTTGGGAGCCGCATTGCCGAAGTCGGCACAACGGCCGAACTTGTGTCAAAATATCCGCGTGCGGAGTTTATCGATGCATGCGGCGGCATAATAATGCCCGGTTTTATTGATGCACACACGCGTTTTTATTCGTCTCTGACCTGCGGATTTGATCTTCCCGTCAGCGAACGGGCGGAATACTATGAATTTTTGCATAACGGCCGCTGGTCCATCGACAGGCATCTCACGCTTGACCTTGTCAAAATGTCCGCATATGCTTCAATTGCCGAACGAATTAAAAACGGAGTTACGACCGTTTTCGACAGTCATGCAAGCTATTTTGAACCGACAGGGAGCCTTGGTTCGATTGCTTCCGCCGTTCGCGACTGCGGCATACGTGCCTGCCTTTGCTATGAAACAAGCGACCGCGACGGGAACGAAAAAAGCGAACTTGCAATTTCGGAAAACCTGAATTTTTATGACAGCATTTCCGCAATGAATATTCCGACAATACGCGCAATGTTCGGGCTGCATTCATCCTTTACGCTGTCGGATGCAACGCTTCGCAAATGCGTTGTACGCAACAAAGGACGCACGGGTTTTCACATCAGTGTTTCCGAAAGCCCGGATGATCTTTATGATTCCACGCAGAAATACGGCTGCCGCCCGGTTCAGCGATTGCAGAACGCCGGTGTGCTCACACCCGATTCGCTGCTTGCACACTGCACATATGTGGATGATGTCGGGCTTGATATTATCCGCCGAAGCGGAAGCAGCATTGTAAACTGTCCCGAATCGGATCTTTTTAACAGCACGGGATGCTGCCCCGTGTTCAAAATACTTGAAAAGGGCATTACTCTCGGCATCGGTTCCGACTCCTATGCAGCCGATATGCTTGAAGTTGCAAAAATGTCGCTGAGTGAACTGAGACACACCGCAGGCCTGCCGAACGCCGGGTTTCCGGAAGTTGCACGCATTCTTTTTGACGGGAACGCCAAGATTGCATCCCGCACGTTCGGAATCCCGATCGGAAGGATTCAAAAAGGTGCGGCTGCGGATATAATCATTATGGATTATATCCCGTACACGCCGCTGAGTGCCGTGAATACGGACAGGCATATTATCTTCGGCATGAGCGGGCATGAGTGTGTTATGACAATGGCTGCCGGAAGAGTCCTTATGCGAAACCGCAGGCTTACTTTCGCCCGTGAAGACATTCTGAGCCGCAAAACAACAGCCGCCGCAGAGGATCTTTGGCAGGCGGTGAACCAAGATGCGCAAAACAGACTGCTTCATGATGAGTAAGTTTTTTCCGTTTTTTTCAATTCGGATTTCAAAAAAGGGACTGCTGCAAACATGACCTGATTTTGCAGCAGTTCTTTAAATGTTTAAGTGTTTATTTTTAATTACGGTTGTTCGGCTTTCAGTTCGGGTTCGAACTTTCGGCATCGCCTGCCGGTGCTTTTGCGCGTTTATCGGCGCGTCGGTCATAGTACCTTGGTTTTCTCTTGAATTTTGCAGGTTTCTGCTGCTTTTTAAATCCGCCGCCGGGTCTGTCGGGTCTGTCCCCTTTTTCAACTCCGTCGAACTCGTCCTCGTGTTCAAGCATTTCGGAAGACTTTGAGCGCGGCGTCCATTGTCTTTTGTTTTGCTTTTTGTTAAATTTTCGGCCGCTGTCACCCCCTTGGGAGTTTTTTTGCACCCGATTGCCATTTTGCGCAGACTTTGCGGTTTTCTGAAAATTTGAAGGTTTGGAGAACTTTACATGTTTTGCAGGCTTTGCGGCAGGCAGTTCTCCGTCACCCTTTTCCGTTTCATCGGAATGAAATTCATCGTCCGAATAAATATCAGCTCGGTCGTATTTAGGTTCATCAATAAACTCTGCTTCTTTTTCGGCTTCGTCTGAGGAGTCGGGTTTTGAAGCTGCCTGCTGCGGCATTCCATCATCATCGGCATTGCCGCAGCAGCAACCGCCGCACTCATCGCAGCCGCAGCAGCGAACCCCGTTTTTGTTGACATAATTCAGCTCATTGAACGGATAGCTCCGAACATCAAGCGTCCCATCGGCAAGCGTTACTTTGACCTTTGTCCTTTCGGTTATTACATTATTTTCGATAACAACACCGCTTCCGTCAACCGTTACGCATTCGGTGCCGACGGTGGGCATTTGTTTATGCATTATATCATAGCATTCCTGTTCATATTTCAGGCAGCACATAAGCCTTCCGCAAATGCCGGAGATTTTTGTCGGATTCAGCGAAAGATTCTGGGACTTTGCCATTTTTATTGAAACCGGAATAAACTCCGTTAAAAATGAGCTGCAGCAGACGGGACGCCCGCATGCACCGATGCCTCCGCATTTTTTTGCTTCGTCGCGAACGCCGATCTGACGCAGATCAATGCGTGTTTTAAAAATGCCGGCAAGGTCTTTTACAAGCTCGCGAAAGTCAACTCTGTTGTCCGCCGTGAAATAGAAGCTGAGTTTCGAACCGTTGAATGCGTATTCAACATCAACAAGTTTCATTGCAAGCCCGTGCTCTTCAATCTTGCGCTGACAGGTTTTAAAGGCTTCTTTTTCTTTTGAGAGATAGTATTCATGCTGCTCCCTGTCCTCATCCGTTGCAACGCGGACAACTGGTTTCAGCGGAGCAACGATGCTTTCTTCCGCAATTATCCTCGGCGGCTCGGCAACCTCACCGAAAACAAGTCCTCTTGCGGTTTCAACAATTACATTGCCGCCCTTTTCTATTTCCAACTCCAGCGGATCAAAATAGTAAATTTTGCCGCTGTCCTTAAACTTAACTCCGATTACCTTGTTCATTATTTAAACCGTCCCAATTTTTCATCAAATTATTGAATGCATCCGCCGCATGCCCGAAGCAGGCAAATCCTGCTCCGACAGCTTAATCGGATATTGCCTCGGCAATATCTATTATCAGCCTGTCGAGAATCGGGTTCACGCCCGCATTCGAGCTGAGCCGCATTTCCGCCTCTGCGATTTTTATGACTGCGGAATGAATTGCATTGAACGACAATGCGCCGGCGGCATTATTGAGCCTCATGCCTCCCAAACTGCCGCCCGCAGCTCCTGTTTTTTTGTTTAAAACATCATGACATGCGGCAAGCATGAACCCCAGGCTTTCTTTTGCAGCCTGCCTGTCCCTGCCGATTGATTTTGCCCACTTGAACGGGAGCTTCCCCTCAAAAATATCAAGCAATGCATCAATCGCATTCTGCCTGAGTTTTTGAAAAGCTTCGTCCTGCATGAGCCGCTTCGCACGGGTCAGCGACCCCATGCTCTGCGCCGCAAAACGCTGCGCTTCCGACTTTGCGGCACCCAAGCGAATCAGTTCCGCGCCGATTTCCGCCGCAGACGCCGTTCCGAGACGAACGATCTGGCAGCGTGAACGAATCGTCGGAAGAATGCGCTGTTCAATGCCCGTAAGCAGAAAAAACGTGCCTTCCGGCGGCTCCTCGAGCATTTTGAGCATTGCATTCACCGCACTGTCGTTCATCATATGGGCGTCGGTGATTACAACAACGCGGTTGTTTCCTCCGAACGCCTTTTTGCTGAGTTCCTGCCGAATCATGCGCATTTGTTCAACTTTTGCGCCGCCGTTCAGCTCGTAAAAATCCGGAGAGAATTCCAGCATCTCCGTTTTTTCGCTGCCGAAAAGCAACAGCGCGGCGCACTGACGCAAAAGCTCCGCAGTCGATGACGGTTCACCTTCCGGCGCGGTTTCATCACAATCCGCACTTGTGACAAGATAACCGTGCATCGCCCTTCCTGCACGAATCGTATTCTTCAGTTTCTGTACATTTTCGTTAATCATGAAAAATCATGAAAAGATTCCGAAACCGCGCACCGCGTGTTCCGAATCAGCAAAACTCTGCCTGCGGAGCGATCTCGCGCACATGATTCAGAAATTCTTCATCGGGATTGAAAAAAATCCTGTGCAGCGCATCGCCCTTTTTGTACACAATGGAATAAGCTTTTTCCGTTTTTTTGCATGAAACATTTGCGGAGTCGATAACCGATGAAGCATTTTCACCCGAATACTCGCCGCCGGGAGCGCAGACGGCAACTATGTCACCGCCGCAAAGAGTTTCGATTGTTGTGCCTTTTGCACTTACAATGCGTTCGAACACTATTGTTCCGACAGGGTAAGGGTAATCCTCATGCGTAATCATATCGTCAAAACGCGGATCGTAAACGGTCTCCGGCTCTTTGTAAAACACAGTGTAGCGAAAGCCGATGATGCGAAGCCTGTAGATCGCATAGATTGCAGCAAGAACAAGCCCGATAAAAACATAGCGAGGGACATTCGAATCAAAAAGCTTTTCGAGATACATGACCACCGCCCCGACTGCGAAAAAGGCAATAATCAGAACGATGAAAAGAATAAGGTCACTTTTTTGCGATCCGCCGGATCTGTCCACACTCTGTTGATACATGCATAAGCCTCCACGGTTGATTTTGCAGGCAGCGCAGCCTGCCGCTATATTGTATCATTTCGCCGATATGAAGTCAACGGCTCCCGATCATTGCGGAATGAAAGCCGCTCCTGCCGAGATATTCGCAAATTCTCCGAGTTTATATATCTTCGGATTTGGTATTTTCGTAAAGGGAATTATGCAGCTGTTTTTCCGCAAAACGGAGATCAACCTGCGTTTTCCGTGCAGAGCAGCAGTGTGTTGACCGCATCCTGTGCAATGCGGAACATTTCTTCACCGGTTTTATGCTTGTTTTTGATGACAAGCGCAATTTTTTCACCGGCTGCAAACGCCGCACCGTCAATTGTTCCGACAGCGGCAAACAGCTTTGCGCCGTCCAACGGAGCATCGGCGCCGAAAGTGAAGCGAACCTCCTCCGGACGAACGGTGAAATTCAGAATACCGAGCTGAGCTGCGCGGGATTTATACAGTGCAATATCCAGCAGATTTTGGACTGAGCGCGGGATTTCACCGTATCGGTCGATAAGTTCATCCTGAACATCACGGAACGAGTCAATATCGGTAATCGCCGCAATGCGTTTGTACATTGAAATTCTGCCTGTTTCACGCGGTATGTATTTTTTGGGAATATGGGCATCTATCGGTATCTCCATTACGGTGTCGATCTCCGTCTTTACCGTTTCGCCCTTTGCTTCCTTAACGGCAGCATCAATCATTTTGCAGTACAAATCATATCCGACCTGAGCCATATGCCCGTGCTGTTCCGCGCCGAGAATATCCCCCGCACCCCGAATTTCAAGATCGCGCATTGCAATACGGAAGCCCGCACCGAACTGCGTGAACTCTTTTATTGCCGACAGGCGTTTATCGGCAATCTCGCTGAGAACTTTATTTTGACGGAATGTGAGGTAGGCATAACCGAGCCTTGCGCCTCTTCCGACTCTTCCGCGGAGCTGATAAAGCTGTGAAAGGCCGAATTTATCGGCATCATAGACTATCATGGTGTTTGCATTTGAAATATCGAGTCCGCTTTCAATTATCGTGCTGCAAATCAGAACATCGTATTTATAGTCCATGAAATCCATCATGGTGTTCTCCAGCCGGCGTTCGCTCATCTGCCCGTGAGCATAGGCAATACGCGCTTCAGGCACAAGTTTGCTCAGCGACTCGGCAAAGATATCCATTGTTTTGACAATATTGTAAACAATGTAGACCTGTCCGCCCCTTGCAAGCTCTTTCATGATTGCCTCGCGCACAAGAGCATCATTGTATTCAACAACAAAAGTCTGCACGGGATAACGCGCTTCCGGCGGGGTTTCAATAACGCTCATATCGCGTATGCCGCTCATGCTCATGTGCAGAGTGCGCGGAATCGGGGTTGCCGAAAGGGTCAAAACATCTATATTTCGCTTCAGATTTTTTATCTGTTCCTTATGATTGACACCGAACCGCTGTTCCTCATCGATGATCAAGAGCCCCAAATCCTTGAATTTTACATCTTTTGAAAGAATGCTGTGCGTACCGACAAGAATATCTATGGTTCCGTCCGCAGTCTGTTTTTTTATGCGTGCCTGTTCCGCAGGAGTCCGGAAACGGGAAAGCAGCTCGACCTTTATCGGGAAGCCGGAGTAGCGGGAGCAGAGCGTGTTGTAGTGCTGCTGAGCAAGTATCGTTGTCGGAACAAGAAATGCGCATTGTTTGCCGTCCATCGTGCATTTGAATGCAGCACGCAGCGCGACCTCGGTTTTGCCGTAGCCCACATCACCGCAAAGCAGCCTGTCCATTATTTTATCCGATTCCATATCGGCCTTTATCTCCTGAATGCTTGTCAGCTGATCCGGAGTTTCGCGATAAGGAAAGCTGAGTTCCAGTCTCTGCTGCCAATCCGTATCCTTCGAAAAGCGGAAGCCCTTGCGTCTTGCGCGTTCGCCGTAAAGTTTCACAAGGTCAAATGCAAGTTTGCGCACGCTCGCCCGCGTTCTTGCAACGGTTTTCTGCCACTCGCCGGAGCCGAGTTTTGAAAGCTTTTGCTTTTCCTCCTCTCCGCCGATATATTTTTGCACTCTGTCCATCTGATCCGTCGGAATGAACAGTTTGTCGCCGTCACGGTAGCAAAGCTCGATATAGTCACGGGTTTTTCCGTCAACCGTCAATGTGCTGACACCCGTGAATCTGCCTATTCCGTGCGCTTCATGCACGACGAGATCGCCGACGCTGAGATCGTACAGCGTCAGTCTGTTATGCGGGTGCTTTGTCGGTTTTGTCTCCGGACGATATTCCGAACCGAAAAGCTCATATTCCGAAACGACCGCAAGCCGAAGCTCCGGATACTCAAACCCGCGCGGAATCGTTTGCCCGGTGATAATTATTTCGCGTTCAACGATGTCCCTGCCGAGTTTTTGAGTGACGGGAGCTTCTATTCCCAAATCGGAAAGAATATCATGCAGCCGTTCCGCATGTCTGCCGGCATAAAGCAAAACGGAGAAGCCTTTTTGCCGCCAAAGGCCGATGTCGTCGCGCAGAGCCGTATCCCCCTGCACATAACGCGAAATCTGCCGTGAATCGAATTTTACAAGAAATTTCGGCTTTATCAGCTGATAACTCCTTGAAAACGCAAAAAGCATTGCGGTTGAGCTTCTGTCCAGCGCCGCCATGGTGACACTCGGAGCATTCAACAGTCCCGCCTGAAGCTCATGCCCCTCCCCGCTGTGCAGAACATCCGCAAGATTATCCGTGAAGCGTGAGAAAGCGAACCTTGCGCTTTCTTCAATGCGGGAGGGTTCGTCAAGAATAATCAAGGCGTCCTCCGGCAGATAATCAAGCAAGGTTATCTCGTTACGCACAAAAAGCGGAAGCAGTGAGAGAGCGTTCTGCGGAATTCCGCCCGCACGCAAAATCTCTGTTTCCGCCGCATAATGCGCTTTTGAGCGCAAAGCCGCAATGCCCTTTTGCCGCATATCCCGATCCAGCGGCAGTTCCGTTGCGGGCAAAATCTCAACGCAATCCGTATTTTCGGTTGAACGCTGGTTAAGCGGATCAAACTCGCGCATTGTGTCTATTTCATCATCAAAGAATTCAATGCGGACGGGATTTTCCGCCGTTATCGGAAAAATATCGATACAGCCGCCGCGCAGGCAGACCTGCCCCCTTCCCTCGCACATTTCCTCGCGTGAATAACCCGCATCGATAAATTTTTTCAGAAGGGACGCAGGTTCAATTACCATGCCCGTTCGAACCGTCTGAGTGAATGCCGAAATCACGGAGGGCGGTGCCATGCGCTGCATAACGGCCTCGATCGGCGCAACTATTAGGCAGGGTTCACCTTTTATCAGCCGTGCTGCCGTTCGCAGTCGTTTTGACGTCAATTCCTGTGACTGAACATAGCTGTGGGCATTGAGCGGCAGTTCCCTTGCCGGAAAAAGCACCGCATCGGGATAATAGCAGCAAAGTTCCTCGTGCACCCTTGCCGCTGCCTGCTCGGACGGAACAACAACAAGCATCGGCCGCTTTGCTTTTGAAAACAGAGCGGCTTCGATATGGGTTCGCTGTGCTTCGCCCAACCCAAAAACACCGGCGGGACCCTTGCAGCCGCAAAGACCTGCTTGCAGCCGTCGGAACTCTTCCGATTTATCTAAAATTGAGAACAGCGGGTTGATTTCGGTATTCAGTCCCTTCGCTTCTGTCTCTCTGTTTGTCATGTTTGAATTAACTGCCGTATTCTCCATGCGTTCACCCCCTTTGGTGCGTTTAATAATATCCGTTTTGAAAATCAGCCGTTCCGATTATCGGAATCAGGAATTGCCTCTCCGACAAGCCGAACGGTGAAAAGCGCACACTGTCCGTTTGCCGTGCAGCGCAGCCTTGCATTCCCGCCTGCGCAAAGTGCAGCATTTCCGCTTTCCAACTCAAAAAGAAGCATTGTTTCGTTCGCGGCGGGTTCAAGATTAAGTTCCGTTCCGCTGTCAACAAACACCAGCTCGCCTTCCGCCGCACCTTTGCGAAGCATAAGGTTCAAATCCCGCGCTTTGCCGACGCAATGGGTTTGAATTCCGCCGTCGAATGCATACACGGTTGAGCGGGGCAGCACAAGCTTTTCTCTGCCGTTTGCTCCGTGCGACAACCGCATTGTGCCGCTTACCGATGCAATCAACCTGTTGTAATCGGGCAGCGATGTAAAATCCGATTCTTCAAGTTCGACCTCTGCCGTGCTGATGCGAAAAAGAAAATTGCGCTCAGCGTAAAGAGCTCCCTCCGGCGCAATATAAATTTCGGTCGTTCTTCCGCCGCTCCAGAGCGATACGGGCATATCGGATGCCGCAATAATCCTCACGCCGCAGGAATCATACTTCGTATTATCCACGTTTATTTTATTCTTTTTCTGCATATTAAATTTCCCCTTCCGACACAAGTGTACGAGCTGAACAAATATAAACTCAATGCAGCCGAATATGCCCGAGAGTTCACTGCCCTCGGGTTATTCCGCCGTGATTTGCGATAGGTCGCCGCAGCCGACAACAGCAGCTGCAGTACCTTTATTCGCTTTATTCATATTATAGAACATCTTCCCGCTTATTGCAAGCACCAAAGCATTTAAAGGCGCCAGCTTGCAGGCTGAAGCAAGCTTTTGTTTCGGCTTCGGCTGCTGTTGACTTTTTTTCATGCAGTTGTTATACTTTCAGTGCAACAAAAGGGCGGGTTCATTCATCCGCCGGAATTTCGGAGGAGAACAACCCAATGAAGACTTCAACATCCCGCACCGTTTCCGCAAAGGTTCTGCATTCCATCGTTTCTGTTCTGCTTGTTTTTGCGATGATATTCGTTTTTTCCGCATGTCAATCCAACACAGTTGACCCCAACGAAACGGTGAATATCGGCGGCGGTTCCGAAGTAGAGCACAATACACCCGCTCAGACCGCAGATCTTTCCCGTTTGGTTCGCATTTCGCTTACGATCGATGCAACGCGCGCATACAACAACGCGTCTCTGCCGCAGAATATTAAAGACGGCCTTCAAAATGAGGGTATGCTTATTAAAAACGCAATGCTGACCCTTTCCGAAGGCAAGACCGTTGCCGAAACTTTCTCGCTGCTGCGCACATACGACATCGTGATCGTGTCTGAAAGCGGAGCGGCAGGAACCTTTGTTACAAGCATTCAGGGCCTTGAAAACGGCGCGTGCGGAGCCGCAAGCGGTTGGCTTTTCCGCGTCAACGGCGAATTTCCGAGCGAGGGCATAGACAGCATCGAGCTTCACAACGGAGACAAAGTCGAATGGCTGTTCTCCTGCGACGGCGGAGCGGACGTCGGCATGTCTTTCGCTCAATAACAAAATCAATGCCGATCGCTCCTGTCCGTGCCGCATCAAGTGCTGCGGTTTGGTTTGTCTGCTGCGGGGAAAGCCAAATTTGCCGCCCTTCCCGAAAAAAATCCCGCACACTTATTCGCTGTGCAGGTCAGTTATTGCGCGGGTTCTGTTTTGTTAACAAAAATGTTACATTTCAAAAGGGCAAAATCCGCCTTTGCAGCCCTTTGCAATGTTGAAAAGCGGCAAGCGGTCTGGTATAATAGGGAACATGCGGACAACACTCGGCTTGATTTTCGCCGTGCTTCTCCGCAGAGTAAACGAATGGATTTCAGCATTATGAATAAAAATAGTTTCAGATACAAAAACAAACGCCGCACCGGGAGGCTGCGTTCCTTCCTTTCCCCCGCGTTGGCTGCGCTGATGGTTTTTTCATCGCTTGCAGCCTGCACACTGACCGCATGCAAAAAAGATGATTCCCCGAATGTCATTGTTGATATTCTGCCCGTGACAAAGGCGCCGCTGCCCTCGGTTGAACCTGCAACCGAGCCGGCTGCCGAAACTGTTGCACCCACGGCAACACCCGCACCTGCCGACACGAATGCGCCGTTGAACACAAATGCACCCATTGACCAAACCGTTTTCGACAACTGTGCATTTGTGGGCAATTCCACGTTCGAAGGGTTGTATAAATACGGTGTCATTACCCACGGCAAATTTTTCACCCGCGTCGGGCTGAACATTCTTTCCGTATATACCCAAACAACGACCACGGGCAGTGTGCCTGTTATTGATGAACTGAATACGGGCAGATACGAAGCCGTCATTCTGATGTTCGGCGAAAACGAGCTCGGCTGGCCGAATATCAACACTTTCATCGAAAAGTATTCCAAATTTCTCGATGACATATGGCAGCGTCAGCCCGGATGCGAAATTTTCATCATGCTGATTCCGCCGGTTTCGGCAAAAGTCAGCAGCACAAGCACAACGGGGGTCACGAATGAAAACATCCAGCTTTACAATGCGCAGCTTGTTGATCTTGCGGCGCGGCGCGGCTGTCATTACGTTTCCGTTCCCGAGGCACTCGTTGACGCAAACGGCTGTCTGCCCGCGGATGCATCCGGCGACGGGATTCATTTAAACATGACCTACTCAAAATACTGGGCGGATCATATCTGCCGCACGGTTGCAGCCGTGCTTCGTCCCTGACGGCGGCAGGCAAGAAGGTTAAACATAAAAAAGAGATAAACAAACGGAGGACTTACAAATGAAAAAGGCAAACATTCTCAAAATTGCATCCGCATTCGTTCTTGTTGCGGCAATGCTCATCTTCTGCGCATGCGGCAAGGATTATTCAAAGCTCAAGCTTGATGTGAAGTCAATCGGAGTCAACCTTATCAACAATTGCAGCTTCCAGGTAACACCCGAAGCAGTGCCAAATGCGGACGCAGCGATTTCTCAGCTTAAACTTGACGAAACGAAGCTTGCAAAGAATGCGGACGGAAGCTTCAGACTTTTCTATTCCGTCAGCGCTTCCACTCCGGAAGTTGTTATAGTTATCGAAGCGGTTGATGCCGCAGCAGCCGAGAGCATCAGCAAAGGCGCGGTCAAAGAGTGGATCGATTACAATGCCGAGGCATACGCAAGCTACGGCGCGGATCAGGTTCCCAAACTTGAAAACGCCGTCAATCAGACGAACGGCAATTATGTTTTTGTCATCGTCAGCAATGATGCGCCCGCTGCACAGAGCTTTCTTAATGCGCAGATTGACGCTGCATTAAAAACAGCTTAACGCCGCAAAGCGCAATGCACCGTTACCGCACGAATCGAGTTTGCGGATTCACTCAAAAGGGTCAAATCCGCAGCTCGATTCAGGTTTCGTTATACGGAACAGCAGCGAACGAACCCACAACCCGAAATAATTATGAATAAAGACTGCAAAATCAAGGTAAAACGCGGCACACGCAATACGGTCGGCTCTGCAAACAAACTGCTAATCGTTCTGTTTGCGGGGTTTATTTCAGTATTTTTCCTTCTTATTATGTTTTTGCCGAAGCATGAAGGCGAGCTGAGTCCGAACGAACGGCGCGTGCTTGCCTCCGCTCCGAACACAAGCCTCGGCAACATTTTGAGCGGCAAATTCTCGGGCGAAGTTGACACATGGATGGAGGATCATTTTCCCGCAAGGAATGCGTTTGTTTCGATTTATTCGCACATGAACCTTTACTCCGGGCGCAGCATCGTTGAAAAAGTCACTCTGGGCAAGAATAACCGCCTGTTCAGCGCACCCGTTCAAAGAGATGATGAAACGATGAAAACAAACGCCGAAAAGATTTCCGGCTTTATAACAGAAAACGATCTGAACGCCTTCACCTTTATCATTCCTTCCGCAGGCTATATGCTTCCGGAGGAGCTTCCCGCCGTTCACCGTGAATATGCCGACGGACAGATCATCGATGCGCTGAATTCGGTGTACGGACTTCGGAACTGTGCAAAAAGCATTTTTGCCGACAATGTTTTCAACAATGCAGGCAATGTTTCCGAGCTTTATTACCGCACGGATCATCACCTGACGATGAAAGGTTCATACATTGCTTACTGCGCAATTGCAAAGAACCTGGGTTTTGAGCCTTTGGCCGAAAGCGAATTTGAAAAGCATTCCTACAGCTTCTACGGCACGGCATACGGGCAGAGCGGTCTTTGGGAGATTCCCGCAGACGACCTTCAGACATGGATCGGAAGCTATGACAGCGACCTGAGCGTTACCGTTATTGACGGCACGGTTGAAACCGAACATCGCGGTTCTCTTGACACGGATAAACTCTCCGACGATGTTGTTGATAAATATGCCGCATACCTGTACAGCAACCACGGCATTACAAAAATCGTGAATCCGAACGTTGAAAGCGGCACACTGTTTGTGCTTAAGGACAGCTACGGCAATGCGATAGTGCCGTTTTTGGCGGCGCATTACAACACAATCATAATGCTTGATACCCGCACGATGTACTACAGCCCCACGATGCCCGCGCCGAGTGAGCTTGCAAAGGAATACAATGCAAAGGATTTTGTTGTTATTTACGGAGTCGATACCGTTGCTGCCGGCAATATCGATTGGCTGAGATAATTCATATTTCGTTTTTCACACAACATATTAAACAGCGACCTCCCCAAGATCAAAAATCGACGGGGAGGTTTTTTCTTATGCTTTTCGGCAGATTTATTGCCGCACAGCCGATAATAAGCCGCTTTTGTACTTTCCGCTTTTAAGAGATTTTTATAAATATTTTTCTCCTAACAGTTGATTTTTGGTTTTATCTATGCTATAATAGTAAATGATGGAAGAATGCGTTGGCCACCGCTCTTTCCGTCTGCCGATAAAACGCGGACAAAAACCGCGCCTGCGGCAAATAAACAGAAAGTGACCGCCTCAGCTGACAGAAAGAGCGAACCGATGAAGTCCGCACGCATTGAACGTGCCGACGGAACGGAACGCTCTTATTTGTTTTTTCGGGGAGCTGAGGCGGACGGCTGCCGAATACGAGAGGCTGCCGTAAAACACCGAACGGATTATTTTAAAAAAGAAAGGAAACAGTTTAGTGTCGAAAAAAAGAACATTTAAGGAGCTTTTGCAGCTGCTTCCGCAAAAGGAACAGCCCGAAGACAAAGCCGAAAAGGAAGCAGCGGAACCTGCACTGCAAGGAAACGAAGCCGAAAATGCTGCCGCTGCCGTGCAGCATGAAAACGCATATGCAAAACTCGGCAAAGCTTTTATAAACAGGCTGCATCTGCCGAATGAACTCATTGCGAATGCGGCGGAAGTCGAAAGCATTGTGAACAGGATAATCTCCGTTTGGGAGAAAGTCGAAGCAAAAACCGCTGATTCTGCCGCTGAAGAAAATGCGGAGGAATCCTTTGAAGACGCTGCGGATGCAAATGCCGAACGTCTGCCGCTTCCTCTCGCAGGCGGCCTTGCGCAGGCACCGGAAGCGGATTATGAAACCATGAGCGCGGAGCAGTTCCGTACGCTCCGAAAGCAACTTAAGCGCGCCGCCATGGACGGGCGCAGGATACGACTTTGAGCGCGGATAAAAGCCGAGCAAAACAGATTTATTAAAGAAAGGAAAACAAAATGAACAAAACCACCATCAACACCACCGCAACCGCAGCCGTGAACGCTAAGTTCCCTGCGAAATATTATGACAGGCAGCTTCTTGAAAGCGCAAAGACGCGATTTGTCCATGCGGAATTCGGACAGAAACGCCCCATTCCCCGCAACAGCGGAAAATACGTAAACTTCCGCCGTTGGAACCTTTTCGACCCCGAAACCGCAATATCCGGCCTTGTTGAAGGCGAAACTCCCACCGGGCAGACACTTTCACAGACGGATGTTGAGGCGGAAGTTAAGCAATACGGTGCATATGTTGAAGTCAGTGACCTGCTCGACCTTACGGCATATGACGAAGTTATCAATGATTCCGCCGAGCTTCTCGGCGAACAGCTTGGCACGGTTGTGGAGTGGATCACGCGCGATGCAATGTGTGCAGGCAGCAACGTTCAATATGCCGGCGGCAGAGCAGGCAGAAATGCCCTGACGAGCGAAGACAGGCTGACGACAACCGAAATTCGAAAAGCGGTGCGAACGCTGAAAAAGAACAAAGCGCGCCCCTTCTGTGAAGGCGGCAGGCAGCCGCATTTCATCTGTATCTGCTCGCCGGAGGCCACATATGACCTTCAGAACGATGAGATGTGGAAAAACGTTTCGACTTACAGCAATTCCGAAGCTATCTACAGCGGAGAAATCGGAAGATTGTTCGGTGTTGTGTTTGTTGAAAGCACTGAGGCCAAAGTATTTTCTCAGAGCGTTCACAATGCCGTTAAAGCGGCTACGACCTCATCAAAAACCTTTGTGCTTAAAAACACGCCCACCGAAGCGGAGAAAGAATATCTCTCCGTCGGCGGCAACACCATTCATATCGGGAGCAATGAATACACGCTGGATTCCGAAACCCCGTATGATGCGGATACAAATACCGTTAAGCTGACCGAAGCCGCCACACTGACCGCAAACAGCGTCGTTTGGAGCGATGATGCGGCAAAGTCCGACAACGGGAACCGTGCGGCTGATGTTCACTGCACACTGGTATTCGGCAAGGACGCTTACGGCGTTGTTGACCTTGAAGGCAGGGGTGCGGTTCAGCTGATCGTAAAACCGCACGGGAGCAGCGGCACTGCGGATCCGCTCGATCAGCGCGCAACAGTCGGTGCAAAGGTTGCTGCCTATGCGGCGGTCATTCTGAACGACCTGTGGCTTGTCCGCATTGAGCATACCGTTTCCTGAAACAAAACAAACGGTATCGACGATATATTTTGATTGTATCAGCCGATACTGCGGGGTTTTCGAACACAAGCCGAAAATATTGCCGGCTCCGTGTTCGGAAATCCCTTTCCACCGTTTTTTACCTTCAATACAGAATTAACAGCAAAAAAGAAAGGAACGAAATTACAGGTATGGTAAATCAATTGACGGGAAAACGCCGCAGAAAAGCATTGAACGATATCGTGCCGATTAACACCGCCGCTTCGACCGCAGTTTTCGGAGATTCGGCACCCGAACTGCGGGGAATGAAGCTTGCAGCCGTTCGACCGCGACAAAAAAGCACGGCAGGTTTGCGCGGAATTGCCGCCGCCAAACCCAATACCGCAGAAGCAGCTCAGGCGGCAGGCATTTTTCGCCCGCGGAAAGGCACGGCAGGTTCGATTCATTTGAGCGGCGCAGATACGGAAAACCACTCAAACGGTGCAAACAGCCCGAATTCCGTCGTCATTAATGCCATCGGCGGAAATGCTGTTGGCAATTCCGATAATTCAAGCGGATCCGACGAGGGAAACGAAAACAGCGGAACCGGCAGCAGCTCCGGCAGTTTTGAAGACTATTACACGCGCCTGCTTGAAACACTTCACGGTTACGGGGTTGCACTGACTCTTCCGACGCTTGAAGAGCTTTACTCTCAACTTGAACAATTTCTGCGCCCTGCCGTGGATTCCGCAATCGACAACCGACGGGAACACGGCGAAACGACGCTTGCGGAATTGGATGCGGACGCATACTCTCGCGGGATGGGCGGTTCAACCTACCTTTCCGGAATGAAGCGGCGCGAATACGATGCTGTTGCGGCCGATATTGCAATGCTTGAGGCCAATTATAATGCTCAGCTTGCAAAATATCTTTATGAAGCAACGCAGGAGCTTGCGGGCATTCAGCAGAGTTTTGCCGAAATGCAGCTTCGGCACAGGCAGGACATGCAAAAGCTCCGCGCACAACAGGCAGGAAGAGGTTCCGGAAACGGAAAAAGCGGCGGACAAGGCGGAAACGGGAACGGAAAGGGCAAGAGCGGCAGCTCCGGCGGCAGTTATCCCGAAGGAAGCGGAAAGTACTATAACTATTATTGTGCCTATCTTTCCCATCTTTCCGCGCAGAATCTCGATAATGTTTTCTTCAGCAATTCTTCCGAATGGACGGCAATAAGAGAACAGATGCGGCAAAGGCTCGGGAACGAGCTGTACGAGCTGATTATGAACCGCTTTGTTCCGCAAGGCAAATGAGAGGAGGATTCAATGAGCGAAACAAGTTTTATCAAGCGATTTGATATCACTCTTGACCTTAAACAGCCGGGCTGCGGCGGCGATTTCAGTGTTGTGGACGGGGACACGGGCAATGTTGTTTATCTTGCGCTGACCGATGCGGGCATTCCCGTTTCGGTTGAAGGGCGGCGAATAATCGCAGCTTTTTCAAATTCACGCGGCAAATACATGCAGGACAGCGCAGAGAGCGGCGGCGGTATAAGCGTGTCGGATGACAAAGTTAAGCTTCAGCTCCGCCCGCAGTCATTTGCACCCGGCATTGTGGAATGCGAACTTCAGATCTACAGCGGCGGAACCGAAAATTCCGCAGCGGGAGCAACTGTTTATGACAGTCTTGTTACAACTGCAAAATTCAATTTTTCTTGCCGCAGCGCGATTTACGATGCTTCAACTATCGAAAGCGAGCCCGCCGCACCTCCGCTTTCCGCAGTTCTTTCCGCAATCGGAATTGCAGAGGGGGAACGCGTTAAGAGCGAAACCGCGCGAAATTCCGCCGAAGCCGAACGCGCGGCAGCGGAAAAAAGCAGAGCTGCCTCCGAAAAGGGGCGAATACTGTCAGAAACCTCCAGGGTGAATGCCGAAAACAGCCGAAAAACCGCCGAGGCAGAAAGAGTGCGGGCAGAAACGACCCGCGAAACGAACGAAGCCGCGCGTAAGCAAAATGAAGCCTTGCGCATTTCCGCCGAAAACAACCGAGCCGCAGCCGAAACCAATCGCGCAAAAGCCGAAGCGAAACGCAGCGAGGCGGAGAACAATCGCATTGCAAACGAAAACGCACGGAAAGCAGCGGAACTTGAACGTTCGGCAGCGGAGACAGAGCGCGCAGCAGCAGAAACGGAACGCAGCAGAATCTTTCGGGGGGAAGTCGAACTTCCGACCGCTTCAACGCCGAACGATGACCCGGTTGATTTTGCGGTTGAAAGCGGCTGGTACTTTTATAAAGGAGGCATACTCGTTGTTTCCGCCGCGCTTTCCGGCAGCGCAGGCAGCGAATACGGAACGATCGATCAGGCTGCACTCTTGACCGACGGCACAATAATTCACCGCACCTGCACCGTTTCGGCCGGTGCAAAAAACTGGAGCGCATGGGCTTAATTCAGCAGAATAAAACAATAAAAAGAAAGGAACCAAATCATGAAGAATGCAATCGATTTTGTACGTTTTGCACTTTCTCACGCAAAACGCGAAACAATCCCCGCAGGAGCGCAGATTCCGCTTGACATTGAGGAATGCGGAACCTCTCCGTGGGAGTATCTGTTCGGAACAACGGGAAACATCGTTACTCAGGATCTGCTTAACAGACGTTTTTCGGAATATTACAGCAAACGCGGCTGGACCCGTGAAAGGTTCGACCGCGCAACCGAAAACTGGGCCGCACGCCGAGTGACGGTTTGTGACTGCCAGGGGCTTTTGGATGTTTTTGTCGGAGTTGATGTCAACGCGCATTACTGCTATGCCGCATGGTGTACCGAAAAAGGCGAAATTTCGGGCATCGGCAGACCATACGTTTTGGGCGAGGCTGTGTTCATTCAGGGAAGCAGCGAAAGAATGACCCATGTGGGCTATGTTTGCGGCTTTTTGAACGGTGAACCGTTGATCGTTGAAGCACGCGGTCTGAATTTCGGCGTTTGCGTTACGAAATTTTCGGACAGGCCGTGGACACACCGCGGGCTTGTTTCGAAACAGCTGATTTACACCGAAAACTGCTATGATGAGCAGATCATTCTGACCGTTCGCAGACCGATGATACAGGGCGATGCCATAAAACATTTGCAGACGGCACTGAACGCATTGGGGTACTATTGCGGCAGCGTGGACGGCAAATGCGGCAAACTTACCATGAGCGGCGTGAATGAATTTGTTGAAATGCACAGTCTCTATGCGGGCAACCCCTGCTCCGACCCGGGAGCGGCATGAAGCAATTTCGGATTCACAAATGATGCCGAATCCGGCGGCACGAGAATGCGGAGCATCAAAACCGCATTAAATTCAGCAAAAGAAAGGACGTGAGATAAAATTGCAGGAATTTTTCACATGGAATTCATTGCTCACAAGTTCGGGCGCAACGGTTGCAACCTCGGTTGTTACCCAGCTGATTAAGGAAGCACCGCTGCTGAAAAAAATACCGACAAGGCTTTTAAGCTTCGGCATTGCGCTTTGCATACTGATGCTTGCACTCATTTTTGACAAGTCACTGTCACTCGGCACGGCGGCAATCTCCGTTATTAACGCTGCTGTTGTGGCACTTGCGGCAAACGGTATGTTTGACGCCGTATCGAGCGGAATGGGCAAGCCGGGTTCCGGACAAAGCGGAGATTCCGAATCCGCCGAGCCCAATCTTCCCGACATTGCCGACAATTCCGACGGCAGCACCGCTGACACGGATGCATCAGCGGTGCATGTCAACGCTTCTGCCGCCGCCGAGCCTTCTGCGGAGGCGCACGAACTTTACGACAGCTGCGGACGTTGCTCAAAAAGCTGCCTTGAGAGTGGTGAAAACTTCAACTGTTCGGAAGATTTTTTGGATTTCGCGGATTTAGGCCTTTGAACGGGTTTTCGAATCCTCTCGATTCAGCGTAAGAATGCCTATCACGGCGGCGGCAAGCACAAGAATCACGCCGCAGCCCTTCAGCAGCCCCATCGCCTCACCGAAGACCGCCATGCTTGTGAGCGAGGCGAATGCGGGCTCAAGGGTGTTCAAGGCGGAGGCGCTGACCGAGCCGAGCAGTTTTATGCCCGCAAGCAGCAGACGCAGGCCGACAACATAACCGAGGAATGCTTCAAAAAACAGAATTATCCACATTACGCTGTCTGCCGGGAGGCAGAACCTTCCGAGGATGAGCGCTGCCGCAAGGCTCCACAGGCAGGCGGAAGCGGTTATATAGAAGTTTGAAACAGGCGTTTCAAGCGAGGCGTACGCACTTTCGCGGCCCGCAATAAAATACACTGCGTACACAACGCCGGAGAGCAGCGCAATCAGCACACCGCCGACATTCACGCTGCCGCTGAACGAAGCATTTGAAATAAGCGCGATGCCTGCAAGTGCAAGCAGCGGCGAGATAAATTTCACGGCGGTTATGCGCTCCTTTTTTGAAACGAGCGTGATCAACATTACAAACACGGGATAGGTAAAGTTCAGGACTATCGTCATTCCCGCAGGTATGCGCAGATAGGCATAAGTGATGAGCAAAAGCGTTCCGGCAAGTGCACCGCCGCCGAAAGCGGCAAGCTGAACAAGCTGTTTCCCGCTGACGTCAAGACGCTTTTTCCCGATAAGGCAATTAAAAAGCGAAAGCAGGCTTGCAATACCCATGCTGTACAGCACAACGCATTCATTCGTCATTTCGCGTGAGGCGTCCGCAATCAGAAACTCTGCGCCTCCGCGCGGAAACAGTCGGGCTACAAACGATGCGGGCAGTCCGCCGTTCAGTGCGGCATTGGACAAAATGGGGGTTATTCCGTAGCATGCGGAAGCGAGCACGACGCAAAGCACGCCGAGAATATGTTTACGTTTCATTTTCAATGTAAACCGACCGAATACGCCGTATTCCGTGTTTCGGCCGCCTTTCGATAAAGTTAAAAGCCGCGGACTGCCCGAAGCGTACAGCCCGACGATTTTGATTATATGGTACATCAACGTTCGGAAATTTTCAACCTTTTTAAGCAATGCTGTCCGCACGGCAATCCGCGCACCGGCGGCAGGCTCGGCGGCAGCTTTGTTTTCCGAAAACCCAAATCGATTGTTAATATTCAAAAAGCAAGGAGAAAAACAAATGGAAAACACCAAAAACGGGACCAAGCCCGCAGACTGCCGCCGAAAAAACGCGGCAGCGGAAACAATAATCATTGAACAAAACGGCACAAACTCCCCGTGGGTCGGCTGCATCAACTCCGTGAACTACAGAATTGAACGCGGCGTCCCCGTTGAAGTTCCCGCCGCCGTTGCGGCTGTTATCAAAAGCGGCAAAAGCGTTCGGAGCACAGCCGCACGCATTTCAAAGGCATACGAATGCAATGCTTACTCCGGCGGAGTGCGGCTGAACGGCGGCACTTGCTCCGACAGAGTTTTTTGACAGGAGGCACGGAAGGATATGACCCTTAACGACATTCTTACCGCCGCACTTGCTCAGCTTGACCGCGGACACGATGCACAAACCCTTGAAAACTACCGTGTGAGGCTGACGCAATACGCCAACGATGCGCAGCGCGAACTTGCAGATGCACTCGGGCTGTTCCGCACGGATAAAGTCCGTACTTCGGCAGGCATCGTTGACACAAGCCTGCTTCCCCGCCGCGTGAAACGCATTGAACGCGTTGTTCAGCTCGGCAGAGCTGTGCCTTTCAGGTGCGGCGACCGAACGAATACACTCCTGCTCCCGTATGACACGGCAGCCGAGATCACTTATCGGTACGAGCCCCGAACGCTGAACGACAATTCAGACCGAAGCGACCTTGACGACGGCCTTTTGGGGCTTGTTGTGAACTATGTTGTCGGGCGCGAACGGCTCGGCGGCGATGTTTCGACACAAAGCGGCGGCAACATTTATCTTGCGATGTTTGAAGCGGGCAAGGCCAAGCTGCGCGGCTATATACGCGACGATGATTCTTTCCGCATTGTGAACCGTTACTGATCCGCCGCAAAATGCTTAACAGCAATCAATAATTGAAAATTGAGAAAGGAACCGACAAATGAGCATTCAAACCTATTCCGTTGACAGATTCATCGGCCTGAATCAATCGGGCGACGAGAACCTTATGTCCCCCGCCTGCACGCCCGATGCGGCGAATATGTGCACCGACGGCGGCGAACTGCGTGTTGCATACGGATTCACACGGCTCTTTGAAGCTGCCGTGCCCGGCACGCTCCGCATTGACTTTTTTACACTTTATCGAACGAACGGTGCGGAAATACCGGTCGTTATTGCGGGAGGTGTTGTTTATGCATACATGGAAAACGCATGGACACCCGTTTATACCTATCAAAGCACGCGCTCAAAACCCATATACGACTGCGCACAGGTTCGCATCAACACAACGGATTACCTTGTTATCGCCGACGGGCAGCACGGCATGATTAAATTTGACGGCAGCAGCGTCACCCAATTCGGTTCGGAAGAAAACGCATCAAACATTCCCGTTTCGTTTCTGACGATGTACAGAGGAAGACTGTTTGCGGCCGGCGATGCGGCCAATCCGGACAGGCTGTATTACTCCGTTCTTCCGGGCAGCGGACGCACCGTTGAACAATGGGGGGCGGTTGAAGCCTCTCCCGCCGTTGAGGGCGGTCATGTTGAGATAGGCGCACTCGGAGGCGACCCGATCGTTGCCGTGCGTGCGCTCTCCAATCAGCTGCTTATTTTCAAAAAGAACAGCCTTTACAGGCTGTTTGGGGACAGACCCTCCAATTACACCGTTGAACATATCGACACGGAAATACCGCAGACCAACCATGCCGCCGTTGCCGTGTACGGCGACATGCTGTATTTCGGAACGCAGAACGGATTGTATTACTACAACGGAGTCACTGCGCGTCCCTGTGCGGATATGCGCTGCATAAAAGCCTATATGGCAACGGCTGAAGTTTCCGGCTGCCGCATAAAAATCGTTCGCGACAGGCTGTATTTCACTTTTCGGCGCAGCGCAAGGGACGAAATGATCGAATATGACCTTTTGGAAAGGCGATATATGCGCAGGAACGGTTTCGAGCTTATCGACATGGCGGTTTCCGGCAGCAGGCTGCTTTTTATCAATTCAAAGCGTTTTGTTTACCTTTTTAATAACGGCATGGACTATGACGGTGAACCGATAAATGCCTTTTGGTGCACACCGCTTACAGACCTCGGAGCCAAGGCCGCCGTCAAGAATCTGCGCAGGCTTTATCTGCGCGGCAGCGGAGGCACGCTGAAAGTGACGGTTGAAATTGACGGCAACACATACACCTGCCGCAAGCAGCTGCCCGACAGCTGTTCAAAAGTTACCGAAATTCCGCTGAAAAACGGCGGAAGATGCTTTCGGCTGAAACTGTCGAACGAAGCGGGCGGAAGTTTCACCCTGCGCGGCGGACTTGAGCTTGAAATCGGAATAGGAAAGAGGGTGGATTGACATGGCACTTGACATGCGCGCATTATACTATGTTGCTTTGCCCACGGAACGCAGCGAAGCGGACGATGTTCAGCGGCACGAAGAAGATATTAAGGCTAACGAAAACTGCTTAAATCAAAACTTTTCCGCGCTTGCGCAAAAAATATATGAGTTTGAAGCACGGATCGCCTTGCTTGAGGCTGCTGCCGCATCCAATGCGGGCAAAACCGACACCGGCGTTGAAAGCAGCGTTATTTGAGAGATATTTACGTGTTCTCGACGGATAATTCCCGTTTTAATTACAAATCGCATACGCCTGTCGCAGAGTGACTTTTGCGGCAGGCGTTTTTGGTTTGATTAAGTTAAAATATATCCGAGTGAACCGCTCGGAATTATTGACAATATCCGAGTAAAGTGGTATGCTTTGCACATAATAAAAGTGCAGCCCGTTCGAAGTCGATAAATTCGGTGTTAACGGGCGCAAACAAGGTGAAAGGAGTGCCGCACGCGATATGAAGCTGTCTACAAAGGGTCGTTACGGACTTAAAGCAATGGTTGATCTGGCCACCGAATACGATTCCGGAGCAAGGCTTTCCATTGCACAGCTTGCCGAAAGGCAGGGCGTTAGCGCGGCATACCTTGAACAGCTTATAGCCTCACTGAAAAAAGCCGGGCTTGTGACTGCGCTGCGCGGCGTTCAGGGAGGGTACGTGCTTGCCCGTTCGCCGGAGCTTATCAGCGTCGGCGAGGTGCTGAGAGTTCTTGAAGGCAGCACGGCAATTGTCGATTGCGTCGGCACAACCGGAACGGATTGCAGCAACGTCTGTTCCTGCTCCGCACGCCCGCTTTGGCTGAAATTGCAAAGGCGCATTGACGACGTTTTGAACACAACCTCCGTCCGCGACCTTGCGGATGATTACATTACTCAAATGGAAAGGAATCAAGACAACAAATGAGACGTGTATATATGGACAATGCGGCAACCACCGCGCTCAACAAAGAAGTTCTTGACGCCATGATGCCCTATCTTACGGACATTTACGGCAATCCCTCCAGCCTTCACACATTCGGGCAGGAAGCGCACAAGGCAGTTGCGGACGCAAGGGAAAAGGTTGCCCGCGCACTGAATGCGGCGGATGCCGAAAAGGAAATCATTTTTACCGGCTGCGGCACGGAATCCGATAACATGGTTCTGCGCGGCATTGCGGAAAGGCTCAGCAAAAAGGGCAAACATATCATCACCACCGCCGTGGAACATCATGCGGTGCTTTATACCTGCCGTTACCTTGAAAAGCAGGGGTTTGAAGTTACCTACCTTCCCGTTGACGAATTCGGCAGAGTCACGGCCGAGCAGGTTCGCGAGACCATTCGTCCCGACACGATTCTTGTTTCAGTCATGTTCGGCAACAACGAAATCGGCACGCTGATGCCCATTGCCGAAATCGGCGCAATCTGCCGCGAGCGCGGCGTTCTGTTCCATACGGACGCAGTCCAGGCAGTCGGACATGTTCACATCGATGTTCAGGCAATGAACATTGACATGCTTTCACTCTCTGCGCATAAGTTCCACGGACCGAAAGGTGTGGGCGCACTCTATGTCCGCAAAGGCATATTGCTCCCCTCCCTGCTTATCGGCGGCGCACAGGAACGCAACAGGCGCGCCGGCACCGAAAACGTTGCGGGCATTGTCGGTTTGGGCAAAGCTATCGAGCTTGCCTGCTCATCCATCGATGAAACAAGCGCAAGAATGACCCGTCTCCGTGATAAACTCATTGCGGGCATTGAAGCACGCATTCCCGAGGTTCGTCTCAACGGGCATCGCACCGAAAGGCTGCCGGGCAATGTCAATTTCTCCATCAAGTACATCGAAGGCGAATCCATCCTTCTCATGCTCGACCTGAACGGTATTGCGGCATCCAGCGGCTCCGCCTGCACAAGCGGCTCACTCGACCCGAGTCATGTTCTGCTTGCGATCGGCCTCCCGCACGAAATTGCACACGGTTCCGTGCGACTCACCCTTGGGGACGACACAACCGAAGAAGATGTTGACTATGTGCTTGATGTTCTTCCCCGCATCGTTGCAAGGCTGCGTGAAATGTCGCCTTTGTATCACGGCTGATCTGATTTAAATCAAAATCTGCAGAAAAATAAACAACCCGAACAAAGTTTCAATCGGAGGATAAATCAATATGTATACCGAAAAAGTTATGGATCACTTTGCACATCCGCGCAATATGGGCGAAATCAAGGATGCAAACGGCGTCGGCATGGTCGGCAATGCGAAATGCGGCGATATCATGCAGATGTTCCTGAAAGTCAACGATGACGGCATTATTGAGGACGTTGGCTTCAAGACTTTCGGCTGCGGTGCGGCTGTTGCAACCAGCAGCATGGCAACGGAACTTATCAAGGGCAAGAGCATTGACGAAGCTCTCAAACTGACCAACTCCGCCGTTGTGGAAGCTCTGGAAGGTCTTCCCCCCGCAAAGCTTCATTGCTCCGTTCTTGCGGAAGAAGCTGTTAAAGCGGCTGTTGATAACTACTATGCCCGCAAAGAAGGCAGAACCGACAGCGAATGCAACTGCGTTTCCTGCGGCCACGACCATGAGCATGATCACGATCATGAACATGAAGAAAATGCCGAAGACTGATTTTTGAACAGTCCGAGCAACCGTTGATATTACTCTGAAATTCACATGCGAGCGAACGATCTGCCGAAAAGCGTATTGTTCGCCCGCGCTTTTCATATTTTTTTCAGTGCCGCCGGCTTTCGCCGAGTGCACTGCAAAATTCAAAGTGTTATAAATACTCGGAAGCAACTGAACATGCTTGATTTCAAACCGATTACAAAAGAGCTGCTGATTCGCGAGGGCCGCAGCCTGCGCCGCAGCCGAATACAAATCTGTGACTATACTCCCGGCTGCCTCTACATATGGCGGCATTATTATCATATGCGCTGTGCGGAAGCGGACGGAATGTTTGTTTTTGAAAGCGGAGACGGTTCGGGCTTGTATTATAACTGCCCCGTAGGCACGGGTGATTTTTCCGCTGCCGTGCTTGAAGCGCGCGATGATGCCGAAAAACGAGGCATTCCTCTGCGTTTTTCCTGCATTCCTTCGGAATACGTTGATGTGATTCAAAGCATTATCGGCCGAAAAGCCGAAATCGTCAGTGACCGCGCTTCAGCGGATTATCTCTATCCGTATGAGCAATTCTGCGGCTATAACGGGAAAGCACTGCACGGGCAGCGCAACCATGTAAACAGATTCAAAGCCGAACATCCGGATTTTTCTTTTGAAATGCTGACGGGCGAAGACCTCCCGGAAGCGGAAAGCTTTATGCGGCTCAACCGCGATGAATTCTATAAAGGCAACGAAATTTCCGCAGACGAGCTTGCACGCATTGACGAATTCCTCCCCTGCATTTCCGAACTCGGCATTTCCGGCGGAATGCTCCGTGCGGGCGGCGTTGTTGTCGGGCTCACGGCGGGCGAAATTGTAGGCGACACGCTGCATGTGCATATCGAAAAAGCGCTCCGTGATTTTTCCGGCGCATATCAAACGCTTGCAATGTGTTTTGCGGAAAGCATGAAACTTCCCGGAGTAAACTTTATCAATCGGCAGGACGACACCGGCGATGAGGGTCTGCGAAAATCCAAACTGTCCTATAAACCCTGTGCGCTGCTTGACAAATTTACGCTGCTCTTCGGCTGACGATCCGAAACGCTGATGCCGCACGCCGAGTATTTTTACGGTATAATTCTATTTCAACGCTGCACTTGACATTCTGCACTCGGTGATATAGAATAATATGGATAATACGGTTAACCCGACAGAGAAAGGTATGTTAACAATGTTTTTGTTTGATGGAATGTCTGCTGAAACCGGCAACGCGATCTCCGGATTTTTCAGCCAGTTCGGTCTGCCGCTGATTCTTATTGCGGCACTCATCATCATGTTTGTGCTCTCGGCGCGCAGCAACAAAAAGCGTCAGAAGCAGTATCAGTCCATGCTTGACGGGCTCAAAGCCGGCAGCCGTGTCCGCACGATCGGCGGCATCTACGGCACCGTCACCGCCGTTAAGGGCGATGTTGTCTTCGTCAGCGTCGGTCCCGACAAAGTTCGCCTTGTTTTCACAAAGCAGGCAATTGCAAGCATCGAAGATTCTCCCGTTGAAGCAACCCTCGACGGAGAAATCGTCGATTCTTCCGAAAAGAGATAATTCTCAACCCGTTTCGGATTAGTATTTCGATTTTGCAGGCAAAACTCTCTGTCGAAAGCGGAGAGTTTTTGTGTTCTCTTTTTGACAAAAACTGTTGACAGAATCCGAAAAGCTGATATAATATAGAAAAGATTATTGACTTTCGGAGGCGTTGTCATGACATGTAAAATCCCTACCCTGTTCAGAAAATTTGCTGCCGAATTTCTCGGCACAATGATTCTTGTGGTTTTCGGCTGCGGAGCAGCTCTGCTGTTTTCCCCGACCTTTCCGCTGACGACATTGACCGTTGCGCTTGCGTTCGGTCTTGTTATCATTGCAATGGCTGCCGCAATCGGAGACATTTCCGGTTGTCATATCAATCCTGCTGTTTCGCTTGCAATGCTGCTTGACGGGCGCATGGGTATCGGCGAGTTTTTCACATATCTTGCGGCACAGTTTCTCGGCGGCATCGCCGGCGGAGGCGTGCTTGCGCTGATTTCAAACGGCAACGTGCAAAGCGGACTCGGTTCAAACGGCTACCTTGAATCGACCTCAAGCCATATCAGCATTCTCGGTGCTTTCGTAATCGAAATTATTCTCACGTTTGTTTTTGTTTTTGTTGTTCTTCGTGTTACGAAAAAGGCCGAAAACGGAAAAATTGCCGGGTTTGTTATCGGGCTTACGCTGACACTTGTGCACATCTTCGGCATTCACTACACCGGAACCTCTGTCAACCCCGCAAGAAGTTTCGGCCCCGCTTTTGTGAGCGCACTGCTCGGCAATACGGCTCCGCTTAAGCAGGTTTGGCTGTTCATCGCCGCTCCGCTTGCAGGCGCAGTCATCGCGGTTCTCGTTTACCGCTTTCTCTATTGCGGTGAGAGCAAAAAGTCGGAATAAACCATCACAAACGGCCTTTTCCGTGAACCGCCGAAGCTGCGAATAACCGGAACATTAATGCTCTTTTTGTTTGCATTTTTCTTTACACGAACGGCTGCCGAAATTGGAAAACGTTCGACAGTCGTTCATTTTAATGCTTTAGATTATCAGACCAATCATTATGAGCTTTATGAATTCTTACAAACATCTCGAAAAACTTTGCGGGGAGATTATGCGCGATGAGCGACGTGTGTCCGCATACATTGACGAGATGACCTGTACACCTTTCGGCCCATCCCTTGTTGCAGGGTGGAACAATGACTTAAAAAAATTGAAGCATTACCGCCATATCAGAAACTTGATTGCGCATGAGCCTGATTGCAGTGAAGATAGCCTTTGCGTACCTTCGGATTCTGTATGGATTGAAAACTTCTGCACACGCATTTTGAACTCAAGCGATCCGCTGTCTCTTTACAGGCGTGCATTGGCAGAGCAGCGCAAAGCTCAGGCGAAACGTATCCCGCAGCCGCAGGATTTAGATTTTGAAAATGCAGTTCGCACAAATGAAAACTTCAACAAATCTTCGGCAAATAAAAACAACGGCAACAAAGCCGCAAAACATGCAGCGGCTGCATGTTTTGCAGCCGTATTTACCGTTGCAGCGATATTGATATTGATGCTTATTCTGTTTCTTTTTTTATTAACGGCAAAATAAATCTCAACAGTTATTAAAAGTCTTGCTGTATTAAAAAAAATGGAGCGGGTGATGGGAATCGAACCCACGTGATCGGCTTGGGAAGCCGACGCTCTGCCATTGAGCTACACCCGCGCAAAACATTAAAAATTCGAGGGTGATATTTCACCCTTGTTGGTTATCAGGCATATTATACCGCGTCTTGAGCTGAATGTCAACACAAAAATCGGAGTATCACTCACCGAACACAGACGAGATGGCCAATCCCACTTTCGTTGCGTCCCTTGCTGCAGGGTGGAACAATGACTTGAATAAACCGAAGCATTACCGCCATATAAGCAACTTGATTGCACATGAGCCTGATTGCAGTGAAGGGATCATGCCGCAGTAACTCGATTGCATTTGTTTTCCTCCTAAATAATACACAGCTATACTCTTCCCATTCAAATGAATTTTTTCCGTCGGAGAATAAAATTTTTCTGACATCGGCCGTTTTTTCAATTCGACAATTGATACTATATATTTTAACGACTTAAAATGCACTAAGTTTAGACAGTATATTTATTGTCCTCATAATTGATTGCACTTGCCATCCAAATTCCTGAACTGCGCCGTTGTCACGGGAAGTGTGCAGAAATTCTCCGCAGCGGATCACGCCTGTGCTGAAATAGCTTAAAAGACTTGTTTCAAACTGTTCAAGCGATTTTCGAACATAGAAAAATCCACCGTAATTCGATTAAAATCACGGTGGACATCTGGCAAATAACCCTAACTTTAATAGAATTTCAAGGGGGTGCATTTTCGGCGCAAAAGGGGGTGCAGTAGTTTTCGGAAATGCACCCCCTCTGTGGAAAAATTTCTCATGACTGATCTATTCCTTCAAAAACGTGGCCAGAAGCATCCAGGTTTGTTATCAGAAAATTCGTGACTGCTCCACGAAACTCCGCTTCTGCGCCCTTATTTTTCCAAAATGCCCTGTTTGCGTCCTCGATTTTCGGCTGCATCTGCTCGATCCGGTTATCGTCCAACGGAAAACGGACATCACCAAAATCGTCATTCATAATTTTGAGAAGCAAATCGTGATACTTATGTGCACCGATTGTTTGTAAAGCGGCTATGATTTCAAAAAGATGTTCTGAAGCAAGGATCTCCTGCAAATCGTCCATGGCGGACATCCAAAACTCCACGCTAAGGGCGAGCAGCCTTTCACTCTGAGACATAGATTGCTGCAGTTCAAAGAGCTTTTCCCAGTGGAAAGACGGCAGTTGCTCCAAGACGTTACCTTTCTCCATGTAAAACTCGTTGTATGATTCCGTGCGCCACCCTCCGGCTCGCTTTATTACAACGCTATATTCGGATAGCCCATTATCATATATCACAGCGTTTCGCGAAAACAGAATATCATCCTCAATATAATAAACGCCTGCTTTGGGAACGTTTGCATCCAGTGATTTTCCGTTGCGTATTGTTCCGATGTACTGACCGTTAATGTACATTCGATACAGCAAAAGAGCTCCCGCAAATGCGGATTTCCGATGAATATGGAATCGCACCTCACGCATGAAATCGCACTCCTGTATGTGGATTCAATTATTTACATTGCTTAAAAAGTCCACCGTAATTCTATCAAAATTACGGTGGACATCTGGCGGAGAAGGAGGGATTTGAACCCTCGCGCCCCTTCGCAGAGCCTACTCCCTTAGCAGGGGAGCCCCTTACAGCCACTTGGGTACTTCTCCAACTTAATATACTGTTAAAAAACTGGCGGAGAGAGAGGGATTCGAACCCCCGGTGCCTTGCGGCATCACTGGTTTTCAAGACCAGCTCCATAAACCACTCGGACATCTCTCCTCGTTCGCAACGATACGATTATAACAGAACTTCTGCCGCTTGTCAACAGCAGAAACGGCAGAAGTGGATATATATAATTTTTCTTTCGTTGCCGTGCTCATCGCCGTCATGCTCCCCCCGCACCGACATGCATCGACGCCGGAGTAATCAACCTCGGGCATTTCGAACCCGACATGCTCCCCCCGCACCGACATGCATCGACGCGGCAGAAAAAGCAGCTTCGGACGATTAAACAGTTGCCTCAAGTGAATGAGCCGTTTTTAAACGCTCCGAGCGGCAGACAGGGGTATTCGGGCTTTATTGTCAGGTATTCAGATGAAATCAAGTTTACGCTGTTATAATCGAACCTGTCCAAACACAGCAAACCCGCATTATCCGTTCGGAGCATGTAATCGGTCTTACCCCTATCCTCAATTACATAAATCTTACCGTTTGCATAATCACAGATAATAACGCGGCTGTCAACAATTCCGGAGCCGATGTTGATCGTTGAGCAAAAATCCGGGCTTCCGTCACCGTTTATATCGCAGATATAAGCATCCCTGACCGGCAGTCCGCCGTACAGCACGGTCGTTTTGCCGTTATTAACTTCAACTGCCGAATCCGTGCAGCTGAAAACGGCATTGGGGAATTGCAAAAAGCTTTTCTCAACACGGGTACTGCCGCCGGATGCATCAAACCATAGCTCTGCCGCTGCTCCGTGCTGATCCGCCGCGCTTTCCGTACCGTAAAAAAGATGAATCATTTCGTCCCCGGTGCCGGAATAACCGTCCTCATCCGAACCATGCATTGGACCTATAACGATATGAATAAGCTTTTCGCCGAGATTGGTGACTCCGTCCTTGCTGTAGGTTATAACTCGATTCAGCTCTTCAGCCTCACTGAAGCCCGCAAAATCAATCAGGTATAAATCCGCATTCGGACACATGCGGCGAATCTCGTCCTTCGGCATGTATTTCAGTGCGTTGAGATAATCCTCAAGAAGATATACCGTTTCGGGTGCGGCAACACGGCTTTCTCCCGGAAGGAAGAACATATCCGAATCGCCGAAAAACCGCAATTGTTCGCGATACATTCCATCCTGCCGTTTGAAGTAAAAAACGATTGTTTGATTGTCCCAAAGTTCAAAATCGGAATCCATGTCCAATGAAAATCCTCCGGGTCGGGTGTAGATCTCCGCATCGGGATTCAGTTTTTCCGCTTTTCGAATTTCGGAAACAATATAGTCGGGATCAATATCCGCAATATTATCGCCCCTCATTTCAAATTCCGCACCTGTCTTTTTTCCGGTCAAAAAACACACCGCAAGCGCTGCGCAGGCGAGCACGGCAATAAGAATCACCCAAACTGACGGTTTGCGATAATTCATCACGGTCTTAACGCGTTCTTTAATACCAACTTCACCGAAGGCAAGCGGACAGGCATTGAAACGACTGCGACTAACGCTGCACGAAAGCAATGCCTGCATATAGTCCGCTCTCTGTTCGTTGTCAAGCTTTTTTATAACCTTTTCATCGCAGGCAAATTCAATATCGCGGCAAAACAGCACGTAGGACAGCCAAACGAGAGGATTGAACCAATGCACCGCGAGGATAGCAAAGCCAAGCGGCTTCCACTTATTATCACGGCGGCGTATATGCGCCCGCTCATGTTCAATTACGGTTTCAAGTTCACGCTCTTCAATGCCGAACGGAACATATATACGCGGCTTGAAAAATCCAAGCACAAACGCCGAATTAACTCGGTCGCTCTGATAAATATTATCGCGCAGCAGCACGGCTTCACGCAGTTTCCTGCCCAAACCGATACGGCTTATTGCCATGTATGCAAGCATGACAATCAGACCTGCAAGCCAAATACATGCAATCTCGTAATCATCGGGCAAATTAATTCGCAGGAGCGGAATTGTCAGCGATGTGTCGTAATCGTTCTCCTTTGATTGTGTTCCCGCTGCACCGGGCGTTTTTGCTTCTTCACCTGTGTCGCTGCTTTCGGCAGTTTTTCCTGCATCGGAGGGCACGTTTGAAGCATCTTCCCGTTCGGATTCCGCCCCACCCGATCCGCGGATCACGAGAGGCTCTCCCCCGTCCGTGTTGTCAATAGTGTCAGCATAGAGTTTTTCTCTGAAATTTTCTATAGGATAGTTGTCCGGAACAAGGCTCAGCGGACTTTCTATCGTCGTCGGAATAATTAACCGCAATGCAACAATACCCCAAAGCAGCACCCGAATCCATCCCGGTGCTCTTTTGAACAACAACCTGAGCACAAGCACGATAACAATTATCATGCTTGCCAATATACTCATATCGATAACCGAAATGCAGACTTCACCCACGCTCATTTTCCGCCTCCGTTCCGAATGCTGTCAATCATACGTTGAACCTCATCCAACTCCCTTTCCGACATATCCCGACGTTTTGCGAAAGCTGCAACAAATGCCGGCAGCGACCCCGAAAAACGCTTCTCAACAAGCTCATCGATTTCACACGCCTGAGCTTCATCCTTCGAAATAATGGAAGTTATAACGCCGTCCTCGTTCTTCAGCACACCGCGCTCACAAAGACGCTTCAACACTGTATAACTCGTTGTTCGCTTCCATCCAAGTTCCGCGAAGCAGAGCTTTGCAAGCTGCGCTGCGGATATCGGTTCGTTTTCCCATAGAATAAGGCAGAAACGGTATTCACCTTCATGTATTTTCGGTATTTCTTTCATAATGACTCCTCCGCGATTTTTGTCTACTGTTGTAGACTGTTTTTTAGTCTACCACTGTAGACGGCTTTTGTCAACAGTTTTTTCACAAAAATTCAGAGCCGATTTAATGCTCCGATCCGGAATCAACCGAAAAAACATTGTATCCACCCTTTATAAATGGCAAAACAAGTGCAGGAAAATGAATCGGTTCAAGCCCGACGCGCGGACGGAGTTCTCGGGCTTATGTGCTGAGCCGAAAATTCTGTCGATATTTATATACATCTACTGAAAAAAAAGCATGAAGAGATTCTTAAGCTGCGGATGATAAAACGGAAGCTGCTGTCAGGCGGCTTTAAAAAGGCAAATGCAGTTATATGCCCGTTTCCGCCATGCTTGTTCGCCTGCTTACGATGGCTAATCTTTGCTTGGTTTTTTCCCATGTTAAGCATTATATTTGTTCACCGGCACAGCGGCAGCCTTGATCTGCGCTGCAGTGCTCCGGTTCCGTCAGTATTTGTAATACTGTGCGCACAGCATCATTATTTTATTATATGCGAACTTAAGGCAGCTTCCGCAAAAACCATTGTCGAATTCACTCTTTTTGCGCGAAAGCAATTGTGCCCGGGAGCCGAGTCTGTCATATTTGGATTGTCTGCAATTCTCCGGGCAGCGGTTCGGCAAAACACTCCCGGCAGTTTTCAGCGGAAAACTCTTGACAAACATCGCGATATGTGATAGTCTATATACGTTGTCAGTCGAGTATCGCTGCTCGCCGATAACAGTTTTTTCCGAAAACAGGGTCGCTGCATCTAAAATGCAGTAACCCTGTTTTTGATTAAGGAAGATTCCGAGCGAAGGCAAATCACACAGGCGAAGCGCTGCATACATACCACCTGCGAATGCAGCGACCGGTACATTGCGCTTATAATCGCCGACAGCGGTATTTCAATCCACGCCGTCCGTGAAGGCGGCGACTCGGTATCACCGGCACAAATGCAGTTGATTAATATTTCAATCCACGCCGCCCGTGAAGGCGGCGACGATGCGGGATTCATGAGAACCCAGCTTGAGCCGTTATTTCAATCCACGCCGCCCGTGAAGGCGGCGACTCAGTATAGTTTTTCGCCGCCGTTAACGTTTCCATTTCAATCCACGCCGCCCGTGAAGGCGGCGACGCTATCAACTCACTGGCGCGCGGCTATGTGTCTCGATTTCAATCCACGCCGCCCGTGAAGGCGGCGACTTTTCATTCGATTGTCGGGCGTGCAAATTGCCATAATTTCAATCCACGCCGCCCGTGAAGGCGGCGACAATTCGCCGCCCGCAACCTCATAATTTGCGGGGTATTTCAATCCACGCCGCCCGTGAAGGCGGCGACTTCCGCAAGCTTTTCGCCTTCATCACCTTCGCCATTTCAATCCACGCCGCCCGTGAAGGCGGCGACCAGTACGGCAATGTAACCTCGACCGCGATAGTAATTTCAATCCACGCCGCCCGTGAAGGCGGCGACCGGTACGGTTGCAAAGCCGTTTGAGTGGTTTACTGATTTCAATCCACGCCGCCCGTGAAGGCGGCGACTCGTCGAGCGATACCATGCACACGCGGACAGCGATTTCAATCCACGCCGCCCGTGAAGGCGGCGACAATAACCCAGTTGCCAAGGATATACCGTTCAAAATTTCAATCCACGCCGCCCGTGAAGGCGGCGACGTCCGGAGCTTTACAGTTCCTATGATACGTACGAATTTCAATCCACGCCGCCCGTGAAGGCGGCGACGCTTTTGCTGTTTACCGGCCCTCAAGGCTCGGGTATTTCAATCCACGCCGCCCGTGAAGGCGGCGACCTTTGCTCCAAAAGCTTTTTGTCCCGGATGGACAAATTTCAATCCACGCCGCCCGTGAAGGCGGCGACCGTACGCGTGCGGCAGATAACAAACGGTGCAAACAATTTCAATCCACGCCGCCCGTGAAGGCGGCGACTTGTCACCCTAAAACGTGTTCGTTCAATTTCGGATTTCAATCCACGCCGCCCGTGAAGGCGGCGACAAAAGGGGTTGAATTGCCCGATGCCTTATATAGATTTCAATCCACGCCGCCCGTGAAGGCGGCGACGCGGTAACAATTACGGTCTGCTCTTCATGCTTTATTTCAATCCACGCCGCCCGTGAAGGCGGCGACAAAAGCCGGCGCACAAATGGTGGTCTATGGGGTATTTCAATCCACGCCGCCCGTGAAGGCGGCGACCCTTTTCCTTTGTTGGCTTATGATTTGAAATATAATTTCAATCCACGCCGCCCGTGAAGGCGGCGACTTGCCCTGCCAACCCTCCGGAGCAGATTCCGGATATTTCAATCCACGCCGCCCGTGAAGGCGGCGACCTGTACAGACAAGCTGACAGGATAAGACCCAACAATTTCAATCCACGCCGCCCGTGAAGGCGGCGACTACTTGCCTTTCCTTAAATATTTCATTATTAAGATTTCAATCCACGCCGCCCGTGAAGGCGGCGACCTAATTGGCGTTCTCTTTTTTATGCAAAATATGTCATTTCAATCCACGCCGCCCGTGAAGGCGGCGACAATGGCTTAGCGAGCGGGCTTGAAACGGCAACAATTTCAATCCACGCCGCCCGTGAAGGCGGCGACGGTTCGTGCCAAGGGGCGACCTTTTTATCGCAAACATTTCAATCCACGCCGCCCGTGAAGGCGGCGACGGGATCACGATAAAACAAAATAAACAAATAATCAATTTCAATCCACGCCGCCCGTGAAGGCGGCGACAAGGAAGGGTTAAAGCTATGTATTATGAAATAGATTTCAATCCACGCCGCCCGTGAAGGCGGCGACTTTTCGTACAGCGAGAGCGTGCCAGTGCCAAGCGATTTCAATCCACGCCGCCCGTGAAGGCGGCGACGACATCAGCAAATACGCACACGCTGTAACCCTTATTTCAATCCACGCCGCCCGTGAAGGCGGCGATACTTTGCAAGCAATCCCACATACGAGGATTTCGGTATTTCAATCCACGCCGCCCGTGAAGGCGGCGACGACGACATCGGAGCAACCATGGCTGACAGCTCCGTATTTCAATCCACGCCGCCCGTGAAGGCGGCGACATAAACTGGCAACCACACTAACGACTGTATCAATATTTCAATCCACGCCGCCCGTGAAGGCGGCGACTACAGCCGCTCCGGCTAAGCTTTTTTCGATTAGATTATTTCAATCCACGCCGCCCGTGAAGGCGGCGACTCGGAATTTACAGCAACATTATTATTATCTGCGATTTCAATCCACGCCGCCCGTGAAGGCGGCGACTAGCAGTTATCTACAATTTATACAAGACATTCCGTATTTCAATCCACGCCGCCCGTGAAGGCGGCGACCGCTTTGTCTTCCGGCGTTTCTTTTTCGAGCACTATTTCAATCCACGCCGCCCGTGAAGGCGGCGACATATGCTCACGGGTTTTATTGTTTTGCTTGCGGTATTTCAATCCACGCCGCCCGTGAAGGCGGCGACGACGGTTTGCCGCTAACGTGGCGTGACGTTTTCCGATTTCAATCCACGCCGCCCGTGAAGGCGGCGACAAGCGCGAATAATTATGATGAATTTAATGTTATATTTCAATCCACGCCGCCCGTGAAGGCGGCGACATCTAACCGTGTAGAGGAAAATATATCAATCGGTATTTCAATCCACGCCGCCCGTGAAGGCGGCGACAAGAGCCCTGTCTGCAAATGGGTATGACGTTGGATTTCAATCCACGCCGCCCGTGAAGGCGGCGACTTTTCTACAAATATATGACCGCCTTATCACTATGATTTCAATCCACGCCGCCCGTGAAGGCGGCGACTTAGTAAGGTGACCAACTGTTTTGCCCCTTCAATTATTTCAATCCACGCCGCCCGTGAAGGCGGCGACGGCCGCAATTTTCCGCCGTACTTTGCACCCTCCGTATTTCAATCCACGCCGCCCGTGAAGGCGGCGACTTGCAAAAGTAAAACCACCTCTGTAACATTGTCATTTCAATCCACGCCGCCCGTGAAGGCGGCGACCCGATATATGATGAATCTTACCGCAATGTTTTAATTTCAATCCACGCCGCCCGTGAAGGCGGCGACGCAACCCAAGCCCAAAAGCAATGGTAATTAAAATTATTTCAATCCACGCCGCCCGTGAAGGCGGCGACTTTACCGTATGCCGTGCCGTTTATGATTGAGCCATTTCAATCCACGCCGCCCGTGAAGGCGGCGACGCCCGCCTTTCGCAATCAGTCTAGCACGGCTAACAATTTCAATCCACGCCGCCCGTGAAGGCGGCGACTATTATAGCTGGCGTTTTTTGCCTGATGCAGGTATTTCAATCCACGCCGCCCGTGAAGGCGGCGACGTCGGGCTTAACGGATGCAATTAGGCTCGTGCAGATTTCAATCCACGCCGCCCGTGAAGGCGGCGACAAAAGCAGGGCTTGATGAAGGTTATTTCGTTTCTATTTCAATCCACGCCGCCCGTGAAGGCGGCGACGCAGACTCAGCATATCCGACTATGCGGATACGGAAATTTCAATCCACGCCGCCCGTGAAGGCGGCGACGAGTGGACGGCGGACGATACAGGAGTGACCAAGATTTCAATCCACGCCGCCCGTGAAGGCGGCGACGGGAAAGTCTCAAAAAGGGTGTTTTGTCTTTGGGCATTTCAATCCACGCCGCCCGTGAAGGCGGCGACCTTTTACGGCGTACCATTTGTCTATATATGAACATTTCAATCCACGCCGCCCGTGAAGGCGGCGACACTTTCGGCTTTGCTGTAAAAGCTTGCAATTCCATTTCAATCCACGCCGCCCGTGAAGGCGGCGACTCGCTGATTGAGAACCTACCGACTATAATAATCATTTCAATCCACGCCGCCCGTGAAGGCGGCGACGCAGCGACGTGTACGGCATCCTTGCTGTGCTGAACATTTCAATCCACGCCGCCCGTGAAGGCGGCGACCACACGGCTTACGAAGGAGGCTAAAATGGTTAGAATTTCAATCCACGCCGCCCGTGAAGGCGGCGACGAAACTATCACAAAAAACGGACTTGCTTATGGACATTTCAATCCACGCCGCCCGTGAAGGCGGCGACTTGGTAGGTATTAAACTATTATATTGTTATTATGATTTCAATCCACGCCGCCCGTGAAGGCGGCGACCTTGCGGTGGATCGCGTGACACTCGACACAACCCCATTTCAATCCACGCCGCCCGTGAAGGCGGCGACGAAGTGACATCTCCGATGCTGACCGGGGATGCGGTATTTCAATCCACGCCGCCCGTGAAGGCGGCGACCCGATATATGTCGCAACGGCGGTTTTAGACGATATTTCAATCCACGCCGCCCGTGAAGGCGGCGACGTGTCCCATAATTAAATCGCAATAAAAGCAAAACATTTCAATCCACGCCGCCCGTGAAGGCGGCGACGCAAATGCCGTAGAGAGGCTACAGCGCGCCCGTATTTCAATCCACGCCGCCCGTGAAGGCGGCGACTTCTTCGGGAATATCATCGCCTAATAAATGCAATATTTCAATCCACGCCGCCCGTGAAGGCGGCGACAGGAAGGCGAAAAAACAGTTAGACATAATAAATATTTCAATCCACGCCGCCCGTGAAGGCGGCGACTCTAAAAAAGTTATTTTATGGTTTTTCTTTTTTAATTTCAATCCACGCCGCCCGTGAAGGCGGCGACAATTACAACGTATTTTAAGATTCTAAAAAAGAAAATTTCAATCCACGCCGCCCGTGAAGGCGGCGACATTTCACGCACTATAAATCATCGGTTATAGTGCGTATTTCAATCCACGCCGCCCGTGAAGGCGGCGACTGTTTATTTTGTTTTATCGTGATCCCGTTGAGCGTATTTCAATCCACGCCGCCCGTGAAGGCGGCGACAAGCGCGAAATACTATTTCACAATATTATATATATTTCAATCCACGCCGCCCGTGAAGGCGGCGACGTTTCCGACCACCTTGTTAACAAAACAAGGGTTCGCAATTTCAATCCACGCCGCCCGTGAAGGCGGCGACAAGATTGCGAGATGTTGTAGTTTTCTTTTTGTCATTTCAATCCACGCCGCCCGTGAAGGCGGCGACCCGCTCCAGCGCCTGCTCGCGCTCAAACATGTCGATTTCAATCCACGCCGCCCGTGAAGGCGGCGACCTGTGGGCTTGTTTGCTGCGCCTGTGTTGATGTATTTCAATCCACGCCGCCCGTGAAGGCGGCGACCATACACCGACATTTAAGCGGTTGATAATTACTAAATTTCAATCCACGCCGCCCGTGAAGGCGGCGACGATCAGGTGGAGCGGCTTTACCATTGGGCGGGGATTTCAATCCACGCCGCCCGTGAAGGCGGCGACTTGTATTTTGAAACCCTTCTGATGAGCCTTGCGGATTTCAATCCACGCCGCCCGTGAAGGCGGCGACTGAAACATACGGGCTGTTTAATTATTATCTTGCGCATTTCAATCCACGCCGCCCGTGAAGGCGGCGACATTTTACGCATTACGGTTATGCGATCCATAAGGTTATTTCAATCCACGCCGCCCGTGAAGGCGGCGACAGATTATATCAACTTATGGAGTATCGATTGCGGCATTTCAATCCACGCCGCCCGTGAAGGCGGCGACTCGGATCGTTGCTGTCAAATAAATTATTTAGCATATTTCAATCCACGCCGCCCGTGAAGGCGGCGACAACTTTCGGTTTTGCTGTAAATGCTTGCAATTCCATTTCAATCCACGCCGCCCGTGAAGGCGGCGACTTTTAATTTTTGAAACATATACTTTTTGCGGAATATTTCAATCCACGCCGCCCGTGAAGGCGGCGACTGCAAATTACCATAAAACGACATTTTAAGGGGTTATTTCAATCCACGCCGCCCGTGAAGGCGGCGACCCAACAGGTTGATGCGGCAGAACGGCTCCAACAGATTTCAATCCACGCCGCCCGTGAAGGCGGCGACACGTCTCTTCCCCCGACGTTGCCGCTCCATACCATATTTCAATCCACGCCGCCCGTGAAGGCGGCGACTTTGCCAGTCCATGCCGTCAATCCTCCGTCATAATTTCAATCCACGCCGCCCGTGAAGGCGGCGACTCGGGCGATAGCCCCGTGTAGTTATACACGTCTATTTCAATCCACGCCGCCCGTGAAGGCGGCGACTATTTGCCTGTCATCAAAGTCCCCATTCGCAACGATTTCAATCCACGCCGCCCGTGAAGGCGGCGACCGGGTACGTCCCAATCGATACTGGACGTTCAATTATTTCAATCCACGCCGCCCGTGAAGGCGGCGACGGTCTCCCCTGTTTTGTCTACCCAGTTGCTTGCATTTCAATCCACGCCGCCCGTGAAGGCGGCGACGGGACTCGCGGCATACGCCGATAAAATCGAGACCATTTCAATCCACGCCGCCCGTGAAGGCGGCGACTTTTCATGCTTCCGCGTCCCGTCCGACGCCGCCATTTCAATCCACGCCGCCCGTGAAGGCGGCGACGCGGGTTCGGGCTGACAGCGTTTCAGGAGGACGCATTTCAATCCACGCCGCCCGTGAAGGCGGCGACGCAACGTCATACGGAATTTATAATTCCCTTAAGAATTTCAATCCACGCCGCCCGTGAAGGCGGCGACTCTATGTCTTTCATCGGCATCAATATTGCCTTTATTTCAATCCACGCCGCCCGTGAAGGCGGCGACCAGCATATTCTGCCGTTTCATAATCCTTTTCGGATTTCAATCCACGCCGCCCGTGAAGGCGGCGACCGATTCAATATTTTCGCGTTCAGCCTCTTTTCGGATTTCAATCCACGCCGCCCGTGAAGGCGGCGACCTCAACGCCGCCGAAATTCGCGGTAACTTCATCAATTTCAATCCACGCCGCCCGTGAAGGCGGCGACGGCGGAAACGTATAAATGTAATCAACCTTCCCGCAAACAGCAAGTATGAAAGTGATCATTCCCCGCTGTTCATTTTCCATTATACAGTAAAAAAGGCGGCACTGCAAGCAAAGACCTGCCTTTTATGCGCGTTTCGTTTCTTATCCGCTTAACAATTCTTGAAGAAAAGCATGTTTTGTCCGCATGTAATTGCGCGAACCACCCTGATTTTTTCTGACCGCTTAGTGTTCGCGGCAAGTAATCAAAGCATCAGCATACCCTCAGGGTCGTAACCCGACTTTGTTCCGAAATGCTCAATCTTGTTTTCATATTTGTTACCCAGATAATAGAAACGAAGACTGTCACGTTCAGCATCCATAATGCTGCAAAGCTCAGCTTTTAACCTGCGGCACTGCGCCGGATCGAGTATGCACTCGAATACCGAATTCTGCACACGCTGTCCATAGTTTACACACTGCTTTGCGATGCGGCGTAATCGTCTTTTTCCGTCCGCATCCTCTGTGTTAACATCATAGGTTATAAGCACAAACATAATTAAACCTTCCTTTCTGCCTCAACACGGTTATTTCCAAAGGAACGGAGGATAAGCATCCAAATCCCCGCGAAGGTATCTTGCCAGTAACAGGGCCTGAACATACGGAATCATCCCCCATTGCAGCTTTTCGCCGAGATATGGATGCTTCAATTCATTTTTTTTGCGTTCCTGCCATGCTCGATAGAAACGCCGCCGTGAATCATCCTTAAGCAGTACAGCCCCGCTTTCACGAAAATCGAAATCGTTTCTGTCAAACATTCTGTTATTGATGCACGTAAGGACAAATCTGTCTGCCATACACGGACGCAGTTCTTCCATGAGGTCAAGTGCCAGTGAAGTTCTGCCCGGCCTGTCACGATGCAGAAATCCGACGTACGAATCCAGTCCGACGCTTTCAAGCGCAGATGCACAATCAAGGGCAAGCGTTGAATATGCAAGCGACAGCAGCGCATTCACAGCATCAAGCGGAGGCCGCCTCGAACGCACCGTAAACCGAAAAAGTTCCTTGCTGTTGAGAATTAATTCGTTGAATATGCTGAAATACGCATTCGCTGCAACACCCTCAAGTCCACGGAGTCCGTCAAGCCGTGTTTCCTTTTGAACAAGCGGCAGCAGTCCCGCCGTCAATTGTGAAACGGAGGTCAAAGCTTCACAATCCACACGCAGAGCGTGATCGCGCCGTGTCCTCTCAATGCTCTGCTTAGAATTGTAAAGTTTGCCGAATATCATATTTTTTGCAATCAGGCATGAATTCTCCTCATCATCTGCAACTCGATATTGCTTTCGCCGAAGCAAAACATTACCGTTTGCTTCGCCCGTTACCCGTGCAAGAAATCGCCCCCGCGGGCTGCAGAAAGTGAATGCAACTCCCATATCGGCGCATTTACCGAGCAATGCAGGAGATGCGCCCATATACGAAAAGTCAATTATGCTTTGCAATGTGTGCAGAGGATAACGTGCCGTAATCCTTTCGCCGCACTTTGCAACAACATTCTCTCCATCCAACGTCAAATATACGTCTTCCGACAGAATATACAGTGTATTCAGCAGCCGCTTCATTGCGATTCCTCCATTGCCTTATTAATGTACGTTGCAACAGTCGTTGTTTTCATCAGTTTCGGGAGGCAAATCTCCTTCATTGAACATGACGCGCATGCCTTGGTAGGTTTCACTTTCGGGGTATATCGTTTGCTATACAGATCATGCATCTCGGAAAGCACATCCCGTACTTCGTCCCTCAATGCTCTGTCAAATTCAACTTCCACCCTGCGCCGTGTTTCGCCATAAAACAATGCTCCTCGCGGAATATCACACGCAAGCATCTCTTCAAGGCACATTGCCTGACCGCAAAGCTGCAATGTATCACCGGTTCGCTCGTTGTACATTCCGCGCTTGTATTCAACGGGATAGGGCTGCCAAAGACCATCACGATCCTTCAGCTCTATCCCGTCCGCCGAACGGCGAAATTCCAGTACATCGCACTGTCCCGAAACCCCGAGGGTGGATGAAAAAAAATTCATCCCCCTCGTAATGAAAAGATCGCCTCTGCTTTCCTTCAACCCGGTATCATGCGCTCTTTCATGCATCAGTGTGCCGTCCACCGTGCGGTAGTTGTCCGCCCATTGCTGCTCAATGTGAATAAGAGCCCACTGCCTGCGGCAGAATTTGAAATGCTGTATTCCGGAAAGCTGAAGATAGTCTTCTTCGGAATACGTCATACCATCCGAATGCAGCTGACTCCTTCGGGCAAATTATCCGTATCAACGACAATATCATAATCATCGTAACAACGGGCAACTGCACAATCCGCTTTTCTTACTGCCGTAACGCGCTCAAACAGTTTATGAGCAGGAGCATTACCCAGTTCGGATTCATGCTTAAACACGACAAGCTCACGAACAGCCATCTTGCCGCGTGCAGCCGAGTGATCGTTTTCAAACATGTTTATTATCGCCTTCCAAAGCAGTTCAAGATCCGCCTCCGAAAAGCCCGTAGTTTTGCGCGCGAGGTTGGCCGAAACATAGCCTTCGCAGCGATAGAGGCCGTAAGGAACAATATATTTGCGTCCCATTTCCGTACCTTTTTTCTCTGCGTCAGCCTCGGTCGTTATTGCAACACGGGTTATCGTAATCTCCTGAGAAATAATGGGATCAATGCTCCTTGAAAATCCAAGCTGCACCGGCCCGCGAACCTGTCCGCAGTTCAGAGCACCTTTGACGAATGTTGTCATAACGGCGCCGAAGGTGCGAATATCAAAGAAGTTTCCGCACATATAATCCCTGATTTTTGCATCAAGGTCCGGATCTGCTTTCTTTGCCTCCTTAAGCTTCTTTTCATCAGACTCAACGTTGAACTTTTCACAGGCCTCCTTGTCGCTCTTGTTGAGCGGTACGCCTTCCTTGATGTAGATGCGATAGCCGGGTTCTCCCTCTTTGGCCGTTTCAACGTAGTTGCGGATTTTGCGTTTGAGGCAGACGTCCGTCACGATTCCGTAGCCCGTTTCGGGGTCAACTCTGGGCATATTGCCGGCGTCGGGGTCTCCGTTGGGGTTGCCGTTTTCAACGTCATAAAGAACGACGAAGTCATAGCGGTTTTTGATGGGTTCCATAGTTATTTATCCTCCTTTTTTGTATAACGGTCCTGTGTTTGGTGATAGTAGCCAAGGTCGAACGAGCCTTGCTCCGGCAGCGACATATGCGCCGGATACTGTTCTCCGAGAACGCTCTTCAGCGTCATAACCTTTTTGTCAAGATATATACGCTGTGCATCCGAAAGTTTGCGCAGGTGTTTTTGCGCAAGATTGCTGAGTATCGGGAACACCGTTGCGGGCATTGTCGCAGCGGAGCCGAAATACTTGTCCTTAATGGTCGTGTTTATACCCGGATTTGCAGCCTGCTGAATCTCTTCGTACACGGAGAACAGCCTTCCGAGGGTATACGGGACGTTTTTACTGGTTTCGTTCAAACTCACTGTCAGTACCTCCTTGGGGCATTTTTCGTTTGGATTTCTTAAATAATAAGCTTTGATTATCGCTGCGCGCTCGCGCGTTATTTCGCGCTCCGCTCTGATCCGCAGGAAAGTGAATTCCAAAATGGATGCAGGATATCTTCCCCCGGAAAAAACCGCGCGCGCCACCGCACCCGCCATTGCCGGGTTTGGAGTTTTATCCTTTGCACTTGGATTGACAGTTGCACTTAGCAGTTTCCAAAGCGGAAGCATCGGGTACTTATCATATGACGGTCGAACGATTTCAAGGCGGTCATAATGCGCTTTGATGTTCTTGACAATATTTCCGAAGCTGTCGCAATAGAAGAACCTGACTGCAAGGCGCGCTGCGTTCGGCGATATGCCGAGGATATAGAACTTTCGTTCCGGATCCAAATCAAGTTCCCTGCACGGAAGTCCTTTTGCAAGCAGTTCCACGCTTGCCTGCAGTGCGGAAAGCCGCTGTTCATCCGACTGATCGCCGTCACCATCGCCAAAGAACAAGTCCGCCGCAAATTCCTCGTACTGTTTGTCGGCGTTCTCCGCCCAGCAGACAACGGCAGCATCGCCGATCCTGTGGACATTTTTCCTGTCCTTCAGCAAATGATTCAACGCGGCCGTATATGCAAAGGCTGCATATTTTCCGACCGGCGCATTTTGGTTCTGTTCCTTGTTATAAGAACAGAATGCAAATGCATTGAATGACACGAGTGCCGCACCGCTTGACTGCGCGCCCTGCACGCCCTTGATCGCAGGGTGTGTGTTTTGAATTTCATCAAGCGCTCCCGTTACCAGGCACTGCCCAATGTTATCTTTTTGCTTTGCATTCGCCTTCTGCCAGACAGATGCAAGCTGTGGATCATCGTGAACATAGCCTCCGTTAAAGCGAAAAACCATATTTGCACCCGAAAGAATTTCTTTCGCATATTGTGCAACAAGATTGTTTTCCTCCGCCTTTTGCGGTTCCCACTTGTCTAAGAAGTTCAGCACCGCCTTTGCAGCGGGATATTCCATGCCGTCCAGCATTGAATGATGCAATTCGCGGCAAGCCTCGAAACATTTAATGTCCTTATTTCTTCGCTTTTCTCTTTCTGCATCATCCTCCCCTTTCTTCAGGCTCACACCCAAAATATAGGAGGAGTTATCCCAAAGGAAATTCGCCGCCGCGCCTGACGTTCTTTTCACAGCCGCCGGAACGGTCATCTCCTGCGGTTCTTCCTTCTTTTTTTCCTTCGGCATATCACCCGGTTTGAAAAGAGGAGTGATTCGCAGCAAATCCCCGTTCTCATCTATTCCAAGTGCAAAGCTGATTCTTTCTGGGCTCCAGCCTTCTTTGGGTACTTCGCCTTTTGGGGCAAGTGCCTCGTAAAGGCTTGTTAATGCCTGCAAAATCATCGGGTCACCTCCGCCGAATCCATTCTCGGCACGGTCAGCACGCCGTCAACAAGCTTTGCGCGGAAGAACACAGGCTTGATGTTTTCCTTATCCGAATAATCCAAATCCAAAAGCATCCAGCCGAGATCCCGTTCACCTTTAAGCTCCGGCGGACAGGGCGGCATTTGGGTGCATTTTTCCACTTTTGCAGGGAATTCGCGGGTTCCGAGGCAGGGCTGATGATAGCATTGACCCTTTTCAACCCTTCTTCTCAGCATGTCGCAGAATTTTCCCGGGTTGTCGCTCGGCACAGCTTTCTCCGTCATTTCAAAATGCGCCTCAATAACATAATGCACATTCCTCAACACCATCGCAGCGCGCTGTTGAATGGACTCCGATGCTGCAATATACAGCTCTCCGCTGCGTGTTTTCATTTCCGTCTTCACGTTTCGCGCACTGATTACGTCCTTCACTTCATTTCGTCGAATGTTTGTGAACCGGATCGGTGCGCACACATGGATCCTGTCAATTACATAACGCATTCCCGGATGCCACATAACTGCTTCCAGTATGCCGCGTGCCGCAGACGGTGTTATTACATCGTAACTCACGCGTTCAACCTTCATCTCCGGTCTTGAAAAGCAGGCATAATCCCCGCTTACCTCAATACATATTGGCATGTACTGTCTCTCCTTTCTTTTCTTTTTTGTTCCTTTTTGCAGTCAATTTTTCCTTATTCCTCCTATGCTGTATTATGTTTTTATCGTTTACGGTCAAGCCCCGTTTGGTCAAATTCGGTATTCATATAACCTGCAAAGCCTTTCCGTTCACTTACCGATCAATAAAGCATTCATTATCAGTTAAACAGCGCACTTCCGCCGTCCACATCCGTTGACAGACCTTTTTCATCCGAATAGAGACTGCAATCCGTAAGGAAAGCCGCATCCTCGCCGAACGGCTCCGCCGCACCTGCATTGATCAACGAATCAAACTGATTTTGATAAACCGATACCGAATACATTCCTGCCCTGCGATACAGTCCGCGCGAACGTTCCCCTTCCCGCAGTCTTGAAACAAGTTCTTTGCCCTCGCCTATCGGAATATAAACCGCGAAAGTGTTTTGGTCTATCAGCTTGAATTCTTTTGCAATCCATTCAAAAGGCAATCCACAGCCCGATATTCCTTTTTCGCTCGCTGTCATGACGCCCGACTTGTCATCATTCCGCAAAAAATCCCTGTACGCCTTAAAATAACGCTCTATAGTTGACGTTGTGTTCGGCTGCGTCCAGTCCCGCACCGTCTCCTCCGCAGCATCACGGTTAACCGCAATCAGCTTGTTCACCTTGTTTTCGGATTCAAAAACGGTAACAATGCTGCTTTCCGCACTCCGTTTACCCTCGCGGTTGCAGCGCCCTGCCGCCTGCAGTATTGAATCCAGCCCGGCCATCTCTCTGAACACACGAGGAAAATCAACATCAACACCGGCCTCTATAAGCGAGGTTGAAACGACTCTGCATGTTTTGCCGGATTTTAGTCTTTCGCGAATTTCGTCGAGCTTCTGTTTACGGTGAACCGGACACATAAGCGTGGACAGATGAAAACGCCCCTCCGACGGCAATGCCTCATAAACCTCTTGAGCAAATTTTCGCGTGTTGACGATGCAAAGCACCTGCTGCTGACTTTCAAGCCTTGAAACCAGTTCATCCGTTGTCAGCCTTCCTTCCTTTTCAAAGCTTGTCCTGCGAAACTTTTCGAACATGCCGTCAACATCGGGACATAATTCAACAACGCTTTCTTTTTTACTGTATTCAAGCAGCATTTCGTCAATAGCCGGCTGAGTTGCGGTACACAGAACGGCGGTTGCGTTGTATGCGCGCACAAGCTCCGCAATCGCCGCAACGCAGGGACGCAGATTGTTTGACGGTATCATTTGCGCCTCGTCAAAAATAATAACGCTGTTTGCAATATTGTGAAGCTTTCTGCATTTTGACGAACGGTTCGCATAAAGAGACTCAAAAAATTGCACGGCAGTTGTCACGATCACCGGAGCATCCCAGTTTTCCGTTGCAAGCGCACTTCGATATTCCAGCTCGTCAGCATTTTCCGATAATTCGTACGAAACTGATGAATGATGTTCCACAACGTTCTCTTGACCCAGAATATCTCGGAAAACTTTTGCATTCTGTTCAATAATCGATGTGTACGGTATTACATATATAATGCGCTTCATTGAATTTGCAACAGCATGGTTGAGCGCAAAAGCCATGGACGCAACGGTTTTGCCGCCGCCCGTCGGCACCGTCAATGAGAAAATTCCGCGCGGCGCAGACGCCTTTTCAATGCATGAATTGAGAATTTTTTGCCGCAGTATGTCGATTTCTCTTGTTGGATTGTTCCATTTTGAGATGTATGCTGTGAGCTTGTCACAAAGCGCAGAAAGCGGTTCGTAGTTTCCTCTGCCTGCGTCACCGTTCATAAAGGTTTCCGTGTCGATATAGTCCGCATCAACAAGGCAGGAATACAGCATTCTTATATAGAATGCTGTTGCGAACCCACGGCCCGAGGGTCTAAAATAATCCTGCGGTAATGCTATGTGTCCGTTCCAATTTTTCCGATAATCCGGAATTCCTCCCTGTTCGGCGCGCAGCTTCCTGCCAAAAAATGTTTGGCTTTCGGTTGTGTCAGCGTCTTTATGTCCGACATTGGGCAATCCGCTGTGGTGGCCGATAACGCATACAGCCTCAAACGCTGCTTTGATTTTGAAGCATTCGATTGCTCCCGCCGTCGCATGATCGACCTTCTTTCCGCCGCGCAGTCTCAGCTGAAATTCATCCGAATACTTTCCTATGTCGTGAGCAAGCCCGCACAACTTTCCGTTTGCTGCGGCTCCAAACTCCGCTGCAAATGTTTCCGCAAGTTCTCCCGTACCTTTCAGGTGGGCTTCAATCGACTGTCCTTCCGGGTGCTCATCCGTTGCACCGTGAGCCAAAAGCATATTCAAATTCATTCCTCCGTTAAAAGAAAAAACCTTATGCGAAACTATCCAGCGTATTTATTGCTGTACGTATCGACAAGATAAGTATATACTGCATTTTTTGTCCTGTCAATTGTTTTTTGCTTTTTTGCTGTGCTGATTTATGTACATGTTCTCTGTTTTTCAAAAGATGAACGTTTTTTAATTTGCTGCACAGGTGTATTTTTGTTTATTATAGCCGCAGATTTGTCAGCCGTTATGAATTATTTCGCCGTATTCTGCTCCGCTCCGACATTTGCTCTGCCTTTTTCTTCGAAACTATGCATGTTTCTTTTGGTCTTTACAATACGGCATTAATGCTTTATAATGGTTACATCGGCAGGATATGACGATTGATCAAGCGGTATTTGCGGGCGGCAATTCAAGGATACGCTGCGCTGCATTTGATGCTGATTAATCAGCGTTTACCTAAGGATTTTATGCAAAGCCGCGCATGTATCGGCGCGAGAGGTGCGTATTCTGCGTATCGGGCAGACCAAGGAGGAACACAAATGGGCATAATTCTCGGAATAGACGTTGGAGGTTCAACGACAAAAATTGTCGGACTGACTCCGGGCGGCGAACTGATTTCAACAATGACGGTTCGCGCTTACGATCAAATAACCTCACTTTACGGCGCATTGGGACATTATATCAACGCCAACAAGTTCTCGCTCAGCGATGTTGAACGCATACTTGTGACAGGCGTCGGCTCATCCTATCTTTCGGGCGACATTTACGGCATTCCGACTCAGCGCATTGAGGAATTTTCCGCGATCGCGCGGGGTGGGCTTGCTCTTGCCGGGTTGGATGAAGCGGTTGTTGTGAGCATGGGCACCGGCACAGCGTTTATCCATGCCTGCGGCAAGGATTATTCCCACATCGGCGGCAGCGGTGTCGGCGGCGGCACCATCGTCGGCCTCGGCAAAAAGCTTACCGGTGCATCGGACCACGAGAGTCTTTGCGCGCTTGCGGAGCGCGGCAGCCTTTCACACGTTGATCTTACAATCGGCGATATTTCCAAGAATGACATTGAAAAGCTCGGTTCGGAAATCACCGCCGCAAACTTCGCAAACGTAAAGGACAGCGCAACCGATTGTGATCTTGCTCTCGGCGTTGTCAATATGGTGCTGCAAACCATTTTGACCCTTGCGGTTTTCGCCTGCAAAAACTCCTCTGTCAAAAAAGTTATTTTGACAGGTGCGCTTACCGGACTGCGTGAGCTTTTACCAATGATCGAGCTTTTTAAAACACTTTATCCCGTTGAGTTTATCGTTCCGGAAAATGCAGCATTTGCCACCGCTGTCGGCGCCGCTCTTCACTCCATTGACTGATTGGGCAGTTGTTTCGTATTTTAAACAATCCATCAAACATTGACAATACACAACCGACTTCCGTCATCTGTCGGAAGCCGGTTGCGCTTAATTTCGATATGTTTACTTTTTTGTTTTCGGCGTAAAGATCAGTGCAAAAGCGTACCCGAAAAGCACTGCGGCGGCGATACCGCCTGCGGTTGCCTTCACCCCGCCGGTTATTGCACCGAGCAAACCCTCGTTCATTGCGCCGTCAATTGCGCCGTTTGCAAGCGAATACCCAAACCCCGTCAGCGGCACTGTTGCGCCCGCTCCGCCGAGTTCGACAATGGGTTTATACAGTCCGACAGCCGTGAGCACAACCCCCGCCGTAACAAAAATCACAAGGATTCTTGCAGGCGTCAGCCGTGTCAGGCTCATAAGAAGCTGTCCGATGACGCAAATCGCACCTCCGATTGCAAAAACAAGTAAATAATCCGTTATACTGCTCATTTAATTCAACCGTCCAAATTCTTTATGTTTTCAAATCTCAGTTTTTGTTGTTCTGCCGTTTTTTTATTCGACCGCCGTTTGGGTCAATCAATATGCTCAATCACAACCGCATGTGCAATTGAGGGAATGCTTTCACCCTGAAGGCTGCTGACAGGACTCATGAGCGCACCCGTTGCAAGGAAAAGAACGCGGCGGATTTCGCCGGATTCAATTTTCGGCAGGAACCAACTGCTCATTACGGTCGCCGCACAGCCGCAGCCGCTCGCACCGCAATTGACATTTTGCTCCGGACTGAACATCAGCTTGCCGCAATCCTCATGCCTGTCGGCAATTTCAATCCCCTCGCCGCGCAGCAGTTCATACAGCATATCGCTGCCGAAAATGCCGAGATCTCCTGTTATTATCCTGTCGTAATCCTCCACCCTGCGCGAGTAATCCGAAAGATGAGTTTTAATCGTTTTAAACGCGGCAGGAGCCATCGCCGCCCCCATATTATTTGCATCCGTAATGCCGAAATCCTCCACGCTGCCGATGGTGCCGCCCGTAAGTGCAACATGTTCAAACACATTGCCCGCACCCGGACGGAATTCACCCGCCGCCTGAATGATTATGCTTCCCGCACCCGTGACCGTACGCTGACTGCTCGGAACGGCCTGAACGCCCATTTCCAGCGGATAGCGGAACTGCCTTTCGGCTGCCGAAAAGTGACTGCTTGCGGCACACGCGGCAAGCTCTGCAAAGCCTCCGTCAACAAGCATTCCGCCGAGCATCAGTCCCTCGCTGATGGTTGAACACGCACCGTACAGGCCGATGAACGGCGCACGGATCTCCCGCGCCGCAAAGCCGGAGGAGATTATCTGATTCAATAAATCTCCGCCCAAAAGGCAGCTCAAATCATCGCTTTGCCTTTTTATTTTTGCAAGAGCCACGCGAACCGCGCTTTCGAACATTCTGCTTTCCGCCTGCTCCCAAGAGTCAAGCCCAAGGGTATCGTCGCGGCAAATTTTATCAAAGCATTCTCTCAGGGGGCCTTTCCCTTCTTTGTCGCCGACATAGCTTGCGGATGAAATTATTCGCGGCCTGCTGCAAAGCTCAAACGAATGCCTTCCGATTATTCCCATATTGCCTCCGATTTTTCTTTTTTCTTCTGCTATTTTGAGCAATTCGGAGGAAAATATGCACAAAATAATGTTGCGCTTTTAATAACGCCGCGGCTGCAGCTTATTTCATGAAAAAACGGAGCTTCGGCGCAACTTCGGCTTGAGAAAAGCCAATAAAGAAAGACCGCCGCATTCAACTCGCAGCGATCTTTAACAAACAAATTTCGGCGGCCGACAGCAATTATACGGGGTCATATCGTTCTTGCAAAATAAAGCCGCTCTTCCTTACGAATCTCTTAAAAATCCGTTTCAGAGGTTCTTCAAGCCCTCGTACAGGTCGTTGAATGATTTCTCCCGTTCGCACCTGCCGTAAGAGAACTCCCTATTCTCTCCAAATTCCAGCAAAAAGCATTTCGTCAATTCCTCAACCGTCTGCTCAAGGGTGCAGAAAAACTGTTGATAGGCAAATTTGCTCGCCGCCGATCCTTCCTCAAAGCAGCTCGTTATCAATGATTCCGTCACCTGATCCAGCGGATACATCTTTATATGCATCAGCTCATGTACAATGACCTCTTCAAGATTCTCCTGCTTTGGGTTTGCTGCATTCAAAAGCAAAATGGCTTTTCTGTCATCGCAGTCAATTTTAAAATCACCCGTTTTTCGCCATGTTGGGTCTTCAACAAATTCAAGCTTTATGTCCCACGCGGGTGTGATTCTCAGCTTTTTTATATACTTTTCAAAAAGAGCCGTCAACGCCCGTTTATCCATTGTATTCCTCCGAAACTTTCTCTAATCAATAGAAGCCTATCGCGGCATTCCCGCAAATCAGTTTTTCTTGTTTTGAGATTCGTCAACATGGTTGAATCCGAGCTTTTCGTCAAACATTTTTCCGGCAGCACGCAGTCCGCCTTGGCCGCAAAATGCGTCCATCATTTCGTTGAAGTCTGGGTTCTCGCTTTGCCCCACGGCCGCGTTTCGAATCCGCACCTGTTCAACAATTGAAAGAATCAAATCAAGTCCCAGAACCGCAAGCCCGACATAAAGGCAGGTCTGCGACCAAATTCCGACAACACAGAGTACGGTTCCCGGAATAAATAAATAGAAAAACCGAAACAGGAAATTCGTCAAAACAAATAACAAAAACATTTTCGCCGGATACTTTCTTTTCATGCCGCGCCTCCCTTTTTACTCTTTCCAAAGAATATTTTCAATGACTTCGCCGTTTTCCTTATGCACGATCGCATAAGTCCTTTCTCCGTTGTGCGGAAACTATTCAAAACCAAGGCGAATATCCGCTCCGTTTTGCAAAAAAGCCCGTTGATTTCAACTCAAAACCAACGGGCTTTCTGGTCGGGGCGAGGTGATTTGAACACCCGACCTTTTGGTCCCGAACCAAACGCGCTACCAAGCTGCGCTACGCCCCGATTAATGGAGCCAATGAAGGGGCTCGAACCCTTGACCTGCGCATTACGAATGCGCTGCTCTGCCAGCTGAGCTACATTGGCTTACACAAGTAAGGATTATAGCATAGTTTTTTGAGTTTGTCACCATTGCCTGGTAAATATATTTTGAGGCCGCGACTCGAAACCGAAGCCGCAGCCTCTTTAAATTGTTTCTTTACTTATCCTATCGGCTAAATTTCAAAAATTCCCGAGGGTTAACTCCCGCATTATTATTTGCTCTTGCAAAACCCGCGCGGCAGGCATTATAATGTAAGCGGGTGAAAAAGGAGGATGGGCTATGAGCGAATCCGAACGGCTATGCAGCAAACTTTTGAACAGGCTTAAGGACATCGGCAGCGCAGCTGTCGCGCTTTCGGGCGGCGTGGACTCATGTTTTCTTGCTTATGCGGCTTCCCGCGTTGAGGGCGTAAATTTTGCCGCATACTATGTTCAATCGGCATTCCAGCCGGAATTTGAGCTGACGGACGCACTGCGGGCCGCAAAGGAAGCCGGACTGCCGTTTAAAATTATTTCTGTTGATATCCTTGCCTGCGAAGATGTTGTCCGCAATCCGACCGACCGCTGCTGCCATTGCAAAAAACACATTTTTTCCGCGATATGCAAAGCGGCGGCGGCGGACGGGTACAAAACGATTCTGGACGGGACGAATGCTTCCGATGCAGAGGATGACCGTCCGGGAATGCGTGCCCTGCGGGAAGCGGGCGTGCTTTCCCCGCTGCGCGAATGCGGACTGACAAAAGCTGACATTCGCCGTCTTGCACGCGAAGCGGAGCTTTTCACTTGGAACAAACCTGCCTATGCCTGCCTTGCAACGCGGATTCCGCCGGGCGAATTGATCACAAAAAACAAACTGCATTCCGTTGAAGCAGCGGAAAACTTCCTTTTTTCGCTCGGCTTCTCCGACTTTCGCGTTCGGAGCGTTAACGGAACCGCAAAGCTGCAATTGAAGGCCGGGCAATTCGATGAATTATTTAAACAGCGTGAGCATGTTTTAAACGAGCTGCGGCAATATTTCGATGCAGTGACGCTTGACCTTGAGCCGAGATGAAATCCCGCTGTTCTGACAGCACAACACAAAGACTATGAATGACGAAATAAAAAACCTTCTTGAATCCGTGCGCCGCGGCGAAGTGTCGGTTGACGAAGCATATTTGAAACTGCGCACCGCTCCGTTCCGCGACCTTGGATTTGCAAAGATAGACACCCATCGCCGCCTTCGGACCGGTGCGGCGGAAGTGATTTACGGTGCGGGCAAAACACCCGAACAGATGCTTGAAATCATTAAAGCCATGCTTGAGAGCGGACAGGAAACGATACTTATTACGCGCCTTGAAAAACATGCCGCAGAGATACTGAATCGTGAATTTGCCCTGAGCTACTGTGAAATTGCAAAAATCGGCAGTATCGGCAGCATCCCCGAACCGAGCGGAAACGGCTGCGTTGTTGTTGCGGCAGGCGGCACAAGCGATATTCCCGTTGCGGAAGAAGCGGCACTGACGGCGGAATTTCACGGCAGCCGTGTGCTTAGGCTTTATGATGTCGGCGTTGCAGGGCTGCACCGTCTCCTTTCGCATATTGACGAAATCATGAGCGCAAGCGTCATTATCGCCGTTGCAGGCATGGAAGGTGCGCTTGCAAGTGTAATCGGCGGGCTTGCCGACTGCCCCGTTATTGCCGTGCCGACAAGTGTCGGTTACGGTGCGGCATTCGGCGGAGTTGCAGCGCTGCTTTCAATGCTCAACTCCTGCTCAAGCGGAGTATCCGTTGTGAATATCGACAACGGCTTCGGCGCAGGTTACCTTGCAAACATGATAAACCATATCGGCACCGGCAGCAATGCGCGGTGACGATTCTTTCCTTAATTATAATATGCAACCCTGAATAAAACTGTTGAAAGGTCTTTTTACTATGAAAACACTTTACCTTGACTGCGGAATGGGTGCGGCGGGCGATATGCTTGCGGGCGCACTCTATGATCTGCTTTCCGAAGAACAACGTGCCGAGTTTCAGAATATTGCAGCTGCCTTCTCGGCCGTCGGACTGAATGTTCGCTGCGCTGCCGCCGAAAAATGCGGCATTCGCGGAATTCATTTTGCCGTTGAATACATGAACACCGATGCGGACGAATATGCCGCTTGCACACACGAACATGAACACCTTCACGAACATGAGCATTGCCATGAGCATGAGCACGAGCACGCGCATTGTCATGAGCACGAACATAATCATGAACATGAGCATCACCATTCTCACAGCGGGCTGCACGAAATCGAACACATTATCCGTGCGCTGCCCGTGTCCGATGCAGTGAAGGAGCATTCCCTTGCTGTTTACAAACTGATTGCAGAAGCGGAGAGTCATGCCCACGGTGTTCCCGTTGAGCTTGTGCATTTTCACGAGGTCGGTGCGCTTGATGCCGTTGCAGATATTGTTTCCTGCTGCGCGCTGATCGAAATGCTCGCACCGGAACGCATTGCCGCCTCCCCCGTTCGCACGGGCAGCGGGCATGTGCATTGTGCGCACGGGATTCTCCCCGTTCCCGCACCGGCAACAGCCTTCATTCTCCACGGCGTTCCTGTTTATGCGGGCGATATAAAAGGCGAACTCTGCACTCCGACCGGAGCGGCACTGTTAAAGCATTTTGTTCATGAATTCACCGCAATGCCGTTAATGACAATACTTTCCCAAGGGTACGGCATGGGCAAACGCGACTATCCCGCCGCAAACTGCGTGCGTGCGCTTTTCGGCGAAAGTCCGAGTGAAGAATCGGCGGATGAGATCATCGAGCTTCGCTGCAACATTGACGATATGACAGGCGAAGAGATCGGGTTTGCATTTGATAAACTGCTTAACGCGGGTGCGGCGGATGTTTACACCGTTCCGACAGGAATGAAGAAGAACCGCCCCGGAATTATGCTCTGCGTGCTTTGCAATGCCGAAAAACGCAGCGAAATTATCCGCATATTGTTCAAACACACAAGCACTCTCGGCGTCCGCGAGTGCAGAATGCCGCGATACATTTTGCAGCGTGAAACGCAAACCGCCAAATTTGAGGACGGTACGATTCGCCTGAAGACCGCTCAGGGGTTCGGCGTTAAACGGGCAAAGTTCGAATATGCCGATATTGCCGCGCTTGCCGAACGCCGCGCAATCACGCTTGCCGAGGCGGAAAGGATCGCGGAAACTGCCTTTAAGGAGTTTTCCGAATAACGAACCTTAAAAATTAAAATTTGTTTCAACATCGGAGCCCGATCGGTTCGGGCTCTTTTTTGTATTACTTTGTATTCATCTTAAACATATTGTGCGTTCATCCTATCGGCTCCGTTTGACTGTTTTTTCCTGTTGAAAAAGAATTGTTAACAAATTGTTCACAATTGAGGGTTGAAATGATCTTAATTCGCTGATATAATAGTATTGCGATGAAAGCCGCACCATTGAAACGAATCCGATTCAACACATGTCCCGCATTTGCATATCGCAAGTTGCGTATCGCAAGCTGCGTATCGCAAGCTGCGTATCGCACCCAAAGTTGGCACAGCATTCAACAAGTGCAGACTTTGGGGAAGAGAAACCCAACCGCCAACGGCACAAAACTATGATACCGCGAAAGGAGAGACAATTAATGAAGAAAATACTGTCATTGACACTGGTTGTCGTGATGCTGATGTCCGCATTCGTTTATGCGCAGGCATCGACCCTGCGTGACGGCGGGGCAAGGACTGCTGCGGAATCCGCAGCAAGCGACAGAACACATGCGGACTCGAAAGAGGACGCAAAGGTCGTTTCAACCGCCGAACCTTGTGATTCGGCAAAACAGCTTCCGCAGGATGATATCAATATGCGGGAAAACCCGTCCGAAGAGTCTTCCGCCGAAGAGCCTTATATCGTTAAGGTTTATGATGCAAACGACTGTGTTGACATTCACACGGCGGTAAACAACAAGGGCGGACTGTATGAATCGCAGGCACTCCTGAAGACACACTATCTGATGAGCGACGGCACATGGCGCATCGGCGAAAGCTACGCAAAAGGCCAATGGTACGATAAACCGTATAAGTACAGGTATATCCTGTCAAGCGGCGAAGCGTCTGACGAAACTGCTATTGTGCTTTCGAACAGACCCGATCTTACGTACGTTGACGGACTTAGGTTGATTTACGGCAGCGACCTGAACTACAAGTACAGCCTCGAAGCAATCGTTGTTGCTTGGCATTTCGGCGACAAGACCGTTGCGTGGGCCGAAATGCAGGATCAGGTTCCGGCACACTGCGTGTCACTGAGCCACGGGGAACAGCAATAGACGGCTGCTCTGCCTCCGTTGCAGGTTAATGCAGCTTGATTCTGCTGCCGATGTTATGATTGATGATCCGTAGCGCTTCCGTCACGGTTGGGAACTCTGTACGCAGTTCATACAAGCGGGAAATAACCAACCCCGCCGCAGGGCTTAACGGCTTTGCGGCGGGGCTGTATTATTTATGCAGGCTTGTTGTTCTTGACCGTGAATAAAATCAAAGTTCAACGCCGTTGCGGACAAGCAGCTCCCGCGCCGTGTCAACCGAATCAACCCCTGTGCGGTTCTTGACAGGTGCAAACTCCCTTGCCCTTTCAACCTCAAACACCATGCAGCCGTTAAGCAGCCGTATCATATCCAAAATCAGGGTTTCATACTTGAAGCCGTTCGGTTTTTCGGGCGTGACATGCTGCCCGTTTTCATCAAGGCATGGAATCTTTTTTTCAACAACATGCAGCGGAAGGGATTTTTCCATTATGCCGTCAAGCGCATCCACGCGGAACAGGTAGTTCAAAATAACGCCGAAATTGTAGGCGGGTTCGCCTTTTTCGTTTTTCGCATTGCGCATTTCATCCGTAAGCTCATAGTATTCAACGATTGAAGGATGCCCGTCTTCAAGGCACATAACGCCCACGCGTTCATCGGGCGCGGCTTTTTTAATGACCTTTGACCCGACTTCGCAATGTGCAAGCTTTGTTGCGCCGATGAAGAGCGGATCGGCAATGCGCTGAAGCACATTGTCAACCGCAAACACGTTCAGCCATTCTATGCCGTTTCTGCGGACAATATCAAGCATTCCGTGCTTTGCCATTGAGGAATACCAACCGCCGTTGCCGTTCGGTGAAGTTGCAAGTCGGTATTTTTCTTCGAGATAAACCTTGCCGTTGTAATCCGCCGCGGGTGCCGTCTCCTGAGTGAAAAAATGCACGAATTCCGCCGCATAGCCGAAATAATTATGTTCTGCAAAGAACGCACGCGTTGCTGCGTCGTTTTTGTCGCTGGTCATTATGAAAAGGTGAACAAAACTGCCGACTCTTTCCGTAACATTCAGAAGATTGTTTATAAGGCACTCAAAAATATAAAGTTCACGCTTGATTCCGATATTGAACTCACCCTTCGGAGCATCCGAACCGAGCCGTGTGCCCATGCCGCCCGCAAGCAGCACCGCGCCGACATGCCCCGCACGCAGCTCCGCCATGCCCGCATCAAAGAATTCATCTCCGCGAGTACGTATTTCCGCAAGCTCCGTAACACCGATCGGAGTGATTCTGCCGCGTTTTTCAGGCTGTTTATTCGTGCTGACAACGGAAAAATCGATCTGCTCGATTTGATTGAGCAATGCGGCGCGCTGCGCTTCATCAAGCTCATCATAATATTTAAGCAGGTGCTGCTGCCCGAAATTTGCAAGTTTTGCATATGCATCCGCATATCCGTATACATTTTTGCCGTTTGGAATGCTCATGTTTTTCTTCCTCCCTTTTATAATTGATTTGCGATTGATTCAATAACCGGCGGAAAAAGCCGCATAATGCCCGCCGCCGCACATCTTATTCGACGGGCGACGGCGGTTTGTTCGTTTGTTGATTTAATTATTTCTTTTTGGGCAGACTGTGACAGCAAAGACCTTCCCAATCATGCGCCGCTTCCGCAATAACCTCGCTGACGGTGGGATGCGGATGAATGGTTTCGGCAATTGTTTCAACCGAGGCGCCGACTTTAAGCGCAAGAGCAAGCTCCGCTATCATATCCGTTGCGCGGGGACCCATGAGCTGTGCGCCGATGAGATTTCCGTCCGCATCGGAAATCAGCTTTGCAATGCCGAGAGCTTCGCCCATTATCATTGCTCTGCCGTTGCCTGCAACATTGAAGCTGCCGATTTTGTATTCAATGCCCTGCTGCTTTGCTTTTTCTTCGCCGATGCCGACAAATGCAATTTCGGGAGCTGTATAAATGCAGGAAGGAACAACCGAATAATCCATCTTTACACTCTTCTGCCCGCATGCATTCGCCGCAGCTGCAAGGCCCTGTGCGCTTGCAACATGCGCAAGCTGAATCTTGCCGGTTATATCGCCGATCGCATAGATGTTTTCGATATTTGTGCGGCAATAATCGTCGATGTTCACAAACGCGCGGTTCATTTCGATTCCGACATTTTCAAGCCCGATGTTTGCCGTCATTGCGCGGCGGCCGACGGCAACAACGCAGCAGCCTCCCTCGGCTGTTTTTTCGGCTCCGTTGAGTTCGTACGTTACGGTGACTCTTTCGCCGCCGTTGATGCCTGTTACCTTGGCATTGTTGATAACAGTAACTTTTTTGCGTTTGAGTACCCTTGTCGAAAGCATTTTAACGATGTCGGCATCCACGCCCGGAAGTATGCTCGGCATCATTTCAATAACGGTTACGGGCTTTCCGAGAGAGGCAAACAACGTTGCAAACTCAATGCCGATAACACCGCCGCCGATAATAACAAAGCTGTCCGGAAGCTCTGTCATTGAAAGCACTTCGTCGGAAGTTACGACATTTTCGCCGTCAATACCGGGAATCGGGGGACGCGCAGGCGCACTTCCCGTTGCAAGGATCAGCTTGTCGAACGTGATTTTTTCGCCGTCAACTTCGAGAGTGTGCTCGTCAACAAGCTTTCCGAAGCCGTTTATGACCTTCACTCCGTGCGCTTTTTCAAGCCCCGCAATGCCCTTGCGCAGGCCTGCAACAACAGAATCCTTGTATTCGGCAAGCTTTGCAAAATCAAACCCGACCTCACCCGTTGTTACACCGCAGGACGCAGCATTCAGCGCCGACTGATAAACTTCCGCACCGTGAAGCAGTGCTTTTGTGGGAATGCAGCCGCGGTTCAAACATGTTCCGCCCAGATCGCGCGCCTCAACAAGCGCCGTGTTTTTGCCGTATTGTGCGCAGCGTATAGCCGCTTCATAACCGCCCGGGCCCGCGCCCAGAACAACGATATCATAATTGTATTCGCTCATTATTTAAATTCCTTATCCTTTTTGGCGGCGTACCGCCGTGTTTATCCAAAGTATACCACAAACGGAAAGATTTTTCAATCCTGCCGTGACTTTTGACGCATTCTGTTTTTTAAAGCAGCATCACTTTTCACTTGCCGAAAGCCGCGATTTGTGCTATATTATAGCGGGTTGATACGGCATTATGCGCCGGTTTGCGGCCGATGCGGTGACCCGGGAACGGAGTTTGGCAGCATGAACACGGAATTTTTCAATGCAGCAACACAAAAAGAGAACGGAACAAACGTGTGCGGGCGAATCATTCGCGCGGGCGGGCTTGTTGCGTTTCCGACCGAAACCGTATACGGACTCGGTGCAAACGGGCTTGACGGCTGTGCGGTGGAAAAGATTTTTGCTGCAAAGGGACGCCCCGGAGACAACCCGCTCATTCTTCATATTGCAAAAAAAAGCGACCTCAAACAGCTTTGGAAACATGTTCCGGACAAGGCGCGGCAGCTTGCGGATGCATTCTGGCCGGGTCCGCTCACCATGGTCTATCTCAAAAGCGACATTGTCCCTCCGCAAGTCACGGCGGGGCTTTCCACCGTTGCGGTGCGTATGCCGGAGCATAAAACCGCACTTGCGCTGATTCGTGCGGCCGGCGTTCCGATTGCGGCACCGAGCGCGAACCTTTCCGGAAAACCGAGCCCGACCTGCGCTCAGCATGTTCTGGATGACCTTGACGGATGCATTGATGCAATTATTGACGGCGGGGATTGCAGAGTCGGCGTTGAATCCACGGTGCTTTCCCTTGTCGGCACACCGACGGTGCTTCGCCCCGGCGGAGTCACAAGAGAGATGCTTGAAAGCGTCATCGGGCATGTTGATATTGCTCATGCGGTGCTCAACCCGTTAAAAAACGGAGAAACCGCCGCTTCACCCGGCATGAAATACAAGCATTACGCGCCCGAATGCGATGTTGTCATCGCTGACGGCGGCAATGACTGCAAAAAAACCGCCTCCATCGCCTGCCGTGAATACACCCGCGCAGAGCTTTCGGGCAAAAAATGCATCATACTCGCAACGGAACAAACCAAATCCCGCTATTCGGGAAAGCGGCATGTCGTTATCGGCGACAGGACTCAGCCGCAGACGCTGTGCGCCGCCCTTTTTCGTGAACTTCGAAACGAATCGCGCGGCATGGATTTGATAATTGCGGAAAGTGTCCCCGCCGAGGCTCAGGGGCTTGCATACATGAATCGTCTGCTCCGCGCCGCCGGGTTTACGGTTATTTCCGAATGACCGCTGCGATATGCCGACGACTTTTTGGCTGCGTTCGAAGCCGTTTGGATGCCGTCGGTGTTTACGGAATTTATTCTTGCTCAATCACAAAAATTTTTAATATTTTTAAAGACTTTACGGAAAGGATTTCCCGCGCACCGCACGGGACAATAAAAAAATGAAAATTGCAATTGCATCCGACCACGGCGGATACGCACTCAAGAACGAGCTTTTACCCTATATTACTGAACTTGGTCATGAATTCAGGGATTTCGGCTGCTGCTCAACCGACAGTATGGATTATCCCGACATCGCATTTCCCGCCGCAGAAGCTGTTGCCTCCGGCGAGTTTGACCGCGGAATCCTCATCTGCGGCACCGGCATCGGTGTTTCTATCTGCGCAAACAAGGTTCGCGGCATTCGCTGCGCACTCTGCGGAGATGTTCTTTCCGCGGAACTGACCCGTCAGCATAATGATTCCAACATGCTTGCAATGGGCGGAAGGATCATCGGCATTGAAACCGCAAAGGCGATCGTCAAAACATGGCTCTGCACCGAATTTGCCGGCGGCAGGCACGAACGCCGCATCGGCAAAATTTCCGATTACGAATGCAGATAAAAGCTTCTTGCTTGATTTCAACTTATTTAATAAATAATTTTACAAAGGGGTATTAACAATGAAAAACTACATGGAAAACGTTGTCGTTATCGACCATCCTCTCGTTCAGCACAAGCTCACCCTCATGAGGGACAAAAACACCGGCACAAAGGATTTCCGTATGCTGCTCAACGAGCTGTCCACGCTCATGGCATATGAAGTCACCCGTGACCTTCCCATGGAGGAAGTTGACATTGAAACTCCCGTTGCATCAATGCGCGCAAGAGTGCTTGCAGGACGCAAACTCGGCATCGTTCCCATTCTCCGCGCCGGTCTCGGCATGGCAGAGGGCGTCATGGAGCTGATTCCCGCCGCAAAAGTCGGACATATCGGACTTTATCGCGACCCCGAGACGCTCAAGCCTGTCAGCTATTACTGCAAGCTGCCCGGTGACACCTCCGAGCGCGATATGATCGTTGTTGACCCCATGCTTGCAACCGGCGGCTCCGCTGCCGAGGGTATTCGCATCGTCAAGGAAGCAGGCTGCAAAACCGTTCGCCTGATGTGCCTTGTTGCCGCTCCCGAGGGCATTGAAATGCTGCATAAGCTGCACCCCGATGTTGTCATCTACACCGCTGCGGTTGACAGCCGCCTCAACGATCACGGCTATATCGTTCCCGGTCTCGGCGATGCCGGCGACAGGATTTTCGGAACGAAATAAACTGCTTCAAGCGCATAAAAAAACTCTGCATCGGCTTAAATAAACCAAACGGGACTGCTGCATTCACCGCAGCGGCCCCGTTATTTTTTTATCAAAACAGCTTAATCCGTTCTGTTCAATTATCGGTTGATTTATCGGTTGATTCCGACCGATATGCGGACAGTGTTCACTCTTCGTCAGGCTCTTCGATGCGCTTAATATCGGCACCGAGGGCGCGGAGCTTATGTTCGAGTTTTTCGTATCCCCTGTCGATATAATAGATATTTCGCACACGGGCAGTTCCTTCCGCCATCAGAGCCGCAACTATCATTGCCGCGCCCGCACGCAGGTCGGAAGCATAGATATCGGTGCCGTAGAGCTTATCAACGCCGATCACGGTTGCGGTTCTGCCGTTCACTATTATGTTCGCACCCATGCGGTTGAGCTCGCGAACATGGTTAAACCTGTCCTCAAACAGATTCTCCGTGATGAAGCTGTTGCCCTGTGCAACCGCCAGCAATGCGGTCATCGGCTGCTGCAAATCCGTCGGAAAACCGGGATACGGCAGAGTTTTGATATTCACCGCACGCGGGCGGGAGTTTGAAATAATCTGCATGTAAAAATCATTGCCGTTATCCCCTTCAATGACCTCCACTCCGCATTCCATAAGCTTTGCGGAAATTGCCTCAAGGTGCGCAGGTATGACGTTGTTAATCACAACATTTCCCTGTGTTGCGGCAGCGGCAATCATGAAAGTCCCCGCTTCGATTTGGTCGGGTATTATCGCATAGGTGCAGCCGTGCAGCGCATCGCAGCCCGTTATGCGGATAACATTCGTTCCCGCACCGCGAATGTTTGCTCCCATGGTATTGAGAAAATTTGCCACGTCAACAACATGGGGTTCGCGTGCAGCGTTGTTTATCACGGTTTTGCCCTCTGCACGACATGCGGCAAGCATAATGTTTATCGTTGCACCGACGCTTGCCATATCAAGATAAATCTCCGCACCGCGAAGCTTGTCGGCCGAGGCGGTAACTATGCCGAAGCGATCCTGCACATTTGCTCCGAGAGCGCGCATTCCGTTGATATGATAATCCATGGGACGCTGCCCTATCGCACACCCGCCCGGCTGAGCAATTTCGGCACGGCGGCATTTTCCGAGCAGCGCACCGAGCATGTAATACGACGCACGCAGCTTGGCCGCCATTTCGTTTGTTACGCTGTGGGACTTTATTGTTCGCGGATCGATAACAACAACGCCCGGAGCGGGGCGCGTAATCGCTGCACCCATTGAACTCAAAATCTCCGTGATTCGATTAACATCCTCTATATCGGGCAGGTTTTCGATTCTGCAAGGTTCATCTGCCATTATCGATGCACATATTATCGGCAGTGCAGCGTTCTTTGCGCCGCTCACGGTCACGCTGCCGCGAAGCGGAATTCCGCCGCGAATTTCAAAAAAAGCCATATAAACTCCGTATTATATAAATTTAATAATTTAAACAGTAATTCTATTTTGCAACCCGCGAAATAACGCTCCCTTTTCGAATTCGGAAAAAGGAACAAACGCACAGCTGCATCCGAAACGCAAACCGAGTTTGTTTTGCATATTCCCGGAGGCAGTTTATTCTTCAATGCGGAATTGCAGTCACATTTTGATTTTAACACAGGCGGCAGAGTTTGGCAACCCGCATAAAAGCAAAATTTGTTCTGTCAACGGTTCAAAACACGGTTTCCGCATTGAAAAAGCATGGTCACATGCTGTTCATTCACTGCGTAAGCCCGCTTATATAGGCTTTCGGGTCGCACGGAACCCCGTTTGCATAAATGCCGAAATGTATTCCGTCCGCACCCGCCGTGCCGATTATGTCCCCCGCTGCAACGGTTGTTCCGACGGAAACATGCGCCTTTTCAAGCCCTGCATAAACTGTTGCAAAACCGTTTTCGTGACGAACATACACGGTCAAACCCATGCTGCCGCGCTCAAGCACCGCAACAACGGTTCCTGCTGCCGCTGCCTTGCAGTTTTCGCCTCTGTTCGCCGCAAAATCCACGCCCTCATGCATACTGCCGTTGAGCAGTCCGAAAAAGCGCACAACAGCAGCATCAACGGGCCTTGCAAATGCAATACCCGAAGCAGGGTATTCACCCGTTGTTATTCCGTTTGCTGCCGGGCGCGGTCTTGTTCCGATGATAACGGTTTCTTTCAGCGGCAGGTCAAGATACTCGCTCTCAAGCATTCGGCTGCTTTGAAGCGTGCCGTTAATATAAATGTATTCATAAGCACTCATTTTTTTGCCGTTCCGTCCGTATTCGGCAACAAAGCGGGTCCCGCAGTAAAAATCGCTGCTGTTAACCGTCGATACCTCATACGGAATCGTTACAAATTCATGCTCAATAAGCCTGCTTTGAACCCTTAGCGGCGTGCTGCTGCCTGTCAGAAACGCAAATGCCTCATCATAGGGCATGACCGCCGCATTTTCGTCCGCCTCAACAAAATCGATTTCATTCAAAAACGATGTGACCGCTCCGCTTTTGTTCACAAAACCATCGAAATATGTACGCACGGCTTCAATAAGCTCCTCCGCCGCGCTGCCGCTTGCAAGCGTTGCGATCGGGCTGCCGTCCGCAATGACGGTCGTTTTAACGTGCGCCAAAGTTTCACCCTGCGGGAACGGCGTATCCGAAACCTCTTCTGTCGGTTCAACGGTAAAGCCGCGATTTTCTCCGTCGCCGTTCTCATCAAACGTCGCGGCGTTTTCCTGCCCTGCATCCGTAGTATCATCCGTCGCAGGCACGGAAGCACTGCCGTACCGCTCCGCCCCCGTTCTGCCGAGCAATATCAAAGCAACAGCGGCGACATCAGCAAGCACCTCGCATATTATGAAAGAAATAACGCTGTGTTTCCTGTATGCTTCGTTGTTTTTTTCTTTACCGTGCATGTCCGAAGCATCCGATGCATTGAAGTTTATTTTCCCCCCATTGACATCCGCACCGGACTCCTCATTGCCGTCCGCACCGGACTTCTCATTGCCGTCCGCACCGGACTCATCATTGCCGTCCGCACCGGACAGGCGGAACCTTTCGGAAGCAGCCTTTTTAAGTTTTCTTGGTTTATTCCTTGCCATGCTGATATTATAAACCCCGAGTGCGCGGACAGCAATGCTGATTTTTTAATAATTTGTGACAAATTTCACGTTTTTTTGCAGACTGACGCAAACTCGGCGGATCGCGGAAGCCCTCCTGCGCGAAAGACGGATACACCGCCGCGACCCCGCCTTTTTCTTTCGTCCCGAAGTGACGAAATTACTTAAAAAGTGTTGCAAATTTTTATGTTGTTTGTTATAATAGCAGTGATACCGGCAATGAAGGACAACACTCCTCGTCGGGCGGCGTCCCGGCTTGTTTTTTATTTGCACTATCGGGCGTAAACTTTATTCAATCTACGGATCGCAGCATTTTGTCTGCGGCTGCCTATTGGTCTTTGTTTATGTAAAAATCGCATACGAAATTTATTTTTTGCGCGTTCGATACCGTGTGGTTATTTTGTTGCACTGCCCTTTCGGCGGGTTTGTTATTCTCGTTTTGTCGGTTTAAGGGAGCTTTGATTTCGGGATCTTTCCCGCAAAAATGAATCGTTCAAAGCATTCCCGCACTATGTAAGCGCATATTTTACTTTGCGCAAAGGAGGGTTTATTTGCTCAAAATTTTCAGGTCGCTTGCCCGTTCAAAACGGGCAATGGTATTCGTTGATTACGAATACTGGTTTTATTCGTACAAAAACAAATATAATCTTCGTCCCGATACAGCCGCATGGCGTGCCGAGCTTGAAAAGCAGTTCGACATTGAAGATATTATGATTTTTGCCGATTTTTCATCCCCCGGCATCGGTGAGGAGCTTGCAAAGCTGCGCAACATCACCAACACCATTATCGAAACCGGCACGGCAACGCAGTATCGCAAAAAAGATATGACGGATTTTGTTATGCTTGATTATATTTATCAGAACGTAACATCCAGAAACGATGTCGGCACCTATATTATCTTCACCGGAGACGGTCATTTTCAGTCCGTTGTCAAATATCTTGTGCAGAAAAGGCACAAAAAAGTTGTTGTTTACGGTGTGACGGACACGTTCAGCAAACGGCTTCAGGGTGTTGCAAGCGACATTCGCCTGCTTCCCGATGAGGAGGAGCTTAACAACTCCTATATGCGCATGATAGTCAGCAACCTTGCGCACGTTGAAACAAAAGCCAATATCATTCCGACGTTTTGGGGTACCATTGAAGCGGTGTCAAAGCGAAACAATGTTCCCGACGACAGGGTAAAAGCCACACTTTTGCGCATGATGGCAAACGGATACGTTTTCCAAAAAGATTTTTCAATCAATTCAAGCAAGCAGGTGCGCATCGTTGCCGCCGATTGGAAAAAAATCAAAGCAGCCGGCCTTTACGACGAAGGCTGAAAACAACCGGCTGAAACTTAAACCCGCAGGAGCCGCTTCCGCCGAATTTGCGCAGCGGCTCCTTTATTTATTCAAACTATCGTCGGTTTATTGCTTATTTCGTTTTTTCTTCACCAAAGCTGTGTATTGCAGCGGAGAGAGTTCTTCCGCCGCTTCAAGTTCAGCACTGTTTTGCGGAGCGGTCGGCATCATGCCCGTTGTTTCGTTTGCCGAAGCTGTTGCATTCCCCGCATCAATACCCAAATTCCGTCCGCAGAAATCAGCATCCTGCATTTCAGGCATTTTCCGTTCGGAATTGTTCTTATCATTTTTCATCTCTTTTTTCATCGGATTCACCTCTTTTTTGTTTGCTGCCGAATAAACATTGTTTTTCCGAAAAAACATTGAGTTTGCACAATTTTTTTCGAATCCAACGGTTCGACTCGGCGCGTTTTCGTCCTTCCGTATGTATTGTTTGTGTAAAATATTGAAAAAATTCTTGATAAATACTTGAAATTTCGGGAAGAATTATGTATAATACATTGCTGTACCAAGTGTGTATAAAAAAGAAAACACGGAGGATTCATTATGTCCCACAAATATGTGTACCTCTTCAATGAGGGCAACGCAACCATGAGGAACCTTCTGGGCGGCAAAGGTGCCAACCTTGCCGAAATGACCGGCCTCGGTCTGCCCGTTCCTTATGGCTTCACAGTTTCAACCGAAGCCTGCACCCGTTACTATGAGGACGGCCGCACAATCTCCGATGACATCATCGAGCAGATAAAAGCAGCTCTTGCCGTTACCGAAGAAAAGGCGGGCAAAAAATTCGGCAGCACCGAAAACCCCTTCCTCGTTTCCGTTCGTTCCGGCGCACGTGCAAGCATGCCCGGCATGATGGACACGATCCTCAACCTCGGTCTGAACGACGAAACCGTTGTTGCTCTTGCAAACCTGACCGGCAACGAGCGTTTTGCATATGACAGCTATCGCCGTTTCATTCAGATGTTCTCCGACGTCGTTATGGAAGTTGAAAAAGCAAAGTTCGACGTGATTTTCGACGGCGCAAAGAAAAAATACAATTGCGAACTTGACACCGACCTTACTGCCGACAACCTTAAGGAAATCGTTGAAGCATACAAAGCCATGTTTAAACAGGTCAAGGGATTTGACTTCCCGCAGGAACCCATGACTCAGCTTCTCGAAGCTGTCAAGGCAGTTTTCCGCAGCTGGGATAACCCCCGCGCAATTATCTACCGCCGCATGAACGATATCCCCTCCGATTGGGGCACCGCGGTCAACGTTCAGAGCATGGTATTCGGCAACATGGGCAACGACAGCGGTACCGGTGTTGCATTCACCCGCAACCCCTCCACCGGCGAAAAGAAACTCTACGGCGAGTATCTCATGAACGCACAGGGCGAGGACGTTGTTGCAGGCATCCGCACTCCCGAACCCATCGACCACCTCAGGCAGACCAACGAAGCCGTTTACAACGAATTCGTAAGAACGGCCGAAACTCTTGAAAAACACTATCGCGACATGCAGGATATGGAGTTCACTATTGAACGCGGCAAGCTCTTCATGCTCCAGACCCGCAACGGCAAGCGCACCGCAGCGGCAGCTCTTCAGATCGCTGTTGACCTTGTGAACGAAGGTATGCGCACCCGCGAAGAAGCGATTGCAATGATCGACCCCAAGAGCCTTGACGCTCTGCTTCATCCCACCTTTGACGCCGCCGCACTTAAGGCAGCAAAGGCAATGGCAACCGGTCTTGCCGCATCCCCCGGTGCAGCATGCGGCATGGTCTACTTCTCGGCAGACGATGCAAAGCGCGCAAGCGAAGCGGGCCACAAGGTTATCCTTGCCCGCAAAGAAACCAGCCCCGAGGACATCGAGGGCATGACCGCTTCCGAGGGCATCCTCACCGCTTTCGGCGGCATGACCAGCCACGCTGCGGTTGTTGCAAGACAGCTCGGCACCTGCTGCGTCTCCGGCTGCAAGGAAATCGTTATCGACGAACCCGCAAAGACGCTCACCTTCACCGACGGCACCGTTCTTCACGAAGGCGACTGGATGAGTCTTGACGGCTCAACCGGCAAAGTTTACGCCGAAGCGATTCGCACCGTCCCCGCCGAACTTTCCGGCAATTTCGCAACCATTATGGAATGGGCGGATGCAATTCGCACCCTTAAGATCCGCACCAATGCGGACTCCCCTGCACAGGCTGAAATGGCAGTCAAGTTCGGCGCAGAGGGCATCGGGCTCTGCCGCACCGAGCATATGTTCTTTGACGAAGCACGAATCCCCGCAATGCGCGAGATGATCGTTTCAAAGAATGCGGATGAGCGCAAGGCTGCTCTTGCAAAAATTCTGCCCATGCAGCGTGAAGACTTCAAGGGCATCTACAAGGCAATGCAGGGTCGTCCCGTTACGATCCGCTTCCTGGATCCGCCCCTCCATGAGTTCCTTCCCACCAAGGATGAGGAGATCGCCGCTCTTGCAAGCAACATGGGCATCACCTTTGATGAGCTCAAAAAGACCGTTGTCAGCCTGCACGAGAGCAACCCCATGATGGGCCACCGCGGCTGCCGTCTGTCCGTTACTTACCCCGAAATTGCGGAAATGCAGACCCGTGCCGTTATTGAAGCGGCAATCGAGGTTCGTCAGGAAACCGGGCTTGAAATCATCCCCGAAATCATGATTCCCCTTGTCGGCGAAACCCGTGAGCTTGCATATGTTAAGAGCTTCGTTGTTGAAACCGCAAAGAAGGTCATGGAAGAAAAGGGCATGGAAATCCCCTACCTTGTCGGCACCATGATCGAAATCCCCCGCGCCGCTCTCACTGCGGACGAAGTTGCAACCGAGGCGGAATTCTTCAGTTTCGGCACCAACGACCTTACCCAGATGACTTTCGGCTTCAGCCGCGACGATGCCGGGAAGTTCCTTGAAGACTATTATAAAAAGCAAATCTTCGAGAGCGATCCCTTTGCACGCGTTGATCAAAACGGCGTAGGCAAACTCGTCAAGATGGCTGTTGAACTCGGCAAGCAGACCCGTCCCAACATAAAGCTGGGCGTTTGCGGCGAACACGGCGGTGATCCCTCCAGCATCGAGTTCTTCCACAAAGTCGGTCTTCAGTATGTTTCCTGTTCACCCTTCCGCGTACCCATTGCAAGGCTTGCGGCAGCACAGGCAAAGCTGAACAACAACTGATTCAACCCACCTAACCCATTAACTTTTCCCGCGCAGCTGCCGATACTTAAATGATTCGGCGGCTGCACGGTGCAGACATCAAATAAGGACGGCAGAAATTCGGAATTGTTCCGTTTCTGCCGTCCTTTGATTATCATATTCATGCGCACTGCTTAATATACACTGCTGTCAAAGCATTCTCATTTCATTTTCCTGATGCACCGTTGTGCTCATGCTGTGTGCTCATCCAAAATGCTTTTCAGTGCAGCCATTGAACTTGTATGACTTCTTGCAACACGAAGGTTCTTTCGCTTCGCCTGCCCGGAGGCAATCTGAAGCATTTTATGAGACATTGTGCTTGTGAAAAGCACGACCAAATCCGGTGTGCCGAAGTTCTGAATTCCTTTATCCGTTTCAATATAAACCTTTGCTTTACATGAATATGATTTGCAAAGCTGCTCATATTGCCTTATCATGCGCTCATTTCCGCCGACGATAACAACGCTCATTTTCTTTCCCTTTCTCTGTTTGTTATTTTTAACTTTTCGCTTTAATCTTCAATTTCTTTCCGTGCCTTTTTCAATTCCGCCCGTTTTGCTTTTAGTTAGCCTATGCTAACTCCAGTTCTAAAAATAAAAATCTCTGCCGGTGCTTTCACAGCAATACGGATATGCTTCTCCGTAGGGGCTGAAGCACGAAAAGCATATCCGTTCTGCTTCACAACTTTTTCACCCTTTTTCAGTCTTTATGCAGAATGCCCGCAAACAGTCCGCGCCTGCCTTCAACGATTTTTGTCGAGGCGGAGATGAATTCATAACCTGTCTCTTCAATTGCGCGCTTAAGCGCAGCTGCATCGGGTTCTGTTTCGGACTCGATCACCGTTTCACCTTTTGAGTGCGATGATTTCACTTTCTTAACGTTGAAATTCCTTCTTATTGCATCATTGATATGCGCTTCACACATTCCGCACATCATTCCATCGATTTTTACAACGGTTCTGAACATTTTTTCTCCTTTCCGCAAAGCTGTTTCCGTAAATTCGGCCGGCATTTTTCCTGCTTGCACCGGTTTGCGGCCGACTGATTATTTTTTATGGCAGGAGCCTGCCATCGGACAATGGGCGCACTTGCAGCCGCAGGAGGACTTGCCTTTTCTTTTGTCTTTAACAAGGCTCACAATGATAAGAACCACAACAGCGGCAAGCACAAGGCAGATAATAATCGTTGAAAGATTCCGAGCTATCCAATTGAACATATGACCTTCTCCTTTCATGTTTCTGTTTTCGTGAAAAATAAAATCGGTTTTTGCTTATTTTATTCCCGAATTTGCCCGGAAGATGCGGAGGCAATGCATGGCGCACCGCCGTCCGCATCGTCATCCGGGTTGGGGGAATTCATTCGTCGAACCGCATCGTATTGACGAACGCTGTTCGACTCAAACCATTGCTAACGTTTTGATTTATCAAATCTTAACGTTCTTGGTAAGCTTTGTTGCCTCTTTGTAGGGGCGGGCGAGCATGTAGATAATGCCGGCAAGTGCAGCAACAGCAAAGATGAGGCCGACAACATGTACATTACCCGTGAACAGGCAGCCGAACTGATAAATCATCAGAGCGATGATGTACGCAAATCCGCACTGGTATGCAACTGCGAACCAAGTCCATTTCGGGCTGTTCATTTCGCGCTTTATTGCGCCGATTGCCGCAAAGCAAGGTGCGCAGAGCAGGTTGAACACCAGGAACGAATATGCCTGAATGCCGTTGAAAACATGTGCAAGGGTCGCATAAACGGGACCTTCTGCGCCGTAAAGAATGCCCATCGTGCCAACGATGTTTTCCTTTGCAACAAGGCCGGTGATGGATGCAACCGCTGCCTGCCATTCGCCCCAGCCGAGGGGTTTGAAGATCCAGGCGATCGCATTGCCGACTGCCGCAAGAATGGACTTGTCAAGCTCGTCTTCCGCAAGCATTCTGAACCCGTCGGAAGTAAATCCGAAGTAGGAGGTAAACCAAACGAGTATCGTGGACAGAAGAATGATCGTGCCCGCTTTCTTGATGAAGGACCAGCCGCGCTCCCAAGTGGAACGGAGAACGTTGCTGACAGTGGGAAGATGATATGCGGGAAGCTCCATTACGAAGGGAGCGGGTTCGCCCGCGAACATCTTGGTTTTCTTCAGCATGATACCGGAAATTATGATTGCCGCCATGCCGATGAAATATGCACTTGTTGCAACCCAGGCTGAACCGCCGAAGATTGCGCCTGCGATCATTGCAATAAAGGGAACCTTTGCACCGCAGGGGATGAACGTTGTGGTCATGATGGTCATGCGGCGGTCACGTTCGTTTTCAATCGTTCTGGATGCCATAATACCGGGAATGCCGCAGCCCGTGCCGATGAGCATCGGAATGAAGGATTTGCCGGAAAGACCGAATTTGCGGAAAATTCTGTCAAGGACGAATGCGATACGCGCCATATAACCGCAGCCTTCAAGGATAGCGAGCAGCAGGAACAGAACAAGCATCTGCGGAACAAAGCCGAGAACAGCACCGACACCTGCAACTATACCGTCGTTGATAAGGCCTGCAAGCCAATCGGCTGCGCCTGCTTTTTCAAGACCTTCGCCCACAAGCACGGGAATACCTTTTACCCAAACGCCGTATGCGGCGGGATCGGGTTCGTCGAATCCGTTTTCCTTAAGGTATTTAACGGCATCAACATAAGTCATGCCGATGGTTTCATCTTCCTTTGCGTCTTTGGGGATCGTGGAATAATAAACGGTCATTTCGTTTACCGCAAGAGTTTCCTCATCCTCAACGCCGATGGTTGCGGTTGCATTCTCGCTCTCGGGCTTGTATGCTTCGAGTTCGGCAAGCACTTTGTCGGCATCAAAATCTTCGGCTTCAGTGTCGAAATCAACAAATGCGCCGGCAGCGTTCATTGCGTTGCTGTAATTTTCGGCAGTTTCGTTATATGCCTTTGAGCCGATGCCGAACAGATGCCAGCCGTCGCCGAACAGTCCGTCGTTTGCCCAATCCGTTGCCGCGCTGCCGACTGTTACCATTGAAATATAGTAAACAAGGAACATTACTGCAGCGAAGATGGGGAGACCCAGCCAGCGGTTGGTCACGATTTTGTCGATCTTATCGGAAGTCGAAAGCTTGCCCGTGTTTTTCTTTTTGTAGCAAGCTTTGATAATCGAACCGATGTAGATATAACGTTCGTTGGTGATAATGGATTCGGAATCGTCGTCCATTTCCTTCTCTACCGCCTCGATATCCTTATTGATATGCTCCATAACCTTAGGATCGATATTCAGATTTTCGAGCACCTTGTCGTCGCGCTCAAAAATCTTCACGGCATACCAACGCTGCTGCTCCTCGGGCAGTCCGTGAACGGCTGCTTCCTCGATATGTGCAAGCGCATGTTCAACAGGGCCCGCGAAGGTGTGCATGGGAACGGTTTTTCCGTTCTTTGCTGCATCGATTGCCGCTTCCGCAGCTTCCGCAATGCCGGTTCCGCGCAAAGCGGAAATTTCAACGACTTTGCAGCCAAGCTGACGCGAAAGTTCGGCAACATTGATTTTGTCGCCGTTCTTGCGAACAAGGTCGATCATGTTGATTGCAACAACAACCGGAATACCAAGCTCCGTAAGCTGAGTTGTAAGATACAGGTTGCGCTCCAAATTCGTGCCGTCGATGATGTTCAGTATCGCATCGGGACGCTCGCCGATAAGGTAGTTGCGCGCAACGACCTCTTCAAGTGTATAGGGTGAAAGCGAATAAATACCGGGAAGGTCGGTGATGATAACGCCGTCATGTTTTTTAAGTTTACCTTCTTTTTTTTCAACCGTGACACCCGGCCAGTTTCCGACGAACTGATTCGAGCCGGTCAATGCATTGAACAGCGTTGTTTTGCCGCTGTTAGGGTTGCCCGCAAGGGCGATTCTCAAATTCATTTTATCCTCCTTATCCGTCATACGGTTATATTTTTTCCGTTCTGCCGCCGAAAGCCGAAATGCACCTTTCGGCGAAGCATTGTTAGCTTTGGCTAACACTTTGTTCCGAATAATACGGGGTTTCCCCCGCATGTTTTCCGTTTTATTCGATTTCGATCATTTCAGCGTCCGCCTTGCGGAGTGAAAGCTCATAACCGCGCACCGTGACTTCAATGGGGTCGCCCAGCGGTGCAACCTTGCGAACATAGACCTCAACCCCCTTGGTGATGCCCATGTCCATGATGCGGCGTTTTACGGCTCCCTCACCGTGCAGCTTTACAACCTTTACGGTGTCTCCGATTTTTGCCTGTCTGAGTGTATTCATGATTATTCCTCCCGACTTTATTTTTATAATTTATCTTTAATTTTTCATTCGTATATGCGGCATTTCCCTTTGTATGCTGCAAAGTTTTGCCTGCCGCAAAAATTTGCGGGCCGCAAAAGGCTGCGGTTTTTCCGCATCAGACCATTATGCGGCGTGCCATTTCTTCACTTATTGCAACACGCGACTCCTTGACGTTCACAATAACGTTTCCGCCAAGCGCATTCACGACAGTAACGCTTCCGCCGACAACAAAGCCGAGATCCTCAAGATGTTTTTTAATCTCCGGACTGCCGCCGATCTTCTTTATCGTGTTCTCCTCGCCGATTCCGGCCAACATTAACGGCATCATATCATTACTCCTTGCTCAATAACACGAATTTTAAATTAGCTTTTGCTAACTTTCTGTTCAAAAAAATTAGCTCTTGCTAACTCAATTCGTCTAAAAATAATTAGCTCTCGCTAACCGAGACATATCATACAACCGCACTCGGAATTTGTCAACCCCTTTTTTCAAAAAAACTCAAAAATTTTTGCTTATTTTGCACAAATCGACAGTGTGGCCGTTCACAATGCGGCATGTCCGTTTTCGGCCTCCTCTGCCTTCCGATATGTTGTTTCACTTCAAGCGTACCATATTTCTTATGCAGTGCCGTCTCCGAACAATGTTTCGGCATCGAACGCATTTTTTGCAATACAAAGCTTCCGTTATTGTTTGTATTGCATTTATTTGCAGAAGCTGTACTGTTTTATGTACCGAAAGTGCCTTATTTTGTGTTGACACCGTATATTTCGGGCGGTATAATACAATTGTAAAAGCACCGAAGCTTTTTTATCGTAACCCCTCATGCGGAAGCCGGCGGAAACCTCACCCGCCGGCTTTTGTTCCGCTTTGTCCGCTTTGCAGCCGGAAAACTCATTAAAAAAGAACCGTCCTGTTACGGGCGGTTCTCAAAAAACAACCTGCTTTGTCAATGTTAAAGTCGGATTGATTCAAAAAAATTGAGAATCATCCGCACTCGCAAGTTTTACGGATTGAGCCTGTCGGGGCTGCGGAACAGGAACATAGCTTCCTTAATGTTGAGTCCGAGCAGCAGCATGGTCAAACGGTCAACACCGAGACCGAAACCGCCGTGCGGAGGACAGCCGTATTTAAAGAATTCAAGGTAGAACTTAACGTCTTCACCGAGTCCTTTTTCGTCCGCCTGTTTTTTGAGGATTTCGTAACGATGCTCGCGCTGTGCACCGGTTGTGATTTCAACACCGCGCCAGATAAGGTCATAACCCTGCGGAACGCCGTTTTCATCGCGCATATGATAGAATGCGCGCTTTTCTGCGGAGTAATCGGTTATGAAGAGGAACTCGTGATTGTAATGCTTCTTCACCCAATCAAAGCTGAGTTTCTCTGCCTCGGTGGTCAAATCGCCGCGTTCGCCTTCCGCGGGAACATAGCCGTATTCCTTTTCAAGAGCATCGTAAAGCTCCGCAAGAGTAATAACGGGGAACGGAAGCGTGGGCACAATGAGCTCAATGCCGAAAGCTTCCTTTATGCGTTCGCCGTATTTTTCGTTGACAACGCCGAGAGCATATGTCAATATTTCGGCCTCAATCTGCATAACATCGCGATAGGATTCGATATAGCTGAATTCAAGGTCAAAGCCCGTAAATTCGGTTGTGTGCTTGCTTGTGAAAGATTTTTCCGCACGGAAAACGGGACCGACTTCAAATATACGTTCAAAACCCGCCGCCATTGCCATCTGCTTGTAGAACTGCGGACTCTGGGCAAGATACGCCTTGCGGTCAAAATATTCAACTTCAAAAACATCCGCGCCGCTCTCGCTTGCCGCTCCGATAAGCTTCGGAGTGTGAATCTCGATAAAGTCCTTTTTAAGGAGGTATTCGCGCATTGCGTTCACAAGGCAGCTCTGAACCTTAAACAGGAGCTGGTTCTCGTCCGTGCGCAGATCGATCCAGCGATAGTTCAGCCTCTGATCGATTGCAGAGCGTTCGACCGCCTGTTTTTTCTTTGTTGCGGGAATTTCCTTGCGGATAATGGGCAATGCGTCCGCAACGGATTCGATTTCAAGTACCGTCGGCAGAAGCTCGATTCCGCCCATTTTAACGTACTCGTTTTCCGCAACAAGTCCGGTGCAGCTGATTACGGAATCGGGAGTTATGCGCGCAATGTCGTCAACAAGCGCGGGGCATTTCTCTTTTTCGACGGTTATTTGCAACTTTCCGGTGATGTCCTTGATGACGATAAAAGCCATTGACTTGCCGTCGCGGATGTTTTCAACAAAGCCCGAGACCTTTGCCGTTTCGCCGCATTTTTTTCGAATATCCCTTATGAAGGTTCTTTCCATTTTTGTTCAATAATTCCTTTCGTTATTGAAACGCCTGCGCTTTTTTGCACACAGGCAGAATTCTTCCGCTTATTATTATACTCATATTTTGCTGTAAATCAAGGCTGAAATCACCGTGCACAAAGCATTGCGGGCAGTTTTTCGGCAAATTCGGGCCGCTGCCGCGCCTTTTTGACGCACCGGCGGCAGGAAAAAAGGCTTTCCGCATTACTGTTGACGCGGCAAGTCTTTTTGCTTACGCTTTATGTATCCTTTTTTGCTTTAAGTCAGCTCATTCTCCGGCATCGACAGGTTCGGAATCCGTCTCGCAATCGATGCTTCCGCCGTTTGAAAGATCCCTTCCGTCCAAAAGCAGCAGCTTTTCGGCAAGCAAACGCGAAAAGCCCGCGACTATTGCGGCGGAAGCAACGAGTTCTTCCGTGGTTTGAACCGCAATATCCGGCTTTTCATCATGATCCAAAAGCGCCGCGCTTGCAAGACGAACCTGCTGAACAAAATATTTTGCGGTCAGATCATGGCGGCTTATGAACGACTCATACGCGCTGCGCACACCCGATGTGCAGCTGTTTTCAGCCGAACCGACCGGAGATTTTGCACATTCGTCGCAGCGGGCATCTGCGCTGCACTCACATGTGGGCAGCGCGATTTTTATCATTGACATGTTAAGGCTCTGTTTCAGCGTGCAAATCATGAGCAGGCACGCAATATGGGGTCGATAGTACTTTTTTTTAATCGGACCCGGCATGATCCCGCGGCGAACATAGTTGTTGATGGCGGAACTTGTAACAACCTCTTCATTCTTCAGTTCGGGCGGCAGATAATCCAAATATTTGCGCAGCAAATCAACGGTCTGCTCCATATACAGACCGAAATCGGGTATCTCATCCCATTCGGGAAGGCGAAAGCGCATAAGATGCTTTTCCCACCGACGGAGCTTACCCGCAATCAAGGCTTTATCATATGACATTATTTTTCCCCCTGCGTCCCTTTTTCGGAGCGCAAATTGCAAAAGATTATACGGCATTTTGCATATTGTACATTTTAAGCATTGTTCCGCATTCTTCGCAATTGTATTATAGTGCAGGATTCAAACGCTGTAAAGCGCATTTATACGAAATATATACTCAAAAGTCTCATTTTGTTGCATTGAGTACTTGACACATTCATATGAACATGTTAATCTGTTACAGTAGATTAGATTATGTGAGGTGAGTGAACGTGTACCGAATTATTACCGATACTTCCGCCAATCTTGAGCTTGAGCTTTTGGAGCGGAAGGGTATTGCGGAGATACCGTTTTCATTCAGTATGCCGGAAAAAGGCGGCGATGCGCTGTACTGTCCGGATTTTTCGGCTTTTGATTCCAAAGCATTTTATGATGCAATGCGCAGCGGAACAAGAGTCACAACCTCCCAAATAACGCCCGCTCAATATACTGAAAAAATGCGTCCCTTGCTTGAAGCGGGGCAGGATATTCTTTTTATCGGCATGTCATCCGGCGTGAGCGGATCATTTCAGGCCGGAATGGTGGCGGCGGCTCAGCTGCGCGCCGAATTTCCCGAACGGAGCATTGAGCTTATCGACACTCTCGGAGCCTCGCTCGGCGAAGGGCTTGTTGTTCTGCGTGCGGCGGAACTCCGCGATTCGGGAATTGCCCTTTCTGCGGCGGTGCACCTGCTTTCGGACTATCGCGACAGGATGTGTCAGGTTTTCACGGTTGACAACCTCAAATATCTCTGTTCGACGGGCAGGCTTTCGAATGCAAAGGCTGCAATCGGCAACATTTTGAATATCAAACCCCTTTTGAAGGGCGACGGCGAGGGAAAAATCGTCAATTTCGGCAAAGTTCGCGGAAGGAAAAACTCCCTGCGCGCAATTGCTGAACAATATCGCGAATACGTTGTTGACGCTGCAAACCAAACAGTCGGCATCGCACATGCGGACTGCATTGAAGATGCAAACACTCTTGCGGAGCTTATATCCGAAATTGCTCCGCCGAAGGATATTTTAACCGTTATGTACGAGCCCGTGACGGGTTCCCATGTCGGTCCGGGGACACTGGCATTGTTTTTTGTCGGCAAAAAAGGCTTCAGACAGGCAAAGAGCTGATTCTTCTGTCCGAAGCACCGAAAAGGAATTCCCCCCTTCCTAATGAAACGTTGGTTCACCGCGTTTCTGTTGTAAAACGAAAAAGTTCCGCGTGCCCTCCCTGCGGACTTTTTCGTTTTTTAGCGTTTTATATTAGTTGCATGATTCGATGCGGATCCCGTTTTTTTATGTGTGCATGTTGTATATGTATGTTTCTCTTCCTTTTATATTTCTTTTTTGCATGGCATTCAAAATCCGTGTTTTACTGCAAAACAACCTCAACTCAACATGCGCTTTGCCGCAGCAGCATCCCACCGTTCGGTTAAAAACCGTTTATATCGCTTCGCATCGTGAAAAATGAATTGTTAACAAATTGTTCACAATTTCAGGGCAAAACGGAGTTGACATTATTACTTCGATATGTTATCATGCAATTGTATACAAGAACTGCATCGGAATTCGCTCCTTTGCAAAACAATCTGCGAAGAAACGTCCCGCACCCGACGGCTGAAAATCCGTTGGGGAAGTGAACAAATCACTCTCAGTTTCAAGGAGGTATTCAAACAATGAAAAGAACGCTTTCCATCGTCCTTGTTTTCTCGCTTATGCTGTCCGCATTTGTTCTTGCATCCTGCAAGGGAACCAACGACAAAGACGCACAGAACACCGCCCCGCCGCATTCGGCTGTTTCCGAAACCGCCGCGCCGACGGATACCCCCGCCGCCGCACCGGAAACCGAAGCCCCGACGGCAGACCCCTATCCGAGACCCGATCCCGTAACCGTCGAATGGCTTGCAGGGGAAATGCAGCGCCGCTATTACGTTGGCTGTATAAACCTTGAGCTTATGGATTTTTCCGACATTATGGACAGAAACGAGGATACGGATCTGTTCTTTTGGGATAATCAGCTTGAGATCGATTTAATAAAGCTCAATCAAGCAGACAACTATCTCAGCGCAACTCCGGATGAGATCACAGTTGAAAACATAGTAAGTGAATCCGAAACTGAGCTCACGGCAGATATGTACGTTTTCATGACGCTTCCGTCCGCTGATCCCGAGTTAAGCAATGATAGGGGTAAGCGTTTTCAAGTTACAATCGATAAGAAAAGAATGATTATAATCGGCTATTCGGAGCCCGATGTGTGCGAAAGCCGCTATAACAATTGGCTCAGTTACCTTGCCTCAAACTATCGAAGGGAAGGGCTGACCTGGCAGGAAGCAAATAAAAAGGCATATGAAGAAATCTATGCCGAATTTGTCATTTTTGCCACTACCTATCCGAGACAAACACCGCAGGGCTGATCAATCATGCGTTCAGCCTTGATTGCAAAACAATTTGAACCTAAGTTTCGGTTTAATCGTTTCCGATAAAAAAAGCGATAACAAATTCAAAATACGGAGGTCAAAAAATGAAAAGATTTTTCTCGATTATCCTTGCGATAATCCTTGCCTGCGCAGGAACTTTTGATACGGTTCTTGCAAGCGAAGCTGCCGCCTCGGATGAACTGCCCGAAGGCACAAAATCCGTGACCGTAAGCTATGACAGAGAGGCTGCCGTAGCCTATGCAAGAAAATTCGCATTGACAACTAATAACGGCATATTCAAGAGCATGGGTTTGGATTGCACAAACTTTGTTTCACAGTGCATGTGGTCGGGTTACGGCGGCACCAAAGGTTATTTGTTGGACGACACCGCCGCATTGAAGGCGCGGGTCGCTGCAAACTATCGGCAGACATCGACTTGGTACGGCAGGAATGCCGACTCGCCGTATCAGTACGGAAGCGGCGCGTTTATCCGGGTGGTCGATTTTTGGGATTATGTAACAACAAACACCGGGTACGGTCCGCGTGCAACGGGATACAATAACAACAAGGTTTGGACGCAGCTGACCGTCGTTCCTCGCACCGGGGATATCCTCCAAGTCTATAACGCATCCAAAGGAAGATACTCCCACTCCGTTATTGTAACGAAAGTAAAATCCACAAGCCTTACCGTAAACAATAAGGATATGTGGCTTGATAACATCCTTGTATCGCAGCATACAGATCACCGTCTGGATCGATCTCTAAGAGATCTTATAAGCAATAGTGGTGGTACAACTGCTTGCAAGATCCGCCTGATTCGGCCGAAGAGTGCGACTTTTTCGGAGTAACCCCCGCCTTTGCGGGCGGAATTGAATCAACCGCCGCCTGCCGCTCGGGCTTCATCACTCGGGCGGCAGTTTTTGTTTCTACCGTTTTTACACCGCGAAAAATGAATTGTTAACAAATTGTTCACAATTTCAGGGCAAAACGGGGTTGACATCACTGCTTTGATATGTTATTCTTTGATTGTATATCGGTTTATACTTGAGTTTCGGTTAAGTCGTTTCCGATAAAAACGATATAAAATACGAAAGTGTGGTATTTATGAAAAGATTTAAAGCTGTGGCAATATTGGTCATGTTTGCGGGCATTATACTGCTTTTGCAGGCCTGCACACCGAAAAACGGCACGCCGACGCCGATCGATGCCGAAGAAACGTTTTCAAGGCTGCTTAAAGAGGTGCACTATGCCGCCGAACTTGAGGACGCAAGCGAGTATTCGGAATACATTCTCAACGGACTGCCGAATGATGTTGAGGTTCGAATGTATCTTTGCGGCGGGGGACGCGCCGACGCACTCATCATGTGCAAAGCGAGCAGCGACTCGCAGCTGCCCGCAATTCGTGCCGTGCTTGAAAAATACATTGCATCGAGCCGACAGAATGCGGAACGATACAATCCGAGCGAAGTTTCAAAATATGATAACTCAGTTTGGTTCGAAAGCGGGCTTTATATATTTGTTTGCATAACGGCCGATACCGCCGGAGTTAATGCGGTTTTAAAATAAACTTATTAACGGAGATTACCTATGAAAATCAAAAATTTTTTTATTCTGCTGCTTGCATGTGCACTGCTTTTTGCGGGCTGCAAAGTTGAAACCGATGCCCCCGATTCGCCTGCTTCACCCGCTCCGTCCGCTGCACCTACGGATTTTGTTTTATACAGAGCGGATTCTTTTCGAATCGGCTCGCAGGCATATGAAAAATGCAGCTTCAATGAGGATATTTCAAAAAAATACGCCGCACTCATCGGCAAAGCAGCCGATGCGCTTGCGGGGGAAACGCAGGTTTACTGCCTCGTTATCCCGACTGCATACGGCGTGCTTCTTCCCGATGATATGAAGGAACTCATTCCCGATTATTCGGATATGGAAACGAACATTTCTTCAATTTACGCTGCTCTTCCCGAAAGTGTCGAGCCCGTCCCGGTTTGGGATAAGCTCCGGGAACACAGCGGCGAGTTCATCTATTTCCGCACCGATCCGCACTGGACGGCGCGCGGTGCATACCTCGGATATGAGGCTTTCTGCGAAGCAAAGGGCATTGCGCCGATTCCGCTTGATGCTCATCGCGCTGTAAATTTTGATGGTTTCCTCGGCACACTCTATTTTGAAAACGGATGCGATGAAAAGCTCCTGCCGGAGGAGACCATTGAAGCATTCTACCCTGTCAGCGACGGAGTAACGCTCACCGTAACAGATGCGGATGACAACACAACGGATTGTCCGATCGTTGCGGATGTGAGCGAGCTGCATGCTCTGGCAAAATATCGAACTTTTTCCGGCGGAAACAATCCGTTTTCCGTTGTGACCAATCCAAACATAAAGGATGATTCCGTGCTTATTTTAATCAAGGAAAGCTTCGGAAATCCGCTGCCCGCGTTCCTTTGCGACCATTATTCAACAATTTACATTATTGACTATCGCAGCTGGTACGGCAATATCATCGATTTTGCACGGGAAGTTCATGCCGATGATCTGCTTTTTGCAAACAATATCAATGCTGTAAACTCCGGAGGAAATGTTGGTTTCATCGCAATGAAAATCAAATGAACCAATCAAAATCCGCTCAAGTGTTTTGCAAATGAATTGTTAACAAATTGTTCACAATTTCAGGGCAAAACCGGGTTGACATTATTACTTTGATATGTTATCATGTAATTGTATACAAGAACTGCATCGGAATTCGCTCCTTTGCAAAAAACAATCTGCGCAGAAACGCCCCGCACCCGACGGCTGAAAATCCGTTGGGGAAGTGAACAAATCACTCTCAGTTTCAAGGAGGTATTCAAACAATGAAAAGAACGCTTTCCATCGTCCTTGTTTTCTCGCTTATGCTGTCCGCATTTGTTCTTGCATCCTGCAAGGGAACCAACGACAAAGACGCACAGAACACCGCCCCGCCGCATTCGGCTGCTTCCGAAACCGCCGCGCCGACGGAGACTCCCACCGCCGCACCGGAAACCGAAGCCCCGACGGCAGACCCAAATCCGAGACCCGATCCCGTAACCGTTGAATGGCTTGCAGGGGAAATGCAGCGCCGCTATTACGTCGGCTGTATGAACCTTGAGCTTATGGATTTTTCCGACATTATGGACAGAAACGAGGATACCGATCTGTTCTTTTGGGATAATCAATTTGCGATCGACCGGATCAAATTCGATCCGGATGACAAATTCACCGCTGTAACCATTGAGGAGGCGTATGTCAAGCAGATTGTGAATGAAACAGAATCCGAAATCACGGCGGATGTGTATGTCTTCACGAGGCATCCAACTTACAGCTTTGACGATGACGGCAGCGATATGGATTTTCAAATCACCGTTGATAAACAGAGAATGGTCATAATCTCCTACTCTGAGCCCTTTGGGTACTCTACCATATATACTGCTCGACTGCTTCCGCTTGCCTCAAGCTATCGCAGGGAAGGGCTGCCTTGGCAGGAAGCCAATAAAAAGGCATATGAAGAACTCTATGCCGAAACGGTTGCTTTTGCCACTGCCTATCCGAGACAAACACCGCGGGGCTGATCAATCATGCGTTCAGCCTTGATTGCAAAACAATTTGAGCCTAAGTTTCGGTTTTATCGTTTCCGACAACAAAAAAAGCGATAGCAAATTCAAAATACGGAGGATCAAAAAATGAAAAGATTTTTATCGATTATCCTTGCGATAATCCTTGCCTGCGCAGGAACTTTTGATACGGTTCTTG
>ERZ839767.168-NODE-168-length-111205-cov-12.792767_pt1 | contig 111205 bp, 106 predicted proteins | sample MGYA00519879_ERZ839767 | MGnify/ENA primary metagenome ERZ839767 (study PRJEB31850, sample SAMEA3708852) | human gut metagenome | biome: human gut; feature: human-associated habitat; material: faeces | place: China | collected 2014 ...
GCACCCGCCGCTACCACCCCGGCTATGAGTGCAAGTGGGCGACCAATACCGTGGTACATATCCTTGAAAACAGGGAGTACACGGGCTGTCTGGTAAACTTCAAGACGGAGAAGCCGTCCTACAAGACCAAGCACAGCGTAGAGAACCCCATTGAGAAACAGGCGATTTTCGAGAACCACCATGAGCCTATCATTGACACCCAGATGTGGGAGCGTGTGCAGGAGTTACGCAAGCAGCGCAAACGCCCGAACCGCTATGATGAAGTGGGCTTATTCTCCGGCATACTCTTTTGTGCCGACTGCGGCAGCGTCCTTTACCAGCAGCGTTACCAGAACGCCACCCGCAAGCAGGATTGTTATATCTGCGGGAGCTACAAGAAGCGTACCCGTGACTGTACGGCGCACTTTATCCGCACCGACCTGTTGACCGCCGGAGTGACCGACAATCTGCGGAAAGTCACCAGCTATGCAGCGAAGCACGAAGCCCGGTTTATGAAGCTGCTGATCGAGCAGAACGAGGACGGGGGCAAGCGCAGGAACGCCGCAAGGAAAAAGGAGCTGGAAGCCGCCGAGAAGCGTATCAGCGAGTTATCCGCTATCTTCAAGCGGCTGTATGAGGACAGCGTGACCGGGCGCATTTCAGACGAGCGTTTCACGGAGCTGTCGGCAGACTATGAAGCCGAGCAGAAAGAACTGAAAGAGAGAGCCGCCGCTATCCGGGCAGAGCTTTCCAAAGCGCAGGAAGCCACGGTAAACGCAGAAAAGTTTATGAATGTTGTCCGCAAGTACACCAGCTTTGAAGAACTTACCCCTACCCTTTTGCGTGAGTTTGTGGAGAAAATCGTTGTGCATGAGTGCAGCTATGACGAGAACGGCACACGCAGACAGGACATTGATATTTATTACTCTTTCGTTGGCAAGGTAGACCTGCCCGAATGACCGCCCGACCTATCCGGCGCAATGCGCAAACGCCGGATAGGAACGGCAAAATTTTTTACACTTCTACTACTTCTTTATCACACATCAGCAAAGATCCAGGGCATGTCGCATCTTCCTCCACGGGGTATAGCGGCAAAATAAGGGCTTACCAAATCCTCCCCAAAAGAGAGCAGCATCCCCATTCGGGGCCGCTGCCATCGGGGATCGGCGCGGTTACCATCCAAACCTATACGGCGCAGAGCTTATCCGATAATCAAAACCTCCGGCTTGGCCGGAGGTTTTGATATATGGTCGTATCAGCGCACCACACCAAAGCGGAACAGGTAATCCCGCCAAAGGGGATAATATGCGGCCTTCACATGCACACCGTCGCCGGAATAGTCCGCCCGCAGGGCGCCGCCGGCATCGTCAAAGATCGGATTGCAGTCGATGAAAAACACGTTTACACCATCGGCCAGCTTCTGCAGCTCCGCATTGCGGGCGTTGATGGTGGAGTTTGTGTAGAAGGTGGAGTCCGATTTTTCCTGCGTGGTGTGGAAGATGGCCTGCAAAAATACGATGGCATCGGGCTGCAGGCTGCGGACCTGCTCCAGCAGGACCTTGTACTGGGCCGCCCACCTCTCCGCCGAGCCCGTGCCCAGCTCGTTGATGCCCAGCATCATGTAGATCTTGCCGTAATGCTTGCCCGACAGGGCCTGGGCCAGGGTCTGGCCGCCCGGAAACGCCGCATCCTCCGCCGCCGACCAGACCGTCAGCCCGGTGTGGCAGAGATAGTGGGCGTTGGGCAGCCCCGCGTAATCCATAAAGCCGTCTGTATGGGAGTCACCAATGAATACCGCGTCATCAAAATAGGATGCGTCCACCTGAGTAAATCGGGAGTCCGGCTCCGGGACGGGAGCGGGTCCGGGTTCGGGCTGCGGCTGCGGTTCCGGCTCGGGCACCGGCGCAGGCTCGGGCTCGGGCACCGGTGCAGGCTCAGGCTCCGGAGTTGGCTCCGGCCGCGGCTGAGGCGTAGGCTGAGGTGCCGGGCCGTTGGCTTGCTGTGTGCTCCAGGGATACACTCCGTCTGCCAGGGCTGTGGCCATGGCCGCCACCGGCGGTGTCATGGGCGCCAGCTTTTCCAGGTACCTCCGGTAAACCCCGGTGGGGTCCACGGCGGCGTACACATTCAGCAAAATGGCGCTTACAAGGCACAGGGGCAGGAGCAGATAAGCTTTTCGGAAGGCCATGATCGATCACCTCAAAAACGGGAATAGAGAAATGCGCTGCCCGAGGAGGTGGCAATGAAATACACGCACACCCAAAGGAGCAGAAACAGGGATACCTGCATCCACAGACACCGCCGGTATTTTTCAAAGAAGCGGCGGGGCTGCGGCAGGCAGAGAAGAATGCTCACCAGCAGGAGCCACCAATAGGAGGCCAGCTGCTTGGCTGCATCCTGGGCGGAAACGGCGCCCGGCGTCCCGAAAAATGGGAACAGCCGGGAAAAGTACGCGCCTAGGTCCCGCAGATCCGTAATGCGGAAGATGACCCAGGTCAGCGGAATTACCACCAGCAGGTAGACATGGGAGAGGATCCTGTGACGCTTCAAAAAGCCGCCGATGCAGAACTTCTCCAACAGAATGAAGCCCAGCAGCGCGGCGCCCCACAGGACAAAGCTCCAGCTGGCCCCGTGCCACAGGCCTGTGCAGAGCCATACCACTGCCAGCGCCAGGACTGTGCGGGCCTTGCCCCGGCGGCTGCCGCCCAAAGGGATATACAGGTAATCCCGGAACCAGGTGCCCAGGGTGATGTGCCAGCGGCGGTAAAATTCGCTCACCGAGCGGGCGGTGTAGGGCAGGTCAAAGTTGCGGGGCACAGGCAGGCCCAGCAGCTGTCCCAGGCCCATGGCCATAAGGGAGTAGCCGGAAAAGTCGAGATACAGCTGCAGGCTGTAGCTCACTGCGCCCAGCCAGGCCAGGGGTGTAGAGAGGTATTCATAGCCGATGCGTTCTATAGCTGCCCACAGCGGTGCCAGCTGGTCGGCCAGCAGCACCTTGCAGCTAAGACCCACAATAAAGTACTCCAGGCCATCCAAGACATCCTGCCGTCCGACGGTCCGCTCCTTCAGCGGGCCGCGCCAATCGCGCCAGCGCAGGATGGGCCCCATGGTCAGCTGGGGAAAAGCCAGGGTGAAGGCGGCATAGTCTATGATATTTCGCTCCGGCTTCTCGCCCCGGTACACATCTATCAGGTAGCCCATGCTCTGAAAGAGGTAGAAGCTCACGCCCAAAGGCAGAGCAATCTGAGGCAGGGGGATCGTTTGGCCGGTCAGGCCGTTCCAGTTCTCCAGGAAGAAGGCGGCATATTTGAAATACACCAGGCACAGCAGGTCCGCCGCCAGGGCCGCAGCCAGCAAGGCTTTGCACAGAGCCCGGCTCCTCCCGGCCATGAGCCGGGCCAGACCGTAGTGCAGCAAAATAACGACGCCCAGCAGCAGCGCGTCCTGCGCCCCCGCACCCCAAAAATAGAACAATGCGCTGCCCAGCACCAGGCCCGCGTTTTTAAACCGAAGGGGAAGCAAATAATAAGCCGCGAAAAACAGCGGCAGAAAATAAAACAAAAACTGCAGATTAGAAAAGCTCACGGGGAAACTCCTGTTCTTCATATATTCGGCTCGGATTTCATCGCACCTGCGCCGGATAGTATCTCGATCATAAGTGATAACGAGCCGAGCTTCAACACTATATGGGTAACAATCCGGATTCTATTTTGTAACCGAATGCCTGTTGCTGCCATCCCCGCGTGAGAAATACCTGCCGCTTGGGGAATCGTTCGGGGAGATTTCTAAAAGTATTTCCCGTTTCTGCAAAAAGCAACAAGGAATAATTTGTGCAGTGGTCAAAGTGCATAAAAACATTGACAATAATTCTACAATTACAGGCGTTAAGAAATCGTGATTCTGGTTGATTATCACGGCGATTCACGTTAAAATATTGTCAATCCGCCCGACGGATCGGCGGAAATAACATGCTTGTTGTGAAGAAAAAGGAGAGTGACGCTGTGTTTAAGAGATTCACCAATGGCTGCGTGCGCGTTGTTAACCGCTGGCTGCCCGATGCATTCCTGTTCGCCATCATCCTGACCATCATTACCTTTATCGGTTCGCTGCTGGCCACCAAGATGAGTGTCATCGAGGTTCTGTCCGCCTGGGGCGACCAAAAGAGCGGCTTTTGGGGTCTGCTGAGCTTTTCCATGCAGATGGCCCTGGTGCTGGTTTTCGGTTCTGCCATGGCATCCGCCCGCCCCTGCAAGAAGGCGCTGCGCGCTGTGGCCGGTCTGTGCCACAACAATAAGCAGGCCATCCTGGTCACCACCTTCGTGTCCACCCTCTGCTGCTGGCTGAACTGGGGCTTCGGTCTGGTCATCGGTGCCTTGCTTGCCAAGGAAGTGGTGCGCCGCGTTCCCACAGTGGATTATCCGCTGCTCATCGCCTCCGCCTACTCCGGCTTTGTCATTTGGCATGCGGGCCTGTCCGGTTCCATTCCTCTGGACCTGGTGGCCGGCAAAGCCTTTGGCGAGGTGACCTATCAGGCGCCCATCACCGCCACCGTGTTCCACCCCATGAATCTCATCATGTGCGGCGTGATCCTGATCCTCATGCCCCTGGTCAACTACGCCATGCATCCTGATAAGGAGCGCACCGTTACCGTGGATCCCGCCCTGCTGGTGGACGAGGAGGAGCGCACCTATGTAAAGGACACCCCTGCCGAGAAGATGGAGCACTCCAAGATCCTGTGGGTCATCACCCTGGTCCTGGGCTTCGGCTACATTGTGTACTACTTCGTGGAGAACGGCTTCACCCTGGGGCTCAACATCGTGAACATGATCTTCCTGTTCCTGGGCCTGCTGCTCCACGGCGACCTGCGCCGCTATGTGGACGCCATTTCCGATGCTGCCGCCGGTGCCGCCGGCATCCTGCTGCAGTTCCCGTTCTACGCGGGCATTATGGGCCTGATGGTGGCCGCCAACGATCAGGGCGTGTCTTTGGCCAGTGTCATCTCCGAGTTCTTCGTGAGCATCTCCACCAATGTGACCTTCCCCATGCTGTCCTTCCTGGCGGCCGGCGTGGTGAACTTCTTCGTTCCCTCCGGCGGTGGCCAGTGGGCGGTCCAGGGTCCCATCATGATGCCCGCCGGCGCGGAAATGGGCATCGATGCCGGCCGCACCGCCATGGCCATTGCCTGGGGCGACCAGTGGACCAACATGATCCAGCCCTTCTGGGCTCTGCCTGCGCTGGGTATTGCCAAGCTCTCTGCCCGTGATATTATGGGCTACCTGGTGATTGTGCTGCTGTTCACCGGTGCGGTGGCCTGCCTGGGCTTCCTGGGCTGGGCGCTGCTGTTCTGACGACTATCAGGGCGATTCTGAGACAGCTAAAGCCCTCTGCTCTGCCGGCAGCAGCTGCATAGGGCGGGTATATGCTTTAAGAGAGAACAGCGTGTCATAAGGCGCGCTGTTCTTCCCTTTGCTGTGCGGGCGAGCATTCCGGCAATGCGGCTCTGCGGCAGAAGGCCGATGCCGGCAAGGCGGATATGCCCACCCTATGCTCTCATGTCCGTTGCTCTTGCCGGGGGCGAAGCCATGCGAAAAACCCGTTCCCGTTCTAACGAAGCTTGCGTTTTTGCTTTAATTCTTATAAAATATAGAACAGGTAGAGACAAATCAGAATCCGCCATGCTTAGGAGGGCTGTATATGGCCTTATACACAAAGAAGCTCATCATGTCCACATTTCAGGAAATGCTGGAGGAGCTCCCCTTTGACAAGATCACCGTTGCGGCGCTGGTGAAGCGGGCGGGTATCAGCCCCAATACATTTTACTATCATTATCAGGACATCTATGCTTTGCTGGATGCTTGGTTTCGGGAAAGGGCAGAAGCATTCATCCCCAGTGATGCCCCAATTGAATGGAAAAGCACCACCAAGGCGGTGCTGCATCAATGCAAGGCGCATCCGAAAACAGTTTATCATGTGTTCGACGGTCTTTCCCGTGACCGCTTGGAGCGGTACATCTTCTCTTTAACGGATGATGTTTTTATGAAAGTAGTGCAGCAGGCCGCAGAGGGGCGATCGCTTTCGGGTGATCGTCTTCGCAGCATTGCGGCCTTTTGCCGCTATGCTTATATTGGCTTTGTCATGCAGTTTTTTTGGAACCACATGGACAATGCTATTGATGAGAGCGTAGACCGCTTAGGCGTACTTTTTGATACCTTTTTGGCCAACGCCGTTCAGACTGCCGACTAAGAGAAGGCAATCGAGCTGTAGAGAAAAGCTGCAAAATCGATAATATAAGGAGGAAGCAAGCCGCTATGTCACAGGTAACAAAGCGAGCCTTGGAGCAGTCGCTGAAAAATTTGCTGCTGAAAAAGCCGCTGACCAAAATTACCATCAATGATATCGCTGACGATTGCGGTATCAATCGCATGACCTTTTATTACCATTTTAAGGATATTTACGACCTGGTGGAATGGTCCTGCCTGGAGGATGCCAAGCGGGCCCTGGACGAGAATAAGACTTATGAAACATGGCAGCAGGGATTTTTGCAGATTTTTGAGGCGGTACAGGATAACAAGCCGTTTATTTTGAATGTGTACCGCTGCGTTCATAGAGAGCAGGTGGAAAAATATCTGCAGCCCCTGGTAGACCGGCTCTTGCTGGATGTGATTAATGAAGAAGCCGGCGAAATGAAAGTCCGTGACGAGGACAAGCAGTTTATCGCCCAAATTTATTCGTACATATTTATCGGACTCATGCTCGATTGGATTAAGGACGACATGCGTGAGGATCCACAGCAAATCGTGGATAGGCTTGCCAAGCTGATCAAAGGCTCTGTATCAGCGGCGCTCTCCCGATTCCAATTCTGATTTTATCATTTTTACAAATTTGATAATTTTTTTTACACATTCCGCCCCCGTGATAAGACTTTTATCACGGGGGTTTTTCTGCTTATGGTAAACCTGAAAGCAGCGGGTATAATAAGGGCATAAAAAGAAAAACACAGGAGGTATTTGTTATGTATTACTCTGCCGGAACTTATGAAGCCTTTGCTCATCCCGAAAAGCCCAAGGATGTGGATAAAAAGTCAGCCTATATCATCGGCACCGGTTTGGCCGGCCTGACCGCGGCCTTCTACCTGGTCCGCGATGGGCAGATGAAGGGCGAGCATATCCATGTATTTGAAAAGCTGGATCTGGCCGGCGGCAGCTGCGACGGCCGCAAGGATATTACCAAGGGCTTCTTCATGCGGGGCGGCCGTGAGATGGATAACCATTTCGAGGTCATGTGGGACACCTTCCGGGATGTGCCCTCCATTGAGACGCCGGGTGTTTCCGTGCTGGATGAGTATTACTGGCTCAACAAGCACGACCCCAACTACTCTCTGTGCCGTGCCAGCATAAACTGCGGCGAGGATGCCCACACCGACAAGCAGTTTAAGCTGGATAAAGCCTCCGCCATGGCCCTTTCCCGGCTGTTCATGACCCCGGAAAAGGATCTGGAGGACAAGAAGATCTCCGATGTGCTGCCGGATTCCTTCTGGAGCACCAATTTCTGGCTGTATTGGCAGACCATGTTCGCCTTCCAGCGCTGGTCCAGTGCCCTGGAGATGAAGCGGTATCTGTGCCGTTATGTCCACCACATCGACGGCCTGCCTGATTTCAGCGCCCTGCGCTTTACCAAGTATAACCAGTATGAGAGCATGATCCTGCCGCTGGTGAAATATTTGGAGTCTCATGGGGTGCGCATCGAATACGGCATGGATGTGAAGAATGTCATCATCGAAACCGTGGGCGACAAGAAGCTTGCCCGTCAGATCGTCTATGTCAAGGACGGCCGGGAGCAAACCATTGACCTGATCGAGGATGACCTGGTGTTCATCACCAACGGCTGCTGCACCGATACCTCTTGCTATGGCGACCAGACCCATGCGCCGGACCTGTCCGGTGTGAAAAACGGCTGCGGCGAATCCTGGGATATGTGGAAAGCCATTGCTGCCCAGGCTGAGCACGGCGAATACGGCAATCCGGACAAATTCTGCTCTGATGTAGACGCCACCAACTGGATGAGTGCCACTGTGGCCACCTCCAACGAGGAGATCATCCGGCACATTATGAACATCTGCAAGCGTGACCCCCGTTCCGGCAAGGTGACCACCGGCGGCATCGTCACCGTCAAGGACAGCACCGACAACTGGTATCTCTCCTGGACCATCAACCGCCAGCCTCAGTTCAAGTCTCAGGACAAGAACATGGTGCTTGTGTGGCTGTATTCGCTGAACACCAATAAGGAGGGCAACTACGTGAAGAAGGCCATGCGGGATTGCACCGGCGAGGAGGTTTGCTGCGAGTGGCTGTACCACATCGGTGTGCCCACCGAAAAGATCCATGCGCTGGCACATGATGCCTGCAACACCACCACCTGCTTCATGCCCTATATCAACGCCTTCTTCCAGCCCCGCAAGGAAAGCGACCGGCCCAAGGTCGTGCCCGATGGCGCCGTGAATTTTGCCTTCATCGGCCAGTTCGCCGAGACGCCCCGGGACACCATCTTCACCACGGAGTATTCCATGCGTACCGGCATGGAGTCGGTCTACACGCTGCTGGATATTGACCGCGGTGTGCCGGAGGTTTGGGGCAGCAAGTACGATGTGCGAGAGCTGCTGCGTGCCTGCTATTACGCCATTGATAAAAAGCCCATCAGCGAAGCGCCCCTGTCCTTTAGGGAGAAGGAGCTGCTCAAGCTCGTCCTGAAGAAGGTCAAGGGCACCGATATCGAGATCCTGCTGAAGGAAAGCGGACTCATCAAGTAAATAATCTATTTCAGCGGATGGCTGCCGATGCTTATTAGGTGTCGGCAGCCGCTTTTTGTGTAAAAAGGGGAATATGCGCAAATTTGTGTATTAACGGCCTCTCTGAAATTCGGAGGCGCCGACTTTTTCCGCCATAGTTTTTACGTGAGGATTTTGCTAAGATTTGCAGCGTCCTATATTAACGCTCGCTGTTTAGCCTTGATAAAGGAGGGCTTTTGATTTTTTACTTATTGTTTAATTAAAACTTTTTTTAAACTTATTCTAAGGTGCGCTCCGTATACTGCCCCCAACAACAAGGAAAGGAGTGATCTCCTTGCAATATCGCCACGAGTGGAAACACGAGATCAGCGTCTTCGATGTTCTGTGCCTGCGCCAGCGCCGGCGGCGGCATCACTGTCAATAGCTGCAGCGAGGGCATTGAGTCCCCGGAAATTTTCATAGAGGACGGCGACATCACTGTCACCTCTACCGATGACGGCATCAACGCCTGCGGCACGGAGACCGCCGATGGCAGTCTCCCCGGCGTCGCCATCAACGGCGGAACCGTAACGCTGCTGAATCCCTCCGGCCGGGACGCCGACGGCATTGACTCCAACGGCAATATCGATATAAACGGCGGCCTGGTCTATATTAGCCTCGTAGGTGATGGCAGCAACTGCGCCCTGGACTATGGCAGCGAAAACAGCGGTGTTTGCCGCATAAACGGCGGCACTGTGGTGGCCTGCGGCGGCTCCACCATGCTGGAGACCATGTCTGAGACCTCCGCCCAGCCCTCCCTGCTTTACGCCGGCACCCCCCAAGCGGCGGGGACGGAGGTTGCCCTGCAAGCTGCCGACGGCAAGACGCTTCTCACCTTCGCCGCACCCAACAGCTTCTCTGCCGTGCTGGTCAGCTGCCCCGAGATGCAGCTCGGCAGCACCTACACCCTGACCCTGGGTGCCATCTCCCAGGAGATTACCCTCACCCAGGTGGCTGATTCCTACGGTGTTAGCGGAGGCATGGGCCAGGGCGGCGGCCCCGGCGGTATGGATAGCGGCATAAACGGCCAGGGTGCGCCCGGGGGGTCGGGCGTTACAAGCGGTGGCTTCGGCGGCTCCGATAGCACTCCACCCACACCGCCGGACAGCGACAGCGATTTCCGGCCCTCCGGCGATCCCCCTACCCGCCCGGATGGGGAAGGGACTGCCGCCGATCGTCCCTCCCCGCCCTCCGGTGACAGCAATGCCGGCGCGGAGCCGCCCGCATTGCCCGATGGCAGCACCGCCCCCTCCGGTCAACCGACAGACTCACAGGACGGGCAGCCCCCACCCGCAGATGTCCGGCAGATAAAGGAGATCCTTCACCCTGGATGAAAACGGCAAGCGGCTGCTCATGGCCAGCGCCGCCGCCCTGGCCCTGGGCCTGGTCATAGCCAAGGCTTACCGCAAAAAGGGCTGACACCCCCTATTGACATCGATTTTCTCTCTTTGCTATAATGGACCCACCAAGTCAAAGGAGGACGCACCCATGAAGCGTATTGACACCTGCACAAAAACCGATCTCTTGGTGGGCCTGCTCCTTGCGGGCATCGTGTCGGTGCTGCTGGCTTACCGCATCTTTGCCTACCTCTGCGAGGTGACGGCCTTTCAGTGGTGGATGATCCTCCTGGGCCTTCTCTGCGCCGCTTTGGCCATCGGCGGCTTCCTGGTAGCCCGCCGGTCCTGGAAGCGCCTGCAATATCTGCGGGACCACCCTTGAGATCCCTGTCGAAAATTCCTTTGGAATTTTCCGACAAAAAGGTTGCAGTCTGCTGCGCGCATAATTTGTTCGCCGCAGGCGAATAAATTCCACACTTGCAGCCTGAGAGGTATTTTTCCCCACGCACATGTCGCGGTGAAAAATGATTGAAAATTTTTTGCGTCTGCGGACGCAAACTCTGCGAGGCTATTGAATAGGCACCACCCCCGGCGGAAAGCCGGGGGTGGTGTTTTGTGGAAATCCTTGTTTTACCCGTTAAAAATGTGTTATACTTTCTATATAGATTTCTGCAATCCCCTGCAAAGGAGACTTCATCATGCGAAAATTTACCGCCGATCCCCAGGCGCTGTTCCGGTATCGGGGCCTGCCGCCTGTGGGCCTCACCGTCTCCATGGCCCTGCAGCATTTGGTTTCCATGATCGTAGGCTGCGTCACCCCAGCCATTATCATTGCCCACGCCGCCGCGCTCACTCACCATGAGCAGGTGCTGCTGATCCAGGCTTCCTTGGTGCTGTCCGCCGTTACAACGCTCCTGCAGCTTTTCCCCATCGGGGGCCGCTTTGGCTCGGGCCTGCCGGTGATCTTCGGCGTCAGCTTTGCGTACCTGCCCAGCATGCAGGCCATTGCCACCGGGAGGGGCGGCATGGCGGCGGTGGCCGGGGCCATGCTGGTGGGCGGCGTCATCGCCACTCTGGTGGGCCTTTTCATAAAACCCATCCGCCGTCTTTTCCCGCCCGTCATCACCGGCACCGTGGTCTTTACCATCGGCCTGTCCCTCTATCCCACCGCTATTAACTATATGGCCGGGGGCGCCGGCAACACCTATCAATCCGTGGTGGAGGAGCGTGGCCTCACTGAGGCCCTGGTCTACGGCTCCTGGCAAAACTGGGCCATTGCCGCCTTCACCCTGGCGGTGGTGTTGCTGCTGACCAATCATGGCCGGGGCATATGCAAGCTGGCCTCCATTCTCCTGGGCATCCTGGCCGGGTATGCAGTGGCGTTTGCGGCCGGGATGGTGGACCTCTCTGGCGTCGCCGGGGCCGGTTGGTTCTCCCTGCCCCGTCCTGTGCCCTTCGGGGTGACCTTTGAGCTCTCCGGCTGTGTGGCCCTGGGCCTGCTGTTTGCCATCAATTCCATCCAGGCCATCGGCGACTTTACCGCCACCACCGTGGGCGGCATGGACCGGGAGCCCACCACCCGGGAGCTTCAGGGGGGCATCGTGGCCTATGGTGTATCCAATGTTATAACGGCGCTGCTGGGCGGCCTGCCCACGGCCACTTATTCCCAAAATGTGGGAATCGTGGCCACCAATAAGGTGGTCAACCGATGGGTCTTTGCCCTCACCGGTGCCTTCCTCCTTCTGGCGGGTGTGGTGCCGAAATTCTCCGCCGCCCTCACCACCATTCCCCAGTGCGTTTTGGGTGGGGCCACCGTGGCGGTGTTCTCCACCATTGCCATGACCGGCATGAAGCTCATCTCTGCCGAGGGTATCACCGCCCGTAATACCACCATCGTGGGCCTGTCTGCGGCCCTGGGCGTAGGCATCTCCCAGGCCTCCGCCGCCCTGGCCCAGTTCCCCGAGGCCGTGACCACCATCTTCGGCAAGTCACCGGTGGTCATCGCCACCCTCATGGCTGTGTTCCTGAATTTGGTTTTGCCCAAGGAGGAGAAATAATGTCCCCGGTAAAGCCCTTGCCATTGCGAAGCCCCGTCCTTATAGGCCTCCTTGCCTAAAGGGGATCCCACGCAGGCGGTTCCTTGTCAAGCCTCCGTAGGGGCCGATGACCCTGTTGCGGTGCCCAAAATTTCTGCGCTGCCTAACGGCGGACGCTTGAAATTTTGACCGCGGCCACTCGCTCACTTCGCTTCATTCGCCACTGGCGGCGCTCAGTTCGCTCCCCACATCGGCCCGCCCCACCGCATTTTCTGTAATGTGTCATTGCGAGGGCGCAAAGCGCCCGTGGCAATCCGTACCCCCTATCCTACCACAAAAAATGACCGCCTCCGGCGGTCATTTTTCACGCAAAAATTCACTTATCCTCTACCCCGTGAAACCGCTCATACACCGCCAAGGCCACGGCCTTGGGCAGGGCCGCCTCCAGCTCCGGCAGCTCCGCCTGCGTCACGGCCTTCACGGTGCCGAATTGCTGCAGCAGCTTCTTTCGCCGCACCTCCCCCAGCCCGGGGATGCCCTCCAGCCGGGACCGCGTGGCGCTGCGGCTGTGCTTTTTCCGGTGGTAGGTGATGGCAAAGCGGTGGACCTCCTCCTGCACCTGTCCTACCAGGGCGAAAAGCGGCGGAGTCTGCTGTATACCCAGCTCCTGCCCCCGGGCCGTCATCAGCGCCCGGGTCCGGTGCCTGTCGTCCTTCACCATGCCCAAAACCGGCACGGAAAGTCCCTTTTCCGCCAAAGCCTGCTCCGCCACGGCGGCGTGCTGCCGGCCGCCGTCCATTAAGATCAGATCCGGCAGTGGGCTGAATTTCTCGTCTCCATCCAAATACCGCTGGAGCCGCCGCCCCAAAATTTCCTCCATGGCTCCGTAGTCGTCCGGGTGATCCAGAGTTTTCACCTGGAATTTCCGATAGTCCCGCTTCAGAGGCCTGCCGTCCTGAAAAACCACCATAGAGGCCACCATGTCGGCACTGCCGGTGTTGGAAATGTCGTAGGCCTCTATGCGGTGGGGCCCGGCGGAAAGCCCCGCCAGGGCGCCCAGCTGCTCCAGGGTTTTGTTCACCCGCTCCGCCTCGGAGGTAATGCGCTCCGTCTCCTCCCGGGCGTTGCTTTGGGCCATGCGCAGCAGCTCCGCCCGTTGGCCCCGCTGGGGCACCCGCAGATTAACCCGGTGGCCGCAGTCCCGGCTCAGCAGCTGCTCCAAAGCCTCCGCGTCCTCCGGCAGCGCCGCCACGCAGATTTCCTTGGGTGCTGCGCCCCGGCCCGCGTAATATTGCCGCAGCACGGCGGAGAGGGTCTCCCCCTCGTCCTCCTCGGCTCCGGCGGAAAGGACCTTTACCTCCCGGCCCAGGAGGTTTCCCTCCTCCAGATGCAGCACACCGAAGCCCCAGCGCACCTGGCCCCGGTACAGGCCCCATACATCCGTGTCGGCGCACACCCCGGCAATGACCCCCTGGGTCTTGCCCAGCACGCTCACCGCCCGAATGCGGTCCCGCAGGGCGGCGGCCCGCTCAAAGTCCAGCTCCTCCGCCGCCTGCGCCATCTCCTGCTCCATCTCCCGGGTCAGGGCCCGGTAGTGCCCGCTGAAGATCCGCGCCGCCTGCTCAATGCGCCGCTGATACTCCGCCTGTCCCGGCCCCTCCGGACGGCAGAAGCCGTCACACTTTCCGATGTGCAGATTCAGGCAGGGCCGCTCTTTTCCGATGTCCCGGGGAAATTTTCGGCTGCAGGTGGGGAGCTTCAGCGCCCCGCATACCGCCTCAATGGCCAGCCTGGTCTCCCGCCGTCCACCAAAGGGCCCGAAGTACCGGGCCCCGTCCTCCTCCGCCCGGCTCACCAGGGAAAACCGGGGGTACGCCGCCCCCTTGTCTAGGCGCACAAAGGGGTAGCCCTTGTCGTCCTTTAGGAGGATGTTAAACCGGGGCATATGGCGCTTGATCAGCGAGTTTTCCAGCACCAGGGCCTCAAACTCCGACCGCACCAAAATGGTGTCGAACCGGTCCACCTGGGACACCATCATTTTTGTTTTGCTGTTGTGGGAGGCGGTGTCCTGAAAATACTGGCTCACCCGGTTTTTCAGCTTCTTGGCCTTGCCCACATAGATCACCTGCCCGCCGCTGTCCATCATCAGATAGACCCCCGGCGCCAGCGGCAGGTCATTAGCCTTCTCCCGCAATTCGTCCTTGGTCACGGAGCCCCCTCCTTCCCGGCAAAAATCACATTGTGCCCCTTAGTATACCACGCCCCGCCCCCCGGGGCAAGAGCGGCCCGATCCCTTATATAGGATAAAAAACACACCATTCTGAAATGGTGTGTTTTTTAACGACTTTAATAGTTCAACTTTCCGGATCCTCCGCATCGGGGACAAGCAACATAAGCATAATACCCATATTCGTCCCGAACCCGCCCGGACCCGCCGCATTTGAGACATGTATGATCGCTGGTGCCACATCCCGCAAGTGAAATAACCATAGAAAGGCACAGAACTGTAAGCAGGAATATGGACTTAATTCTTTTTGTCATAACCTCTAAACCCCCTGTAATAAAAGTGAATTTGAAAAGGAAGATTAGGTAGTAATCCGGATTAAATATTCTTTACGAATGTGATTGTTTTCTCTCTTACCTGAATGCTTAATCCTCTACTTTTTGCGAATCTTGCCAAAGCAGATTGCCGAATTAAATATCCGGTGTCTTTTGGCATTGCCCTACCGGTCAGCTTTTCATACTGTTTTTCAGTCAGCGAAAAGTCTATAGAAGAATTAATGATACTCTCAAGTGCGGAAAAATCAATTGTCGACACGCCTTTCTCCTCCTCTCACACAAAGTATACTCAATAATTGAGTAAAAGTCAACACTCAATTATTGAGTTTTTATAATTAAAATTACTAACTTGCTGTGAGGATGATTTTATGAATTATCGTGAAAGAATCAAAAGCGTGCGGGAAGACCGAGATTTAACACAGGCACAAATCGGAAGACTATTAAATAAGTCTCAACAGGGATATAACCACATAGAAACTGGTCGAGCGGAGTTAAAGATTGAAGATTTGATTCGCCTGTGTAAATTCTACGGTCTTTCTGCAGATTATTTAATTGGGCTTACGGATAAGCCGAGGCCATATACAGCTTCCCGATAATACCTGTTGTCGTCTCCGTGTGGATTTTAGTTTAGCCCCTCCGCCTTCACCGCGAACAGCGTCTCGATCCTTGCCCGCAGCGCTCCGCTCTCGGGCTTTTCCAGCGCAGGGTCCTGGGCCATCCAGCCCTTTGCCGCCTGCTGGGCCTCGTCCAATAGCGCCATGTCGCAGCTCAGGTCGGCAATTTTCAGCGCCGGCAGTCCGTGCTGGCGCTGGCCGAAGAAGTCGCCGGGCCCCCGTAGGGCCAGATCCTCCCGGGAGATTTCAAAGCCGTCGTTGGTCTTGGTCATCACCTTCAGCCGCCGCTTCGTCTCCTCCGACGGGTGCTCCGAGAGCAAAATGCAGTAGCTCTTTGCCTGCCCCCGGCCCACCCGGCCCCGGAGCTGGTGCAGCTGGCTTAGGCCGAAGCGCTCGGCGTTTTCCACCACCATGCAGGTGGCGTTGGGCACATCCACGCCCACCTCCACCACCGTGGTGGCCACCAAAATGTCCCCGCTTCCGGCGGCAAAGTCCTCCATGACCTTTTCCTTTTCCTTGGCCTTCATCTTCCCGTGGAGCAGGCACACCCGCAAATCCGGGAATACCTCCTCCCGCAGCTTTTTGGCGTAGGCTGCGGCGGCCTTGCGCTCGTCGGGGATGTGGTCCTCCTGGCCTACCAGCGGACATACGATGAATACCTGATGCCCCGCCTCCACCTGCTTGCGGATGAATTGGTTCACCCGCTGCCGGTAGCTCTCGCCCACGGCGAAGGTGTCCACCTTTTGCCGCCCCGGGGGCAGCTCGTTCATCACCGACACATCCAAATCGCCGTAAATGATCAGCGCCAGCGTTCTTGGAATAGGCGTGGCGGACAGCACCAGCATGTGGGGATTTTCCGCCTTCTGCCCCAGGGCTGCCCGCTGGTTTACCCCGAAGCGGTGCTGCTCGTCGGTAATCACCAGCCCCAGCCGGGCGTAAGACACATCCTCCGTCAGCAGGGCGTGGGTGCCGATGCACAGATCAATGCTCCCCAGGGCCAGATTTTCCAAAATATCCCGCCGCTCCCTGGCCTTGGTGGACCCGGTGAGCAGGGCGCACCGGAGCCCGAATTTTTCAAACAGCGGCGTGAGATTTTCATAGTGCTGCCGGGCCAGAATTTCCGTAGGGGCCATCAGGGCCGACTGCCACCCGCTTTGGGCGGCGAACCACACGCACCCCGCCGCCACCATGGTCTTGCCGCTGCCCACATCCCCCTGGCACAGCCGGTTCATGGGCCGCCCGGATCGCATGTCCGACACCGCCTCCGTAATGGCCCTGCGCTGGGCGTTTGTAAGGGGGAAGGGGAGGGCCCGGTAAAATTCCTCCATATCCGCCGCGGCACAGGCAGGCCCCGCCACATCCGTGCGCCGGGAGCGGAGCATCTGCAGCCCGCAGGAGAGGATAAACAGCTCCTCAAACACCATCCGCCGCCGGGCCAGGTTCAGCGCCTCCGCGTCCGCCGGAAAGTGGATGTTCTCGTAGGCGTATCCGCTGTGGCAGAGCCGGTGTGCCTGCCGCACCGCATCCGGCAGGCAGTCCGTCAGCAGGTGGCGGCAGGCCGTAAGCCCCTGGCCCACGGCCTTATATAGAAGATTTTGGCTCACCCCGGCTGTGAGGGGATAAATGGGCACAATATGCCCCGTAAGCACCTGCTGTCCCTCCTGCTCCACAATGGGGTTGATCATCCGCCGGGCCAGCAGATTCCCCTCCACCTTGCCGCAGAAAATATAGGTCTCGCCCCGGTGCAGGCTGTTTTTTCGGTACTCCTGGTTAAAAAAGGTCAGGTCCAGGGCGCCGCTGTCATCCACGGCACAGGCCTTCACCACCGTGCGCCCGCCGGAAATGCGGCTGGCCACGGGATCGTTTGCGATCATAGCCCGGACGCACACCGTCTCCCCGAGCTCCAATTCCCGGATGCTTCGGGTCATGGTGCGGTCCTCGTACCGCCGGGGAAAGTAGCCGATCAGGTCCTGCAGCGTGGCAATGCCCAGCTTAGACAGGGCCTTGGCCCGGGCCTCGCCGATACCCTTTATATAGCGCACATCCGTCTGCAAATCAGCCATGTCAGCCACCTCACTTCATGTCCTGCTCCGCCCAATCCGACAGGGCCTCCAGGATGGGCAGCAGCGTCCGGCACCGCTCCGTGGGGCGGTATTCCACCCGCACCGGCACCTCCAGAAACTCCTGCCGCTCAAGGAGACCGTCCCGCTCCAGCTCCTTGAGAGCCGAGGACAGCACCGTGTTGCTCACCCCGTCCAGCTTTCCCCGCAGGGCGTTGTAGCGGATAGACCCGGCATTGCACACCGCGCAGAGGATCTGCACCTTCCACTTGCCGCCAATGAGCAGCATGGCGTGCTGCAGGGGGCATTTTTCCATACAGGGGCAGTCATAGTGACCCATAAGTAAGCTCCTCCTTACCTGCACAGGATAATCTGCGTTCTTGCATTTTTCCCGAAATGCTCTATACTGATTATACCAAGTAAGAAAAGAGGAGTAAATAGGAAATTATGAACATCTATCTCCAGGGCCTCACCATGGGCCTTGCGTATGTGGCCCCCATCGGCCTGCAAAACCTGTTTGTCATCAACTCTGCCCTGACCCAAAAGCGCAGCCGGGTGTATATCACGGCCCTCATCGTCATTTTGTGGGATGTGTCCCTGGGCGTTGCGTGCTTTTTGGGCGCGGGGGCGCTGATGCAGGCGGTGCCGTGGCTGCAGAAGGTCATTTTGGGCATCGGCAGCCTCATCGTCATCTATATCGGCGTCGGGCTCCTGCGTGCCAAGGCCAGCTTAGAGGGCGGCAAGGATGTAAATATCCCCATTTGGAAGCTGTTCACCACCGCCTTCGTGGTCACCTGGATGAACCCCCAGGCCCTGATAGACGGCACCATGATGCTGGGTGCCTTCCGGGCCACCCTCCCGGCTGGGGGTGACCTGCCCTTCATCTTCGGCTTCGGCAGCGCCTCGATCCTGTGGTTTTTGACCCTGTCCACGGTGGTTTCCCTCCTTGGCAGCAAGTTCAATGAGAAAATTCTCAATATCATCAATAAGGTCTGCGGCGCGGTGATCATCTTCTACGGCTGCAAGCTCCTGTGGAGCTTTGTAAAGCTCATGGGGTGGCTGTAAATTAAGTCTGTTCAAACCCCTCCGTTTCTGCTATGATTATAGTGGAAACGGAGGGGCTTTTTACTTTATGGAGAAAAATTATAAATTTGTTATCGCCTACGACGGCACTCGCTTTTTCGGCTGGGAGCATCAGCCGGACAAAGAAACCATACAGGGAAAATTAGAAGCCGTCCTGGAGCGGCTCCAGAGCCGTCCGGTGGACCTCATCGGCGCCGGGCGCACCGATGCCGGGGTCCACGCCCGGGCCATGGTGGCCAGCGTCCGCCTGGATGTGCGCCGGTCCCCGGAGGAGATCCGGGATTATATGAATCGCTACCTTCCCGACGCCATCGCCGTCCGGGAGGTGAAGGAGGCATCCGACCGCTTCCACGCCCGCTATAACGCCCTGGGCAAGACCTATCGCTACACCTGCTTCATCGGCCCCGTAAAGCCGGTGTTCGACCGCAAATATGTCACCCTGCTGGACTTTTCCCCGGATATAGCAAAGATGCGCCGTGCGGCGGAAATACTCCAGGGTGAGCACGATTTTCGGGCCTTTTGCGGCAATCCCCGGATGAAAAAATCCACCGTCCGCCTGGTGGACACCATCCAAATCGAGGAGCGCAAGGACCGTATCCTTTTCACCTTCCACGGCACCGGCTTTTTGCAGAACATGGTCCGCATCCTGGTAGGCACCCTGCTGGAGGTGGGCCGTGGCCGCTGGGAGCCGGAGTATGTGCAGGAAATTTTGGATGGCAAGGACCGCAAGCTGGCGGGCCCCACCGCCCCCCCGGAGGGTCTGTGCCTGATGAAGGTGGATTATTAAAAGAAACGGATGAGCCGCGGCTCATCCGTTTCTCAGCGTATCAAAAAAGCCTCGCAGAGTTTGCCGCCCGCAGGCGGCAAAGAAATAAAATCATTTTCTCTCGCGACATGTGCGTGAGAGAAAATACCGCTCAGGCTGCCAGTGTGGAATTTGTCCGTCTGCGACGGACAAATTATGCGCGCAGCAGCCTGCAATCCTTTTGTCGGAAAAACCCGGAGGGTTTTTCGACAGTCTCAGAAACGGATGAGCCGCGGCTCATCCGCTTCTTATTTCAGATCCCGCTTGATGCCCTCGGTGATGCGGTCCACATCCTCCAGGGTGTTCATGCGCACGATCTGTTCCTTATAATAGTTGGCGTGGGGCACGCCCTTTAGGTACCAGGCGTACTGCTTCCGGGCCTCTAAAATGGCGATATGCTCCCCCTTGTCCTCCGCAGCCCAGCGGATCTGCCGCACAGCCGTGTCGCACCGGTCGGCCAGCGGCGGCAGCGGAGGAATCTCCCGGCCCTCCAGGGCCGCCAGGGCCTGCCGGAACAGCCAGGGGTTTCCGAAGGCTCCCCGGCCGATCATGGCCAGATCCGCCCCGGTAAACTGCAGGATTTTCACCGCGTCCCGGGGGGCGAAGATGTCCCCGTTGGCCATCACCGGGATCTTGACTGCCTGCTTCACCTGCCGGATGGTCACCCAATCGGCGGCTCCGGCGTACATCTGTGCCCTTGTGCGTCCGTGAACGGCCACAGCGGCTACACCCACCTGCTCCAGCATTTTCGCCAGCTCTACAGCGTTGATGCTGCCCTTGTCCCAGCCCCGGCGCATTTTCACCGTCACCGGCACCCCTGCGGCCTTCACCACCGCCTCGGCGATGCGCGCTGCCTTTTCCGGGTCCTTCATCAGTGCTGAGCCGTCACCGTTGGAAACTACCTTTCCCACCGGACAGCCCATGTTGATGTCAATGATGTCCGCCCCGCTGATCTCCCGGGCGATCTGTGCCGCCTCGGCCATGCAGACCGGGTCGCTGCCGAAGATCTGTGCGCTGACCGGGTGCTCCCCCGGGCCTATTTTCAGTAGCCCCCGGCTTTTCCGGTCCTGATAGCACAGAGCCTTGGCGCTGACCATTTCCGTCACCGTTAGGCCAGCGCCAAGCTCCCGGCAGGTCCGGCGAAAGGCCAGGTCCGTCACCCCCGCCATAGGGGCCAGCACCAGGGGATTGGGGATAAAAACATTACCTATATACATAGCGTTTCCTCGCTTTATCGCAGTTTTCCCCAGTATAGCACAAATTTCCCCCGCCGAAAAGCAAAAAAGCCGGGCGACCGGTAAGGCCGCCCGTAAGTGAGGAGAAAAAATGGTAGAAAAGCACAAATAAGCATTACAAAAGCGCCACGACTAACCATACCAGCCCCATGAGCCCGCCGCCCAGCATGGCGGCAATGGCCGGTGTCAACCGGTGCCTTTTGGGAGGGGGAAGTCCCTGGCAGCGGGTATAGCTTTTGGCAATGCGGACCGCCTGGTCCACCAGCTGCCGGGAGGAAACGCCGTCTCCCTCCAGCACATCGTTGCGCAGAATAAAAATTGCCTGATCGAACACCCGGGGATCCGGAGAATCCACCACGATGACGCGCCTGGAAATACCCTTGACCAAGTCCTTTGCCCTCCTTCACTGGTTCGGATGCTTTCAGTATGGGCAAACCGGCTGGAAAATATACACCGCAAAACCATCAAAAGCCACACAGCTCACTGTGAAAAAATAGTTATTGCGGCCCGGGCAAGGTCTGCCAAGCAATACGTGCGGCGGGGCGTCCTCACCCCGCCGCACCGGACTCGCAAAGTATCCCCCTGCTTTCGCGTAGGGCCCGATGCCCACATCGTCCCGCCTGACGGCGCCGTCTGCAGCCTCCCGTCACCCGTTCACACTGCTGTTTTCCGGTTTTCTCCTGCGAAGGGCAGGTGCAGCACCGCCACGGCACAATCGTCTGCCAGGCCCTTTCTGCTCCGAGATTCTGCCAGGATCAGTGCCGTCAGCTCGTCCGGATCGCATCCGTTCCACCCTGCCAGCAGATTCAGCAGCCACTCGTCGCAGCTCTGGTCGGCGATGCCGTCGCTGATGAGCACCAGGTAGTCCCCTGCCTGCACCGGGATGTGTACCTGATCCGGCGGTAGGGGTGAGCTTGACAGCCCCGTGGGCGGCGCGTCGGAGCAGAACCGCCGCACGCTGCCGCCCCGCTTGAGATACGAGGGAGCGGCCCCGCATTTGTACAGCTCCACGCAGCCGCTCTGCCGCTGCATCAGTGCTAGGTCCACAGTGGAAAAGCCCCCCTGTGTTTCCCCCCGCAGCTTCATAGCGGCGTTCAGGGTCTTCAGCGCCGGCCCCGGTTGGATACCCGCCTCTAGAAACTGCCGCAGCAGCCGGGCGGTCATGGCCGCCTCCCGGTGGGCCTCCTGGCCGCTGCCCATGCCATCGCACAGCAGCAGATATACGCCGTCGCCCACCTCAAATTGTTCCACCTGGTCACCGCACAGCTGCTCTCCGGCCTGAGGCCGCAGGGCGGAGCTGACCCGGTAGCCAATGCCGCTGCCGCCGGCCGCCGGCACCGCTGTCTGGTCCAGCAGCTCCGAAAAGCAGGCATATTGCTCCCGGGCGCTGGCCTGGACCTCCTGCAGCTGCCGGTGAAACTGCCGCCGCAGGAGGTAGTCGTGGGTCTGCCGGTCAATGGCCTGCAGCAGAGCCGGGAAGTGTACACACCGAGACGAAAAGTGCAGCGGGAAGTCCGACGCCTCAGCCTGCCCCCGACGCAGCAGCCGGGGGCAGGCGTCATTGAAGGCGCTGTAGGTCTCGCCGTAATGCTTTTGCCAGCAATCCGTGCGCAGCACGCAGCCGCTGCACACCTCGTTTGCGGCCCGGTCGAATAATACCGATGGGTTCTCCGAGGGCTGGGGCTGCTCCCCCCGGAAGAAGCTGTCATACAGGGCCCGCAGCGCCGCCGCCGGACGGGCGTAGGGCATCGGCTGGGGCGCGCCTTCGGTCCGCTTTCCGGCGGTGTATCGCTTGGGCAGCCACTTTTCCGGGATGAATGTGTACAGCATCGCCCCGGCCAGGCTTTCCCACAGGGTCACCGGCATAACCTCCTGCCCAAATAGCAGGCCTAATCCGCCGCAAACCCCCGCGGCGCACAGGCCCTGAACGGGACGAGGCAGCCGCCGCAGCAGCCCCCCAACGGCACCGCCCGCGCCCCATATCACGGTGTATAATACCGTGGGCTGCGCCGCCGTCAGGTCTGTCAGCAGGCCAAGGCAGCCGCCCAGCGCCGCGCATTGAGAGATGCCGCATCCCCTGCACAGGGCCAGCAGCAGCGCCATCATCAGTGCCCGCCCCACGGAGAAGGAGAAGGCCGTTACAGGGACGGCCGCCAGGACTAGGCCGCACAAAACGCCCCATTTTCCCTGGCGGATTACCGTCAGCCAGGCTGCGCCCGCCGCCGTCGCGGCGGCACACAGGGCCAGAAGCCAGCTCTGCCCGCTGCGGCCCAGCAGATAGATGCTCTGCACCAGCAGGAGGAAAAATGCCGCGCAGGCCGGGCGGAAATACGGTTTTTTGTACACCGCCGTGTCATACAGCGCTGTATTGGCGGCAAAGATGAGGATGGCCGCCGCCGTACACCGCAGGCCCGATTGGAAATCCATAAATAAAAACGCCCCGCCGGCCACGCCCATCACGGCGGCCAGTCCCGGCAGCCGGATCCCCGCCGCCGTCACGGCGGCCAAGGCGAAGGGGGCGTATACCCCGGCCATCTGCCCTGCACACAGCAAAAAGCCCAGCACCGGCCATCTCAGCCGAGCCACCGCCTTTTTCATTCTCGGCGGCAGGGCAATGGCCTGTCTTTTTTTCACGCAATCCCCTCCTTTTTTCTCCATTGTAGGCTTTCAGCCCGGGAGAAAATCGTCGGGAAATCACCGAAAAAGCAGCGCGGCGAAAATTTTTCATTTTCGCCGCGCCTATATTTATTCTATGCAGCTTTCCCGGAAATATGCCCGGGTCTGCTCAATGTTTTTCCGGATCATGTCCCGCAGCTGCTCCAGAGACCCGAACTTCTCCTCGTCCCGCAGCCGCCGGCAGTATTCCAAACGAATCCGCTGTCCATAGAGGTCCCCCTGAAAATCCAGCAGGAAGGTCTCCACGGACACGGTGCAGCTGTCGCTCACCGTGGGCCGGGTGCCCACATTGGTAACCCCGGCATAGCTCTTTCCCCCCGGCAGGTAGACCCGGCTCACATATACCCCATGCTTTGGTACCAGCACATGGCCCGGCACCGCGAGATTCACCGTGGGGATGCCGATAGTTCGGCCGATGCGCTGGCCGTGGCCCACGGTTTGGGTCATGCAGTGTCGGTGCCCCAAAAAGTGCGCCGCACGCTCCACATCGCCGCTCTCCACCAGCTGGCGGATGTAGGTGGAGCTGACGGTGATGCCGTCCACCTCCACCTTGGGAATGATATCGCAGCCCAAGCCCAGCTCCCGGCACTTTTCCTGCAGCAGCTGGGGGTCACCCTGGTTTTTGTAGCCGAAATGGTAGTCGTGTCCGGCCACCAGATGCACGGCGTTCAGGTCCCGCACCAGCTTTTGTTCCACAAAAGCATCCCAGGGCAGGGTCATCATCTCCCGGTCAAAGGGAGCCAGAAGGACCCGGTCAATGCCGTAGATTCGCTTCATCAGCTCCTGTCGATCCTCAGGGGAATTGAGAAGGAATACCGGCTTTCCCGTCACCACCTCTTTCGGCGGCCGGTCAAAGGTGAATACCATCGGCTCTGCGCCCAATTCTTGGGCCCGCTGCACGGTTTTTTCCAGCAGGGCGCCGTGGCCCCGATGTACCCCATCAAAAAAACCCAGGGCAATGACTGTTTGGTTCAAAATCTCTCACGCTCCGAAAAAATTTTTCAGGGAGGTCATGGTGTCCCCCTGCAGGCGGCTCAGGCAGAGGAAATCCCCCTCCCCGCCATAAATGCGGTAAGTCCCCTCCGGCAGGCTCTCCTTGATAAAAAAGGGATTGCCGTTGCGGCATCGCTCCTCCTGCCTTGCGGTTTTCAGCCGGTATTCCGGGTGCTCCCGAAACAGGCTGTCCGTAGGCCGCAGCAGCTTTTCACCCAGCTCCTGCACCTGCTCCAGGGTCACGCTTTCGCCCAGGGTGAACCCGGCGGCCATGGTGCGCCGCAGGGAAAACATGCATCCTCCGCAGCCCAGGGCCTGTCCGATGTCGTGGCACAGGGTTCGCACATAGGTGCCCTTGGAGCAGCGAATACGCAGAATATAGTCCGTTTCGGACAATCGCTCCACCACCTCCAGGGCAAAAATAGTCACCCCTCGGAGGCGGCGTTCCACCTCCCTGCCCTGTCGGGCCAGGTCGTAGAGCTTTTGCCCGTTTATCTTGATGGCAGAAAACATAGGCGGGATTTGGCTGATTTCCCCGGTAAATCGGGGCAGCACCGCCTCCAGCTCCTCCTGTCCCACCGTAACGGGAGCCTGGGTCAGAGCCTGCCCCTCCGTGTCCTGGGTGTTGGTGGTGAGCCCCAGACGCAGCCCGGCGATGTATTCCTTCTCTCCGCCCTCGGCGAAGCTGACCGCCCGGGTGGCCTGTCCCACAAAAACCGGCAGCACTCCGGTGGCCATGGGATCCAGGGTCCCGGCGTGGCCGATCTTTTTGGTTTTCAGTATGCCCCGCAGCTTGGCGCACACATCCATGCTGGTCCAGCCTTGTGGCTTGTCAATAATAACGATACCGTTTGCCATACAGGCACTCCCTTTCTCTGTGTGCGCATCGCACCAAGTGGTGCGTACAAGCGTTTTTCCATGGGAAAAACCTTGCCGCAGGCGGAATTCACTTCCGCCGAGGATTTAAAATCAGTGCGAGGGGCCCCCACAAAATGCCCCGCCATTTTGCGGGGACGGGCACACATCCATGCTGGTCCACCCGGCAGGCTTATCAATAATAACGATACCGTTTGCCATTTATTCGCCCTCCACCATGTCGATGGCCTGCAAAACGGCCTGCTTGGCCTCGCTGAGGGTGGCGCTGAGGGTAGCCCCCGCCGCCGCGGCGTGTCCGCCGCCGCCCAGCAGGGCGCACACTTTTGTTGCATTGACTCGCGGCCCGGTACGTAGGGAGATCTTCACCTTCCCCGGCTCCAGCTCCCGGAGCGTCACGCCGCAATCGGTGCCCGCCACCAGGGCCGCCAGGCTGGACAGCTCCTCCACATCCGCCTCGGTTGCCTTGTAGTCCAGGCACAGGGAACGGGGAATCTGCATAATCACCACCCGGTCGTTGTCGTAGTATTCCGCCCACTCCGCCATCCAGGCCTCCATGGCCAGACGGGTGCGGCTCTTGGTGCGGAACAGCGCCTTATTCACCCCGGCCACGGCGATGCCCGTCTCCATCAGGGCCGCCGCCACCCGGTGGGTGTGGGCCGTGGTGTTGGCGTATACAAAGCAGCCGGTGTCCGTGGAAACGGCTACATACAGCGGCAAAGCGATCTCCGCCGTCATCGGCGTCATAAGGCCAGCGATCTCATAGATGATCTCGCCGCAGGCCGCCATTTCCGCCAGCACACAGCTTTCCTTGGCAAAGCCCTCGTTGGAGGGGTGATGGTCAATAGCCAGGTCAATGCACGAGGCATATTTCTTGGCGTTCTCCGGCAGCAGGCTCAGGGCCGCAATGTCCACCGCCACCACGAAATCAGGTGTGAAACCCTCCTCAGCCCAGTAGGGTGCGGCGTAGCTCTCATAGGTCTCCGTGATGCCCGGATTCGGCAGCAGGTAGGCGGTCTTGCCCAGGTCCCGCAGGGCCCGGCACAGGGCGGCGGCGGAACCGATGGTGTCCCCGTCCGGGCGCACATGGGTCAGCAGCAGCACCCGGTCCATGGTTTGCAGCAGGGCTGCGGTCTCCTGAATGGTCATCTGATATCCTCCGGCAGCACGATGTTCTCGTTTTCGGGGTTAGCAGGCTTCACATGGTTCAGCATGTCCAGAATGTGCGCCCCGTAGGCAATGGAGTCATCGGCGATGAACTGCAGCTCCGGGGTGTAGCGCAGATCCACCCGGCTGCCCAGCTCCCGGCGCAGGAAGCCTGCGGCGGACTTGAGACCCTTCATCAGGTCCTTTTCGTCCTTGCAGTCCAGGGCGCTGACATAGACCTTACACTGGCGCAGGTCCGGGGTAGTGTCCACATGGGTGATGGTGAGCATAGCCTCTGCCACCCGTGGGTCCTTCACTGTGCGCAGCAGCGCCGAAAGCTCCTTGCGGATCTCCTCGTTAATGCGTCCGATACGATTGGATGCCATAATAAGATACATCCTCCTTTCAATAACTGGCGAAAATTCCTGCGGAATTTTCTGCCAAAAGGATTGTAGTCTACTTTCAAAAAACGGGGCGGGCGAAACGCCCGCCCCGCGGCTTAGTTACTGTGTTCCGAAAAACTGTCATTCCGAGACCAGTGCGCACACTGGTTGCGGGAATCCGTTCTTCCTTGGCTCTCCGATTACTGGGGAATCTCCTCCATAGTAAAGGCCTCGATAATGTCGCCTTCCTTGATATCATTGAACTTCTCAATGGTCATACCGCACTCGTAGCCGGAGGCGACCTCCTTCACCTGGTCCTTAAACCGCTGCAGGGAGGCCAGCACGCCCTCGTGAATAACGATGCCGTCCCGCACCAGGCGCACCTGGCAGTCCTTGCGCTGGATCTTGCCATCCTGGACATAGCAGCCCGCCACGGTGCCCACGCCCGAGACCTTGTATGTCTGGCGCACCTCGGCGTGGCCCAGCAGGGCCTCCCGATACTTGGGGGCCAGCATGCCCTTCATGGCGGCCTCGATCTCGTTGATGGCGTCGTAAATGACCCGGTACATCCGCATATCCACGTTGGCCCGGGCAGCACTTTCGCGCGCGGCCGCATCGGGCCGCACATTGAAGCCCACGACGATAGCCTGAGAGGTGGATGCCAGCATCACATCGGATTCATTGATGGCGCCCACACCGCCGTGGATTACCCGCACCCGCACCTCATCGTTGCTGAGCTTCTCCAGGGATGCCTTCACAGCCTCCACGCTGCCCTGGACATCGGCCTTGACAATGAGGTTCAGGTTCTTCATTTCGCCCGCCTGGATCTGGCTGAACAGGTCCTCCAGGGACACCTTGCTCACCGGGGCGTTTGCCTTAGCCTTCTCCTCGGCCTTGCGCTGCTCCACCAGCTCACGGGCCAGCTTCTCATCAGCCACGGCGTTGAAGGTGGCACCGGCAGAGGGGGCCTCCGAAAGGCCCGTGATCTCCACAGGCACGGAGGGACCGGCGGAGGTAATCTTTTGGCCCTTGTCGCTGACCATGGCCCGCACGCGGCCTACGCTGGTGCCGGCGATGATAATGTCGCCCTGGTGCAGGGTACCGTTCTGCACCAGCAGGGTGGCCACGGGGCCCCGGCCCTTATCCAGCCGCGCCTCGATGACCGTGCCCTGGGCGGCGCGGTTGGGATTTGCCTTCAGCTCGCCCACCTCGGCGGTAAGGACGAGCATTTCCAGCAGATTGTCCACGCCCATGCCCGTTTTGGCGGAGATGGGGCACACGATGGTGTCGCCGCCCCAATCCTCGCACACCAGGCCGTACTCAGTGAGCTGCTGCTTGATGCGCTCGGGGTTTGCCTCGGGCTTATCCATCTTGTTGATGGCCACGATGATGGGGATCCCTGCGGCCTTGGCATGGTTGATGGACTCCACGGTCTGGGGCATGATGCCGTCCTCTGCAGCCACCACCAGAATGGCGATGTCCGTGACCATGGCGCCCCGGGCACGCATGGAGGTAAAGGCCTCGTGGCCCGGGGTATCCAAAAAGGTGATGGGCTTGCCGTTTACCATCACCTGGTAAGCGCCGATATGCTGGGTGATGCCGCCGGCCTCGCCGCTGGCCACATGGGCATTGCGGATGTAGTCCAGCAAGCTGGTCTTGCCGTGGTCCACGTGACCCATGACCACCACAACCGGGGCCCGGGGCACCAGATCCTCAGCCTTATCCTCGTGGTCGTCAATAAGCTTTTCCTCAATGGTGACCACCACTTCCTTCTCCACCTTGCAGCCCATTTCCTCGGCGATAATGGCGGCGGTGTCAAAGTCGATCATCTGGCTCAGGGAGGCCATAACGCCGTTTTTCATCAGGCACTTGACCACCTCGGCACCGGTCTTTTTCATCCGGCTGGCCAGCTCGCCCACGCTGATCTCGTCAGGGATCTGCACGGTAACGGGGGTCTTTTTAATAACCTCCAGCCGCAGGCGGCGCAGACGGTCTGCCTCCTCCTGCTTGCGCTTGTTGCTGACAAAGTTGTTGTCCCGGCGCTGTTTGCTGTTGCGGAACTTCTCCTTGCCCTGGGTCTGCTGCTGATCCCGGCGGCCGTGGCTGCGGGCGTCGGCCATATCCTGCAGCTTTTCATCGTACTTGGCAAGGTTGATGTTGGTGGCCTTGCTGGTGTCCACCACCTTGGTCTTGGGCACCCGGCTCACCGGCTGGGCGGGCTTGGCCTCCGCCTTCTTCTGCGCAGGCTCTGCCTTAGGGGCGGCGGCGCCCTTGGCGGCTTCCTTCTTGGGCTCCGCCTTCTTCTCGGGGGCGGGCTCAGCCTTTTTCTCCGCGGCGGGCTTCATGCCCTCGGCGAAAATCACCTGTATACCGGACACCGGGTTGTGCTGGGTCAGATACTCAAAGATCAGCGAAAGCTCGTGGTCCTCCAGCACCTGCATGTGATTTTTGGGTGTCTGTGCGTACTCCGTCAGGATCTCCGTGATCTGCTTGGTGGGCAGACCAAAGTCCTTTGCCACCTCATGCACCCTGTATTTGTTCCCGATATTAGCCAAATAAAGCCACCTCCATCAATGTGATACGAATCAGCGTGTCAAAAAAATCTTTTCGCCCCGCTGCCTAAGCTTTTATAACCATGAAAATGCAAAAACTACTGATTCCAATGGCAAGGCCACCTCTCTTAGGCTTTCCTCACACACGCTTCCTTACAGTTATCGTAATTTTACCACTTTATCGGTAGTCTGTACACCTGCATATTATGCGCGCAGTAGTTTACGGATTTTTACGCCCGGAGCCCTTGCCCTTCTTCACGGGCTTACTGCCCTGAAACCGATTCCGTGCCTGTTTTTTTTTCTGTGTTCTCGCCGCCGCGCCCCGCTCCTTGAAGCCGGGCCGTGCCGGCTTTCTCTTTCCCTTGCCGGGCCGGGCCTCTTGTTCCGGCGGCGCGTTTTTATCCGTCGGAGCATTCCTTTCCGGGGGCTTTGGCAGGCGCTTTTTCCCCATGCGCACATTTTTCTCGTGGGCCAGCTGCTCCTGCCGGCGCTCCCGGGCCCGCTGCGCCTTCACGGTCATGCGCTGGGCGGCGCTTTGGAACTTTTCCGGGTCCAGCGCTGCCAGCTTGCCGGTCACAGCGTCGGCAAAGCCGATGTCCGTTACCGCCGCCATGGCGCAGCTGGTGCGGCCCAGCGCCCTTCCCAGCTGCTCCTTCGTGGCCGGGATCACCAGGCACAGGCAGCTTCCGGTGTTTGCAAAGCCCATAGCCCGGCGCACGGAGCTGGCTGCAGCGTCCCCGGCCACCAGGATGATCCTGGCCTTCTTAGCCCGGGCCGCGGAGCCCACCGGCTCCTCGCCGATCTCCACCCGGCCCGCCTTGTGAGCCAGGCCGAGCAATGATAGAATCCTCTCCATGCTTAACCCTCGATCTGCGCCTGAAGCGCCGCGTAAATGTCCTCTCCGATGGCCGTCTCAAAGGCCCGCTCCAGAGCCCGGGACTTTCGGGCCTTTTGCAGGCACTGGGCATCAGGGCAGATATAGGCCCCCCGTCCGGACTTCTTGCCGGTGGCATCCACGCAGATCTCCCCCTCCGGGGTCTTCACGATGCGCACCAGCGCCTTTTTATCCTTCATAGTGCGGCACCCCACGCACTGCCGCTGGGGAATTTTCCGCTGCTTCTGCATGGCGTACCCTCCCTCGTATTAGCTGCTGAAAAATCTGTCATTGCGAGGGTGCAGCGCGCCCGTGGCAATTCGTTCCCCTTGGCCTTTGCGCAAGGGTATTACGGATTCCCACGACCAGTCTGTTGACTGGTCTCGGAATGACACGCAATTTTTATTGTCTCCTGTCATTGCGAAGCCAGTGCGCACACTGGCTGTGGCAATCCGTTTTTAAAATTCAGATCTCGCGTCTGCGGACGCGAACTCTGCGAGGCTTCTTACTCAGCCGCCGCTTCCTCGTGATAGGAGGCGGGCTTGATGTCGATCTTATAGCCGGTGAGCCGGGCGGCCAGGCGGGCATTCTGCCCCTCCTTACCGATGGCCAGGCTCAGCTGGTCGTCGGGCACGATGGCCCGGCAGGCCTTGCCCTCCTCGGCCAGCTGTACGCTGATGACATCTGCCGGAGCCAGGGCCGAGGCCACGAACTGTGCCGGATCCTCGCTGAAGGGGACGATGTCGATCTTCTCGCCCCGCAGCTCCTCCACAATGGCGTTCACCCGCTGGCCCCGGGGGCCCACACAAGCGCCGATGGGATCCACGTTTTCATCGGAGGAATACACCGCCATCTTGGTGCGGCTGCCGGCCTCCCGGGCGATGGAGCGAATCTCCACCGTGCCGTCAAAGATCTCCGGCACCTCCAGCTCAAACAGGCGCTTCACCAGCCCCGGATGGGTCCGGGAGATAAGCATCTGGGGGCCCCGGCTGCCCCGGCGCACATCCATCAGATAGACCTTCAGCAGCTGCCCCTCATAGTATTCCTCGCCACTGACCTGCTCGCCCAGAGGCAGCACGGCGTCGGTGGCGTCCGCACCGGAGCCCAGGCGCACGGTAACGCTGCCGCTGCGCTGGTCGATACGCACCACGGTGCCGGTGAGGATCTCGTGCTGCTTGGAGTTAAACTCGTCATAGATCATGCCGTGCTCGGCCTCCCGCAGGCCCTGGATGATGACCTGCTTGCCGTTGCCGGCGGCGATGCGGCCAAAGTCCACATTCTTCACCGGGAAGCGAACGGTGTCGCCCACATGGTACTTGGCGGAGAGAGCCTTTGCCTCCTCAGCAGAGATCTCCGCAGCCGGGTTCTCTACCTCCTCCACCACTGTCTTTTCCACGAACATTTTCAGGTCATGCTTTTCCTCGTTCACGTCCACCACCACGTTTTCCACGTCCTCGTGATCCCGCTTATAGGCGGTGACCAGGGCCTGCACGATCTTTTCCAGCATAAAATCCTGGGGAATGCCGCGTTCCTTTTCCAGCAGCGCCAGAGCGGCAAAGATTTCTTCACATTTCATAGCCGAATCTCCTGTTCTGTATAAGAAAAATCTATAATAACAAAATTAAACCACAAAAAATATTGTATCTTAGAAAGCCTCTCAGAGCTTGCCGCCCCCAGGCCGTTTCGCCAGCTCAAAAAACTATGCGCAGCCGCACCATAGCGACTTCATTTTTTTCAAACCGCAGCTCCTGCTTACCCATTTCCAGTACCACTGCGCCGCCGTCGTACTCCTTCAGCACGCCGGGGAATTCCTTCCGCCCGTCGCGATTCTGGTAGGTTTTCAGCAGCACGGGGCTACCCAGAAATTTTTCAAAATCAGATGGCCGCTTCAGCTGCCGCTCGGCCCCGGCAGAGGACACCTCAAAGATGTAGCTGCCCTCGATGGGGTCCGCCTCGTCCAGCAGGTCGCTGACTCTCCGGCTCACGTTTTCGCAATCCAGGATGTCCACGCCGCCGTCCTTGTCCAGATACAGCCGCAGAAACCACTGGCCGGCTTCCCGGACATATTCCGTATCCCACAGCTCGCAGCCGAACTCCGCAGCCACGGGAGCGGCCAGCTCCGCCACGATTTCCGTTACTTTTTTCATCGAATATCCTCGCATTTCCGCAATTTTAAGGATCGCAAATTAGCCAACAAAAAGAGCGGACCGGGAAGTCCACTCTGCGAAAATAACCTTACATCCCATACTATATCATATATTGTCAAGCAATGCAAGCTTTTTTTCAGGCCAAAAGCTGATCCAAGGCAAGCGCCCGTAAACCGCCGCCTGTTGCCGGCGAACTCTGCAGAGCCTTTTAGGCGAACAAAAGCGAAGCGGGCTTGGCCGCTTCGCTTTTGTTGTGATTTATTCGCCGAAATTGCTGTTGATGAGCTCGGCCAGCGCAGCCACAGCTTCCTTCTCGTCGGAGCCGTCTGCAATGAGGGTAATGGTGGTGCCGCCCACGATGCCCAGGCTCAGCACGCCCAGCAGGCTCTTGGCGTTTACGCGGCGTTCATCCTTCTCCACCCAAATGCCGCACTTGAACTCATTGGCCTTCTGAATGAAATAGGTGGCGGGTCTGGCGTGCAGCCCGACCTCGTTTTTCACGGTAATTTCCTGTGTATACATATCCTCTTCTCCTTTACGCACAGCAGTTATTCGGAAAAACTTCTTCCTAACCACTTCTAATTATACGGAAAGAGGCGGGGATTGCAATGGCAAAAACCACGAAAAAAGCGAGAAACCCCGGTGTTACGCGGGCGATTTTTTACTTTTCCCACAAAAACGACCCGCTTCGTTTCCCCACAATCACCGAGTTTCGCGGCAAGCAACTCTCCCACCCGGCGCCATCACTTCAGCTCCACCACCGTCACGCCGGCCTCGCCCTCGCCGTAGCGGCCCAGCCGGAAGCTCTTGACCACCTTGCTGCGCCTCAATATCTCATGCACCGCCTTGCGCAGGGCCCCGGTGCCCTTGCCGTGGATAATGGTCACCGTCTCCAGCTTGGCCATAACGGCTGCGTCCAGGTAGTTTTCCACCACGCTCTCAGCCTCCAGGGTCTCGTAGCCCCGAATATCCAGCTCTGAGGACGCCCGCCGCTCCAGATGCAGCGTGGGCGCAGGTCCCGTTTTAGGCGCAGCCGCCCGCTTCTTCGGCTGGGGCTGTCCCTCTATGAGCCGCACCTGCCCGGGTTTTGCGGTCATTTTCATCTTTCCCGCCTGCAGCACCAGGCTCCCGTCGCCGTTTACCTGCACCACCGTGGCGGCGGTGCGCACGCCGGGCAGCTCCACCCGGTCTCCGGCCACAATAGGCCGGGACGGAGTCTCCGGCTCCGGGGCCTCCTCCCGCAGGTGCAGGGCCTCCTGGGCGGCGTTCATGTGCTTCCTCGCCGATACCTTTGCGTCGTTGATGGCCTGGAAATCTGCCTGCTGCTGCATTTTCCTGCGCAGCTCGTCCAGCTCGGCGAATATTTCGTCCACCTGCTGCTGGGCCTGCCGCACAATGCGCCGGGCCTCGTTTTCACCCTTACTCCGGGCGTTTTCCTTGGCCTTTTCCATCTGCTCCCGGAAGGTCCGTGCCTTTCGGGCATCCTCCTGGCTCTGCTGCCACAGCCGGTCCGCCTCACCCTGGGCCTTTTCCAGCCGCTGGCGCTTCTCCTCCAGCTGGGTCAGCACATCCTCAAAGCGGATGGACTCGCTGTCCATCTGGGCCTTGGCGGCGGCAATGACCTCCTCATCAAGCCCCAATCGCCGGGAAATTGCAAAGGCGTTGGACTTACCGGGGATGCCGATGAGCAGCCGATAGGTGGGCCGCAGGGTGGCCACATCAAACTCACAGCTGGCGTTTTCCACCCCGGCGGTGGTCATGGCAAAGGTTTTCATCTCCGCATAATGGGTGGTGGCGGCAATAAGGGCACCCTTGCTGCGCCCATTTTGAATGATGGCAATAGCCAGGGCCGCCCCCTCCACCGGGTCGGTGCCCGCCCCCAGCTCGTCAAAGAGCAGGAGGCTGTTCTCGTCCGCCTGGTGCAGAATTTCCACGGTGTTGGACATATGGGCCGAGAAGGTGGACAGGCTCTGCTCGATGCTCTGCTCATCGCCCACATCCGCCAGCACCCGGTCAAAGACCCGCAGCCTGCAGCCGTCGTCAGCGGGGATCTGCAGCCCGCACTGGGCCATGAGCGTCAGCAGCCCGATGGTTTTCAGCGTCACCGTTTTGCCGCCGGTATTGGGGCCGGTGATGACCAGGGTGTCATAGGAATTGCCCAGCTCCAGGGAAATGGGCACTGCCTTGGCCTGGTCCAGCAGCGGATGCCTGGCCCGGCGCAGCACGATGCCGCCCCTCCGGGCCAAAATAGGCTTGGCCGCGTTCATCCGGTAGCTCAGCTGCCCCCTGGCAAAGATCACATCCAGGTGCACCAAAATATCATAGTCATAGAGGATGTTCATCATCTGGGCCGCGCACTCCCCGGAGAGGATGCGCAAGATGCGGTCGATCTCCTTTTCCTCCCGGGCCTGCAGCTCCTTCAGCTCGTTGTTGGCCTGCACCACGCCCATGGGCTCCACAAACAGCGTGGCCCCGGAGGAGGAAATATCATGCACCAGTCCCGGGATGCTCCCCTTGCACTCGGCCTTCACCGGCACCACAAACCGCCCGTCCCGCTGGGTAATGAGGGCTTCCTGCAGGACCTTGGCGTAGGAGGGAGAGGAGATGATCCGCTGCAGAATTTGCCGGCCCTTGCTGGCTGCCAGACGCATCTTACGCCGGATGTCGGCAAGCTCGGGGCTGGCGGAGTCGGCAATGGTTTCCTCGTCCAAAATGGCTCCGTGGATCTTGTCTTCTAAGAATTTGTTGGTGTGCAGGGCGGAGAACAGGTGGTCCAGCACGGTTTTCTCCCCCTGCCGGTCCCGGTCGTATTCCGAAACCCGGCGGGAGGCCGTCAGCAGGTCTGCCACATCCAGCAGCTCCCTTGTGTTCAGCACCCCGCCGTGGTCGGCCCGGTTCAGCGCCCGGGACACATCCTTCACCCCTGAAAAGCTGGGGCTGCCGTAAAGCCCCAGCCGCTCCCGGGCGCTCTGGGTCTCCTCCTGCAGTCGTGCAGCCTCCTCCAGGTCACACACCGGCAAAAGCTGGCGGCACTTCTCCTTGGCCGCCTCGCTCACTGCCAGAGACGCCAGCATCTCCAAAACCACCGGCAGCTCCAACGTCCGTATGGATTTTTCAAACAATGTATTCATGAATCTTCCTCTTTTGCCTTGGAAATATAAATTTTCCTATGTAAATAAAGCCAAAATGATCCCGTAGGGGCGAACGACCCTGTCCGCCCGCCGGCCTTGCACCGGCTCCTTGCAAAAACCATGTCATTGCGAGGCCCGTTCGCAAACTGGCTGTGGCAATCCGCATCCCCCGTCCCCTTGGCCCCCTTGCCTAAAGGGGGCTGGCACGGCGAAGCTGTGACTGGGGGATTCTTCACCTCACCGCACCTCTTGCAACCCTTTCGTAGGGGCGGGGTTCTACCCCGCCCGTTCTTCCGCGCCCCTTGTAACGGACGCGGGGCGATGTGGGCATCGCCCCCTACAAAATCCTGTCGGTAAACACTCCGTAGGGGCCGATGCCCACATCGGCCCGAACCGGGCTTGCACAAATTTCCTTGTCATCCGTAGGCCCGGACGCCCCTGTCCGCCCGTTCTCTCAAATAAGTATCGCCTTATAGTACCCCAGCGTCCGGAAGCTCCGCTCCAGCTGTGCCGCAGCGAACCCCTCCGCCGCCCTATCCAGCAGCCTCAGGTCCTCCGGCATCAGGGTAAAGCTATAGAGCTTCCTGTCCGGCCCATGGAGGATGTGCTCCAGCGCCGTCATGCACGCCGCCGACAGGGGAAAGCTTTCTCCCCCCGGGCCGCCGCATTTGCGGCAGTGTACCACGCCCTGTACCACATCCAGCACCGGGCTCTGGGCTGTCTCCGCCCCGCACACGGCACAGCCGTCGATCATGGGCTCAAAGCCTGCCAGGGCCAGCAGCCGGAAAGTAAACGCCGGCTTCACCAGTGCCGGGTCTTTGTTCAATTTTGCCAAAGCGTACAGCCCGTTGAGCAGCAGCCGCAGCAGCTCCGGGGCGGGGTTTTCCTCCCCGGTCACAAACTCCGTCAGCTCCGCCAGATAGGCCGCCAGGGCAAAGCGCACCAGGTCCTTTTGCAGTCCTGCAAACAGCTCCTCGGGGTCCGCCGAGTCCAGATAGTACCAGTTCCCTCGCTTATATAGGGTCATTTCCGACCACGCGAACAGCTGGCAGGCCGCCGCCAGGCGGCTGTTTTTCCGCCGGGCACCCCGGGCGATGACGGGGATTTTCCCCATCTCCGCCGTAAGCACGGTGAGGATCTTGTCCGTTTCTTTTGTCTCTGTTTCCCGCAGGATCAATCCGTGGGCAACGGTTTTTCCTTGTTCTCCTGGCATTTCTCATCCTCCCGGACCCGGTGCAGCATATACAGCTCCGGGGCCCCCGTCTCCCAAAACAAACTCCAGTAGTCCTCCACAGCCGCCGCCTCCTTTTTCAGGTAGCTTGCCATGGGCCTCTATTTTCATCCGTGGAAAGTTCTGGCTTTCTGCCCTTTGCCGCAGCAAAAAGCCTCGCAGAGATTGCCGCCCGCAGGCGGTAAACTTATGCGCGCAGCAGGCTGGGGGCCTTTTGGCAGAAAAATCGAAGATTTTTCACCAGCTTAATTCTCGTTGTACCCCTGGCTGCGGATAAAATTCACATTGTCCCACCAGTTTTCCCCAGCCGATGCTCCATCGGCCGGGGGCCCCGTATTAAATCGCTTAACGGCGGAAGTGAATTCCGCCTACGGAATTCTTCGAATTCACGCCATAAAATGGCGGCTCGCCTGCGCTCGCAGGAAAACCGGCCGAAACTCCCCGCTTTTCACCGGCTTAATTCTCGTTGTACCCCTGGCTGCGGATAAAATTCACATTGTCCCGCCAGTTTTCCTTTACCTTCACCCAAGTCTCCATATACACCTTCGTGCCCATGAATTTTTCAATGTCTCGCCGGGCTAACGTGCTGATGCGCTTGATCATCTCCCCGTTTTTGCCGATGATAATGCCCTTGTGGCTGGCCTTTTCGCAGTAGATGGTCACATCCAGGTCGATAATGCCGTTATCCCGCTCGGAAAAACGGGTCACCTCCACCGCGGTGCCGTGGGGAATTTCCTTGTCCAAGCATAAAAGCATCTTCTCCCGCACCGTCTCGGCGCAGACCTGGCTGTCGGCCTGGTCGGTGGTCATGCCGTCAGGGAAAAGCTGCGGCCCCTCCTGGGCATAGCCCGCCAATAGGCCCATCAGCTCCTCCAATCCGTCACCCTTTCGCGCCGAGATAGGCACGATAGCCGCAAAATCCGGGTATGCCTGGCTATATGCGTCGATCACCGCCAGCAGCTCATCCTTTTTGGCAACGGTGTCGATTTTGTTGATGCACAGGATGCACGGCAGCTTCTCCTCCCGGATGCGCTCCAGCAGGATCTTCTCCGGCTCTCCCACATGGGCGATGGGCTCCACCAGCAGCACCGCGCACTCCACATCCGCCAGGCTCTCCCGCACAACCTTTACCATGTAGTCCCCCAGCCGGGACCGGGGCTTGTGCAGCCCCGGGGTATCCAGCAGCACGAGCTGCGTGTCCCCCCGGTTCACCACGCCGTAAATGCGGTTGCGGGTGGTCTGGGGCTTGCTCGACACGATGGCGATCTTCTCCCCCACCAGGGCGTTGGTCAGGCTGGACTTGCCCACATTGGGCCGCCCGCACACGGTGACCATAGCGGTTTTTTTGATTTCATTCATAGGTGATCCTCAACTTTCGTTCAAACTGGCGAAAAATCTTCGATTTTTCTGCCAAAAGGCCCCCAGTCTGCTGCGCGCATAATTTTTGCGCGCAGCGCAAAAATTCCACACTGGCAGCCTGAGCGGTATTTTCTCTCACGCACATGTCGCGCAAGAAAAATGGTCTCAATTTTCGCGTCTGCGGACGCGAATTCTGCGAGGCTTTCTCTGCATATATCAGCCCAGCTTGTCTCCGTTTTTAACCTTTCTGTCCGGAGCGATCAGTACCACGCCCCCGTCGCTGTATGTGCCCAGCACCAAAACCTCGGACATAAAATCCGCGATCTGCCGCGGCGGGAAATTCACCACGGCCAGCACCTGCTTGCCGATGAGGTCTTCCGGCTTATAGTAGTCCGTGATCTGAGCGGAGGTTTTTTTCACGCCGATCTCCTCGCCCAGATCCACCCATAGCTGGTAGGCCGGCCTCCGGGCCTTTTCAAAGGTCTTTGCCTCCGTGATGGTGCCCACCCGGATATCCAGCCTCATAAAATCATCAAAAGTAGCCATAAATTCCTCCCCTTCTCAGCTGATTCTGTAATGCGCCACAAGGTCGTTCCGGCGCTCCAGGATGTCCTCCTCATAGTACCGCTGGTACGGATTGCCGTTGTGCAGCACGAAGGCGATGCCCTTTCCGTTGCGTTTGTCCGAAACGATGCCGATGTGATTTTCAAAAATTACAATGTCCCCACCCTGCCACTGGTCGATGTCGTGGATGTCCGTGGTCAGAGCAATAGCGGTGTTTTTAAAGTAGACCTTCAGATTCCGCACCCGGCGAAAGTCGATGTTTTTGTCCACCGGGTCAATGTCGTAGCGGTCTCCGTGGGTCAGTACGTCCTCATGCAGCAGCTCCATCAGGTCGTACCCGGCCCCCAGCAGCCCGAAGGCCACCACGTCTGTGCATACCCCATACCCGTCGTCCGGATAGCCGGTGGCATAATACCGGCTCTTATACTTAGGCCGGGTGTCCAGATACGCCCGGACGGACTGCAGAATGTCCGTCTGATCGTCCACCCCATCCCCGTCCCGGTCCACTTGGCTCCTGTAGGTCTCGATGCCGAATTTCTCGTTAGAATACTTCGGGTGGGGCAGATAGTTAAAGCGGTACAGCACATAAATCAAAACCAGCGCAAAAACCGCCAACGAACCCAGCAGGATCCCTTTCTTCTTCGTCATACCTCCGCCCTTTCTCCGCATCTTTTGTAAATGTGCAAGGATTTGTCATTGCGAGGGCGCACCGCGCCCGTGGCAAAGCGGGGCGTCGGGGACGCCGCCCCCTACGAAGTTCTATCGGCGAATGGCGTGTAGGGGCCGGCCTCCCGGACGACCCGCCCAGCCTTGCACCGACTCCTTGCAAAAAGCCTGTCATTGCGAGGCCGGTGCGCACACCGGCTGTGGCAATCCGCCCTTCTTACCTTTCCAGCCCCAGCAGGGCCATGATGGCCTCCTCCCGCCAGCGCATCTGCTTTTTCATGGCCCCCTCGTCCAGGTGGTCATACCCCAGCAGGTGCAGCACCGAGTGGGTCACCAGGTACGCAAGCTCCCGCCGCCTCGAGTGGCCGTACTCCTTGGCCTGGGCCGCCACCCGCTCCATGGACAGCACCATGTCCCCCAGGGGAATAAGTCCCGTCCCCGGGTCTGCGTCCTCCGCCGCGGGCAGCTCCCCCGGTCTCAGGTCAAACTCCGGAAAGCTCAGCACATCCGTGGGCCTGTCCACATTGCGCATGTCCAGGTTGATCTGATGGATCCCCTCATCGCTGGTCAGCAGCACGTCGATCTCACAGGGGAGCTCCATCCCCTCCGCCGCCAGTGCCGTGCGGATGGTTTTGCGGATCAGGGCGCAGTTGCTGTCCGATGCCGCCCCGGGCACGTCGGCGGTAATGGGGATATAGTGGGTCTTTCTCATTTCTTTTTCTTCTCCTCAAACTTGGCGTAGGCCTCAATGATCCGCTGCACCATAATGTGCCGCACCACGTCGTTTTGGGTCAGGCGGCAGATGCCCACACCCTCCACGCCGTCCAGCACCCGCATGGCCTCCTTCAGGCCGCTGGGCTTGTCGCTGGGCAGGTCGATCTGTGTCACGTCGCCGGTGATGACCACCCTGGACCCAAAGCCCATTCTGGTCAGGAACATTTTCATCTGCTCCCGGCTGGTGTTCTGGGCTTCATCCAGGATGATGAAGCTGTCGTCCAGAGTCCGCCCGCGCATATAGGCCAAGGGCGCCACCTCAATGTTCCCCTTTTCCAAATACTTCTGATAGGTCTCCGGCCCCAGCATATCGAACAGGGCGTCGTACAGGGGCCGCAGGTAGGGGTCCACCTTGCTCTGCAGGTCTCCGGGCAGAAAGCCCAGCCGCTCTCCGGCCTCCACCGCCGGGCGGGTGAGGATGATACGGCTGACCTCCTTTTCCCGAAAGGCCTTCACCGCCGCCGCCACGGCCAAATAGGTCTTGCCCGTGCCCGCCGGGCCCACGCCGATGGTCACCGGGCAGGCCTGGATGGTCTTTATGTAGTCCTTTTGGCCGATGGTCTTGGGCTTGATGGGCCGGCCCTTGGCGCTGATGCACACCACGTCTCTTGTCAGCTCGTCAATGCGCTCCAATTGTCCGCTGCGGCACAGGCCGATGACATAGCGCACATGCTGCTCGCCCACATTTTCCCCCCGGGAGATAAGCCGCAGCAGGGCCTCAATGGCCTTTTCCGCCAGCATGGTATCCTCGGGCTCACCGGTGATGATGAGCTGCTCCTCCCGGTTTACCACCGATACATGAAATTCATTTTCTAAGATGCGAATATTCTCGTCAAAAGAGCCGAAAAGGCTCACAGCCTCCTCCATGCGTTCCAGGCTGATGCGCTGCTCCATGGGTCTCCTCCTCAGTTTGCTTCCTCTGTCTGCTGCACCTGCACAGGTACGCCGATCTGCTCCAGGCACTCCGCCTGCAGGGTGACCGTCAGATAGTCCCCCTCCTCTGCGGCGGAGAATCTTGTCTCCGTCACGGAGCCGTCCCGGCCCAGCTGGGCCTTGAGCTGCTGCAGCAGGAGGGTTTCCCCCTCCTTCTGTGCCTGCTCCCGGCTGCGGCGGACGCTCTGGCCGTCATAGTATGTCACAGACTCCCGTACCATCGTAATGGGCAGGCGCAGCCCGCCCGGCAGCGACAGCGGATGATAATAAGTTATTTTATCACAGCTTGCGCCGCTTATGCTACCCCTGCCCCACAATTTTATTCTTTTTTTGCCAAAATCCACGGAGAGGGCGGTTTTTTCCCGCCTTCCCCCGCTCTTTTCCGTGATCTCCAGGGGCACCGATACCGACAGCTCATACCAGGTCCGGGCCTCCACGGTGCCCAGGCTGTGGGTCATATAGGTATTGCCCTCCCGGGATTCATACACCCCCGTCACCAGCAGCTCCCCCTCCGTCACGGTGCTGCCCTCCGCCACCAGGGCCTTGCCGTCCAGGGCCCGCACCTGGGTCACCAGGCCGTCCCGGGCAGCCACGATATTCCACACACCCGCCTCGTCCGCGATCTCCGGCGGCCGCTGCCGCTCCACCACCTGCACATAGGCCACGCAGCCCTTCACATTCACCGTCAGCCAGGATACGTCGTGCAGCTCCAGCAGCACATGGTTGCGCATGTCCTCCTGGTCGATCTCCAGCCCCGGGGAGCCGACGGTGATGCCGTAGTTTTCCAGCGCCCGCAGCACCGTCTCCGTGGGCACTGTTTCATTGCCGCTGACCCGGAACTCCCATATAAATAAATTCCCGCCGAATAAAAGCAGCCAAAAAACCGCAAACCCCGCCAAAAGCACGTACCTCCTGTGAAACCGTCCCCACAGGACCGGGATCCCCCGGCGCCGCAGCACCGTCATCTCCGCCCCGGTCTGCCTGGCGATTTCCTCCAGGGCCGGCCCCTGTTCCAGCAGCATCCGCAGCCGCAGGCAGATCTCCGATTCCCACTGCAGATCCCAAAACAGGATGCCCTTGGCTCCCAGCAGGTTCAGCACCCGTTCCGGACAGGCGCATTGGATCTGTACCAGCTGGCTGCCCTGTAAATAATGGACGATTCGTTTATACATATATTTACTCCATCAGCTCCACCCGGTCAATGTGACCCGTCAGCCGCAGCTCCCCGTCGGTCATGGCCGCCAGCTGCAAGTCTTTTCCGATTATGCGCACGGTCATGCTGCCGCCGGATACCGCCACCTCCTCTGTGCTATAGGAGATAACGCCCCTATGTCCCGCCATATAGAGCTGGCGGCTTCCGTACAGCTCCACCTGCGGCACACCCACCGCCGTTTCCGGCGGCAGGTTCAGCCGCTCCACGGCCTCCACACCCACCTGGGACAGCCTCCGTTTTTGCATGGTCCTGCATCCTCCTGTTCCGCTTGCTGCATCGGCTTCCTGCATTGCATCCGTAGGGCGGGCTGCCCTCAGCCCGCCGCCGTCACACGCTGCACCTCGGCAGGGCGCGCGGGCCCCGCTCTGCAAAGCCTTTCCCTGTACGTCGGGACCCCGTGTGCCCCGCCGCACACCCCTTTCCGCTTGCAAATCCTATGCGCCCACGGAGAAAAACTTGCCTGTCCGGGGAAAAGGAGACGAATCAGGCTGTCGATACAGCGGAGAAAATGCGATAGCGGTAAGGAAGGGCCTTCCTTACCATTCAAAAGCAGGCAAGCCCCGCGCCCCGGCTGCATAGAGTGTAGCCGAGGGGGCGAGGCTGTGAGCAAACGGAAATGGCAGGCCCTGTGCCTGCTGGGCGTCATGGCGGTGCTGCTTGTGAGCAGCGCTGCCGCCGGGGAAGCGGTGCGCCGGGCCCTGTCTCTTTGCGCCCGGTCGGTGGTTCCGGCACTGTTTCCATTTTTTGTAGTGTCAGGGCTTTTCACCTCCCTGGGCTTTGCCGAGGGGATGGGCCGCCGCCTGACCCCGGCAGCGGCGCTGCTGTTCCGGGTAAGCGGGGCCGGGGCCTCTGCCTTTTTCCTGGGCCTTTTGGGGGGCTACCCCGTGGGCGGGCGCACCGTGGGTCAGCTGTACCGGGAGGGCCGCATCTCCTGCGGCGAGGCGGAGCGCCTGCTCTCCTTCTGTAATAACGCAGGGCCATCCTTCATTCTGGGCGTAGTGGGCCTGGGCTGCTTTCAGAGTCTGACAGCCGGCTGGGCTCTGTACCTCATCCACGCAGTGTCCGCCGTTTTGGTGGGGGTGCTGCTGCGGGGAAAGAGCCGCCCAAAGCCGGGCCTTTTTCCTCCGCAGCGTCTGCCGAAGAAGATCCTCCCGGCCTTCATCCGGTCCGTGCAGGATTCCGCCCTGGCCATGCTCCGGGTCTGCGGCTTTGTGGTTTTTGCCTTGGTGGTGCAGGCCCTGGTGACGGAGTGGACGGGGGTGAGCCATCCGGCGGCCCTGGGCTTTATTGAGCTTACCGGGGGCGTTATGCGGCTGGGCAGCGGAAGGACGGACTTTGTGTGGGCGGCGGCGCTGCTGGGCTGGGGTGGACTATCCGTCCACGGGCAGACCGCAGCCGTGCTGGCGGACACGAATCTGAAAATGGGCCGCTATTTTCTCGGCAAGCTCCTGCAGGCGGCCCTGTCTGCCCTGCTGGCTTATTTGCTGGTATTTTGCTGGTATTCTGTATAGCATAAAGTGGTACATATCCTATGCAAAAATACAAAACAGCCCATGAAGCATACAGCACAGCAGGATGCCCATGGAAAGGGGCAGCAGCATTCCCACCAGGGTCCATTTTTTGCTGCCGGTCTCCTTGAGCAGGGTCAGGCAGGTGGTGCCGCAGGGCAGGTGCATCAGGCACAGCACCGCAGCGCAGACCGCCGTCTGCCAGGACCATCCGTGGAGGGCCAGCACCTGACCTAAGCGGGCTGTCCCGATATCCGCCATAACGGAGGTGGAGAGATACCCCATGGCCAGAACGGGCAGCATGATCTCGTTGGCGGGAAAGGCCAGAAAAAATGCCAGCAGCACCATGCCGTCCAGACCCATGAGATCCCCCAGGGGCTGGAGAAAGCCGGCCAGGACGGCCAGCAACGGCCGGCCGGAAACGGCGAGGTTGGACAGCAGCCACAGCACTGCCCCGGCGGGCATGGCCACCGTTACCGCCCGACCCAGGACAAAGAGCGTCCGGTCCAGCAGGGAGCGCACCAGAACCTTACCGATCTGCGGCAGGCGATAGGGGGGCAGCTCCAGGGAAAAGGAGGACACCTGCCCCCGCAGGAGGGTGCGGGAGAGGAGCTTGGAGCACAGCAGCGTCATGCCCACAGAAAAGAGAATCACGGCCAAAAACAGCCCCGCCCCCAGCAGCCGCCGGCCGGGGCCGCTGGTATTTCCCAGGAAAAACAGGGAGATCAGCGCCACCAGTGTGGGGAAGCGGCCGTTGCAGGGGACCAGGGAATTGGTCAGCTGGGCCGTGAGCCGCTCCCGGGGGGAGTCGATAATGCGGCAGCCGGTGACTCCGCAGGCGTTGCAGCCGAAGCCCATGCACATGGTCAGGCTCTGCCGCCCGTGACCGCCGCAGCGGCACATAAGGCCGTCTAAGTTAAAGGCCACCCGGGGCAGGTAGCCGGCGTCCTCCAACAGCGTGAACAGGGGGAAGAAAATGGCCATGGGCGGCAGCATCACCGCTACCACCCAAGCGGTGGTGCGGTACAGGCCATCGGCCACAAGGCCCTGAAGCCAGGGCGGTGCGCCCAGGGAGGCAAGGCCGCCCCGAAGGGGCTCCAGCAGGGAAAATAAAGCCCCTTGCAGAAATTCCGAGGGGGCGGAGGAGCCCCAGATGGTCAGGTAAAACACTGCACCCAAAAGCAGCAGCATGGCGGGAATACCCACAAGCCGCCCCGCCAGCAGCCGGTCCAGCAGTCGGTCCCGCCGGTGGGGCGGCTTTTGAAAGCGCAGGCAGGAGGCACCTATTTCCTCCGCCAACTGCACTCGGGCAGCGGTGACAGCGTCCCGGAGATCGCGGCCGGTGAGGCCGCCCAAGCTATCCAGAGCCCGGGACAGGGCGGCCGTCTCCTCCGGCTGCGGGGCAAGCTCTCCGCACAGCAGGGCCAGGGCTCTGTATCGGGGGCAGGGCAGCAAGGCCAGGGCCTTTTCCACAGGGGCCGGATAGGGGACGCGCCAGGCACCGGGCGGCGCGGTGTATTCCGCTTGGGCTATAATGGCCCGCATCAGCTCCGCCAGGCCCCGGCCCCGGCCGGCAGCGGCGCCCACCACCGGACAGGAGAGCAGCCGGGACAGGGCAGCCAGGTCAATCTCCAGCCCGTCCTTTTCCGCCTCGTCCAGCAGATTTACACACACCACCAGCCGGGAGGTGATCTGCCGGATCTGCAGGATGAGATTCAGGTTTCGGCACAGGCAGGTGGCGTCTGCCACGGCCAGGGTCACATCCGCCGCACCGGAGAGAAGGTAATCCCGGGCCACCTCCTCCTCGGGAGAGCCGGCAGTGAGAGAATAAGTGCCGGGCAGGTCCACCAGGTGTACGGAGCAGTCCCCGGCCCGGAGGCTGCCCTCCGCCAGGGACACCGTTTTGCCCGGCCAGTTTCCCGTGTGCTGGTGCAGCCCCGTCAGGGCGTTGAAAATCGTGGATTTGCCCACATTGGGATTGCCCGCCAGGGCCACAGTGAGCTGCTTCATGTGCGCTCCTCCTTGCCGCAGATATTTCCCCAGTATATGCCCGGGGAATCGGAGCCGTTCCTTCTATTTGGCCGGGCCGGCGCATATACTGCCTGCGTGCTGCGAGGCAGCCGGGAGGAGGAAGCAAAATGAAGATCCATGTGGTGCAAAAGGGGGAGACTCTTTTCTCCATTGCACAGCAGTACGGCGTGTCCGCCCGTCTGCTGCAAAAGCTCAACCAGGCACCGACGGACGGAGCGCTGGTGCCGGGGCAGACTCTGGTGGTGCTGCTGCCGGAAAGGACCCATGTAGTGCGCCGGGGTGACACGGTGTGGTCCATTGCAAGGGAGCACGGTATATCCACCCGGGAGCTGTACCAAAACAACATCTTTCTTCAGGGGCAGGGGGCATTGATCCCGGGGGAGGAGCTGATCCTGTCCCTGCAGGATGTGCATCGGGAGGGCAGTCTGGGCGTGAACGGCTACGCCTACCCCTTCATAAACGGGGACCTGCTGCGCCAGGTGCTGCCCTACATGACCTATGCCACCCCCTTTACCTACGGCATCGGAGCGGACGGGGATCTGGTGGCCCTGCGGGACGAGGGGATTTTAGCGGCAGCGGGGCAATACAGCGTGCTGCCGTGGTTGCATCTGTCCACCATGACGGAGGAGGGACGGTTCTCCTCCGCCCGGGCAGAGGCGCTGCTGGGCAGCGCCCCCCGGCAGGAGACGCTGCTGGGGCAGATCAAGGAAATATTGAAGGAGAAGGGCTACGGCGGACTGGATGTGGACTTTGAGTATATCCGGCCGGAGCTGGGAGCGGCCTATGCCGCCTTCGTGGACCGGCTGCGCCGGGAGCTGAATCCCCTGGGCTGCAGCGTACTGGTGGCCCTGGCCCCCAAGACCTTCGCCGGGCAGCGGGGCCTGCTGTACGAGGCCCACGACTACGCCGCCCTGGGCCGGGCTGCCAATGGGGTGCTGCTGATGACCTATGAGTGGGGCTATACCGCCGGGCCTCCTATGGCCGTGGCCCCCCTGGACAAGGTGCGCCAGGTGGTGGACTACGCCCTGACGGAAATCCCGGCAGAGAAGCTGTTTCTGGGGGTGCCGGTATATGGCTACGACTGGCCGCTGCCCTTCCGGGAGGGGGTGACCAGAGGGGAATCCGTCTCGCCGCAGGAGGCCCTGGCCCTGGCCCGGCGGCACGGGGCAGAGATACGCTATGACGAAACGGCCCAGGCCCCGTGGTTCCGGTATACAGCGGCGGGAGGCAGGGAGCACGAGGTGTGGTTTGAGGATGCCCGCAGCAGCTATGCCAAGTTCCGCCTGGCGGCGGAGAATGGCCTGCAGGGGGTGGGCCTATGGAATCTGATGCGGCCCGCACCCCAGACGTATCTGGCGCTGCACGGGGGATTTGAGATTGAGGTAATGCGGTAAGAGGTCAGAGCGTGGGACGAGAGGCACAGTGTAGGGGGACGGATTGCCACACCAGTGACATCGGTCACTGGCTCGCAATGACAGCTTCGCAAGAGCTGCAGCGCAAGTCCGGCTCGGGTCGTCCGGGAGGCGGCCCCTACGCACCGGTTACCGATAAAAAGCCGTGTGGGGCGATGCCCACATCGCCCCGCACAGCAGACGCAGAGGGTTCCCCCGTCCCGCCAGGCCAGCACAGACGCAGAGCGCGTCGCGGAATTAGACGCAGAGAGTATGCGGAGGCAAAGGCGGATTTCACAGCTCCGGGTTCGCGTGGCTGAAAGGGGCCGGTACAATCAGCACCTCGGCCGCGAAAAGGATTCCAAAACCATGGGGTTTGGCGGCGTTCTTTTCTCCCTTTCTTTCTGCGGCGAAAGAAAGGGAGCCACCGGAGGCGTAATGCAGGGGGACGGATTGCCACACCAGTGACGTCGGTCACTGGCTCGCAATGACACATTACAGAAAATGCAGAGGATAACGGGCAGACGGGGTAAGGGCACCCCGCCCTACGGATAAAAACAAGAACTTCGGCGGTGCGGGCCGATGTGGGCATCGGCCCGCACGGAATAATAACGGAAAACGCGGCGATAAAAGCAAAACAAGCGGCTGACCCATGGTGGGTCAGCCGCTTGTTTTTTAGAAAGAGGAGAGAAAAACACTTTGTACGAGAATACCTTACAGGCTGCGGCGGAAAATGTCAACGGGTGGAGCGCAGGATTCATAATTTGTTTACAAGAATGGGGCAAAATCCCTATTGCATATTTAAAAAATGCGTGGTAATATTTAGTCTACTAAAAGTTAGTATGCTAAATTTTAAAAAAGGAGGGATGCGGCGTGAAGCGCTGTGACGCACAGCAGGAGCATTTCGGCCCGCTGCTGGGATACTGCGACCACCAGATGATGAAGCTGATGGTGCGCAAGCTGCGGGGATATGATGTGTCGCCTATGCAGTGCCGTACACTGACCTTTCTCTATGAGCAGCAGGGGGATGTGACCCAGAAAAACCTGCAGGAATTTCTGCGGGTGAAGCCGCCCACGGTGAACGGCATCGTGGAGCGGCTGGAGGAAAAGCATCTGCTGACCCGGAGCGTTTCTCCCGGGGACGGGCGGTGCAAGCTGCTGCATTTGACCGAGGAGGGCCGGTGCTTTTACCAAGAGTTCATCGCCATTACGGAGGAGGTCCACCGACAGGCGGAGCAGGGCTTTACAAGGGAAGAAGTGCAGCTGCTGCAGAGCCTCCTGATGCGGGTGGCCGAGAATTTGTCCCGGGAAACGGAGGAAACACACACATGAAGAAAAAAAGACTAATGGACTATACCGCCGGGTACCGGGTGCTCATTGTACTGGGCATCCTGTGCTCGGCGGGAGAGGCCGTGCTGGAGCTGCTGCTGCCCCAGGTCATGAGTGACATTGTGGACATCGGCATCAAAAATGCGGACAGGAACTATATCCTCATGGCGGGGCTGAAGATGGTGCTGATGGCCCTGGTGGCCCTGGCGCTGGGCGTAGGGGCGGCGGTGCTTGCCTCCAAGGCCGGCATGGGCTTCGGCGCCAATCTCCGGGCCGCCGAGTATCGGCAGGTGCAGAAGTTCTCCTTTGCCAACATTGAACATTTTTCCACGGCCTCTCTGATTACCCGGCTGACCAACGATGTGAGCAGCCTGCAGATGACCCTGATGATGGGGATGCGGATGCTGGTGCGGGCCCCGGTGATGCTGGTGACGGCCCTGGTGATGGCCCTTATCATCAGCACACGGTTGAGCCAGGTGTTCCTGGTGGTGATCCCGCTGCTGGTGCTGGGTGTGGTGCTGGTGCTGCGGAAGGTGGGGCCGTTCTTCACCTCCCTGCAGGGGGCCACTGACGACCTGAACCTGGTGGTGCAGGAGGATCTGAACGCCATCCGGGTGGTGAAATCCTTCGTGCGGGAGGATGTGGAAAAGGAAAAATTCGCCGACCGCAATGAAAAGCTCAAGGCCATGGCGGAAAAGGCCTTCGGCTTTGTGGTGATGTTCATGCCGCTGATCTTTCTGCTCATGGGCGGCACCATTGTAGCCGTGCTGTGGATCGGCGGAAACTATGTGTTTGAGGGGAGCCTGCTCTCCGGCGACCTCATTGCGTTTTTCACCTATGTGTCGGAAATTCTCATGTCGCTGATGATGGTGTCCATGGTGATGATGCTGCTCACACGGTCCATCGCCTGCGGCAGGCGCGTGATGGCGGTGCTCAACGAGGAGCCGCAGATCACCGATGAAAAGGCCCGGGAGGGGCTGACCGTGACCAGCGGGTCTATCGACTTTGACCATGTGTATTTCCGTTATAATGAAAACGGCCAGACCTGGAACCTGGAGGACATCGACTTGCACATCCCTTCCGGAGCCACAGTGGGCATCCTGGGCGGCACCGGCAGCGCCAAAACCACCCTGGTGAGCCTGATCCCGAGGCTCTACGAGGCCACCGAGGGCAGCGTGCGCGTGGGCGGACACGATGTGCGGGAATACTCCATGAAGCAGCTGCGAGACGCCTGTGCCATGGTCCTGCAGAAGAACACCTTGTTCTCCGGCACCATCAAGGATAACCTCCGCTGGGGCGATGCCAATGCCACAGACGAGGAGATGCGCAGCGCCTGCCGCATTGCCTGCGCAGAGGAGTTCATTGAGAAAATGCCGGAGGGCTACGACACCTACATTGAGCAGGGAGGCACCAATGTGTCCGGCGGGCAAAAGCAGCGGCTGTGCATCGCCCGGGCCATTCTCAGGCAGCCCAAGGTGCTGATCCTGGACGACTCCACCTCGGCGGTGGACACGGCCACGGACGCAGCCATTCGCCAGGGGCTGCGCTCCACCCTGCCGGGGACCACGAAGGTCATTATCGCCCAGCGCATCTCCTCCGTGCAGGACGCGGACATCATCGTGGTGCTGGACGACGGCAAAATATCCGGTGTGGGCAGCCATGCAGAGCTGCTGAAAACCAACGAAATTTACAGGGAAGTGTATGAATCCCAGCAGGGAGGAGGTGCCATTGATGGCTGAAACAAAACGCAGACCCGGGCCCCACGGCCCCGGCGGCGGTCAGCGCCATGGGTATCAGAAGCCCAAGGATATGAAGGGCACCGTGAAAAAGCTGCTGAAATACATGGGCCGGTATAAGGGCGCTTTGGTGCTGGTGGCACTGTGCCTGCTGGTGAGCAGCGGAGGGTCCATCCTCTCCAGCTACCTGCTCAAGCCCATTATCAACGACTATATTCTGCCGGGGGATTTCCCGGGACTGATCAAAATGCTGTGCCTGCTGGGCGGGGCCTTCGCCCTGTCGGGCCTGTGCTCCTACGCCTATGCGCGGATTATGGTCCACATTGCCCAGAACACCGTAGCGGCCATAAGGCGGGATCTGTTTAACAAGATGCAATCCCTGCCCCTGCGGTACTTTGACACCCACCAATCCGGTGACCTTATGAGCCGGTTTACCAACGACATCGACACCATTTCGGAGATGATCAACTCCAGCTTTGCAAACCTCATCTCCTGCACCCTGACCTTCTTGGGGACCATCGGGATGATGCTGTACCTGAACTGGGTGCTGACGCTTATCACCTTTGCTTTCCTGGCACTGATGCTCCTGACGGTAAAGACCATCGGCGGGCGCAGCCGGGTGAGCTTTCAGCGGCAGCAGGCGGCCCTGGGCGCGGTGAACGGCTATGTGGAGGAGATGATCGAGGGCCAGAAGGTCATTAAGGTCTTTAACCACGAGCAAAAGACTATCGACCAGTTTGACACCCTCAACGAGAGCTATCGCCAGGCGGCCACCGCCGCCCAGGCCTACGCCAGCTCCATGATGCCCGCCATGGGCAACCTCTCCCGCATTGACTACGCCGTGACCTGCTGCGTGGGCGGCCTGCTGGCCATCGGCGGCGTGGGGGACATTGGCTCCCTGGCGGCGTACCTGCTGTATGTAAAGCAGGTGTCCCAGCCCATTGCCCAGATGAGCCAGCAGGTGAATACCATCCTGGCCGCCGTGGCCGGCGCAGAGCGCGTATTCGCCGTGATGGAGGAGCAGCCCGAGACGGACGAGGGCAAGACTGTGCTGGTCCGGGCGGAGAAGAAGGACGGGACGCTCCGGGAGGTGCCCTACCGCACCGGCTGCTGGGCCTGGAAGGCCCCGGACGGCACCATGACGGAGCTGCGGGGCGATGTGCGGTTTGACCATGTGGACTTCGGCTACACCAAGGAAAAGGCCGTGCTGCACGATGTGAGCCTGTATGCCAAGCCCGGGCAGAAGATCGCCTTTGTGGGCTCCACCGGCGCAGGAAAAACCACCGTTACGAACCTCATCAATCGCTTTTATGACATTGACGCGGGGACCATCACCTATGACGGCATTGATGTGCGCAATATTGAGAAAAATTCTCTGCGCCGGTCCCTGGGCATGGTGCTGCAGGATACGCACCTGTTTACCGGCACCGTGGCCGAGAACATCCGCTACGGACGGCCCGATGCCACCGACGAACAGATCGTGGCGGCGGCTAAGCTGGCCAACGCCGACGGCTTTATCCGCCACCTGCCCCAGGGATATGACACCCCTATCACCGGCGACGGCGGCAGCCTGAGCCAGGGCGAGCGGCAGCTGCTGGCCATCGCCCGGGCGGCGGTATCCGATCCGCCGGTGCTGATCCTGGACGAGGCTACCTCCTCCATCGATACCCGGACGGAAAAGCTCATTGAAAAGGGCATGGATTCCCTCATGGCCGGGCGGACGGTGTTTGTTATCGCCCACCGGCTCTCCACGGTGCGCAACGCCCAGGCCATCCTGGTGCTGGAGCAGGGACGGATCATCGAGCGGGGGGACCACGAGGAGCTGCTGGAGCAGAAGGGGCGGTATTATCAGCTGTATACGGGACAGAGCGAGCTGTCCTGACCCGGCGAAAAAGCCCGGGTCTGCTGTGGTAAGAATGATTGGATATTTTTTATATCTGTGGGCGCAAATTCTGCAAGGCTGTGTTATAATACAGCTGAGCGGAACGGAAAAATATTGAAGGAGGACAAGAGCATGACAGAACAGGATCTGACGCGTCTGGCCGTGGAGATGCTGGACAAGGCCTACGTGCCCTACTCCCACTTTCCCGTGGGCGCGGCCCTGGAGTGCGAGGACGGGACGGTGTATACCGGCTGCAACATCGAAAACGCCGCCTTCCCCTGTACCATCTGCGCCGAGCGGACGGCCATGTTCAAGGCCATCAGCGAGGGAAACACCCAGTTCAAGCGCATTGTTGTGGCCGGGCGGAGCGAGGACTTCTGTGTGCCCTGCGGCTCCTGCCGCCAGGTGATGCGGGAGTTTGCCCCGGAGCTGGAGGTCATCTGCCTCAACGGCAAGGGCGAGGCCAAGCACTACACCCTGCGCCAGCTGCTGCCGGAGAGCTTCGGGCCGGAGTACCTGTAACGCCCGGGCCGGGCCGGACATAGAATGAGACAGTCCGTGACGGAGGAGGGCGTTACCCATGGAGAGCGATCTTTCCTGCCTGGGCAGCGGGCAAAGGGGCCTCATCACCACCCTGCGCTTTTCCGGCGGGAAAAGGCGGCGGCTTATGGAGCTGGGGTTTATCCCCGGGGCCATGGTGACGGCCCTGCAGAGGGCGCCCTTCGGCGGGGCCGTGTCCTATGAGATTATGGGGACGGTCATCGCCCTGCGGAGCGCCGATGCCCGGCGGATCGGGATCGAAATAATCCAATAGCAAGCCGGTATGTCTGTGACTAAATTGCTAAAATAATGGCAGGCACTTTCGTGCCTGCCATTATTTTATCTCTTCATCCGCACAGACCGGTCTTATGCTTTTTATTTCGTGCGATTTTTGAAAAACGGTATTTTCGGCAGGCGCCACAGCAGCAGCGAGCCCAGGCCGTAGCAGGCGATCAGCTCGCCCAGAGCCACAGAGGCGGCGTTGAGGGCGAAGGTCACGCCGAAGGCGCCGGTAAAGCCCACCTGCTCCCAGGCCAGCATCCCGCCCACCAGGATCCCATTGCACACCACCGGAGGCAGCGGGGCCAGCCACCGGTTTTTGCACCGGGAGGTGAGAAAGGCCGCCAGGAGAGTGGTCAGGGAGCCCATGACGATGTCCAGCAGACCGTAGGGGCTGAGAAGGTTGGTGATGAGGCAGCCCACAAACAGGCCCCACACCGTTTCCGGAAAGAAAAAGGGCAGCACGCACAGGGCCTCGGCAAAGCGGCACTGCACCGTGCCGAAGGTCACGCCGAAAACGGACCCGAAAATGGACAGCACCGCGTAGACGGCGCCTACGGCGGCGGCGGTGGCAAGGTGTTGAACGGTGAATTTTTTCATGGTGATATCCTCCCATTTTTTGTTTAGAGAACGGCCGGGGCCGAACGAACGCCGTGCGCGGCGCTTGGACAGGGTGTGGAAACCTGTCGGATGGTAGTATAGCACAAACGGGAGAGAATGCAAGGGAAAAAAGAGGGGCGGGGCGGCAAAAAATCGGGGAATGAGAGGCACCCTTTGCAAAAAATATAGGAGTTTTCGGTAAATAGGCCTTGACTTTTGACAAAAATCAGGTAAAATAATAAGGCTTGCATTATGCGGGCAAATCCTTGCTCTCACCGAATGTGAGGGCCATAAGACCAGAAGGAGGTGCAAAAGTATGGCTAAAATTTCTGCCAACTATGAGGTCGTTTACATCATCGACCCGGCACAGGGTGAGGAGGCTATTGCCGCTACCGTGGCAAAGTTCCAGACTCTGGCTGAGCAGAACGGTTCCGATGTGGTCGTGGACGAGTGGGGCAAGCGCCGTCTTGCTTACGCCATCGACTACAAGACCGAGGGTTACTATGTGCTGATGAGCTTCACCAGCGCGCCCGAGTTCCCCAAGGAGCTGGATCGTATCCTGGGCATTACCGAGGGCATTATGCGTTCCATGATCGTCTGCAAGGACGAGTAAGGGAGGCACGCAAATGCTGAACAAGATTTTTATCATGGGACGTTTGACCCGCGATCCGGAGCTGCGCAGAACTGCCAACTCCACCCCCGTAACCAGCTTCTCGCTGGCGGTGGATCGGGATTTCAAGTCCCAAAGCGGCGAAAAGAGCACGGATTTCATCGATGTGGTCGCCTGGCGCAGCACCGCTGAGTTCGTGGCCAAATACTTCACCAAGGGCCGCATGGCCATTGTGGAAGGCCGTTTGCAGATCCGGGACTGGAAGGACAAGGACGGCAACAACCGCCGCAGCGCGGAGGTGGTGGCCGACAATGTGTATTTCGGCGATTCCAAGCGCGACGGTGCCACCGGCGGCGACTATGCTGCCCCCGCGGGCGGATACGCCGCACCCGTGAACACAACCTCCAGCTTTTCCGAGATCGACGACGAGGACGGCGACCTGCCGTTCTGATCCGTACCCCCGGGGTACACCAATTCTATAAAGGAGGAATTTTTCCATGGCTATGGAACGCGAAAATAGAGCGCCCCGCGGCAACAGCCGCAAGCGCCGCAAGGTCTGCCAGTTCTGCGTGGACAAGTGCGAGCACATCGATTACAAGGACGCCGCCAAGCTGCGCCGCTTCATCAGCGAGCGCTCCAAGATCCTGCCCCGCCGCACCACCGGCACCTGCGCTATGCATCAGCGTCAGCTGACGATGGCCATCAAGCGGGCCCGGCAGATCGCCCTGCTGCCCTTCGTCACCGAATAAGGCAGAGATATATGCAGAATCCAACAGACGCAGCCGTGAGGCTGCGTCTGTTTTTTTGATGGATGGCGGTGAGGATAAAAAACCTCCTAAAAAACAATACCGTAGCACAAAAAGGGGCAACAAAAAGAGTTTTTGCGCTGCATATGAGGGGTGAAAGTCCCCAAAAGATGTGGTAAGATAAGGAGGAAAAATGGAAAGCAGGAATTACAAAATTTGGCTGTCAGTGGAAGATGAGCGGCGATGTGGTGTGTGCAGAAAAAAGCAAGGGAAGTTGGTGGCGGTGGGAGAAAGCGAGGCGCCGCCCGCACATGTTCGCTGCCGCTGTAGGCTGAAATGGGCGGAGGCCAAGATTGTCGGTACAGCTACTAACAGCGGCATGCAGGGGGCGGACTGGTGGCTGAAAACCTACGGTAAGTTGCCGCCCAATTACATCAGCGTGGAGGAGGCCAAAGAGAAGGGTTGGAGAAGTGTACTGGGGAATTTGGACAGCGTTGCCCCAGGGAGAGTGATAGGAGGCAAGATATTTATGAATAGACGTGAAGCACTTCCAGCAGAACCGGGGAGGATCTGGTATGAAGCGGATATAAACTACTCGGGTGGATTTAGGGGGACAGAAAGAATACTGTATTCCAATGATGGCTTGCTTTTTGCCAGTTATGACCATTATGAGACTTTCGTTGAATTGCTTTAAGGGGGAGAATGTGATGCGGGACAGGAATGCGTTTCGGTATATTGCGGAGGATCCCATTGTACTGGATCTGACAGGGTGCAGATATGGCGGAGAGGTACACGAGCGGATCAAGGAGGCCTTCGGCTTTCCGGATTATTATGGAAAGAACTGGGATGCCATGTGGGACTGTATAGATTTCCTTTTCGATCAGCGGGAGATCGTGATCCGGGGATTTCAGACGATGCCCAAGGATGTGCGGGAATACTGCCGGCCTATGCTGGAAATTTTTGAAGATTTGCATGAGAAGAATCCGAAAATCACTTACCGAATGAAATAAAAACCAGGCGCAGCCTTTGGCTGCGTCTGGTTTTTTGCTGTTTAAAAGGGGATGGATCGCCATACCGGCGGCAAAGGGGGAACGGATTGCCGCACCAGTGCGCGCACTGATTCGCAATGACAGGCGCAGGGGATGCAGCGACGGACGCAAAAGGGGGCGGACAGAGTCGTCCGCCCCTACAAAGCGGAGGCAAGCCCTATCTCACAGCTTCGTTACCATGGGAATGACCATGGGGAGGTTACCGAAGGGCAGGCGGATATGGCTTGGTTTCGTCTGTGCGGCCTAAAAGATAGTCCACGCTGGTGCCGTAAAAATCTGCCAAGCGCACCAAAATATCTGTGGGGATGTCCCGCTTGCCCATTTCATAGTAGGAATAGCAGACCTGGGAGCATTGCAGATAGGCGGCCAGGTCCTTTTGCAGCAGGTCCCGGTCCTCCCGCAGGTCGCGGATGCGTCTATACATGGCTATGTGCCTCCTTCTCGGGGTATCACAAAAAGTATAGGCAAAACAAATTGTTTTATTGACATATAAAACAATTTGTTATATTCTGTAGATGCAAAACCTAAAATATCTCACAAAACAGAACGGAGGAGACAAATGGAGAACAGAGATGAGATAATTCGCGAGCAGAATGGCGAAAACATGGATACTGCAGAGAATGCGGAGCTGCAGCAGGAAGCGAGAGGGCAGGTAAATGCGCTAAAAAGTAAATTCAGAGAAGAAATGGTTCTGAAAATACAAAAGGCCTTTTCGCCGGAAAGACGAAAAAAGACGGTTATTTCCTTTGCGGGCGCAATTGCGGTTATCGTATTGGCTGCTGTGCTGCTGGTACGGGGCAGCGCTTCGTCCGTGGCAAAAAGATATTGTGCTGCATTTGCGGGAGACATTCATACTCAAGAAAAATTAACGGCTTATGACTGGCGAAACGAGACCATACAGAGCTACAAGGATGAAGATGATTTCTTTGAAGCCATGAGTGATCAATATGATGAAGATGTGAAATCCTGGGGCAGTTATTACCGGGCAGTAAACAAGGATGCCAAGGAGTCGGTGGAGGATTATGTCGGAAAATACTCCAAGACGGTGAGCGTTACGAAAGTGAGAGACATTTCCGTAAAAAAATTGCAGGATGACATGCAATCTTTTATCAACAGGCTGGAAAAAAACGGCAGCATTGATGCAGACAAGATCTCTGCGGCAAAGAGCATAACCGTAAAAATGAAAATAAAAGGAGAAGAGCAGACCATCCGGAATACTTACGACATGTACCTGGTGAAGATCGGAATGGCGTGGAAGGTTTTGGATTATGATGTAGATTTTGATTATGGCGACTGATAGCATGAAAAGCCTCCCGGTGCTCGGCACCGGGAGGCTTTTCATGCTAAATCTCACAGCTTCGTCACCATGGGGATGACCATGGGGCTGCGCTTGGTGTGCTTATAGAGATAGCTGCTCACGGCGCTGCGGACGGCCCGGGAGACCTCGCCATCGTCCCGGCGCTTTCGGGCGGACATGGCGTCTACCGTCTTTTGGGCCACGTCCCGGAGCTGATGCAGCAGCTCCTCAGACTCCTTTACATAGACAAAGCCACGGGTGACGATCTCCGGCGGGCACAGGAGCTGATGGTCGTGAGAGGACATGGGCAGCACGACCACCACCATGCCGTCTTCAGCCAGAAGCCTGCGGTCGTTGAGGACCACGGCCCCTACCTCGCCCACGCCGGAGCCATCCACAAACACCTCCCCGGCAGGGACGGAGGTCTCGCACTTGATGTGCTTGCCGGTGATCTCAATGACGGAGCCGTTGTCGGCCACCACGATATTCTTGGGGCTCATGCCCATGGACTCCGCCACGCGCTTGTGGATCTGCAGCATGCGCTGTTCGCCGTGGAGAGGGATGAAGAACCGGGGCTTGGTGAGGGCGTGAATGATCTTCAGCTCCTCCTGACAGGCATGGCCGGAGACATGGAGCATATCCGCCTTGTCGTACACCACATCCACGCCCTTGCGGAACAGCTCGTTGATGACCCGGCCCACCGTCACCTCGTTGCCGGGAATGGCGGAGGCGGAGATAATGACCTTGTCCGTGGGGCCCACGTCGATCTGCTTATGGGTGGAGAAGGCCATGCGGTACAGGGCGCTCATTTCCTCCCCCTGAGAGCCGGTGGTGACGATGACCTGCTGCTCCGGGGGCAGGTTCTTCAGCCGGTTCAGATCCACCACGGTGCCCTTGGGCACCTTCATATACCCCAGCTCTGTGGAGACCTTCATAATATTCTCCATGCTGCGGCCGGTGACGGCCACCTTGCGCCCACAGGCGTGGGCGGCGTCAATAACCTGCTGGATGCGGTGGACATTGCTGGCAAAGGTGGTGACAATAATGCGCTTTTTGCAGCCGGTAAACTGCCGGACGAAGGTCTTGCCCACGGCCCGCTCGCTCATGGTGTAGCCCGGGCGCTCCACATTAGTGGAGTCCGCCAGCAGGGCCAGGACTCCCTCGTGACCCAGGGCGCCGAAGCGGGCCAGGTCGATGACCTCCCCATCGATGGGGGTGGAGTCGATCTTAAAGTCGCCGGTGTGGACAATGGTGCCCATGCGGGTGTGGATGGCGAAGGCCACGGAGTCGGCTATGGAATGGTTCACATGGATGAACTCCACCTGGAACTTGCCCGCCCGGACGGTGCTGCCCGGCTCCACAGTGATGATCTTGGTGGAGTCCAGCAGGCGGTGCTCCTGAAGCTTCAGCTTGATGAGCCCGGCGGTAAAGCGGGTGCAGTAGATGGGCATATTCACCTGCTTGAGAACATAGGGAATGGCCCCGATATGGTCCTCATGGCCATGGGTGATGAACAGACCGCGCAGACGGCTGTGGTTCTTCACCAGGTAGCTGACATCGGGAATGACGCAATCGATGCCGTACATATCATCGCCGGGGAAGGCCATTCCGCAGTCCACCACGATGATCTCGCCGCCGTATTCGTAGGCGGTCATGTTTTTGCCGATCTCATTGAGACCGCCCAGGGGGATGATTTTTAATTTTTCTGCCATAAAAGTATTGATTCTCCTTTTTACTTCCGGGGCCGCGGTGGGCGGAACGAACGCAAAAATGCGCATCAAAACAAAGGCGCCCCGCCTGCGCCGGGCCCTGCATCGCCCTGCGCGGCGGCGGAGGACCGCCTGACCGTGACCGTAGTATGATTTTTTCGGGGGATTAGCCCCGTTTATCGCATCGCGGCATCCACATTGCCCGCGAAAAGATACGAATATAACCAGTGACGACGGTCACTGGTTGCGCAATGACACGTTACAAGGGGTGCGGCGCAAGCCCGGTTCGGGCCGATGCGGGCATCGGCCTCTACACAAAATAGAAAGGTGGGGGTGCCGCCCTACAGCGCATTGCCTGGTAGGTGCGGACGGCCATGTCCGCCCGGCGGGGGAAAGGATTTCCCTCTAATTATTTTATAGTATAGCACATTTATTGCCATTTGTACACCCCCAAACGTGCGCCGGTTTTCCGGGCTTTTCGACAGGGCGGAAAAAAGTGGCCTGTAGGGGGAAAGAAACGCTTGTGCCCCCCGGGCGAATATGGTATAATGTAAAATCAGCAAACTGGGTCACTATCTGCATATGACAAGGGAGGGAAGGCCATGAACGAGAGAATCCGAAAGCTGGTGCGCACCAACACGGTGGCGTATATTCTGCTGCTGCTCCTATTTGCCGCAGTCACGGCGAAGATATCTCTGGCTCTGGCCATCGGCGAGGTGGCCGCTGCCTTGGCGGTGTGGTATATCAGTCGCCGGCGGAGCAAGGTTGTGCAGCAGCAGCTGCACCAGTATGTGGAGCGCATAGCCGGCGGCGCCGATACCGCCAAAAACAGCAATATGCTCTTTGCCCCCATGCCCATGATGGTCTTTAATCCCGAGAACGATGATGTGCTTTGGGCCAACGACCTGTTCACGGACCTGCCGGGTGTGGGGAAGGATATTTTCGAGTCCCGGGTGCGGGACGTGGTGGAGGGCTTTGAGACCCACTGGATCCTGGAGGGAAAGTCGGAGTTCCCGGGCCTGTTTACCTGGAACGGACGGCGCTACCGGATATTCGGCTGCCTGTCCCGGCCCGAGGGAACGGGGCATATGGGCGTGCTGGCCACCACCTACTGGATGGATGTGACAGATCTGGAGCATATGCGCACGACCTTGGCCGAGACACGGCCTGTGGTGGCCATCATCATGATCGACAACTACGAGGATCTCATGAGCGCCTGCCCGGAGGGCAAGCGCTCCGCCGTGCGGGCGGCTGTGGAGGAGAAAATGGACCAGTGGCGGGGCGGGAGCGGCGCGCTGCTGATGAAATCCGACCGGGACCGCTATCTGATGGTTTTGGACGAGGCCCGATACGAAAAATTCGCCGCCGGCCGCTTTTCCGTCCTGGATGATGTGCGCACGGTGCAGGCGGGCGAGGGGGTATACGCCACGCTCTCTATCGGCGTGGGCCGGGAGGCGGCGGAGTTTGAGGCCCTGTATAAAAACGCCGGCCTTGCTCTGGAGATGGCCCTGAGCCGGGGCGGTGACCAGGCCGTTGTGAAGGACCAGATGAACTTTGAGTTTTACGGCGGCCGGGCCAAGACCACGGAAAAACGAACAAAGGTGAAATCCCGGGTCATGGCCAACGCTCTGGGCGACCTGATGGACGACACGGAGCATGTGTACGTTATGGGCCACAAGTATGCCGACATGGACACTCTGGGCGCTGCGGCGGGCATATGTGCCATTGCCCGCAAGCGGGGTAAGGCCGCCCGCATTGTGCTGGACATGGAAAATAATTCCGTTGGGCCTATGCTGCGAAAGCTCCGGGCCCTGCCGGAATACAAGGATGTATTCATCGGCGGCGGAGATGCCTTTTTACGGGTGCAGCCGGACACACTCCTGGTGGTGGTGGACACCAACCGCCCGGAGAGCGTGGAGTCCGAGCCGCTGCTGGAAAGCTGCAACCGGGTGGCGGTTATCGACCACCACCGCCGGGGCAGCAGCTACATTGAGAAAATGGCCCTGAACTTTCACGAGCCCTACGCCTCCTCTGCCAGCGAGATGGTGACGGAGCTGCTGGGGTATCTGCTGGAGACCGGCGACCTGCTGAAAGCCGAGGCGGAGGCTCTGCTGGCGGGCATTGTGTTGGATACCAAGAGCTTTACCAACCGCACCGGCGGGCGCACCTTTGAGGCGGCGGCGTATTTGCGCCGGGCCGGGGCTGACACCCAGGATGTGCAGCGGATGTTCCAGAGTGATCTGGAATCCATGATCGACCGCTATGCCATCATACGGCGGGCGGTGCTGTACCGGGAGGACCTGGCCATTGCCGCCATTGACGAGCCCTGTGAGCGGGTGACGGCCGCCAAGGCCGCCGATGAACTGCTGACCCTCAGCGGTGTGCAGGCATCCTTCGTGTTCTACCCCAAGGATGATGGCGTGTATATCTCTGCCCGGTCCCTGGGTGAGGTGAATGTGCAGGTCATTGTGGAGGCCCTGGGCGGCGGCGGCAACTCCACCAGCGCCGGCGGGCAGCTGCCCGGCGTGACGGTGGAGCAGGTGTGCCAAAAGCTCCAGGAGGCCATTGACAAATACTACGAAAAACCCAACCAAGGAGGAACCAATAAATGAAAGTTATTCTGAAAGCCGATGTGAGAGGCAAGGGTAAGAAGGGCCAAATGATCGAGGTAGCCGAGGGCTACGCCCGGAACTTTCTGCTGCCCAAGGGCCTGGCTGTGCTGGCCACGGCAGACGCCATGAACACCATGCGCCTGCAGGAGAAGGCCAAGGCCAAGGCCGACGCAGAGGCTAAGGCCGCCGCCACAGAGATCGCAGAAAAGCTCAAGGGCCTGCAGGTGAAGGTGGCCTCTAAGGGCGGCGAGGGCGGCAAGCTCTTCGGCGCCGTGACGGGCCGGGAGATCGCCGCCGCTCTGAAGGAGCAGCATGGCGTGGACATCGACAGCAAGAAGCTGGTGCTGGATGAGCCCATCAAGAGCTTCGGCAGCTATCAGGTGAAGGCTAAGCTGGGCTTTGAGATCAGCGGCACGGTGTACGTCATCGTGACGGAGGAAAAATAAGAGGACGTATCAAACGGAAAGGAGGTTTCCCCTATGCCTATGGATGAGCTGCTGAGCCGGGCCATGCCCCATTCTCCGGAGGCGGAGCAGGCGGTGCTGGGATCCATGCTCATTGATGCCGATTGCATCAAGGACGTGATGGACAAGCTCCAGCCGCAGGACTTCTACCTGCAGCAGAATCGGGAAATCTTCGAGACCATTTATTCCATGTTCATCTATTCCCGGCCCATTGACGGCGTGACCGTGGCCCGGGAAATGGAAAAAAACGGCGTATACCGGGACGATACCCGGGCCTATCTCCTCCAGCTCATGGAGGTGACCCCTACCTCCGCCAATGTGATGGAGTACGCGGGTATCATCCGGGATAAGGCCCTGCTGCGCTCCATGGCCAAGGCGGCGGGGGACATCGCCGCCATGGTGCAGGAGGGCGTGGGCACCGCCGGCGACCTGCTGTCGGCAGCGGAGCAGAAGATCTATGCCATCCGCCAGGGCCGGGGCAGCCAGGAAATGGCTACCGTGGGCGCCGTGCTCAACGATGTTATGGAGCAGCTGGCCAAGCTCACCGCCGGCAGCGAGCCGCCGGGCCTGTCCACGGGCCTGTCCGCGGTGGACCGGAAAATCAACGGCCTGAATAAGTCGGACCTGCTGCTGCTGGCGGCCCGGCCCGGCATGGGCAAGACCAGTATGGCCCTGAATGTGGCCCTGTCGGCGGCCAAGGCCTCCGGCAAAACGGTGGCTATCTTCTCCCTGGAAATGTCCAAGGAGCAGCTGGTGACAAGGCTTTTAGCCAACGAGGGGCTTATTGAAAACACCCGCCTGGCCACCGGCAACCTCCGCGAGAGTGACTGGGAGAAGATTGCCCAGGCGGCCTCTGTGCTCAACCAGACCAACATCCGCATCGACGACAACCCCCTGCTCACCGTGGCAGATATGAACGCCAAGTGCCGCCGCCTGGAAAACCTGGGCCTGGTGGTCATCGACTATCTGCAGCTGATGACCTCCGCCGGGGGCAAGGGCTACAGCGGTGAGAATCGCCAGCAGGCAGTGGCGGATATTTCACGGATGCTGAAGATCATGGCCAAGGAGCTGCAGGTGCCTGTGCTGTGCCTGTCCCAGCTGTCCCGCGCCAACGAAAAGCGGGAGGATAAGCGGCCCATGCTGTCGGATCTGCGTGAGTCCGGCGCTATTGAGCAGGATGCGGACATCGTCATGTTCCTGTATCGGGATGACTATTATAATGAGGACTCCGAAAAACGGAACATCGCCGAGTGCATCGTGGCCAAGAACCGCCACGGCGAAACCGGCAAGGTGGAGCTGCGCTGGATGCCGGATTACACCGCCTTCAGCACCCTGGAAAACCGCTATGAGGAATAAAGAGCTGGACCTGCTGCCGTTTATGCGGCGGTGGGATATGCTGCCGCCAGAAGGCGGACGCATCCTGTGCGCCGTCAGCGGCGGACGGGACTCCATGTGCCTGCTGCACACCCTGTGGCAGCTGGGACAGAGGGAAAATTTCTCCGTGGCCGCCGTACACATGAACCACGGCCAGCGGGATACGGCCCGACGGGATGAGCTGTTTGTGCAGAACTTCTGCCGGGAGCGGCGCATCCCCTGCGTGACGGAGCGGGTCAGCGTGCCGGAGAAGGCAAAGCAGTGGGGCGTTGGCATCGAGGAGGCCGGGCGGCGGCTGCGGTATGAGACCTTCCGCCGGGCAGCGGAGCTGACCCGGGCGGACCGCATTGCCACGGCCCATCACGCCGCCGACCAGGCGGAGACGGTGCTGCTGAACCTGCTGCGGGGCACGGGCCCCCAGGGACTGGCGGGTATTCCCCCGGTGCGGGGGAACATCATCCGGCCCCTGCTGGAGACGTCCCGACAGGAGATCGAGGAATATTTGGAGGAAAACGGGATTCCCCATGTAGAGGATGAGACCAACAGCGACCGAAGCATGACCCGGAACCGGCTGCGGCTGGACATCATGCCGCTGCTGAAGGAGCTGTATCCCGGCGCGGAGGGAAGCATCTGCCGCACGGCGGAGATCCTGCGGCGGGAGGAGGAATACTGGCAGGTCCAGGCGGACGCGATCCTGCCCGCGGATGGGGCAGAGCTGGACCGGGAGAGCCTGCTGAGGCTGCCCTATGCCCTGCGGCTGCGTGTCCTGCGGGCACTGACGGAGCGCACACAGGCTGGCCGGAAGGATTTTGGTGCGGTACACTACGAAGCCATGGAGGCACTGCTCCACGGCTGCGGCGGGAGCATTTCCCTGCCCGGCGGTCTGACAGCCGTGTGCCGGGGAGAAAAATTTATCCTGGAGGCAGTGAAGAAGGCGCCGCCGGGAGCGGCGCTGAGCCTGGGGACGAACCGGTGGGGGGAATTTACCATCACCTGCCGGATGGAGGGCCGGGACTATTTGCCCGGGACGAATGAGATGGCCCTGGGGCGCGATGTAATGAAGCGCCCACTTTTTGTGCAGACATGCCGGGCCGGAGATGGGCTGAAGGTCCCAGGCAGCCGGGGCCGGCGCAGCGTGAAGCGCCTGTGCGCAGATGGGGGGATAGGCCCCGGAGAGCGGGATACGCTGCCTGCGTTTTATGTGGGCGAGAGCCTGGCGGCGGTATGGCCGCTGGGAGTGGACGAGGAATTTCAGCCCCGGGAAACCGATGGCGAGAGAATAATTATTCAGATCAAGAGAGAAATTGCAGGAGGATATAGCAATGGCTAAAAGCAACATGAATCAGGACATTTTGAAGGTGCTGCTGTCTGAGGAGCAGATTCACGCTCGCATCCAGGAGATGGGTGATGAGCTATTTGACCGCTTCAAGGACAGGAATCCCATGTTTGTGGGCGTGCTCAACGGCTGCTTCATGTTCATGGCGGACCTGGTGCGGGCCACCCAACTCAAGAGCGAGGTGGAGTTCATCAGTTTGTCCTCCTACAAAAACGCTACCAAGAGCTCCGGTGTGGTGGAGATCACCCGGGATCTGCAGCGGGATATTACCGGCCGGGACATCATCGTGGTGGAGGATATCCTGGACTCCGGCAACACCCTGTACTTCCTGGAGGGCTATCTGAAGGCCAAGGGCGCAGAGTCCATCACCATTGTTACCCTGCTGGATAAGCCCTCCCGCCGGGAAAAGCCCATTACCCCCGACCTGGCCGGGTTCGAGGTGCCGGATGAGTTTGTGGTGGGCTTCGGCCTGGACTACTGCCAGCAGTACCGGAATATGCCTTATATCGGCGTGCTGAAGCCCGAGGTTTACAGCAAGTGAGCCCGCGGGGACAGCGGACGGGAAAGGAGGAGCCCATGGACGAGAATAAAGACGGATTGCAGCCGGCAGACCCGCAGCTTCCTGGCCAGGGATCCGCCGGCAGCTATCCGGGCCGCCGCCTGCAGAAGGAGAGCACAGCCCGCAGACTGTGGAGAGATTACGGCTTTGCGCCTATCACCGTGGCGGTGATGCTGGTGCTGCTCAAGGTGATCCTGCAGATCGCCTGGGTACCCAGCGGCTCCATGGAGGATACTCTGCCCACCAGGTCCCTGCTGCTTTCGTGGCAAATGCCCTATGTGTTCGCCGATCCCACGCCCCAGCGGGGGGATGTGGTGACCTTCCGGAGCGAGGAGTTGGGTAAGCTCCTGGTCAAGCGGGTCATCGGCCTGCCCGGGGATACGGTAAGCATCCAAAACGGTTATGTGTATATTAACGGTGAAAAGCTGGAGGAATCCTACCTGCCCCGGCAGGGCGTCACCGCCGCGGGCAACCAGGAGGAGTATGTGGTGCCGGAGGGATGCCTTTTCTTTTTGGGCGACAACCGCACCAACTCACAGGACGCACGCCTGTGGGATAACCCATATATTCCGGTAGATAAAGTGCGCTCCCATGTGCTGGTGTGTATATCCTTCCTGAAGGAGAACAGCTGGCGGGGTATTCGGGTGGTTTCTTAAAAGGAGATGTGTCTGTGACTGAGAATAGAAGAATACGCCCCGGCAGCCTGCTGCTGTTGCTGCTGGTGGTGTGCGTGTTTATATTGGCACGGAGCATGAACAGCTCCGGCACCGTTGCATACAGCGATATGTGCCGCTATTTCCGGGAGGAGAAGGTGCAATCCTTCACTATCACCGGCGATGTGCTCAAGGCCAAGCTGCAGGACGGCACCCTGGCCGCCTGCACCATCGGCAGCGTGGAGAGCTTTTACAGTGACATGGACGGCCTGATTCAGCAGCAGGTGCAGAGCGGCACCGTGCAGCAGCAGGATTTTATTCATGCCACCAACTGGGTGACGACACTGCTGCCTTATGTCATGGGGATACTGGGCTTTTTGCTGATCGTGCGGCTTATGGGCCGCATGAACGGCGGCGCTGCAGCCCAAGACAAAATGGCTAAATTCGGCCAGGCCCGGGTGCAGATGCCCGGCCGGGGCGAGGATCGGGTGACCTTTGACCAGGTGGCCGGCGCCGACGAGGAAAAGGAGGAGCTGCAGGAGATCGTGGAGTTCCTGCGGGATCCGGATAAGTATCTGCAGCTGGGCGCACACATCCCCAAGGGTGTGCTGCTGGTGGGCCCTCCGGGCACCGGCAAGACACTGCTGGCCAAATCCGTGGCCGGAGAGGCGGACGTGGCATTTTTATCCATCTCCGGCTCCGACTTTGTGGAAATGTATGTGGGCGTGGGCGCCAGCCGCGTCCGTGACCTGTTCGAGCAGGCGAAAAAACAATCCCCCGCCATTGTATTTATCGACGAGATCGACGCCGTGGGCCGTCAGCGCGGCAGCGGACTGGGCGGCGGACACGACGAGCGGGAGCAGACCCTCAACCAGCTCTTGGTGGAAATGGACGGATTTACCGCCAACTCGGGCGTGGTGGTGCTGGCCGCCACCAACCGGGTGGACATCCTGGATCCGGCGCTGCTGCGCCCCGGCCGGTTTGACCGGCAGGTATATGTGGGGCTGCCGGATATCAAGGGCCGGGAGGAGATCCTGAAGGTCCACGCCCGAAACAAGCCTCTGGCGGAGGATGTGGACCTGGCGGAAATTGCCCGGGGTACCGCAGGCTTTACCGGCGCGGATCTGGAGAACCTGCTCAATGAGGCGGCGCTGCTGTCGGGGCGGCGGAATGAACCGGTGATCCGGCAGAAAACCATTCAGGAATCCATCATCAAGGTTATTGCCGGCCCGGAAAAGCACAGCCGGGTCATCCCTGAGCAGGAGCGTAAGCTCACGGCCTTCCATGAGGCCGGCCACGCCGTGGTGATGCACGACCTGCCGGGCCAGGACCCGGTGCATCAGATCACTATCGTTCCCCGGGGGCAGGCCGGCGGCATGACCATCAGCCTGCCGGAGGAGGACCGCTCGTACCTGTCCAAGCGATACATGGAGGACGAGATCGTGGCCCTCCTGGGCGGCCGGGCCGCCGAGGAGCTGATGCTGGGAGATATCTCCACCGGCGCCTCCAACGACCTGCAGCGGGCCACCACCATTGCCAGAAAGATGGTGGGCACCTACGGTATGTCCAAGCGCCTGGGCCATGTGGCCTTCAACGCCGGCAGCGACGAGGTGTTCATCGGCAAGAGCATGGGCCACACCCGTCCCTACTCCGAGAAGATTGCCGCCGAGATGGATGACGAGATCCAGCAGATCCTGGCGGACGGCTATGCCCGCTGCACGGAGATCCTGAAGCGGCAGCAGGAGAAGCTGGAGGCGGTGGCGAGCTTCCTGCTGGAGCATGAAACCATGACTGCGGAGGAATTTGAATCTGTTTTTCAAGCGGAAAAAACGTGAGAATTTTGTAAATCGTCCTCTTTGCTGAGCAAAGAGGACGATTTATTTTTGTTAACAGCAGAAGGGTATTGTGCAAAATCACGAATGGCCTTGTCTGCCAATGGGGGACAGCAAAAGTGCAAAATGGCGGTATGAGGGGCATATAAACGCAATTGTCCACGTATAGCGAACAGCGGCAAAAAGTAAAGGCGGAAAAATCTTTCGGGGAAACCGGAATCGCGGCGGAAATTTAATGCAACATGCTCTCTTGCAATCGAGGGGTTTTTTTAATAAAATATAAAAATAGTCATAGGAAAAATGGAGAGCCTATGACCCAAACCAATTAGGAGGAAGAAAAGATGAAAAAGTTTATTGCACTGCTGTTGGCTCTGGTCACGGCACTGTCTTTGGTTGCCTGCGGCAGCAAGGACAATGGCGGCTCCACCGATGGGGACACCGTGAAGATCGGTATCTTTGAGCCCACCTCCGGCCAGAATGGCGCCGGCGGCAAGAAGGAGATCCTGGGCATCGAGTATGCCAACTCCATCAAGCCCACCGTTACCATCAATGGCAAGGAGTACAAGGTCGAGCTGGTGACCGCGGATAACGCATCCGATGCGTCCAAGGCTCCCCCTGCAGCTCAGACTCTGATCTCCAAGGGCGTGTCCGTGGTTATCGGCACCTACGGCTCCGGCTGCGCCATTGCTGCCGGCGACCTGTTCAAGTCTGCAAAGGTTCCTGCTATCGGCACCTCCTGCACCAACCCCAACGTCACCCTGGGCAACGACTACTATTTCCGCATTTCCTACATCGATCCCTTCCAGGGCGCCGTGATGGCCAACTTTGCTAACAAGGAAAAGGGCAGCGTCAACTGCGCACTGATTATCGAGTCCGGTGACGACTACTCCGCCGGCTTCGGCAACTACTTCCAGAAGGAGATGGAGCGCCTGGGCGGTAAGGCTACCGTACTGGAGTTCCAAAAGGGTGAGGCTGACTTCTCCACCATGATGGCCACCATCAAGTCCGCCGGTTATGACGGCATCTTCGCCCCCGTATCCATCGAGACCGCTGCCATGATCATCAGCCAGGCCCGCGACAGCGGCGTCACCTGCCCCATCATGGCCGGCGATACCTGGGATGATATCTCCATCGCCCAGCGTACCGGCGACAAGGCCACTGACATTTATTTCTCCGCCTTCTTCGATGCCGCCGATGAATCCAACGCCGAAGGTAAGAAGTTCGTGGACGGCTTCACCAAGTGGGTCGCCGAGGACAGCACCCGCATCGAGAACAACGGCGGTACCGCCGAGGCCGTTTCCAGCGTGACCCCCTGCGGCTACGACGCCTACATGGCTGCTGTGAACGCCATTGAAAAGGCCGGCTCCACCGAGGGCACCGCCATCCGCGATGCACTGGCTGCCCTGGAGGTCAAGGGTCTGGTCACCGGCGACCTGAAGTTCGACGAGAATGGCGACGCCGTGAAGAACTACGCCGTTATCAAGACCATCAAGGACGGCCAGATCGTGTACTACAGCACCTACAACGGCTGATAAGCACACATCGTTTCTAAAAAACGACATAGTGCCTCAAATCGTGAGGGGAGCTATGCTCCCCTCACGATTTGAGGACAGCATATCAAAACAGCGTTTTTGAAGCTCTGATAAAGCTTCAAAAACGGTCATTTTGAATGGTGAGGGACGCCCTTCTTAGGTTTCCCTCATGCACCCTTCCTTATCGGTATCAAAATGATACAGCTTTATTGACAGCCTTTCGGGATTTCTGTACTTTACATTGATGACTCTTGCGTTTTCGGCAGACGAGGGACATCCATTCCCCGAATGCTGAAAGCGCAAGATTCATATTGAAGGAGGTTTCCGTACTTATGCATGACGCAGCTTTCTATATCCAGCTGCTGCTCTCCGGCGTCACGGTGGGCAGTCTGTACGCCCTCATCGCCATTGGCTACACCATGGTCTACGGCATTCTGCGCCTGATTAACTTTGCCCACGGCGACATCTTTATGATGGCGGGCTTTTTCATGGTGTATATCTCTGCCTCCTGCTCCCTGGCGGTGTCTATCCCCCTGGTGCTGCTGCTGACGGTGCTGCTGGGCGTGGCCATCGAAAGAGCGGCGTACAAGCCCCTGCGCACGGCGCCGCGTATGTCCGTGATGATCTCGGCCATCGGTGTCAGCTACCTGCTGCAGAACCTGGCCAACTACATCACCGGCGGTATCGCCCGGGCTTACCCGGACATCCCCTTCTTCACCCAGGTGATGAACGTGGGGGGCCTGAGCATCAAGCGCATTACCATCATCACCCCCATCCTCACCATTGCCCTGGTGGTGGTGCTGGTGATCCTCATCCAAAAAACCAAGATCGGCATGGCTATGCGTGCCGTGTCCCGGGACTTTGAGACCTCACAGCTCATGGGCATTAAGATCAACAACGTCATTTCCATGACCTTTGTCATCGGCTCGTTCCTGGCTGGCGTGGCCTCTATTCTGTACTTTTCCAACTACGGCCAGGTCAGCCCCATGATCGGCGCTATGCCCGGCCTGAAAGCGTTCGTCGCCGCCGTGTTTGGCGGTATCGGCTCCATTCCCGGCGCTGTCATCGGCGCGTTTATCATTGGTATCTGCGAATCCTTTATCAAGGCTAATGAGACCATCGCCGTGTTCAGCAACGCTTTCACCTTTGCCCTGCTGATCGTGATCTTGCTGTGCAAGCCCAACGGTCTGTTCGGTGAGAAACTGACGGAGAAGGTGTGAGCTATGAAGAATAATAAGAAAAGAAATCTGCTGCTGTCACTGATTTTGGCAGCCGTCTGCATCGCATTCTTGCTGTATGTGGACAAATTCCAGCACTATTCTATGCTGGCTACCGTCCTGAAAAAGGGCGCCATCTACTCTCTGGTAGCGGTATCGCTGAACCTGCTCAACGGCTTCACGGGCCTGTTTTCCCTGGGTCAGGCGGGCTTCATGATGATCGGCGCCTACACCTACAGTATCCTGACCATTCCCGTGGCTGACCGAGCCGGCGTATACCAATACTTTGACGGCGGCATTGTGCAGTTCTGTGTGCCCATGATCGTGGGCCTGATCTTGGCGGGCATCGTGCCGGCCATCTTCGCCTGGCTCATCGGTCTGCCGGTGCTGAAGCTCAAGAGTGACTATCTGGCCATTGCCACCCTGGGCTTTGCCGAAATTATGCGCGCCATCATCCAGTGGAAGCAGGTGGGCCCCCTGACCAACGCCTCCAACCTGCTGAAGAAGTTCGCCAACTTCGACTCCATTTTGTTCCCGTTCATCGTGTCGGCCATCTGTATCGGCTTTATCGTGCTGCTCATCAACTCCACCTACGGCCGGGCCTTCAAGGCCATCCGGGATGACGAGATCGCCGCCGAAGCCATGGGCATCAACCTGGCCAAGCACAAGATGCAGGCCTTCCTCATCAGCTCCTTCTTTGCCGGCATCAGCGGCGCCCTGCTGGCCATGTTCCAATCCAGCGTCCAGGCCAACACCTTTACCTCCACCATGACCTATGAGATCCTGCTCATCGTGGTCATCGGCGGTATCGGCTCCATCACCGGCTCCATCATCGGCTCGTTCCTCTATATCGCATGCTCCGAGTGGTGGCTGCGGTTTCTGGATGACCCCGCGCCGTATCTGCACGTCAATATTTCCTTTATGCGGCCCGGCTTCCGGATGCTGGTGTTCTCCGTGGTCATTATGATCGTGGTGCTGTTCTTCCGCAAGGGCATTATGGGCGACCGGGAGTTCTCCTGGGACGGGATCTTCAACTTCTTCAAAAAGCTGTGCAAGAAGAAGGATAAATCCGCAAAGGAGGTGGCCTCCAAATGAAAAACGTACTGAAGCTGGAAAATGTGACCATGCAGTTCGGCGGCGTGGTGGCCGTGGACAACCTGAGCATGGAGGTGGACGAGGGTGAGATCGTTGCCCTCATCGGCCCCAACGGCGCCGGTAAGACCACGGCGTTCAACGTCATCACCGGCGTGTATGCCCCCACCAACGGCCGGGTGTGCTTCAACGAAAAGTGTATCGTCCGCAATCACCCCACCGGCAAGATGAAAAAGGCCTACAAGGGTGAGCATCCCGCCATGTATACCGCGCAGCTTGCCCCGGAGGAGGCCCTGGAGGACGAGGCTCTGAAGGCTTGGAAGGAGGCCCAAAAGGAGCGGGACGTGGATGCCTTCTCTGATCGTGTGCTGGCCCCGACGCCGGATAAAATCACGGCTCTGGGAATGGCCCGCACCTTCCAAAATATACGCCTGTGGAAGAGCCAGACGGTATTTGACAATGTACTCATTGCCAAGCATCTGCGCCGCACCAGCAATCTCTTTACCGCCGCCCTCCACCTTAATGCAAAGGAGGAGGCCCGGCAGCGGGCAGAGGTGCTGGAGCTGCTGAAGCTGGTGGGCCTGGAGGATGTGAAGGACGAGCTGGCTACCTCCCTGCCCTACGGCAAGCAGCGCCGGCTGGAGATTGCCCGAGCCTTGGCTACGGATCCCACGCTGCTGCTGCTGGATGAGCCGGCGGCGGGCATGAATCCCCAAGAGACCCTGGAGCTGACGCAATTCATCGGCGAGATCCGCAAGACTTTCCACATGACCATCCTGCTCATCGAGCACCACATGGACCTGGTCATGGACATTGCCGACCGCATCTATGTGCTGGACTTCGGCAAGCTGATCGCCCAGGGTACGCCTGAGGAGATTCAGAGCAACGAACACGTTATCGACGCTTATTTGGGGGTGGTTGAAGATGCTGAAGATTGAGAATCTGCATGTGTCCTACGGCGGCATCAAGGCCCTGCGGGGCATCAGCCTGGAGGTGCCGGACGGCAAGATCGTTACCCTTATCGGCGCCAATGGTGCAGGTAAATCCACCACTCTGCGCACCATATCCGGCCTGGTGAAGGCTGACAGCGGCTCTATCTCCTACGACGGCCAGGAGCTGCTGGGAAAGCCCATTAACAAGATCCTGGAGGCGGGCATCGCCCAATCCCCGGAGGGGCGACGGGTGTTTGCTAACCTGACGGTGCTGGAAAATCTGAAGATCGGCGCCTATCTGCGCAAGGATAAGGACGGCATTGAGAAGGATCTAAAGTGGGTCTATTCGCTGTTTCCCCGGCTGGAGGAGCGGAGCTGGCAGCTGGCGGGCACCCTGTCCGGCGGCGAGCAGCAGATGCTGGCTGTGGGCCGGGCTCTTATGAGTCGGCCCAAGGTCCTGATGATGGATGAGCCGTCCCTGGGCCTGGCGCCCCTGGTGGTGCAGGGCATTTTTGACATCATCCGCACCATCAACAAAGAAGGCGTTACCGTGCTGCTCATTGAGCAAAACGCCAATATGGCCCTGAAGGTGGCAGACTTTGCCTATGTGCTGGAGACCGGTACCATCACCAAGTCCGGCACCGGCGCGGAGCTGCTGGCAGATGAGTCCATCAAAGAGGCTTATCTGGGTAAGAGCAAGAAGTAACAAAAAGCGGAGGTTCCTGTCCGGGAGCCTCCGCTTCATCGTGTCGAAAAAGTCTCCAGGTTAGAGTAAGATAGAGGTTTTCCGACCAAAGCTTACAAAAACAAGGAGACTAATTCATGAAAGAAATAGCTGTAAGTGGTTTAAAGCATACCAGTTGCTGCTGATTTTATAGCGAAACCAGCGGCTTGATTTGCGGTGTATTCATCTGAAAATGGGCAAAAAAATAACGGTCACACAATCCAAAGGGACTGTGTGACCGTATTTATATCAGTTGTTTTGCCTACGCTGTTTGCGCGGGCTTCTTATTGGCGCTGTTCGCGGATGGCAGCCTGAGCGGCGGCGAGGCGGGCGATGGGGACGCGGAAGGGGCTGCAGGAAACGTAGTCCAGGCCGATCCGGTGGCAGAACTCCACACTCATGGGGTCGCCGCCGTGCTCACCGCAGATGCCGCAGTGCAGCTCCGGACGAACCTTCTTGCCCTTTTCCACCGCCATCTGCATCAGCGCGCCGACGCCGGTCTGATCCAGCTTGGCGAAGGGGTCGTTCTCGAAGATCTTGGCGTCGTAGTAGGCAGCCAGGAACTTACCCGCGTCGTCACGGCTGAAGCCGTAGGTCAGCTGGGTCAGGTCATTGGTGCCGAAGCAGAAGAACTCCGCTTCCTTGGCGATCTCGTCGGCGGTCAGGCAGGCGCGGGGGATCTCGATCATGGTGCCGACCTCATAGTGCAGCTCGGCACCGGCCGCCGCGATCTCGGCATCCGCCGCCTTGACCACCACGTCCTTGACGAACTTCAGCTCCTTGGCGTCGCCGGGCAGGGGGATCATGATTTCAGGCACCAGCGTCCAGTCGGGGTGACGACCCTTCACTGCCAGCGCCGCGCGGATGACGGCCTTGGTCTGCATGGCGGCAATCTCGGGGAATGTGACCGCCAGACGGCAGCCGCGGTGACCCATCATGGGGTTGAACTCGTGCAGGGACGCGATGATATCCTTGATCTGCTGGACGGTCTTGCCCTGGGTTTTGGCCAGCGCGGCGATCTCTTCCTCGGTGTTGGGAACGAACTCGTGGAGGGGGGGATCCAGGAACCGGATGGTCACGGGGTAGGACTCCATGGCCTCGTACAGCGCCTCGAAGTCGGCCTGCTGCATGGGCAGGATCTTGGCCAGCGCGGCCTCCCGCTCCTCCACGGTGTCGGAGCAGATCATTTCCCGGAAGGAGGCAATTCTGCCTTCCTCGAAGAACATATGCTCGGTACGGCACAGGCCGATGCCCTCGGCGCCCAGCTCTCTGGCTCTGACGGCGTCACGGGGGGTGTCGGCGTTGGTGCGCACCCGCAGACGGCGGTACTTGTCAGCCCAGCCCATGATGCGGCCAAACTCACCGGCGATCTCCGCGTCCCGGGTCTGGATGATGCCGTCATAGATGCAGCCGGTGGAGCCGTCCAGGCTCAGCCAGTCGCCCTCGCGGTAGGTCTTGCCCGCCAGAACGAACTTCTTGTTTTCCTCGTCCATCTTGATCTCGGTGCAGCCGGAGACGCAGCAGCGGCCCATGCCGCGAGCCACGACGGCTGCGTGAGAGGTCATGCCGCCCCGGACGGTGAGGATGCCCTGGGCGGACATCATGCCCTCGATGTCCTCGGGGGAAGTCTCCAGACGAACCAGAACCACCTTTTCGCCCCGGTCAGCCCAGGCCTTGGCGTCCTCAGCGGTGAAGACGATGCGGCCGCAGGCGGCTCCGGGAGACGCAGCCAGGGCGCGGCCGACGGGCTGCGCAGCCTTCAGCGCCTTGGCGTCGAACTGGGGATGGAGCAGGGTGTCCAGGGTTCTCGGCTCGATCATGGCCACGGCCTGCTTCTCGTCGATCATGCCCTCGTCCACCAGGTCGCAGGCGATCTTCAGCGCGGCGGGGGCGGTACGCTTGCCGTTACGGGTCTGGAGCATATACAGCTTGCCGGCCTCCACGGTGAACTCCATATCCTGCATGTCGTGGTAGTGGCTTTCCAGGATCTGGCAGACCTTGGTAAATTGGGCAAAGGCCTCGGGGAATTTCTCCGCCATTTCGGAGATGGGCATGGGGGTGCGGACGCCCGCCACCACGTCTTCGCCCTGGGCATTGGTCAGGAATTCGCCGAACAGCTTCTTCTCGCCGGTGGCAGGATTCCGGGTGAAGGCAACGCCGGTGCCGCAGTCGTCGCCCATGTTGCCGAAGGCCATGGACTGGACGTTGACGGCAGTGCCCCAGGAATAGGGGATGTCGTTTTCACGGCGGTAAATGTTGGCGCGGGGGTTGTCCCAGGAGCGGAACACGGCCTTGATGGAGCCCATCAGCTGCTCCTTGGGGTCGGTGGGGAAATCCACGCCCAGCTTGCTCTTATATTCGGCCTTGAACTGGGAGGCCAGCTCCTTCAGGTCGCTGGCGTCCAGCTCCACGTCCTGGGTCACGCCCTTGCGCTCCTTCATCCGGTCGATGAGGGCTTCAAAATACTTCTTGCCCACTTCCATGACCACGTCGGAGTACATCTGGATGAACCGGCGGTAGCAGTCCCACGCCCAGCGGGGATTGCCGGACTTGGCGGCCATGACGTTCACCACGTCCTCGTTTAAGCCCAGGTTCAGGATGGTATCCATCATGCCGGGCATGGACGCCCGGGCGCCGGAACGGACGGAAACCAGCAGCGGATTCTCGTGGTCGCCGAACTTCTTGCCGGTAATCTCCTCCAGCTTGTCCACGTAGGACATGATCTCGGCCTTGATATCGTCATTGATCTGACGGCCGTCTTCATAATATTTGGTACAGGCTTCCGTGGAAATAGTAAACCCCTGGGGGACCGGCAGTCCAATGTTGGTCATTTCGGCCAAATTAGCGCCTTTTCCGCCCAGGAGTTCCCGCATTCTACCGTTTCCTTCGGTGAATAGGTATACATACTTGTGAGACATACTTCCATTACCCCTTTCAGTTCTTTGCGTGTGCCATTTTCAATTTTAATGTTGCATTTTTGAATCCTATTTTGTGTCGCTCACACAGTATAACACGCTCTTTCACAAAATGCAAACCTTTTTGCAATTTTTATGCAGAATTCCAAAAAAAGCCGTTTGGGAATATGCAGTTTGACAGCTTTCCTGCAACACATGGAGGTTTCGTGCCGCAGATGCAAAAAAAGGACACGCGAAAGCGTGTCCTAAACTGTCCCCAAAGGCCGTTGGCCTTCGGGGACAAAGGGGTTTGCAGTCTGCTGGCGGCTTTCCTCTGCGAGACTTTTTAATGCGCAAATACGTACCAGTCGGGAGTCAAGCGCCGGGGGTGTAGGTGTATTGCAGCACCTCGCCGCTGCTGTCGTTGCAGACGATCACGGCCGTACCCAGACGGGTCAGATTCTCGTTCTTGGCCGCCGGGGTCTTTTTCAGACTCCAAAGCCCTGTCTGGTCAAAATTCTCCGCGGCGGAACCGTCGGCGGGGGTGATGGCGTAGTAAGCCACGGTATAGGTCACTTCCTTACTCAGGAAGGGCTTTTTCGCATACTCGACCACGGCCACGGAGGGCTTGTTCCCCCGGGTGCGCTCGGAAATAATGCCGTACATCTCCTGGTTCTTCTCCACCACCTGCTCGGCAGAGTAATTCTTCGTCAGGGAGTTGTTCTCATAGTAGTAGCCCAGGTATCCTGCCACGCAGCCGCAGCCCAGGACGAACAGCACCGCCAGAGTGGCGATCTGCTTCTTGTTGAATTTCAGGGCTTCCTTGGAGCGACCTACGCTGTAGGTCAGGCCGAGACGGTTGGTGATGGGCAGCATCACGCCCAGAAACAGCGTCAGCAGCACGGACTCGATGGGGAACATAAAAATGTTCTTGATCATGCCGGGGACGACCATGGCAAGGGTATACTGCTTGCCGTCCATGTAAAGGGCATAGTACCACATCATAATGGGGGTCTGGAGCAGCACATTGATGACCAGGCTGACGGTGAACCGGCTGAGCAGGACCCGGGTCGTCGTGACCTTTGCCCGGTACAGGAACAGGGCGAACACCAGGGAACCGCCGACCTCCGTCAGGATAAAGGGCAGGAAATAGATGCCTTCCGGCCGGATGACATAGCCCAGCACGTCCGTGATGCAGGCGGACAGCATGGCCATCACGGGGCCAAAGACCATGGCGCCCAGGGCATTGATGAAGAAGGCGGTGTTGATCTTCAGGAAGGGCGTAATGGGAATGGCCAGCTGCTTCATAACCAGACGCAGGGCGATCATGAGCGCCGCGAACACCAGCATATGGGTGTCCTTCAGCTCAGCGGCGGCGTCACGCCAGTAGGCTTTGGAAAACGGATGGGCATACAGGGTATTGCTCTTTTGTAATCTGGACATAAAAAGTCCTCCTTTCATGCAGCGATGATCCCATGCTCCCGCATTGACCCTACGGAATCGTGTATGCAAAAACTCCCCTTGCGGCTTTTCGCCGAAAGGGGAGGCAGATTGCAGACACATATAACCCGTGGGGAAGGGCAACGCTTAAAGCCGCGACCATTCGCCCGACCGAGTATCGTTGCTACATAAAGGAGGTTATCCCATATGCAACAGCGGGTGCGGTGACCCCATCGTGGAACATTCCTTCGTCCTTCGGGCAAACTCCCCGTCCCGATGGCACTTAACGCGAGGTCTCCTACTCTGTTCGCAGTCAAATATACACGAAAGAAGCGAAAAAGTAAATAGGTTTTTTACATTTTTTCGGGAATTTTTGCGGCCTCCGGGGCGTCCGTTTTGGGGAAGCTCTGAGTAAATCGGCAAGGACTGGCAGCGAGAGATTTTTTTCCGGACGAAAGTTTGGGAAGCGGAGGAATACTTTGTGTATTTCCCGCTTTCCAAACTGCACGGCCGGAGAAAAAGATCCGCTGTCCAGCCGCAGACGATTTATTCAGAGTTTCCCCTAGCCATGGCCGCCCGCATCAGCACCATCCGGTAAATTTCCCCGTAGGACAGGCGCTCCACTTCCTGCGCCGCCACCAGCGGAACCTCCTTCAGAACCTGGTCGCCGGATTTCACCGTGAGCGTCCCCAGGCGCTGTCCCCGGCTGACGGGAGCCGTGACGGTGGGCTCCAGCGTCACCTCGCTGGTGACGCCGCTTTTCTGCGCCTTGTCAATGAGCAGCGCCATGTCCGCTTCCGGCACCGCGCTCACCCCGGCGTCCTTTCCCAAGCGCACCGGAATTTGGTTCTCGCAGTCGCTCAAGTCCGGGCTGACCACCGCGAAATTGGCGAAGCCGTAGTCCAGCAATGACTTGCAGGCGGCGTTCCGGGACTGGCTGGTCTCCGCCCCCATGACCACGGCGATCAGCTCCATGCCGTCCCGCATGGCCGACGCCGACAGGCAGTACCCCGCCCCGGAGGTAAAGCCGGTTTTCAGTCCCGTGGCGCCGGAATAGAAGCGGATGAGCTTGTTGGTGTTGGACAGGCCGAAGGCGCCGCCCCGCACGGTGTCCATCCAGATGGTGGTGTAGTTTTTGATGAGGGGATGGTATTTCAGCAGCTGCCGGGACATGAGGGCAATGTCGTAGGCGGAAGTCCGGTGATTCACGGCGTCCGCCCCGTCATCCAGGCCGGTGCAGTTGACGAAGGTGGTGTCGTTCATCCCCAGCTCCTGCGCACGCCGGTTCATCATGGCGACAAAGGCGCTTTCACTGCCCGCGATATGCTCCGCCATGGCGCAGGCGCAGTCGTTGGCCGAGGACACCGCGATGGATTTGAGCATGTCGGAAACGGACATGGTCTCCCCCGCCTTCAGGTAAATCTGACTGCCCCCCTTGGCGGCGGCGGTCTCGGAGGCCGTCACCGTATCCGTCAGGGCGATCTTCCCGGAATCCACCGCTTCCATAATCAGCAGCATGGTCATGACCTTGGTCACGCTGGCGGGGGCAAGGCGCTCATGGGAATTGGACTCATACAGAATGGTTCCGGTGGCGACATCCATCAGCACCGCGCTCTTTCCCGCCACGTCCAGCGCTGCCGCCGACACCGGCAGCGCAAGCCGGCACAGCGCCAGAATCAGCGCCGCGGCACATATCATCCGCTTCATAATCATCCCTCCAAACGATTCGTAGTACAACCTATGTCCCCAGGATATGAATATGCGGGATTTTTTCTATGGAAACTTTCCGTCTGATGTGGTACAATGGCTTTGCCAGAGTATCCACCGGGAGGGGGCGCCGCCCTTCTCCCCCCGCAGTTTATACGGAGGAAATACCACATGAGAGGAATCCCATCGCTGATCACAGACATTCGCAAAAACGTATTCACCGAGGTCGCCCGCATGGCCTACAACGGCGGCGACTACACCCAGGCGGAGGACCTGCCCTTCAAGATCGTCCCCGGCGATCAGCCCCTGCACCGGGAGTCTATTTTCCTGGAACGCGCCATCGCGGGAGAACGGGTGCGGCTTGCCATGGGTCTGTCCATCCGCCCCATCCAGACCCGCAGCCTGATGACCGAGGGCATGGACGCCGCCGCCATTGCCGAGCAGTATTACGAGCCGCCGCTGATTAACATTATTCCCTATGCCTGTCACGCCTGCCCTACAAATCAGTACCGGGTGACGGAGAACTGCCAGAACTGTCTGGCCGCCTCCTGCCAGAAGGTCTGCCCCAAGGGTGCGGTCTCCTTCGTCAACGGCAAAAGCCACATTGACCCGGAAAAGTGTATCAAGTGCGGCAAGTGCGCGGGCGCCTGCCCCTACCACGCCATCATCCACATGGAGCGCCCCTGTCAGGCGGCCTGCGGTATGGACGCCATCGGCTCCGACGAGCATGGCAAGGCCGTCATCCATCAGGATAAGTGCGTCGCCTGCGGACAGTGCCTGGTGTCCTGCCCCTTCGGCGCCATTGTGGACAAGGGTCAGATCTTCCAGGTCATTCAGTCCATTCTCAAGGGCGACCGGGTCATCGCCATCGTCGCCCCCGCCTTTATCGGCCAGTTCGGTAAGCTCTCCACTCCCGGCAAATTTGTCAGTGCCATGAAGGTGCTGGGCTTTGACCGGGTGGTGGAGGTCGCCGTGGGCGCGGATATGTGTACCATTGAGGAAGCCAAGGACTTTCTGGAAAAGGTGCCGGAGCAGCAGGACTATATGGCAACCTCCTGTTGTCCCGCCTGGCACTCCATGATCGAGAAGCTGTACCCCGGGGAAATGAAGAAAATCTCCATGACCCTGACCCCCATGGTATTCACCGCCCGGCTGGTGAAGAAGGAGCTTCCCGGCTGCAAGGTGGTGTTCGTCGGCCCCTGCGCCGCGAAAAAGCTGGAGGCCATCCGGGCGGACATCCGCTCCGACGTGGATTTCGTGCTGACCTTTGAGGAATTGCAGGGCATGTTCGAGGCCAAGGGTGTGGACTTTGCCGCGGTTCCCGAGGAGAACGCCCTGAACGAAGGCACCGCCGCCGGCCGCGGCTTCGCCGTATCCGGCGGTGTCGCCGGTGCGGTGACGGCGCTCATCGGTCAGGAGCATCCGGAGCTGGAGGTCAAGACCGCCCGGGCGGAGGGGCTGCGGGAATGCCGCAAGCTGATGCTGATGGCCAAGGCGGGCAAATACAAGGGCTATCTGCTGGAGGGCATGGCCTGTCCCGGCGGCTGCGTCGCCGGCGCGGGAACGCTGCTTCCGGTAGATCTGGCCGCAAAGGTAGTCGGCAGGTACCAGTCCGAGGCCAGCGCCGCCTCCCCGCTGGAAAGCGCCTACCGGGACGAGGGAGAGCATCTGGATTGAGGAGCATACGCCATGTATGAACGCATTCGGAATCTGCGGGAGGATCACGACCTCAAGCAGGAGGATATCGCGCGGCTGCTTCACTGCACCCAGGCTTGCTACTCCCATTACGAGACCGGCAAGCGGGACATCCCAACGGAGGTGCTTCGCACATTGGCGGACTTCTACCACGTCAGCATCGACTATCTGCTGGGGCAAACTGGCAGGAAAGAACCGTACCCAAAATAGCATTCGTCCCCGGCAAGCGGTATGCCTGCCGGGGACTTTTCCGTATAGGGTGCGCCGGCGAGCGCCCTCTGCGGGATATTTTTCGCGGTGCGCCTGCCCACTGCACATTTTTTCGTCTCCGGAATACGATGGAATGAGCGGTAAAGCTCAAAATTCGATATCGGAGGTAACTTCTATGTGCAACAACAACGGTCTGTGCGGCTGCCTGAACAACAACTGGTGGTGGATCGTCATTCTGATCCTCCTGCTGTGCAACTGCGGCGGCTGGAACGGCTGCGAGAACAACAATAACGGCTGCGGCTGCGGCTGCTAAGCAAAGAACGGGCGCCCTTTCCGGGCGCCCATCCATATTTTAAGAGTTTCGCAGAGGAAAGCCACCCGCAGGCGGCACATGCAGCTTTGGGCTATCCGGATGCAGGTTGCAGCGTGTGGAGCGCTTGCGGTCAACCTCGGAACCGTCCTGGGGATCCCGGTTCAAATCAATGGAAAATACCGGATGTACGGATGTGGCCGTTGCCGCCGGAAAGCGATAGCAAGCAGCTTCCAGGGAAAGGTGGTTATAATCCCTCTGTTTCGTCGTGCCATAAATTCGATGTGCCGGATTCTGCCCGTTGCGGACGGCATCGGATGAATGTAAAACAGGCACCCAGTGGAAATAAAGCCAATGGCAGGCTTGTTCCCGCTGGGTGCATGTCAGTTCATTCACAAAAAAATACATGGTGAACCGAAAAACCCTGCTCAAATGTCAGCCCTTCACCCCCGCGAGGTCGAGGAACTTCTTGTCGGACTGAATGGCGTGGGTCACGAACTTCCCGTCCCGGAACAGCGCGTAGGTGGTCACCGGGGCGGGGAGATTCTGCGCGGTTTCTTTGTCTGCGATCCGGACGGTTTTCAGGGGAATGCCATGCTCTGCGGCGGCCTCCGCCACCCGGGGCACCCAGTAATAGGTGAACGGACACTGATCCGTATAGTAGAGAACGAAGCCGTCCTCCTTGATTTCCGGATGCCTGGCACATTCCTTGAACCTTGGCTTTTCCGCCGACGGCGTCAGCGGCAGATACATGAGGGTGATCCCGCAATCCGAAGTGTCCGCGACGGTGAAGCCCTTGCAGGCCAGATACTTGGGGTCGGAAAGAAACTCCCGCTTCCTGCCCTCCGCGGAAAGAATGCAGATTCCCTCCCGCCCCTGAGCCTGGGCGTCCCGGATGCACTCGGTAAGCAGATCGGAGGAATACCCATGTCCCTTCATGGAACCGGCGACCCACAGGCAGTCGATGTAAAGATACCCCGGCGCGTCGATGGGAACCCAGGCGTTCTCCGCCGGGATGTACTCGATGAAGCACTTGCCCCGCTCCTCGCTCCGATAAAAAACCAGCCCCTCCGCGAACCGCTCCTTGAGCCACGCCTTCTTTGCGACGCTCTGCTTCCCCGACATGGCGCAGCAGATGTGCTCAAAGTCAATGTTTTCCTTTGTGATGCGGATGTAGCGCATATGGTTTCTCCCCTTTTACGACATTTTGATAAGCAAAGTGTAGCACAGCCTGTTCCGGAATGCAATTGGCGAATTGCTGCGGGCGAAAAAATCAGGCAGTTGACGGTATTGTGCCGTGCAGCTGCCTGATAAAATGTTATGCGAGGGTGTATTGTCTTCCGGAATATCAAGAGGAAAACGCCGGTGTCAATCAGCAGGACTCCCGCGTTAGGTGGCGGGCGAAGTATCATGCTGAATGGGCTTCAAATAGCCTTCTTTTCTGCGCTGCGGTTTTCCAGTAGTGCCTGCGCGCATATTGCGTAGGCAGCCGCTCCGATGGACAATGCACTTTCATCATATCGCACGGATGGATGGTGGTTGCCATAGCAAAAGCCGTCCTTTGCTTCGCCGGTGCCGATGGTCAGATAGACCGAGGGAATCTGTTGGGCGAACAGCGCAAAGTCCTCCGAGGCAGAGAGCCGCTGGGGCGTATCGTCCACGGCGTCGCCGCCCAAATTTTCACGAAGGGCGTTAATGAATGTCGGGCACAGCTCCGGCGCATTGTAAAGAACCGGCACGCCGGTGACCATTTTCAGCTCTGCCCGGGTTCGGAAGGTACGGGCAATCCCTTCCGAAATATCTTTCAATCTAAGGCACAGGTGCTGTCGGTCGGCTTCTCTGGCGGAACGGATGGTTCCCTCCAGCACGGCTGTTGCCGGGATACTGTTGGCGGCATCTCCTGCATGGAAGGAGCCGATGGTAACGACCGCTCCGGATCCGGGGGCGCATTCCATGGACACCAGCTCCTGACAGGCCAGGCAGATTCTCGATGCCACCTGAATGGGATCCGCTGCCAGATGGGGCATCGCCCCGTGACCGCCGGTGCCGGAGATCGTCAGAACAAAGCGGTCATAAGAGGCAGTTTTTTCTTTCGCGGTGCAGTTCAGCTGTCCAACCGGCTGGCCGGGGGCCACATGCATCCCAAGAGCCGCACAAACACCATCTCCGGCGCCTACGTCCAGCATGGCCTTCGCGCCCCGGGCATTTTCTTCATCCGGCTGAAACAGCAGCCGGACAGTGCCGTTCAGCGTATCCTGATGTCGGCACAGCAACTCTGCCGCTCCCAGCAGCATGGTTGTGTGCATGTCGTGGCCGCAGGTGTGTGCCGCAGAGCCGGTGGCGGCAAAGGGAAGGCCGCTGCATTCCTGCATGGGAAGCGCGTCCATGTCCGCCCGCAGCAGTACAACCGACCCCGAATTGCCGATTTGCGCGATCAGTCCCCCGGCGCACTCCGTGACGGACAGACCCAGCCTCACCAGCTGCTCGGTGATGATTGCTCTGGTTTTCGGCAGGTCGGCACCCAACTCCGGACACTGGTGAAGCCGGCGGCGAAGCGACACCAGACGGGGCTGCAGTGTCAGCGCCTCCTGTTTGATTGTATTCATTTGTTACCTCCTGCCTTGCTCAGGCATCCACCATCAGCCGCAGAATTTCTTCGTCCGTGGTACGCATTCCCTCACGGGCCATTCTTCCGAAGACTTCCACGGTTTTATCTGCGTCCGACTTTACCAGGCCCTCTCCGTTCCGGAAAGCGTGTCCCCGGATGGCCATTTCGTGCCCAAGGAAACCGGCCTGTACCGCCGTGGCAATTTTTGCCGCGCAGCTGGATTTTGCACCGTCGCACACCATACCGGAAACGTTGGCAATGGTATTGACTACGGTATCCTCAATCACTTCCAGCGAGTCGCCGCACAGGTAGGCAATGCCCGCCGCACTGCCGCAGGCGGCGCTTACCGCGCCGCAGTAAGCGGAAAGCTTGCCGATAAAGGATTTTTGGAACAGCGCTACCAGATTGCTCAAAGCCAGGGCGCGCAGGATTTCCTCCCGGGACAGCCTCTTCTCCTGGGCAAAGACGATTACGGGAAGGGATACTGTCATGCCCTGATTGCCGCTGCCGGAGTTGATGATCACCGGCAGGACACACCCGCCCATCCGGGCGTCGGAACCGGCGGCCGCATAGGCGGCAGCACGGTTGGCCAGAGAATCTCCGGAGGCCAGCAGGGTTTTACCGACCTGAGCACCCCACTCTCCCCGCAGGCCCTCCTGTGCAATGGCCATATTGTAATCCAGCTGCTTTTCCAGAATCGGTTCGATTTCGGAAAGATTCACGGTTTTGGCAAACCAATAGATGTTTTCGATGCTCAGATCACAGTAGCCTTGTTCACTGCCCGTTGGCGACGCGCAGCCGCTTGCCATACCGGTGACTACCATGCCGTCCCGTTCCTCACGGATAATATTTGTGTGGGCGTCCCGTATTTCCACCAGAGCGCTGTGTCCGTTGCCGCTGACCTCCAGCAGAATGTGCAGATTGGCCGTGCTTTTCAGCGGCAGGATTTTGCACATTCCGGTATCCCGCAGCTGACGCACATGTTCCACCTGCTCCGGCTTGATGTTGCGCAGTACCTCCATGCCAAGCTCCGGATCTCCGGCCAAAGCGCCCAGAATGGCGCTGGTATCGATACCGCGCAGACCGTTGGTAGTAGGGACAATGACGCTTTTGACGTTTTTGATGATGTTTCCGCTGCAATGTACTGTCATGGACGTGGGCATACAACCGAGCAGACGCCTGGCGCGGGCGGCTGCATAGGCAATGGCAATGGGTTCTGTGCAGCCCAGCGCAGGAATCAGTTCCCGACGGAGCAGAGCCACATATTGCGCGGATAGTTCTTTGGTAATCATATTTTTTCCTCCTGGATAAGCCCCCCGGCGGGACTGGCCGTCGGAGGTGGGAACCGGGTTTTAGTCGGCTAGGGTAAAGTCCTGATTTGCCTCGGTCAGCACCAGCAAAAGCTCCTGGTAGCTGCACAGTTTGGCAAACTCTCTGCGAACCCGTTCGCCGATTTGTTCGGCTTTCTGGGAATCTGCCAGAGCAAAGCAGCTGAGCATGGTCTTATAGGTATGTGCCGTATGGAATACAAAATCTCGCACACAGCTGGTGCCGATCCTTTTGGAAATGGCATCCAGCCGGGCAGCGGTTTCCGCGTCCATAGACAGATCTTTCCAGTGAAATTCGCAGCAGTGAGAACCGGGCTTGCTGAGGTAGCTTTTGACTGCCAGATGCAGCTTAGGATCGAAGCCCCGAACAATGCTTTCATCTACGTTCCGGCAGTAATACTTGCCAAATTCTGCAAGGCCGCTTTCCTTCCAGCCTTCGCACCAGGGACACTGATGGACGTAGTGAGCAAAATAGGGCGTATTCTGAATGGTTTCCTTACGGAATCCTGCGTCCCAGCGCCATTCTCCGTAGGCGAAGTACCCAACCATATCGGTTTTGTCACCGTTCCGGCGGCAGCGCTGTGCCATCCGGGAGCCTCTTTCCAGGCCATAGCGTTCCACGGCTTGCCACAGCAATGCGTCAGCCGCCTCTGTGCCGAAGCTGTCAATGGCGCTGCGCGCCATCAGGCCAAAGAGAATGGCGTGCTGTCTGGGGGAAAATTCCGGAACCTTGTCATCCGTCATACCTCTGCCCCGTTCCACAACGGCTGCGGTAATTTCGCCCATCAGCGTGCCGATTCTGAGAACCTTCTGCTCGGGAGCATCCAGACTGGAGGCCTGAAACAGCTCCTTCAGTAGCGGTTCTGCCACGGAGAAGTAGCGTTTCATGCACAGCTCCAGCATGCCGCCCCTGGTTGCGTCCTTTTTGGCCTTGGCAACAATGGTTTGCCGGTCTTCCAGCTGCGCTTCGTGGAAATAGAGATCAAACAGAGGATTCAAAAACGCCTCCGCGCCGGCATCGGTAAAGCCCTTTTCCGTGATGTACTGATGCAGCCCGTTATACCACGACAGCATAACCCGGCGCAGCAGCGCGTTGGCTTGGGAATCTGCCACGGCGTTTTTGTCGCAGCAGTTGGTGCCGGGAGCGGCATAATGGTGTTCCAGCTGGTGCCAGCCGCGCATGGTGGAGGCGGTATCTGCGTAGGTGCAGGGAATTCCCCGCTCTGTCAGGCATCTTGCGGTAATGTCGGCCAGCTCGGTCAGCGGATGAACTGCAATTTCCGTTGACAGCACCTGCATGATCAGATGCGGTGGTACCTCCAGGCAGCGACCCATGGGGGTAAAGAAGCGGAACAGCTCATCCTTGTCCGGCTGCGGCCAGCCGCGTTCTTCCGGGAAGGTGATCAGATTGCAGGCCTCTCCGGCTACGGATTCATTGCCCACACGGCTGATCATATTGGGAATAATATTAACAACCTCAATATCCTGCCCCAACACATCCAGATAAAACAAACCGGCAGGGCTGGGAGGAAACGCCACCAGAATCGGCAGTTCCCGTCCCTCCCGGCGGCAGCTTTCATAGTATGGCAGCAGGACATCCCGGGTCAGCCCCGGCGCAACCGAGGGCGGTGGCGCAAAGAAGATCCAATCCGGACGCATCTGCTGAAGCGCACCTGCGTTGTCGTTCAGGATCACCCGGATGCCCATGCGCTGCTGCTTTCCCTCCAAATCATGCGCATCGGCGGTGACGGCCAGAATATTTTCCGATACCTTTGCACCCATGGCGTTTTTCCAGCAGGGGAATATGTACTCCATCAAAAAACCCATGCCGATGATAACGGCTTTTGCATTGACAAATGCTCTCATTTTTCTTCCTCCTGTTTCGACAGCTCCACCAGAAATTCGCATTGCTCGTCCCCGAAGGCCAGGGACTTTTGCAGGGAAAAGTCCAGCACCGGGATAGAGTTGACCATTGCCCGGTCTCCGTCCATGGCAATGTCGCACAGCTTGGCAACAAAGACATCATCGCCGCCGCAGTCCACCCAGGCGTGCATCAGCGGGCAATAGCCGGCCTTGATGACCAGATGGTTTTCATCCCGCTCGATAATATCGCTGTCGAAAATCTTTTTCGTCTCCGGCGTCAGGTAAGTCTGCGCGAAATCATCCAGCCCCTGGACGTTAGAAAAGCTCACGCAGAAACGCATACAGCCGTACTGCGTCAGCGCTTTGCGGAATGCGGCCTCCCAGTTCGGATCCGATTCCTGAGAAGCCTTGGCCAGATAGTAGAGATAACCGCCCCGGTCCTTAATCATCCTGCGCATGGCCTCGATTTCCCGCGGCTGCGGGGTGCGATCCGTTTTCAGCATAATAAATCCCCCTTACATTCCCAAATATGCCTTAATAATCCGTTCGTCGTGGGCAAGCCCCGAACCGGTGCCGGACATAACGATCCGGCCGTTTTCCAGTACATAGCCCCGATCTGCAATCTGAAGCGCCAGACCGGCATTCTGCTCAATCAGTAAAACCGTGGTACCCTTTTCCCGAATATCCAGGATCAGTTCGAAGATTTCCTTTACTACCATAGGCGCCAGACCCAGGCTTGGCTCGTCCAGCATCAAAAGCTTGGGTGAAAACATCAATCCACGGCCAATGGCAAGCATCTGCTGTTCGCCGCCAGACAGGGTGCCGCCCAGCTGCGTGCGGCGTTCCAGCAGCCGGGGGAACATCTTGTATACGTCCTGCAAAAGCTGGGAGGCCTTTTCCTTGTCGTATTTTTTTGTCCCGAAGGTACCCATCATCAGGTTTTCTTCCACGGTCAGGCGGGGAAAGATCCGGCGTCCCTCCGGAACATGGCTTATGCCTAGCTTTACGATGGAACTGGACTCCATATGGGAAATATCCTGTCCCTCAAAGACGAGGAAACCAGTCTTTTTTCCGTCAATCAGATTGCTGATGGCCATCAGCGTGGAGGTCTTTCCTGCCCCGTTGGGGCCGATCAGGGTGACAATTTCACCCTGATCTACGTGAAAGTCCACCCCCCGCAGGGCGGCGACGTTGCCGTAACGCACATTCAGATTGGTTGCTTTCAGAAAATTACTCATTCGTATGTCCTCCTGCGCGCCTGCTGTCGATGGTCAACCCGGTGCCCAAATAGGCCTCGATTACCTGCTCGTTGCGGGTGACCTCTGCCGGGGTTCCTTCTGCCAGCTTTTTTCCGTAATTGATGACCACGATACGGTCACACAGATTCATCATGAACTTCATATCGTGCTCAATGACCACGACGGTGATACCGTCATCCCGCAATGTGTGGATAAACGCCATCAGCTCTGCAGTTTCGCTGGGATTCATGCCGGCGGCCGGCTCATCCAGCAGCAGAATCTTCGGTGCCAGCGCCATGGCTCTGGCAATTTCCAAACGCCGCTGCCAGCCGTAGGGAAGATTCCCGGCCAGCAGAGCAGCCTGATCCGCCAGACCTACCCGTCTGAGGATCTCCATGCCCTTCTCATTGGCCAGAGCTTCGTCATTCCGGTAGCGCTTTGTGTGGAGAATACTGTCCGTTATGCCGGTGGAAGTCTGGATGTGGAAGCCAACCTTTACGTTTTCCAGCACGCTTAAGAACTTAAAAAGCTTGATATTCTGAAACGTGCGCCCTATGCCGAGTTTTGCCATTTTTTCCGGCGTGTAGTTGGTGACGTCTTTGCCGTCAAACATAATTTTGCCGGAGGTCAGGCGGTAGGTGCCGGTGATCAGATTGAAAAACGTGGTCTTTCCGGCGCCGTTGGGACCGATAATTCCCAGAATTTCTCCCTGCTCAACCTGCATGGAGATGTCATCCGTGGCCTTCAAACCACCGAAATGCTTACTGATATGTTGAACCTCAAGTAGCGCTGCCATGCTCGCTCTCCTCCTTTTCCTCGGCTGCCAATTGCTTTTCCGCTTCACCCGACTCCGAAGGCACCTTCCGGTTGACCGTGCCAACCAGTCCCTGAGGACGCAGCCACATCATGGCAATGATGAGTACGGAATACAGCAGCATACGATACTGAAGTGCAGAGCGGAACAGCTCTGTGATCAGGTTGATTACCAATGCTCCCACGATCGGCCCCAGAAGGGTTCCTTGGCCGCCGATGATATTCATTGCCAGAATGTTGAAGCTTTCGTCCAGAGTAAAGGTGTCCGGGCTGATGAATCTCTGGAAGAAGGCGTATACGCATCCGGCCACCCCCGCCCAGAAGGCGCTGTAGGCCAGATTAATCTTCTTGTAATGGGCGACCTGCACGCCGAGGGATGCTGCAGCGGCCTCGTCCTCACGAATAGAACGCCATGCCCGACCTACCCGTGAACGAAGAACCCGATTGGTGCACAGCAGCATAATGGCTGTCAGCACAATCAGAAGATAGTAGAAAAAGGTACTGCGGGGAATATCCAGTCCGAAAAAGCTGGGCGTGGCGATGCCGGAGATGCCCCGGGGTCCCCGGGTCAGGCTGGTCCAGTTGAGGCACAGCTGACGCACGATTTCGGAAAAGCCCAGAGTGACAATGGTGAAATACATTCCCTTCAGCTTGGCGGTTGGGACGCTCAGCACAAGGCTACACACCGCAGTCATGATCCCGCTGACTGGGAGCAGGATCCAAATACTCCAGCCAAATCTGGTAGAGAGAATGGCGGCGGTATAAGCGCCGATGCAATAAAAGCCAGCCTGGCCCACGTTAAACTGACCGGAATAGCCATTGACCACATTCAAAGAGCTGACGAGAATGATGTACAGCAGTACCAGCGTCAACACATTGATGACGACCTTGCTGGATACTGCCAGCGGCACAAGGCAAAACAGCAGCAGAATAACCGCAATTACCCGCCCTTCATAGCGCTGCAGGTCGAAGCTATGGAGAGATGGCCTTTTCAAAATCTTCTTCATATTCACTTACTCCTCCGTGTAAACAAGCCCTCCGGCTTGACCAGCAGAACCAATACCAAAAAGACAAAGGAAATAATATCCCGCATACCGGCCGAAAAGACCATAATGCCCAGATTTTCAAACACGCCGATCAGAACACCGCCGATGGCTGCGCCCCAGATGCTGGACATGCCTCCGAGCACTGCGCAGCAGAAAGACTTCATGCCGATGGTGCCGCCCATCATCGGAGTGATGGTTCCATAGTACATTGCCAGAAGCACACCGGAGATGCCGGCAATGCCGCAGCCAATCATGTTTCCGATAGTGGTCGCACGGCGGGTGTTAATGCCCACCATGGCAGAGGCGGTTTTGTCCATAGAGACGGCACGCAGGGAAAGCCCCGCCCTGGTTCGGTTCAGAAACAGGGTCAACAGTCCGGCCAGAATCAGAACGACCGCAAAGATGAAGCACTGCATATAGGTGATCCGGAGTCCGGCGAAGGTAATTGCCTCACTGCCAAACAGATCCGGAATGGGCTTGGTTTCCGTGCCGGCCATAACCTGAACCAGGTTGCGTAGGAACATGCCCATACCGATGGTGCAGATCAGGGAAATCTGCCGGGGCGCCGAAAAGAAGCGGTTATAGCACACGCGGTGTACCACGAAGCCCATCAGCCCGCTGACCAGAAAGCCGGCCAGCAATGCCACCAGCAAGTTTCCGGACACCAATGAAAATGTATAGTAGGCGGCAAAAGCGCCAAGCATGATTACGTCGCCGTGTGCAAAAGTGACCAATCCCACGACTCCGTAAATTAGCGCATAGCCCAGACTCATCAGCGCATAAATCATACCCTGCCCCAGGCCGTTCATTAATTGTTCTACCAGCATATTGATTTCCTCCATCAATAAGGGGGGTGGCGTCGCCATCCCCCCCTCCCTTGTTTATAGCCCTGCGCTCCTGCTTTGCGGTCTTATCTGCCGATCACAAGGCAGCATCGTCAGGCGATGTCCGATCGTATCAGTCGATGTAGTCGGAATCCGTCAGCACCTTCCAGGCGCCGTTTTCGATGGTGACGATCTTAAAGTTTTTCTGTGTGATGGTACGGTCGTCATTGAAGGTCTTCGGGCCGGTCAGGCCTTCAAAGCCCCGAAGATTGAGCAGCTCCTCCCGGATGGAGGCTCGGTCTACGGTTTTGCAGTTGGCAATGGCCTGCGCCAGCATGTAGGTGGCGTCGTAGGCACAGGTCATCATCATGTTGGGAGCAAACCCGGCGCGGGATTCAAATTCAGTAGCGAATCGCATCATTTCCGGGTTGGTTTCGTCGATGACGAAGCCAATCTCGCTGAGGACACCCTCCACATTTTCTCCGCCCAGGGAGATCAGCTGCTCGGAGTAGGCCAGACCGGAAATAGCGACCTTCACATCCCAGCCCATCTTGCGGATCTGCTTGATGATGACGGAGCCGCTGTCATAGCCGGTAAGCAGCATCAACGAATCGGGGTTGGTCTGGCGGATCTTTGTCAGAACTGCGTTGAAGTCCTTCTCGCCTTCGAAGAAGTTCTCTGCGGAAACAATGTTCACACCGTTGGCCGAGCAGTTATCGGCAAGAATTTCGTATGCCTCAACGCCCCAGTCGCTGTTAACGTAGATAACGCCAACGTTCTCTGCCTGCATATATTTTTTCAGCAGATAGTCGGCAATGAACTTGCCCTCGTCCGTGGTCTTGCCAAAAATGGAGAACATGTAATCGCCCTGAAGCGTATAGTCGGGATTGGAGGCGGTGGGGGACAGTTGAACCATACCGGCCTCTTCGTAAATCGGGGCGGCTGCGATACAGGCACCGGAGGCGAAGTCGCCAATCTCCGCCAGAATCGATGCGTCCTCAGTAAACATTGTAGCAATCTGAGCTGCCTGGGTGGGATCGGACTTGGAATCCTGTACAACGATTTCCAGCGGGCGGCCGTTAATACCGCCGTTGGCGTTGATTTCTTCTACGGCCATGTTCACGGCAACTTCGGTACCCAGGCCGTTCTCGGCAAAGCTTCCGGTAATGGGGGTGGATAGGCCGATGCGGATGGGTTCTGCGGTTGCGGCTTCGGTTGCCGGCGTGGAGCCGACTGCGGCGGTTGTTTCAGGTGCGGTATTGCTGCCACATCCGGCAAGCAGAGCGAAACACATGGCCAGTACGAGAAAAATGCTGATCTGTTTTTTCATGGGAAAATGCCTCCTCTTTAAATGTTTTCATATGAAGCGTTCTCTGCCCGCAGGGTGGAAAGCTCATATGATAATCAGAAGTCCCCCTCGCCGGTAGAACCTTCTGCTGCCTGTATTATAGGAGAAATATTTCACAAATTAAATGCTGTGTTTCTATGATTTTGTGTGAATTTCTACAATTGCGTTTTGAAAAGAAGAAAACGCAATAAAAGGGCTGCTGCGAAATACCGTCCCCACGGGACCATATTTCGCAGCAGCCCTTTACGGTAAATGATACTGCGTTCACTGCTTCCTATCGTGCTGTGTTACGGTACGCCAAGGGCGTCTTACCTGTTGCGGCCTTGAATACCTTGGCAAAATGCCGTGGATCAGTATATCCCACGGCATCGGCAACCTGATAAACCTTGTACTGCACATCCCGCAGCAGTTGGCAGGCTTTCTCAATGCGGAGCTTTTCCAGATAATCAGAGAAATTCTCCCCCATTTGCCGCTTAAACAGGCTGCTTAAATAGTTGGGCGTCAGCCCCAGCTGATCGGCTACCGTTTGCAGGCTCAGACTGCTGTCCGCGTAGCGATGCTGCAAAATATACAGTAATTCGTCGATTATCCGGTTGCTCTGACTCTTTTTCAAAGCCGTCAGATAAGCGCACAGATCCGCCACGCATTGCACTAGCTGATCGGTCACCTCCGAGAAGTTTCCGGCGACGGAAAGTATGGCCAGGCGCTCCACATTCTCCAGATAGGATACCTCGGTTCCGGTAAAGTTGCTGACGCCGCGCACCAGATGATAGATGCAGCTGAAGGCATATTTTTTAAACACGTCTACAGGGTAGTTTTCCTGCTCGAACAGCTTCCGCAGATCGGCACAAAGGTGCTCTGCACAGGCCTGTTCACCGGAACAAACTGCCGTGCAGATGGCCTCGGAGATCTCGTCCGCACGGCTCCGGGTTTGCGCCTGGAAACGGGCGGATTGTTCCGGGTCAATGTGGAATACCGTCCTGCCCTTTTGCCGTTCTTCGACTGCGCGCTGCAAGACCTCCTGCAATTCGTCCATATGAACCGGCTTCAGCAGATAGTGCAGCACACCATACTGAATGGCTTTTTGGGCATATTTGAAATCATTGAATCCACTGAGGATGATTGTGGTGGTGTGAAATCCCCGCTCGGACATATTCCGGAGCAGCTCAAGGCCATCCATCTGGGGCATTTTGATGTCCGTGATGACAATATCCACCCGATGCTCACCCAACCATTGCAATGCTTGCCTGCCATTCGATGCGCAGAAGCTGACCTGAAGGCCGAGAGCGGACCAGTCAACCAAATCCCGGAGGCCTTCTCTGGCGATACGCTCGTCGTCTACGATCATTACTGTCATCATTCGTCCGTTCCTCCTTTATCAGGAATCAGAAAAGTTGCCACGGTATACTGACCATGGATAGAATACTGAATCCCGTAGTGCGCTCCGTAGAAAGCCTTGATTCGCTCATTTACGTTGCGAATGCCGTAGCCGCGGCGTGTATTTTCCTCTTCGTCTTCGCCGTCCAGACGGCGGCGCATTTTGCCCAGGTCGATCAGCGCGCCATTGTTGCGGACGGAGAAAAGAATTCCCTCCGGAACCGCCCGACCCTCAATAAAAATCATTCCGCCGGATTCCATTCCGTCGAATCCGTGGATGATGGCGTTTTCCACAATGGGCTGGAGCAGCATTTTCAGGATCCGGCACTTTTCAATCTTCGGGTCAATGTTATATTCCACGGAGAAAATGTCGGAGAAGCGAACCTTTTGCAGAGTAATGTAGCTATCCACCTGGCGCAGCTCTTCCTGCACCGTCAGTGTGTTTAACCCCTTGTTCAGGCTCAGGCGCAGCATGTCCGACAGTGCCAGCACCATTTTGCTGATATCATAGGCCTTATAGCGCAGAGCCAGCCAGTTGATGGAATCCAAGGTATTGTATAGAAAGTGAGGATTGATTTGCGCCTGCAGTGCCCGCAGTTCCGCGTCCTTGGCATGAATCTTCGCCACATAGGTCTGCTCAATTTGGGTCTCCAGACGCTGAACCATGTAGTTATAGCTGTCATACAGGTCGGCGATTTCTCCCCGGGTGCGGCCTTTTTCGATTTTATCCAGACTGCCGGCCTGAATCTTTTTCATCCGGGATGCCAAGAACTGAATCGGCTGGGAGATCTGCATGGTGAAGTAAAGCGCCGCTGCCAGAGAGAAAGCAGAAAATACAGCGGCCAGGGACAGAATTGTCAGCTTGATTCGGTTGGTTTTTTGCGTGATCTCCGCCATGGAGATCACTTTGATCAGATTCCAGCCGGTAGTGGGGACACAGCGTACCAGCATCAGCGCGTTTTCACTCTCGATTACACCGCTGGTTCGACTAGTGAGAATCTCCTGGGGAATTTTGTCGTAGTTGTAGTAGGGATAGGCAATCACGCCGGTTTCGTCTACCAGATACAGGCGGTTGCCGGTATTATTTGCCACCAATGCAATGCTCCGCAGGCGCTCCAGATTGATGTCCACGGTGACGACACCTAATATGGTTTCCCAATCCTGGGTGCTGTAAATGCACTTGGACTGGCGAAGCATAATAGAATCCGCGGTTGTGTACAGACTCCAATGGAAGGTATTGGGCTTTTCCAGAGCTTCTGTGTACCACGATTCCGCAAAATCCATGGGTACAAACCGGATCATAGCGCTGCTCATTTTCGGAAGCTCCAGATTTCCTGAGGAAAGGAAAAGACAGATTTTCTCATTGTTCTTACTGTAGATGGGATTGTCCTCTATCCATCCGGCCGCGTTTTGCATATGCTCCAGGATATCCTGACCTGCATGCAGCGCTTGTAAATCTGTCTGCATCGTCTGGCTGTTCGCAACTGCCAGAGCCAGATCCCGGGTGTTGTCGATTAGGTTTGTAATGCTGCGGTAGCTTTCATCCATGGAAATCTCTGCCGCGTTCAGAAGCTCCTTCTGAATGGTTTCCCGAGAAATGTTTGCAACCAGCACGCCAAGCAACAGGAAGGGAATTACGCACAATGCAAAATAAGAACACAGAAAACGCTTTAACATGACGCGCCATCCTTTCCAGCGGCAAAAGTGTGCCTGAATAGGGTTATTATAGTCGGTTCTCCCGAGAATCGCAAGAGCTTTTCCGCCGCTGCGTTTTCCTTCTGACTCCGAGGCGTGGAAATTCGTAACTTTAAGGCTGCACCATACACCGGGACGACTGCCGGTCATACTATTTCTCGATAAAATGGTTAACACCATTTTATCCTGCGAATCCTGCGCAGGCCGCCGGTAGCGGCGAGAAATGTATGAACTTACGTTTTTTTTCGGCTACGCCGCTGGCTGCTGAAACAGCAGCCAGATAAAACGGTTTTTAACCGTTTTATTAAAAAATAGTAGAATTTTTCTCTCTCGCACAAGATGAATAGAAGCCCGTTAAGGGATAGGAAAACGCCGAAAACCCGCATGAACACTACGTTTTTGTGAGTTGTCGGCGTTTCTTTTACCCTCTGTTTTCATGGTGCTTTTTCCGTAAATGGTGCCCAAATGGTGCCCAAATTCCACGCGGGCATATAAAAGGTTGTAAAGAGCAGTAAAGAGATACAGCGGTTAAAGGTCTATTTCGCTGTGTTTTTTCTTTGCTGCCCGTTTTCCTTTTTTCGGCTCGGCTTCCTTTGGTTTCTCCGGGGCTGCTTTTTCCACCGCGCTATGGTAAGCGTCCAAAACTTCTTTTTTTCGTTCAAGCCGCACGTCCACATAACGGGCGGTAACAGCTTCAAAGTTCATGGAAAGCCCAAGCGACGCGCCGATACCCGCAAGCGTATGTCCCAAGACTTCGCCAACCGTATAGAAGTCGCCTGTCAGTTGGTGCATATTGGTCGCTGCCGTATGTCGTAAATCGTGAAAACGAATGTGCGGCATATCCAAATCTTCAAGCAGCTTTCCAAATTGAGAGGACACCCACGACGCGGCGATAGGTGCGCCGTCCGGCTTTGCTACAACAAGGTCATTGTCATAGTAAGGCTTTCCGTCTTTTGCTGCCTGTTCTTTCTGTACTTCCTGCATGGCAAGCTGTTTGAGGAAGAACGGGCGGGCAAGCTCCGTAATGGGTAGCTTTCTGCCGTTGGATTTCGGCGGTGCCATTTCTTCAATGACTTTTGTTTTTGGCGGTACCTTGAAAGGTAGCTGCTCGGTAACATCAAAGGTGTTGTTCTCCAAATCCACATTGCGCCAACGCAAGCCTAAGATTTCAGAACGGCGCATACCGTAAAGCCCGCCCAAGATAACAGGCATTTCCCAAACAGTACCCTCGACGCGCTGCATTAAGGCTTTCACCTGTTCCGGCGTGTAAGGGTCAGGGGTCTTGTCGCCTTTCCCAAACTTCGTAAGGGTATCTTTTGCCGCGTTGGTTTCGATATAGCGGTATTTGCGGGCATGGCTCAACGCCACACTCAAAACACGTTTTGCCCCGGCTGCGGTGGACGGCTTCAAGCCTTTGTCTATAATCTGCTGAAACATCTTGTCTACCATAGCAGGGGTAAGCTGATTGAGGGCAACGCCGCCGATATACGGATTGATATAGTTTGCAATCGTCTTTTTATACCCGTCATAAGTAGAGGGGCGCAAGTTCACTCTTGCATAGCTTTCCACCCAGTCATTGAGATAGGCAGCGACAGTCTGTTTCCTCTGTGAAGTAATAGAAGCAACTTGCCCCGGATTTTGGAGCTTCGTTTTCATTTCCGCTTCATGCTGTGCTGCTTCCTTTTTGGTGGCAAAGCCCTTTTTTGCATACGACTTCTTTTTTCCGTCCGGGGCGGTGTACTTTATGTTTACGTCGTAGACTGTGCCGGGTCGTCCGGTCAGTACGCCGTTGCTGTCGCGTTTGTTTTTTACCTGTCTTGTTGAGATTGCCATAACTTAACCCCCTTGCTCTGCCGGGGGCTTTACGGCGTTTTTCGCTCGCTCGTACCAATCCCATATAGCGGTATCGGCAATCAAGCGGCGGTTTCCGTTTTGAACGTATTCCAGTTCGCCGTTATCCATAAGCTCGCGTAATTTATTTTCTCCAATACCGCTAACCTTGCTCATTTGCTCTACTGTTTTCAGCATAGGCAAAACAGGGGCGGCATGGTTTGTAGTTTCCTTTTTAGCCATAGGAATACCCCCTTTCAAAATGGCTCAAAGGTATGTTTTTGAATAAAAGGGGCTTTAATCGAACGGCTATTAGCATAGCTCCACGAGAATTTCACTCCTGCGTGGTTCTCACGCAGCCCTACCCATTGCCTGCGACGCTTCTAACGCTCGGACTGTGGCTGTAAGGGAGTATCATTATCCCTCTTGTGTGTCGTCGCCCGCAAGCTGCTGACTTGCTTTGCGGTGTAGTGTTGTTCGCTCGTTCCCGAAAGGGAAGTCATGGCGCACCCGCTGTATGGCTCGGCACAAAAGGAACGTATCCGATTTGCCCTATACTGCGTCGCCGTTCTCTTGCGCCGCTTTCTTTTTCAAAGAACAAGATGGCTGTTCTGCTTGCCGTAAAACGGAAAAGGGGTTACAAGACGTTTTACGGTCATGCTCAACTATTCATCAGCCCGAAATGTGAGGATAGCCCTCATCAGTCTTGCTTGCAGCCGTTCCCGTATGTCCTCGTCAACGCCATAGTAGACGTTGCCGCGCTCGTCGTAGAGCTTCCGCATGGACAGGCTCGCTATGTAGCCGCTGAAATGCTGCAAGACTATTTTCATAGCGTCCGGGTCGCCTTTGCTCGCCGCCACAATGACGGGATAGGGAACAAGGGCGATTTCCGGGTAGTCGGATTGTTTACCATTCTTCCCATTCATCAGCGTGTCCCTCCAAATATTTCTTTAACAGTTCAAAAGAGCTTGTCCGTCTGTACTGTATCGTGCTGCGCGACGTATTGAACATCTTTCCGATTTCCACGTCGGTCATGCCCTCGAAATAGTACAGCAGGATAGCAGTCCTTTTTTCCTCCGGCAAAGTGCGGATTGCTTCAAGCAGCAGTTTCGGGGTTATCTCTTTTCCTGCCATTTGATAACGCGGTTCAGCTTCTTCGTCTTGAAAATACTTGTCAACGGTGTAAAGCTGCCGTTCCTCATGCAAGGCAAGGTCGCAAAACGATACTTCCCGTTTTCTGCGTCGCCGGATTTCGTCGTGGGCGTTGCACGCTTCGTTGTGCAGCACCCGTTTACAGAAACTTTGAAAGGCACATTGCTTTTGAAATTCTCTGCGATTAGGTTCCATGTTCTCACCTCCTTTCTGTCGAAAGGTGGTAGTACCTCCCCTTTTCGCGTGATAATACAGACGACTTTTTCAAACGCTGGACGAAAGCAAAAATTTCTTTGAAAAAAGTTCTGTAAAATGCAAAATGCGCCCATCTGCAAGGCGCAGACAGACGCAAAGGAAACATAAAAAGTATTTAGATGATGTGATTGTTCATCTTTATGCCCGAAATACCCCGTTGCAGGGGATAGACTTTTTTTGATAATTGGGGGAATGTCGATTTGTGTCGATAAGTTGATAAGTGCATGGCGGCTACCTCCTAAAGCCGCCATGCCTTTACATGGTAGAGGGTCGTCGTTGGAATTTAGATGGATAAAAAGAAACGGCGGCTCTGATAATCAAAGCCGCCGAAATAGAGTAGGCGCGTGAAAATGTGTCTGCTCTGCGACGGCTTTTTTTCTTTTGCCGTCGTCCGGCAGATGAAATCATTTAGTTAAATAGTCAGATTCATCTATTGTTTTAAGAATATAATTCACATCATCATATCTTGAAGAATCCGATTGAGAGCCTAAACTACATATTAAAAATTCCTTTCCATGTTGTTGATAAAGAACAACTAAATTATAGTCATTAGATAAGGAACCTGTCTTGATACCTTTAACATTTTCATTGTAATATTCTGATGTTTGGTCAAGAAAAGTATTAGTATTCCTCCATGTCTGCGTACTTCCGTCAGGTAAAGTAGCTGTATAATTACTCTTTGAAACAATATCTCTAAACCATTGCTTCTCTAAAAGGTGAGTAGATACTGATTTTAGGTCTGAAACGGTAGTGAGAGCATTGACATCATATCCGCTTGGGTCATATAAAATTGTGTTTTCATACCCTTGATTTTGTAAGTAATTATTTAGATGTTCCATAAAAACATTAATACGTTCTTGACTATTCTTAGCTTGTGGTGAAAGAATAGAACCACAATAATCCGCGACTACATAAGCAGCGTCATTTCCAGATGGAACCAACATGGCAGCAAACAAATTGTGGAGAAAATATTTTTTCGCGTCTATATTCGCAACAGATGAACCAGGTTTAGTTAATTGGATTGCTTCATAATTTGCAGGAACAATACTATCTAAATCCGCAAGTGTTGCTGCGTATTCAATGACAAATAATTTGGCTAAGCTGGCAGGAAGCTGTTGCTCGTTTTCTCGCTTTGAAATAAATATATTGTCATTAGAAAGGTCAACTAATATGAGGGATTTTGCATTATAAAAATCTTGAAAGGAAATTCCATTCAGCCAAGAGTTGATTTTATTCTTCTCATTGCGAAAATTGTCAGGTTTCATTGCCCACAATACAAAAGCAACACTAAATATTATCAAAACAAGAAAAATACAGATACCGCTTACATGGAATTTTTTTCTCTTATAATTTCTTCTCATCTACTTAATTCACCTCCCTAAATGTACTTGAAAATTACTTGTTAGTAAGACCAATCAATAATTAACATCTATACACTCCCTAAAACCAGATGGATCACCTAGTTTTGCTTTGTCAATATTTTCTCGCAAATAATTACGAGTAGCGTCATCGCACCTGTCTTTTCCCATATATGGCATATCAAATGCTTTTTCCAATTCTTCTAATGCTTTTTCGGCTCTTTCCGGATTTGTATTATAAGTGTCAAGCCATTCTTTCATCCATGAATATTCCCACAAGTTAGAAGCTCTTGTTTCACCATAGCCAACTTGGAAAGAAGCCCCTGTATCTTCATTTTCCAACTTTTTAGGAAGTTCAACTCCATCTGGCCAATCCAAACTGTCAATGGTTGCAAGATATTCTTCTTCGATATGCTCAAAGTCTGTAAATCCTCTTGAATCAGATGTAGTATCAGAATTAGAACACCCCGCAAACATTAAGCATATCATTAAAGTAAAAATCATTCCTAAAAGAATTTTTGTTTTAGCAGATAATATTTTCATATTTATTCCTCCAATTTCTTAAACTTTTATCTAAGTGCTAATGCAGGTTCCAGTTTTGCTGCTTTTATTGCGGGCAATAACCCGCCTAATAATGCAACAATAACAGAAGTTATTACAGCTATGACAGCCGAAAAAATAGGATAACTTGGTGCTGTTATTGGTGAATCAGGTGGAAGCAATACACTGATACCTTCAACGATAAGTAGCGAGAGTAAAATTGACGCAATGCAAACGAATATTGAAATAATCAGTTGCGTACCTAAAACCAAAGTAACAATATTTGCGCGGGAAGCTCCTATTGCTCTTCTAATCAACAGCTCATGTGTACGTTGTTCTAAAGAAGATAAACCTATGTTAATCTGTCCCAAAACAGAAACAAACAATAATAAAAACGATGTTACTAAAAGTCCTAGTTGAAGCATAGCTAATACAGAATCATAAGCATTACCAATATCGCTTCTTCCTGTATTTTCTAAATGACCTCCTATTGTTTCTTTCAAAATATCTTGTAAGGCAGAATACATTTGTTTTGTTGTAAGTCCATTAGTCATGTGCCAATAAATATTTGCACTTTGTACTTGCCACATATTAGGAACAAGCTGTTCTATTGCTTGTACGTCAATATAGATTGTAGGTATATCCTTTCCGTCATTTACAATCCCAGTTACGTTAAACGGTGTTAATGCAAGGCTGTTTTTTGGATTACCTACGGCATACGAAGTATTGAAATAGGATTCAGCCTCTTTATTTACTACCATACAAAGAATATTGTTTGTTTCGGAGGAGTAAAACCAATTTCCCGATGACATAGGTAAATTATAGACTTTATTGTAACCTGTTGTTGTGAAAATGACATCAACAGGTATAAAATCTTTATAAAGTGTGTCATTTTTATCTTTCAATGATGAAAGGGATGGAATCGGTGCAAAGCTTATATTTTCCTGCATAGACAGAGTAACGGCTATCGAGTCATCTAATTGCTGTACTTTTGTCAAAAAATTCTGCATTTTAGCGGCATCTTCAAAACGGCAATCCATTATTGAAAAGGAGTATGTTGGAACCCAACCGTATATCTGTGCATTAACAGAAATTAAATACTCTTTACCAAGAGTACCAACCAAAACGGAACCTATCATTGCTATAATTCCTACAAGCATAGAAATACTGGTTAAAATATTGCGGAGAGGAGAAATACGAAGGTCTTTAAGAATCATATTTAACACATTGAAGCCTCCCTCCGTCCATTTCAAAAATTGTATTACAAGTCTTTGCAATATCGAGGTCATGAGTTACTATTAAAAGCATAATGCCATTTTTAAGCACAACTTGATGTAAAAGGTCCATAATTTGTTTTCCGGTTTTTTTATCTAAAGCACCAGTAGGTTCATCACATAAAATGGCTTCCGGCGATACTGCAAGTGCGCGGGCAATCGCCACTCTTTGTTGTTCGCCTCCTGATAAATTAGATGGATAATCATTTTCTTTTCCTTCTAATCCAACACTTTGCAAAAGATTTCGTATTGCTTCTTTCCGCTGTCTTGTATTCATTTTCTTTTTGGAATAAAGTAAAGGAAGCTCAATATTTTCCCAAACTCTTAAATGTTTAATTAAAGAATAGTTTTGAAAAACAAAACCGATATTACTTGCTCGAAGCATAGATAGCTGGCTATCTGTTAAAGTGGAAACAGACATACCATTATAAAGAAATTCGCCTTGATATGAGTGGTTGAGTAAACCTATAATTGATATAAGGCTTGTTTTTCCTGAACCCGATTTGCCTACAATAGCATAGCTGTTTCCTCGCTTTAGTTCCATATTTGCTTTGTTTACAGTTACTAAGGTATCACCATTATTCAAATTAACAGTCGCTACCAAGTTTTTTATTTGAATTAAATTTCCTCCATTCGTTTTTTCCATGTTACAAATTACTCCTTGGGTCAAGGTTTGGGGGAATAGAAGAAATTGTATCGCCCTCATTTACACCCGACAATATTTCTATATATGCACCATCAGTTGCACCCAGCATAACTTCTGTTTGAATTTGTTTTCCGTCATTTATTACGGTTACCATTCCCTTACCTTGTCTGCCCGCAATGACTGAAAGTGGTAACAAAAGCACATCTTTTCTAGTTTCGGCTGTTATGACAACGGTAGCACTTTGTCCGGGTTTTACATCAATATCTTTTCCAATTAAACATTGCAATGTGCTTTCTGCATTTTCTGATACTGGTACTACAACTGCAATCGCTTCCGTAGGTCCCACACCATCAACTACTTGAAACTTTGCTTTTAATGCTGCATTTTCCGGCAATATTTTCAAAAAATTTTCAGCTTCAATATTGAGAGCAAAACCTGTGTACTTAGCTGTTGCTAAGGGATAATTTTTGGGAACACTCTCATTAGATGAGATAATAGAAAGAATCGTTGCGTCAACTGGGGATTTTATTTCTTCTTCAGATACTTTCCCAATCACACCACCCTCAGTAATTTTGTTGCCGGCTGAGGAACAGGCTTCAAAAGTACCCTCAACAGAAGAACATAAAACAAAATCCAAAGCCGGAATAATAGTTGTGTGAGCAGATACCGTTGGAGTAAGATTACCGCGAGTAACGGATACCGTTTCAACGGATTGTACTTTTGGATTTACGTTACTGGTTTCATTTTTCTGCTCGTCAAAACAACAGGCAGATAACACAATTATTATCATACATAGCATAGGTAACGCCATAATTCGATTTTGGTATTTCACCAACATACCTCCTTGTTATTGTATATTATATTTCGTTTAAAGATAAAAGGCTTTCACCTTGATACAATAATTGTATCAAAATAAAAGCCTTAATTTTGATGATTGTTCGCAAGAAAATCCTCTTTTTTGCTACGGAATTTCTTACGATTTTCCTACGAAAGTGGAAGTGTAACTATAAATTTTATACACTCGTCTTTACTATGAGCAACAATAGTCCCCTTATGTAGTTCTACAATATGTTTCGCAATCGCAAGTCCCAATCCGGCACCACCACTTGTAGTATTTCTTGATGTGTCAACTCGGTAAAACTGCTCAAATATTAGTTTTAGTTTTTCTTCTGCGATAGGATTCCCAAAATTTTCAAAAGTAATTACAATAGTGTTCTCTTGAAGTTCTGTGGTTATTGCAACTTCTGTATCTGTATAACTGTAAATTACCGCATTACGCAAGAGATTATCGAACACACGTTGTATTTTGTTTGCGTCGCAATGTAGCATAATGTCGCTTGTACTATTGAGAGTACATTTCAAATTTTTTTCCTTTAATATGGGCTTAAATTCATAGATAAGTTGTTCTAATAAACGGGTCAAATTTATGTTGCTGTATTGTAATGTTATGTTAGATAAGTTAAATCGTGTGATTTCAAAAAACTCGTTTATCAAATCTTCAAGACGTTCTGCTTTATCAAGAGAAATAGAAAGATACTTTTCTCTTAACTCCTGTGATATTTGTTGTTCATCATCATGCAGTAGTGTTAGATAGCCAATGACGGAAGAAAGCGGCGTTTTCAAATCATGTGCAAGGTACATAATCAAATCATTCTTGCGCTGTTCATTTTCCTGTGCAAGTCGCGCATTGTTTTCTGCTTCTTGCTTTAAGCGATTTATGTTGATAGCAATTTCGCTTAGTTCCGGTGAGAGTTCAATATAATCTACTGATTTATCAAATAGTTTTCCTGTTGCAGCTTGTAACTCGTAGACATAATTAACAACCTTTTTCAAAAGTTTATAAGTCAAATACAAAATGCAAACTACCCATAATATAAGCCCTACCATATAAACATAAAGTCCCCTATATATCAGGTAGTAATGTTCCACATATCTATCCAGTACCCAAGTAAGTCCCATATCTAACGAAACCGTACACACTAAGATAATTCCCGAACAAATTACACTCTGTAAGATATAACTTTTAAACAGGATTGTAAGCAGATAATTTTGTTCATTTTTATTCAATTTCATAACCTACCCCCCAAACTGTTTTGATAAATTTTGGATTTTTGGCGGGTTCATTTAATTTTTCTCTAAGCCGCCCTATATGTGCCATTACGGTGTTGTTATTATCTAAATATTTTTCTTTCCAGATATTTTCAAATAGTTCCTCAGTTGAAACAACTTTGCCTTGATGTTCACATAAATACCAAAGGATTGAAAACTCGATAGGAGTTAAAGATATTTCTTTTCCGAACAAAAAGCATTTATGCGTGTCCTTATTGATAATCAATCCTCTAATGTCATATTCACTTTTTGGAAAAAACTGCTTTTTTGTTGGATTGTTGTACTTCTGATAGCGTCTTAACTGTGTTTTCACTCTTGCAATGACTTCAAGGGGATTAAAAGGTTTTGTTATATAATCATCGGCACCTATTGTTAGCCCCATTATTTTATCGCCATCATCAATTTTAGCTGTAAGCATAATAACAGGGAAATAAAAATTTTCTCTAATTTTTTGGCAAATACGGAATCCGTCTATATCAGGAAGCATAACGTCCAATATCGCCAAATCAATTTCCGTTTTCTGAATACATTCCAATGCTTCAATTCCATTGTAATATTTGTGTACTATATAATTATCGTTTTTAAGATAAACTTCAAGTAAATCTGCTATCTCTTTTTCATCATCTACAACTAAAATTTTTTCATTCATTGTCTACACTCCTTTTTATCCTTTTATCAAATGGTTTTACTGCGCTCTTGGGTATCAACCACATATAACCGATTTTTGAAACACCAGGTATTCGATTTTCTTTACAAAGTATCTGCACACGCCGTTCAGAAATACCCCATTTTTCCGCTGCTTCGGGACAAGACATATATTCCATATCGTAACCGTCCTTTCTTCAAACATTATCAATATAATTATACTCGGATAACCGAATAATAGCAAGTACATGATATGCTCTATTTCTATCCATACTATGATGCGTGTAATCATATCTTGAAAGAGAGATGAAATATACAATGTAGTTGGGTGAAATGATTATGAAGCAGAGCAAAGAAAAGTTTGATTTTAAGGCTTTCGGACAGGCTATCAAAGCGGCAAGAAAAGCAAAGGGAATTTCCCGCAACCAGTTAGCGGATAAGCTGAACATTGCGCCGCGATATATCGCGTCCATTGAAAACAGCGGGCAGCACCCAAGTTTGCAGATTTTGTATGAGCTTGTAACCCTGCTTGACGTATCGGTAGACCAGTTCTTTTTCCCGGAACGGGAACAGGAAAAGTCCACACGCCGCCGTCAGCTTGATACCATGCTCGACGGCATGAGCGAAAAGGATTTGAAAATCCTGTCAGCTACCGCAAAAGGGATTGAGGAAGCCAACAACGAAACAACGGGGGAATAAAGTTCCCTCGTTTCTTCATAGAAAAAGCAGTTTGAAACGTCGCAGTTTGCGGCGTTTTTCTTTTGTCCTGCTTTGGCAAAATCAGATTTTCCATGTAGTAGGGATAAAGGGAGAAAGTTTCTTAGCAAGCATAGGAAAGGGGTACCCTTTCCGTATTTTCGCCCTCCTGCGCTGCGGCGCGTCGGTTGAAAATTGCTTGTTGGGAAGTGTCCCAAACCCTCGGAATGGAAAGGAGTGTGAGCCGATGAACGGCAGGAAACGGACAGTACAAATTAAATTCAGAGTAACAGAGGAAGAACGGGCGTTCATTGAACAGAAAATGCAGCTCGTCCCTACCCGGAACATGGAAGCCTACTTGCGGAAAATGGCAATCGACGGGTATATCATTCAGATAGACCATGCCGACATAAAAGCTATGACAGCGGAGATACAGAAAATCGGGGTCAATGTCAATCAGATTGCAAAGCGCGTCAATGCGACGGGCAGCGTCTACCAAGAGGATATAGAAGAAATCAAGGAGGTGCTTGCGGAGATATGGCGGTTACAAAGATTAAGCCTATTAAAAGCACGTTAAAAAAAGCCCTTGACTATATCCAAAACCCGAACAAGACGGACGGGAAAATGCTGGTGTCCTCGTTCGGGTGCAGCTATGAAACGGCAGATATTGAGTTCGGATTTACATTGTCGCAAGCTCTTGACAGAGGAAACAACCTCGCACACCATTTGATACAATCTTTTGAGCCGGGGGAAGTCGATTATGAGAAAGCCCATGAAATCGGAAAACAGCTTGCCGACGCGGTAACAAAGGGGCAATATGAATACGTCCTTACCACTCACATAGATAAAGGGCATATCCATAACCACATCATTTTTTGTGCGGTAAACTTTGTAGACTACCACAAGTATGTTTCCAACAAGCGCACCTATTACGGAATACGCAACATCAGCGACAGGCTGTGCCGGGAAAACGGCTTGTCCGTCCTTGTGCCGGAGAAAGGCGGCAAGGGAAAGAATTATGCGGTGTATAAGAAAGAGAAAACCGCCAAAGCAAAATTGAAACTTGCCGTCGATACCCTTATCCCCCAAGTGTCCGACTTTGAAGAATTGCTCGCGCGGTTACAGGCAGAAGGCTTCACAATCAAACGGGGAAAATATGTGTCCTGTTTGGTTCCGGGACAGGAACGGTTTACCCGTTTGAAAACCCTCGGCGCAGATTATACAGAGGAAGCAATCCGGGAACGGATAGAGGGCAAGCGTACCCGCACCGCCAAAGCTCCCAAGACAGAACGCGGCGTGTCCCTGCTCATTGATATTGAAAACAGTATCAAGGCGGCGCAGAGCCGGGGTTATGAACAATGGGCGAAAATCCACAATCTGAAACAGGCAGCTAAGACCATGAATTTTATTACGGAACACAAGATTGAACAATACACCGACTTGACCGCAAAAATCGCAGAGATACAGACAGAGAGCGAACAGGCGGCAGACGCATTAAAGAGCGCGGAAAAACGGCTTGTAGATATGGCGGTGCTTATCAAGAATGTTTCCACGTTCCAAAAGACAAAACCCGCCTATGACGCATACCGCAAAGCAAGAAATAAGGACAGTTACCGGGCAGCCCATGAGCGCGAAATCATCTTGCATGAAGCAGCGGCAAAGGCATTAAAGGCGGCGGGCGTTTCCAAGCTCCCGAACCTCACCGCGCTGCAATCGGAATATGAAAAGCTCCAGGAACAGAAAGAAGCCCTTTACGCCGACTATGGCAGACTGAAAAAACAGGTCAAAGAGTACGACGTTATCAAACAGAACATAGACAGCATTTTACGGCAGCCAAGAGAACCGGAACGGGAAAAAGGAAAAGAACGCGGGGAGTAGCTTTGTTCATACTTGTATGATATAATAGTTCCTATCAAAAACAGTAGTTACATACCAAAGTGATACATTTTCAGCAAAGGAAGTGTCAGAGAATGGAACAGGAAATGCCGGACTATGAAACGATACGCGCCGCCGTTGCGGGCGAAAAATGGGCGTTGGAAAAAGTGCTTGCTTGTTACGGTGACGAAATCAACCGCCTTGCAATGGTAAAAAAGCGTCAGCCGGACGGAAGCGTAAAAGAGGAAATCGACGACGATTTACGGCAAACGCTCATACTGAAACTGTTAGAAGCTATCCCACAATTCCCAATAGAAAAGGAGTGATACCATGACACGCGGGGAAATTTGGAAAGACTTTTTTAAGAGAACCGTTTTGCCCGCCGTTATCGCATTGTTTTTATTCTTCATGTTTAAGAACGTCTTTACAGAGGACGGGCAGACCAATTACTTTTATGTGTGGCTGTGCTGCGGTATTCCCTTTGGTATTCGCCGTATGTTCGTATGGCTTGTACCGCATGGGTATGACATAGCCGGAACGGTGGGTATCATTGCCCTCAACTTCATTTTGGGCGGCATTATCGGTGGGGTCATTTTGATATGGCGGCTCGTCGTGGCTGCATGGTATATCCCCCTTACGATATACCGTTTACTTACCACAGATAAGGGCGCAACCCCTCAAATCAACATGGAAAAATAGCAAAGGAAAAACCGGGACGCAGACAGTCAGTAAAGACTATCCGCGCCCCGGTTTTCTTATGGGTGCAGTTCTGAAATGTTACGCAGTAGAACGCCGTTTTTAAGGGAAAAGGTATAAAGCCCTTGCCCTATGAGGAAACGGTTGTCAGAAGCCTGTAAAACAAGGCTTTTTTCGCCCTTACCGCGTAACAAGAGCGCGCCGTTTTCTCATGCGCTCGGCTGCCTGTCTGCGGGTAATCCGCTTCCGACAGTCCGGGCAGTATTTGACGCTGTTAGAGGTGGACGCAAAGAACGCGCCGCACACGGTACATTTCTTTCTGTCCTCGGTCTGATAGAGTTCCGCATAGAGCAGCTTATCAAGAGGAAGTACGGCAATCCGAAACCACTTACAGAGCAGGGAATAGGAAATGAGCTGCGGGCATACGCAAGTGTCCCCGTCGTCCAGTAAAATACAGTTGCCATTCTCGCAGTTGCAGCACTCCTTTTTCACAAGGGTGTTTACCTTGCGGCTTTGTCGCGGCGACAGCCGCTTAATCCCGGTCATACTTCATCAGCAGGATAAACGGAAAGCTCTTTGTACTCGGCGTCGGTCAGCGCGTTCACTTTGGAAATGGTGCGCTCTGCAAGCTCCCGTAATCCCGCGTCCATGTAAGGCAGCGCAGCGGTCATGTTCTCAATAAGCTGCGCCTTGCTTCCCTCATGGTAAATGCTCAAAAGGTTTGTTTCCTCAACAGTAAATCTATTCATGCTCATACCTCCAAATCGTGATTTTTTCTTTTTGCCGCTGACTTTTTCGGGGCGGCTGTTTTCTTGTCTGCGGCAAGCTGCGCCCGGACAGAGGGGCGGGGCTTTTTAATCTCTTTGTCCCGGTTCTCTCCCTTGTCAATCAGCGCATACGTTCCATGTCTGCCCTCGATTTTGGAAAAGGAAAGGGTCTTGTAAGGCAGCATGGAGAAAAGGCGGTCAATGTCCTTTGTGTTCGCAAGCTGCATGAACGCTGGGGAAAGCTCCACCATGAAATGGGTCTTGTTCGGGCTGTTCGGCGTGTCATGCCGCTTCATTTCCCGCACAATGCGCCGTGCTTCCGTTTCAATCAGTCCGTCATGCAATGCGGCGATATGGGCCTTAAAATCTCCCGGTGGAAGCTGCTCCCTGTTGCGGTGTTCCTCCCGTAAGAGCCATTTAAGAGCGTCCGGGTCGTTGGGTATGGCTTCAAAGCGTTCAAACTTCCCAAACTGCGGGTCTGGGCTTCCGTTGAAATACTGTCCGGCGGGTATCATCTGCTCCCCGCGCTCATAAATCAGCTTTACCGTATCGGCGGGCAGCCCTTTTTCTTTGACGCGCTCATAATGGCGGGAATAGTCAAGTTCATACAGATTGCCCTTGATTTTTCCATGCTCCTTGCCTGTCAGCTCGATTGCATAGGCAAGAATACGGTCGCTTGTCTGCTCCATGTAAAAACGCCAGGTATTATGGGGCGCGGTGTCCTTTAGGAAAACGTCACGCTCCCGGAAGCAATGCGTCCCGGACGGGCGGCAAAACCATAAGAGGGTCTTATCCTCTTTACTTGCGCTTGCCGCCGTTTTTGCGATAATCTCCCTGTCAATATCAAAATCGCTTTGGTAAAAGCCTGTATTCTGCTTCATAATCGCATCGAGGGAAGCGAACACGTCTACATCTTCAAATTTATTTAATTTGCTCATGTGTCAGCTCCTTTCCAAGTCCTGCGACTTCTGCTTTGCGTTCTTCTTTTTCCCCGTCCGTTCTTTGTCAGCTTTAAGCTGCGCCCGGATAGAGGGCTTTTCTTTGCCGCGTTCTTTGTCTGCCTTAATCGCTTCTGCAAGGTCAACAAGGGAAATCTGTTCCCCGGCTTTTACCTTTGCTTCCAGTTCGTCAACCGTAGGGGTGTTGTTGATGATACCGTCAAAGTTGTTGTCGTTCTGCTCGATTGTGTCCTCGACGTGCTTTAGCGGGTTTATCTTTTCCGGCTGTTGTGTCTGCTCCTGCAAAAACTCCGGCACTTCCTTGTAGCCGAAACTATCTACATAATGCGCCGCGTCCTGTCCGTTCTGATGAAGCACTACCACGTCGGAAACGGAAAGGCTGTGTCCCTTAAAATCTTTCGGGTGGTCGATATTGAAACGGGTGTAAATATCTTCAAGGGAAGTACCCGGCGTAAGCTCTGCGGAATAGACAAGCTCATAGTTTGCCTTATCAACCACATTTCCCGCCGCCTGCAGGCGGTTGTAAGGCTCAAAGCGGAAGTCCCGCGTTTCGTCCCCTTGCTTTAGCTGATAAATGGAAAAGGTGTCTTTGTCGGCTTCGGCTTCCTGCGCCTTTGCATATAGCTCCTTTACTTCTCCCTGCGTCAGCTCTCCGGCGTTCAGCCCGCCCATGAGTTCCCGGCATTTTGCAAGGCTGCCGATATACAGCACGTCCCCGATTTTTGCCCTGCCGTTTTCCTGCGGGAGATAGGCTTGCAAGAAAAAGCGGTCGTTGTCGCCCGTTGTGCGGGGGTTGGCTTCAATCTTGTAAATGTACTCCGGCATGGCGGCTTTCTCCCTCGGCGCGTCCTGCACCTGTTCCTTTTGCAGTTCTGCGATATGTTCATCAATGCTGTTGATGATTTCCGCTGCGGTGCTGCGGATTG
>ERZ839767.174-NODE-174-length-108033-cov-11.147030_pt1 | contig 108033 bp, 102 predicted proteins | sample MGYA00519879_ERZ839767 | MGnify/ENA primary metagenome ERZ839767 (study PRJEB31850, sample SAMEA3708852) | human gut metagenome | biome: human gut; feature: human-associated habitat; material: faeces | place: China | collected 2014 ...
ACACCCCACTTCTTAGATAGTATATCATACTGTCTAACAAATGGGGTGCAGTTCAGAACCGTCGGGGATTTTTCACATATGCTATATCGACAACAAGCAACACACCAGCGGCTCGCTTGAGCCGCTGGTGTGTTTAACATAACATAGTTTACATAATATTATAATGAACCCTTTACTTGTTCATTATCGCCTCGAAGCCGGCCTCGGCCTGCGCAACGACGCTGTTGACCAGATTCACCGCCGTCGTGTGCAGATCCATCTCCAGCACCGACTCGATGACCTGCTCCTGAAGGCTCTGCGGCACATGGTACAGCGTGAAGCAGCAGCCGAGGAAACGCCGCAGCTTGTCATTCATCGTGAAATACACGTCGCAGGGCTTAGCCATGAAGCCGCGCATTATCCCCGCCGACGCGATCTCCAGCTCGTAGAAATCGCGGGATGAGCTGCCGGGATTATACGGGGCAAAGAACTGCTCAAGCTCCTTCGCAGTGTTCTGATATATAAACTCTGAGGTGGTGGGCAGGGAATAGGCGGTCACGTACAGCTCGCGCAGAGGCTCCGACAGCTCGGAGAGATAGAGCTGCAGGGAGGTTTCGGCCGCGTATATCATGACTGGCTCCGCATTGCTGCCGATGATGCTGAATATCTCGTTGAACTGGTTGGAGAACATATGCTTCACGAGCAGCAGAAGCAGCGCTTCCTTCGTCTCGAACGCGGCGAAGAACGACGAAGCGGACATACCCGCTGCCTTTGCGATGGACGCGGTAGTCGTTTTCTCGTATCCGTCGGCGAGAAAGTGCGTTATAGCTGCCAGCAGCATTTTGTCGCGCCTGGCAAGACCCTTTGCCTGCAGTCCCTTTGGCATCGTTATCCTCCTTATCGAGATTAATGACCGTGACAGCAGACATTATAACAGAGAATCTTTACCAGTGCAAGCTTGCAAAACCGAAAATAATTACCAGCTCTTTTTGTGACTTATGCCAGTTTACGTTTTGTATACAGTACGACAGCCGCCGCGGCGCTGCCAGTGGAAACGAGCAGAACGAGCCAGACGATGGATGCGTCGCCGGTGCGGGGCTTCGCGGCAGGGGAGAGCTTTTCAATGCTCACGGGAGCCTTTTTATAGCCGCACACGCTGCACTCCTCGTGCTTCTCGCCCTCCTTGGTGGTAGTGGCCGCGCGGTCGATCTTCCATACGAACTTGTGCGCCTCGACATCCTTCTTGTCATGGCAGACGGAGCACTCCTGATAGTGGCTGTCCTTGTCGTGGGCGTCCTTGTAGTCATGGTCGCCGGTGACGCTCTCGGTCTTGGTCTCACCGCAGACGGTGCAGGTGTACTTCACTGAACCTGGGGTGACACAGGTGCCGGTATCGGTGACAACGCCCTCGTTCCATTTGTGGGCCTCAACGTTCTTCTTGTCGCCACAGACGCTGCACTCCTGATAATGATTGTCGGCGTCATGCGCGTCCTTGTAATCGTGATCGCCCTCGAGATCGTTGCAGTCTTTCGCGCCGCATACGGTGCATGTGTATTCAATGATACCGGAGACAAGGCAGTTCGGCTCCTGAGTGACTACGCCGTCATCCCACTTGTGGGCTTCGACGTTCTTCTTGTCGTGGCAGACGGAGCATTCCTGATAGTGATTATCCTTGTCGTGAGCATCCTTGTAGTCGTGCTCGCCGGTGATGCTCTCGGTCTTAGTCTCACCGCAGGCGGTGCAGGTGTACTTCATCGAACCGGGGGCGAGGCAAGTGCCGGGGTCAGTCACGACACCGTTGTCCCATGTGTGCGGGAGCACCCTGCTGAGGATGGAATCGCACTTGGTGCAATATGCCCAGTGGCCGCGCTCGTCGTGCTTGAACTGCGCACGGATGTGTTCCGTTTTGGGGACAGTGCCTCCGCATACGGAGCAGGTGGTGCTGAGGCAGGTGGGATTGGTGTTGCCGCTGTGGTCGCAGGTCTGCACATAGCCGCAGTCGGAGCAGCTGCGCTTGCCGGACTGGTATTCCGAATAGTTGTGCTCCTTATTCAAGGACAGTCCGCATACGCAGGTTGCCTTGTGATAGCGGGCGGGATCCTGACCGCTTGAGGCTGAGAGCTGAGCGTACTCGATGGTGTAATCGCCGAATTGGGGTCTGAAGCAGCGCTGGTCACTATCGATCTTATGGTCCCAATCGTCATGCCCATGTATAATGTGAAAGTAGTCGCCAAAGCTGGCATTATACGTGCCCTTCGTATATCCGTCCAGATACATATGCAGAGCAGTTTGACCGCACGCCGAGCAGTACACCGAATAAGGCAACTGTTCGCCCGGCTTTACCGCGAACGCGGCGGTGGGCAGCAGACAGACGAGCATTGCAGCCAGAATGAGGAGCGTAAGTATTTTCTTTTTCATGTGATTCTCCTTTTTTAATAAGATGTGGTTACAAACATAATCCCGCTCTTGACTATGGTCAATTATATCAGAGCAGTCGATAAAATGCAAGAAAAAATCTAAAAGCTCTGCACAATTAAGATATATAAATTGACTTGCCTGCGGGAATTGGATATAATCAAAATCAGAAAGCGAAGTGATATTTATGTATGATATAATTATTGTCGGCGGCGGTGCGGCGGGTAGCTCCGCAGCGCTTACCGCGCGCAGCCGCGGCAAGACCGTCGCCGTTATCGCAAACCCGGTCGATACCTCGAGCATGTATAAGGCGGAGAGCATGAGCAATTACCCCGGTATGCCGGAGGTCACGGGCGAGGAGATGGCGCGCGTATTTCGTGAGCAGCTTGTGAGCAGCGGTGCGGAGCTGATAAACGGGCGTGTGCTCTCGGCCGTGCCTATGGGCGGCAGCTTCGGCGTCGCGGTAGGCAGTGATTTCTATGAGTGCCGCGCTGTGATACTCGCCCCCGGCATTACCCGGGAAAAGCTGTATCCCGGCGAGGCGGAGTATCTCGGCAGAGGCGTGAGCTACTGCGCGACCTGTGACGGTATGCTCTATCGCGGCAAGACCGTCGCCCTTATCGGCGGCAGCGAGGAGGCAAGGCACGACGCGGAATTTTTGCGCGGCATCGGATGCAATGTCATTGAGCTGCCCGGCGCGGCGCGCTATGAGATTATCGGCACGCAGCGTGCGGAGTCGGTCGTTTCCGGCGGGGAGACATATCCGGTCGACGGAGTGTTCATAATAAAGGATACGGTGTCGGTTGCAAATCTCATGTCCGGACTTGAGCGCAGCGGCGCGGCGATTTCCGTCGGGCGCGGCATGGAGACAAGCATCCCCGGCGTGTTCGCGGCGGGAGACTGCACGGGCAAGCCGTATCAGGCGGCAAAGGCGGTAGGCGAGGGGAATATTGCGGCCCTCAGTGCCTGCGAGTATATCGACAAATTATAAGTTACTTTATATTACAATTAAGAAAGGAAAAAATACTATGGCTATTGAGCATCTTAATGAAAATAACTTTGAAGCGGCGCTTGCCGAGGGAAAATGCCTTGTGGACTTCTGGGCGACTTGGTGCGGCCCCTGCCGTATGCAGGCTCCGATACTTGAAAAGCTGGACGCGGAGCTGGGCGGCAGCGTGAAAATATTCAAGGTTGACGTGGACGAGAACCCCGCGCTCGCGCAGAAGCTCGGCATTGCCAGCATTCCCACCCTGCTTGCAACCGAGAACGGCAAGGTCAAGGACATGCGCGTCGGGCTTCAGACCGTGGATCAGCTCAAGCAGATGCTTGCCTGAGATAAAGTTGCCCGCCGCGGCTTGACAAAGTTTTTCAAATACGCTATATTTATCAGAGTCAACTGCTTTGATTGGCAGGAGTACACGCTTTGCGGATCGTCAGAGAGAGCGCGGCAGGTGAGAGCGCTTGTGAGGCGGCGTGGAAGGTCGGCCATGAGCATCCGGCGCGATATGTAGTGTCGGGCGGGTTCTCCCGTTACAGAGACATGAGAGCCGCAGATATGCGGAATTCAGGTGGTACCGCGGTATTTTATCGCCCTGAGGTCATTGACCTCGGGGCGTTTTTTGTTTGGGGTGAAGATATGCAATTTATAGCCGAGTATACGGTGGATGAGATGGACTTTCTCAGCTTTGTGCGTATAAACCGCTATATACGCGGCAAGGTACCGCGCAGGCTCATAACGATCGTGACGGCGGCGGCCTCAGTGCTGCTCGCGGCGCTGTGCGTACTGGTGACGCTGCGCGGCGCGTGGACGGCAAAGAACGCCATAATCGTTGCGATAGGCGTGATGCTGATAGGCTGGGAGCTTCGGCGCGACAGGTATTATGCCAACGAGAACCGCCGCAAGATGACGGGCTATGTCGAGAAAATGCAGCTCAGCGCGGACGAGCGCGGGATAGACATCAGCTCCGACGGCAACGTCGAGCATGTGGACTACAAGCGCATCGAGGCGATATATCACTGCCGCGAGAGCCTGTTCGTGTACGTGGCGGGAGACAGGGCGTACATCATCCCCGACGGCGCGTTCACTGAGGGCGCCGCGGCGGACTTTGCCGCATACGCCGCGAAGAAGTGCGGCAAGAGCGTAGATAATGTGAGTATTTGAGAATTTTCAGAGAGGATCGAAAAAATGAAAGAACTTCCGAAAGTGTATGAACCGAAATCGGTCGAGAAGAAGATCTACGACATGTGGATGCAGGGCGGTTATTTCAAGGGCAAAATAGACCCCGATAAGAAGCCCTTCTCCATCGTCATGCCGCCCCCCAACGTCACCGGCCAGCTCCACATGGGGCACGCGCTGGACTCCACGCTTCAGGACATTATGACCCGCTATAAGCGTATGCAGGGCTACGCGGCGCTGTGGCTGCCAGGCGTCGACCACGCGGGCATCGCAACGCAGATAAAGGTCGAGGAAGTGCTCCGCAAGGAGGAGGGCAAGACCCGCTATGACCTCGGTCGCGAAAAGTTCCTTGAGCGCGTCTGGGAGTGGAAGGAGAAGTACGGCGACCGTATCGTCGAGCAGCAGAAGAGCATGGGCGTCTCCTGCGACTGGGACCGCAGCCGCTTCACCATGGACGAGACCTGTGCCAAGGCTGTCCGCGAGACCTTCTGCGACCTGTACGAGAAGGGTCTGATTTACAAAGGCCGCCGCATGATAAACTGGTGCCCGCACTGCCGCACTGCGCTCTCCGACGCGGAGGTCGAATATAAGGATATCCCCGGCAGCTTCTGGCACATCAGATATCCCATTGAAGGCTCCGACGAGGAGTTCATCATCGCCACCACCCGCCCCGAGACCATGCTTGGCGACAGCGGCGTTGCCGTCAACCCCGCAGATGAGAAGTATCAGCACCTCGTCGGCAAGAACGCAATACTCCCGCTTGTCGGCCGCAAGCTCCCCATCGTCGCCGACGATTACGTTGAGCTTGGCTTCGGCACCGGCGCCGTCAAGATGACCCCCTGCCACGACCCCAACGACTATGAGGTCGGCCTGCGCCATAACCTTGAGCAGATACAGTGCATCGATGAGGACGGCAGGATCATAAACGGCGGCAAGTACGACGGCATGGATCGCTACGAGGCGCGCAAGGCCATCGTCGCCGATCTGGAGGAGCAGGGCTACCTCGTCAAGGTCGAGCCGTACAGCCACAACGTCGGCTGCTGCTACCGCTGCGGCAAGGTCGTCGAGCCGATGCTGTCCCCGCAGTGGTTCGTGAAGATGGAGCCACTGGCAAAGAAGGCGATAGACGTCGTCAAGGACGGCAGAATAAAGTTTGTCCCCGAACGCTTCACCAAGACCTATCTCAACTGGATGGAAAACGTCCATGACTGGTGCATCTCCCGCCAGCTCTGGTGGGGGCATCAGATACCCGCGTGGTACTGCGCCGACTGCGGACACATCACCGTCTCCCGCGAGGATGCGACCGAGTGCGAGTGCTGCCACAGCAAGCACATCACACGCGACGAGGACGTTCTGGACACTTGGTTCAGCTCCGCGCTCTGGCCGTTCTCAACCATGGGCTGGCCGGAAAAGACCGACGAGCTCAACTACTGGTACCCGACCTCCGTCATGATAACCGGCTACGACATCATCTTCTTCTGGGTCGCGAGAATGATATTCTCCGGCATGGAGCAGATGGACAAGGAGCCGTTCAAGACCGTGTTCATCCACGGCCTCGTGCGCGACAGTCAGGGGCGCAAGATGTCCAAGTCCCTCGGCAACGGCATCGACCCGCTGGAGATGGTCGAGAAGTACGGCGCGGACGCACTGCGCTATAACCTCATCACCGGCAACTCCCCCGGCAACGATATGCGCTTCTACGTAGAGAAGTGCGAAGCGATGCGCAACTTCTGCAACAAGCTCTGGAACGCATCCCGCTTCGTGATGATGAACCTCACGATAGACAAAAACGAGCTGCCCGAAAAGCTCGAGATTGAGGACAAGTGGATCCTCTCCAAGCTCAACGACCTTGTCAAAGAGGTCTGCGAGAATATGGACAGCTACGAGCTGGGCGTCGCCGCGGGCAAGATATACGACTTCATCTGGGACAGCTACTGCGACTGGTACATTGAACTGACCAAGCCCCGCCTCAACGGCGAGGATGAGCAGGGCAAGCTCGGCGCGCAGAAGGTGCTGCTCTATGTCCTGACCGAGATACTCAAGCTTGTCCACCCGTTCATGCCGTTCATCTCCGAGGAGATATGGCAGGCGCTGCCGCACGAGGGCGAGGCTCTGATGGTCGAGCGATATCCCGAGTTTACCGAGGCGCTGAGCTTCCCCGAGGACGAGCAGAACTTCGAGATGGTCATGGCGGCCATCAAGGCCGTCCGTGCCCGCCGCAGCGAGATGAACGTGCCGCCGTCCAAAAAGGCGCACCTCATCATCGCAACGGATAAGAAGGCCGCGTTTGAGGCCGGACGCAGCTACATCTGCAAGCTGGCCTACGCAAGCGAAGTCACTGTCGCCGGTGAGGCTCCCGAAGGCAGCGAGGGCATGGTCTCGGTCATTACCGATAACGCCCGTATGTTCATGCCGATGGCAGAGCTGGTCGATCTTGAGAAGGAGAAGGCGCGCATCGAAAAGGAGCTTGCCAACGCCGAGAAGATGCTTGCCGGTCAGAACGCGAAGCTCGCAAACGAGAACTTCGTCTCCCGTGCGCCGGAGCAGGTCGTCAATGCCGAGCGCGAGAAGAAGGCAAAGCTCGAAGCGCTGATAGAAAACCTCAAGCTCAGCCTTGAAAATCTGGGCAAATAATATCAATCAAAGCTGCTGCGGCCGGTGAAAGCCGGCCGCAGTGCTAAAAGGAACTTATATGATAAACAAAGCTCTTGAATATCTCCAGCGTGAGTATCTGCACAATCTTGACATGATAGAAGGTCTGCGCCGCGACCTGTACGACGTTTTATATGCCGCCGAGGACGGCGTGCTTATCTGTGACCGCGAGGGCGGGCGTACCCATATGCTCTCATGCCGGGACGCGGAGGCGGCACTGCGCATAGCAAAGCTGACCCAGCCCGGCTGCGGCCTGTTCGTGGCGCATCAGGCGGATACCGTGGAGCCGCTGAGGGAACTGCTTGGCTTTGACGAAGCGTCCGAGTGCTGGCAGGCGGCATATCTTGGTGATACTCCGCTGTCTGTCGGAGATTTTGAGATAAAAAAGCTCGATATGAGCTATGCCCCGGTCGCTGCGGAGATATACAGCAGCTCCGATTACCTTGAATATATGCAGCGGCAGATAAGAGAGGGCGTGCTGCTCGGCGCTTTTGTGGACGGCAAGCTTGCGGGCTTTACCGGCAGACATGTTCAGGGCGCACTCGGTATGCTTGAGGTTTTGCCCGAGTACCGGCGGCGCGGCATCGCGGCGGCGCTGGAAAGCGCGGCGATAAACCGTGAGCTTAATGAGGGGCATGTGCCGTACGGACAGATCGTCATCGGCAACAACGCCTCCCGCGCCGTTCAGGAAAAGCTCGGCATGAGCTTTGCGGATAAAAACGTCTGGTGGCTTGAAAACGATTGATAGCAAAAATCAGGCTTTCCCGAGTCTCGCGCCGCAGTTCGACAGCATATGCGCGGGAAAAATAATAAAATGACATCGCAGAGTAAATTCTGCGGTGTCTTTTTTATTATACACAAGAACGGAGAATCAACATGATGAACATAAGCACGGCCTTTGCCGCCGGACGGCTGACAATTTACCTCGCCGGAGAGCTTGACCACCATGAGGCGCGCGGCGCGATACGCAGCATCGACGAGCTGCTGGATGAATACCTCCCGCGCGACTGCGTGCTGGACATGTCCGGCCTGAGCTTCATGGACTCGTCCGGCATCGCGCTGATAATCAGAATGAGCAGACGCATGAAAAATCTTGGCGGACGGGCGTGGATAGAGAATCCCGCCAAGCAGCCGCTTCGTGTAATAGACGCTTCCGGTATCGACAGGCTCGTGCCGGTGGCAACAGTGAAATAAGGAGGAGCCATGAACGCGATGAATTACATAAAGCTCGAGTTTCCGAGCAAGAGCTGCAACGAGGCCTTCGCCCGCACAGCAGCCGCCGCCTTTGCCGCGCAGCTCGACCCGACAATGGACGAGCTTGGCGACATCAAGACCGCCGTCTCCGAGGCCGTGACCAATTCGATAGTCCACGCCTACCCCGACGCCATAGGCAAGGTCTCCATGCGCATGAGGATACTCGACGGCAACGTCCTTGAGATATCCATACGCGACTGGGGGCGCGGCATAGAGAACCTTGAGCAGGCGATGAAGCCGCTGTTCACAACGGGCGGCGAGGAGCGCAGCGGCATGGGCTTTACTATCATGGACAGCTTCATGGACAAGCTCCGCGTCCGTTCAAGCCCCGGAAAGGGGACAACCGTGACGATGCAGCGCGCCGTCCGCCCGAGAATAGGCCGCCGATGAGCGAGGATATCTACTCGCTCCTGCGCATGGCTCAGGGCGGGGACAAGGAAGCGGCGGGGCGGCTCATCGAAGAAAACTCCGGCTTGATATGGAGCATCGCGCGGCGCTTTTTCGGGCGCGGCGTGGATCCGGACGACCTGTATCAGCTCGGCTGCGTTGGCTTCCTGAAGGCCATAGACGGTTTTGACGAGAGCTACGGCACGCGCTTCTCGACCTATGCCGTGCCGAAGATATCCGGCGAGATACGGCGCTTCCTGCGCGACGACGGAATGGTCAAGGTCAGCAGAGGAGTGAAGGAGCAGGCACAGCAGATACGCGCCGCGCGCATGGCGCTGGAGCAGCGCATAGGCCGTGAGCCGACGATATCGGAGCTTGCCCGCGAGACGGGGATGAGCGCGGAGGACATCGCCTTCGCCGAGACGGCGACCGGCCCCGCCGAGAGCCTCCAGCGTGAAACGGGGGAGGACGGTTTTACGCTGGAGCTGGTGCTGGGCGATTACGGCGCGGAGGAAAAGCTCGTGGAGCATGTCGCACTGCGCGCCGCGATAGAGAAGCTGCCCGAGCGCGAACGGCAGGTCGTCGCGCTGAGGTATTATCACGGCATGACACAGCAGAACTGCGCCAAGGTGCTGCACGTCTCGCAGGTGCAGATATCGCGGCTTGAGCGGCGCGCAGTCGACGAACTGCGCAAAATGCTGTCGTAGCCCGTGCGGCCTTTTGTTAAATCGGCATATTGAAAAAAATAAAAGCTTTAATTATAATCTCCACATAACTCCGTGGAGATGTTTTTATGCAAAAAAATATAATAAAAAACAGCTTTAAGTATTCGCTTGAGCGCAGCGTGCCGATACTTATCGGCTTCTTTCCGGTCGGCACGGTGTACGGTCTGATGATGTCGGCGGCAGGGTATAATTTCCTGTGGTCGGCGGCGGCAAGCCTGTTTGTCTACGCAGGCTCGCTGCAGATGCTGATGATATCGTTCTTCCAGAGCGACATGTCCATCCTCACCATCGCCGTCACGGCGCTCCTCCTCAACAGCCGCCATATGTTCTATGGCCTGTCGTTTATCGAAAAGTTCCGCAGCTACGGCGCATGGAAGTGGTTTCTGATATACGGCATGCCCGACGAGAGCTATTCGCTGCTGTGCTCCTATGTCCCGCGTGAGGGCGTTGAGGAAAAGTGGGTGCACATATTTTCAACCGGACTTATCTGGATATACTGGATAGCCTTTTCCGTGCTGGGCGGACTTGTCGGCCAGCTCATCACCTTTGATACGACCGGCATCGATTTTGCGCTCACCGCGCTTTTCATCGTCATTCTGCTTGACCAGATAAAATCCACCGGCATGAAGCTGCCCGCGCTCATCGGCGGCGTGTCGTCGATGCTGTGCATAATTATTCTAGGCAGAGACAATTTCCTGCTGCCGTCGCTCGCGGTGACGGTGCTCGTGCTGCTGATCCTGAGAAATAAGCTGGAGGGAGGCGCTGAAAATGAACATTGACGTCGGACGCTCAATTTTGATAATAGCCGTCTGCGCGGCATGCACCTTTGCCGAGCGCCTGTTCCCGTTCGTGATATTCCGCGGGCGCGAGGTGCCGGAGGTTGTGCGCTATCTGGGGAAGATCCTGCCCACCGCGATAATCGCCACACTGACCGTATATTGCCTGCGCGGCGCGAGCTTCGGCAGCCTCGGCGGCTTTGCCCCGTCGCTCATCGCCGTTGCTGTGACAGTGGCGCTGCACCTCTGGAAGCGCAACACGCTTATAAGTGTCGTTGGCGGCACGGCCTGCTATATGCTGCTGGTGCAGCTGATTTTTGCGTAATTAAGCTTGTCGGAAAACGGAATTTGTGATAAAATAAAATTTATGGTTACTGATTTTGAAAAGAGATACATCGAGGCACGGCGGGCGCTTGTAAGCTCCGACTATGCCAAACTCAACGACAAGCAGCGCGAAGCGGTACTGGCCACGGAGGGGCCGCTGCTGATACTGGCCGGAGCCGGAAGCGGCAAGACCACAGTGTTAATCAACCGCATCGCAAATCTTCTGAAATATGGCCGTGCGTCCGACAGCGAGGATGTCCCCGCCGGCGCGACGGAGGAAGATATCAAAAAGATGCAGGACGGCGGCGAGGAGGGGCGGCGCATCGCGGCGCTCGATCCTGTAGAGCCGTGGCGCATCCTTGCCATCACCTTTACCAACAAGGCGGCGGGCGAGCTGAAAGCCCGTCTTGAGAATATGCTCGGCCCCGAAGCGAACGACATCTGGGCCTGCACCTTCCACTCCGCCTGCGTCCGCATCCTGCGGCGCGACGCGGAGAAGCTCGGCTTCCCGTCCAATTTCAGCATTTACGACACCTCGGACAGCACGAGCCTTATAAAGCACATCATCAAGGACTTCAACCTTGACGACAAGACCTACGCGCCCAAGGTCGTCCTCGGCGCGATAAGCCGCGCCAAGGATCAGCAGATCGGCGCGCAGGAGTATCTGCGTCAGGCCAAGGCGAGCGGGGATCTCTTCCGCAGCAAGACGGGCGAGATATACGCGGAGTACATGCGCCGCATGTTTGCCGCCGGAGCCATGGACTTTGACGATCTGATATTCTTCACCGTTCAGCTCCTTCAGGAACACGAGGACGCGCGTACATACTGGCAGCGCCGTTTCAGATACGTCCTCATCGACGAGTATCAGGATACGAACCGCCTGCAGTACCTGCTCTCTTCGCTTCTTGCGGGCGGCTTCGGCAATATCTGCGTCGTCGGCGACGATGACCAGAGCATCTATAAATTCCGCGGCGCGACGATAGAGAATATTCTCTCGTTCGAGAGCCAGTATAAGAAGTGCCGCACTATCCGCCTTGAGCAGAATTATCGCAGCACAGGCCACATTCTCGACGCCGCGAACGCCGTTATCCGCAACAATCAGGGGCGCAAGGGCAAGGAGCTGTGGACGAATAAGGACGATGGCAACAAGATAAAGCTTTACGTCGCCGACAATGAGCACGAGGAGGCGCAGTACGTCGCCTCGCAGATAATGGCCGACTACGGCCGCGGCGAGAACTGGCGCGACCACGCGGTGCTCTACCGCATGAACGCGCAGTCGAACCAGCTTGAATACGCTTTCAAGCGCGCCGGTGTGCCGTACCGCATCATTGGCGGCACACGCTTCTTTGACCGTGCTGAGGTCAAGGACGTGCTTGCGTACATGAACGTCATCGCCGTTCCGGAGGATGAGCTGCGCCTGAACCGCATCATCAACTCCCCGCCTCGCGGCATCGGCGAGCGCAGCATGGAGATAGCCCGCGAGATAGCCGCCCGCGAGGGCACGGCGACCTTTGCGGTGCTTGAGCACGCGGACAAATATCCGGAGCTGAGCCGCCCCGCGCTGCGTATGCGGCAGTTTGCGTCGATGATAAACGGCCTGCGCGACTTCGCGTCCAAAAATTCACCCGACGCGCTGCTCGATGAGCTGCTTGACAAGACAGGTTATCTGCGCGCGCTCGAAGAGAAGCACACCATCGAGGACACCGCCCGCGCCGAAAACGTGCGCGAGATAAAGACCAGCATCATAAGCTACATGAAAGAGTCCGGGGACCAGACGCTTGAAGGCTTCCTCGCCGACGTCGCGCTCTACACCGACCTCGACAATTACGATAAGGACGCCGACAGCGTTGTCATGATGACAATGCACAGCGCCAAGGGGCTTGAGTTCCCGACCGTGTTCATCGTCGGTATGGAAGAGGGCATCTTCCCCGGCATGAAGGCCATCGGCGAGCCGGAGGAGATGGAGGAAGAGCGCAGACTCTGCTATGTTGCGATAACCCGCGCCATGCGCCAGCTGCATATCGTCTGCGCGCGGCAGAGGATGCTCTTCGGCCGGACGACTGCGAACAAGGTGTCCCGTTTCGTCGATGAGATACCCGAGGAGCATATCGAGAAGCGCAACGCCCAGCGACCGAGCCATAATGCCGAGCGCCGTCCGGAGATGCAGTTTGCCTCGAAGAGCCGCTATGCGTCGGCGCGGCAGTACAGCATGAACGCCCCCGCGCACAGACCCGCCCCACCCTCCGCGCCGTCCGCGCAGGCAAAGCCCGCGCCGGACTATTCCGCGGGCGACCGCATCGTCCATCAGGCCTTCGGCGCAGGTACGCTCACGAAGATGACGCCGATGGGCGGCGATTTCCTGATAGAGATAAGCTTTGATTCCGGCAGCACGAAGAAGCTCATGCTCCGCGCCGCCGCTCCGCATATGAAAAAAGCCTGAGCCAAGCCATTGAAGTTTTCCCAGCGCATGCCGCTGGGAAAGCGCATTTTATTTTGAACAACGACCGATATGAAAGACAGAAAGAACTTTTTGGGGCATCTCGCCCTGTGGGGGACGGCGTTCATCTGGGGCACGTCCTTCGTCATCCTGAAAGAAGCGCTCGACTCCATCGGTACCATGTGGGTGCTGGCGCTGCGCTTTATAATCGCGGCGGCTCTGCTGCTGCTCGCCGCCGGTAAGCGGCTGAAAACGCTTGGCAGGGACGGCCTGCGCGGCGGCGTGTTGCTCGGCGTGTGCCTCGCCGCGGCGTATATATTCCAGACCTACGGCCTGAAATACACCACCCCCGGCAAGAACGCGTTCCTGACCGCGACTTACTGCGTGCTCGTCCCGTTCATGGTCTGGGCGTTTTTCAAGCGCCGCCCGAACGCCGCAAATATCATTGCCGCATTCATGTGCGTGTTCGGCATTGGTCTTGTCTCGCTGAGCGGGACTTCGCCCTTTAACATCGGCGACGCGCTGACGCTCGTCTGCGGCATCTTCTACGCTTTGCAGATAATCTTGACCGAGCGCTTCATCGGCGACTGCGACGCGCTGTCGCTCACCGGCGTGGAGTTCGGCACGGCGGCGGTCATATGCCTTGCCGGAGCGCTGATATTCGAGTCCGCGCCCGTCGGCCTCAGCCTTGAGCTATGGGGCAGTATCGCCTATATGGGCGTGATGTGCACGGCGCTGTGCTTCTTCCTCCAGACATGGGGCATGCGTTACACCCCATCGTCCACGGCGGCGGTTATAATGACATTTGAATCCGTGTTTGCGATAATAATCTCGGTGATATTCTATGACGAGCCGGTCACTGTGCGGCTGATATGCGGCTTCACGCTTATCATCGCCTCGGTCATCATCTCGGAGAGAGCACCGCTGAGACTCAAGAAAATCTCATAATTTCCTGAAAAGGGGGGCATTTTATTGGGATATAAGTCCGATATAGAGATAGCCCAGAGCTGCGTGATGCAGCCTGTAACGGAGATAGCACGTACCGCGGGTATCGACGAAAAATACATCGAACAGTATGGCCGCTACAAGGCGAAGATAGATCTTTCGCTGCTTAAGGACTTGGCGGACAGACCGGACGGCAGGCTCATTCTTGTCACTGCCATCACGCCGACTCCGGCGGGCGAGGGCAAGACCACGACTGCGATCGGCCTTGCCGACGCACTGCGCCGCATCGGCAAAAACGCGGCGGCATCGCTGCGCGAGCCGAGTCTCGGCCCTGTGTTCGGCATCAAGGGCGGCGCTGCCGGCGGCGGATACGCACAGGTCGTCCCGATGGAGGACATAAACCTCCACTTCACCGGCGATTTCCACGCCATAGGCGCGGCGAACAACCTGCTTGCCGCGATGATGGATAACCATATACATCAGGGCAACGCCCTCGGCATCGACCCGCGGCAGATAACGTGGAAACGCGCCGTGGACATGAACGACCGGCAGCTGCGCAATATCGTGAGCGGCCTCGGCGGCAGGACTGACGGCGTTCCGCGCGAGGACGGCTTTGACATCACGGTTGCAAGCGAGGTGATGGCGGTGCTGTGCCTTGCCACAAGCATTCCCGACCTCAAGGCGCGCCTTGGCCGCATGATAGTCGGATACACCTATGACGGCCGCCCCGTGACCGCGCATGACCTCAAGGCCGAGGGCGCGATGGCGGCGCTCCTCAAAGACGCGCTCAAGCCGAACCTTGCCCAGACCATGGAGGGCACGCCCGCGTTCATCCACTGCGGCCCCTTTGCCAACATCGCCCACGGATGCAGCAGCGTGCTTGCCACACGCATGTCGCTGAAACTCGCGGACTACACCGTCACCGAGGCGGGTTTTGCTGCCGACCTCGGAGCCGAGAAATTCTTTGATATAAAATGCCGCCTTGCTGGGCTGCGCCCGTCCGCGGTGGTGATCGTTGCGTCGGTCAGAGCGCTGAAATATCACGGCGGCGTGAGCAAAAATGAGCTTGACGCGGAAAATCTTCCCGCGCTTGAGCGCGGCCTGCCGAATCTCCTACGCCATGTCAGCAATATCAAGGACGTTTTCGGCCTGCCGTGCGTCGTAGCGATAAACGCGTTTCCGGGCGATACGGAAGCGGAGCTTCGCATGATCGAGACGCGCTGCCGTGAGCTTGAGGTGAACGTCGTGCTCAGCGAGGTCTGGGCGAAGGGCAGCGCAGGAGGCACCGCGCTTGCCGGAGAGGTCGTCCGTCTCTGCGAGCAGCCGAACGATTTCCGACCTGCCTATGAGCTTGATATGAGCATCGGGCAGAAGCTCGAAGCCATATGCCGACGCGTGTATCACGCGGACGGCGTGCGCCTGAGCGCTAACGCTGGAAAGCAGGCGGAGCGGCTCGAAGCGCTCGGCTTTGGCGGCCTGCCGATATGCATGGCCAAAACGCAGTACAGCTTTTCCGATGATCCCGCGCTTCTAGGCGCGCCGGATGGCTTCACGGTCAATGTCAGGGAGCTGAAGGTCAACGCCGGAGCGGGCTTCGTCGTCGCCCTGACTGGGAACATCATGACCATGCCCGGCCTGCCGAAGGTGCCGGCGGCGGAGAAGATAGACGTCGACGAAAACGGCGTCATATCCGGACTGTTTTAAAAATTTGAATAAAAATCACCGGATGTGATCAGCGTCCGGCGATTTTTTATATCCGCGGAATAGCCACAAGTGGAATAAAATTGCAGAAATAGCGGCCGGTTGAGCGGACAGAAGTCGAAAATGGGCGAAATTTGCGGCCAAGTGGGGGATTCAGACCGGAAAAAGCGTTAAAAATACGCCTCTGGGGCATCATGGTACTTGACGAAAGGGGCAATAAGTTGTATTATTATAAAGCATAATAATGCCTATTTCTATTCTACATAGAATGGAGGAACACAAATGAGTTTAATACCTGAGGTAAAATGCCGCCGCTGCGGGGAGACCTTCTCCTCACTGCGCAGCCGCTGCCCCAACTGCGGAACCCGCAGGGTCAGCCAGAGCACGCGTACGCCCGGCGCAACCCCCGGCACAGTTAAGGGAACCGCTTCCTATGACCGCGCTGCCGCCAATACCAGATGGCAGATGATCTTCGGCCTGATACTTGTTGTTGCGGTCATTCTCGCGGTGATAGTCATGGTGAGCACCAGCCTAAACGGAAACGGCGCTTCCGGCACGAAAGCAACGCCGACCCCCGCCCAGAATTCCGACACTCTGCCCACCGCCGAGACTCCCCCGACGCCTACGCCCAGCCCCACCCCGAATATAGAAAAAGTCGTGCTGCACTCGCTGTGGTCTACCAATGCTTGGGAAAACAATGAGTTCACGATGGAGTCCACCTCCGAGGACGTTGTCGTTCTTGCGGATGTGTACCCGCTGGATATTCAGAATCCTGAGATCACATGGAGCGTTGAGGATGACAGCATCATCAGCGTAACGGTCGATCCTGAAAAGCCGAAGCAGTGCACCGTGAGCTATGTCGGCCCCGGCCATGGCAAGCTTATCTGCCAGGCGTTTGGCTATAAGACCGAGCTGACGATCTACTGCCGTTAAGCACAGCTCAAAAGCGATCAACAGACTCTCCGATTTCGGGGAGTCTGTTTTTCGATATTTTCAATTTTGAAGCGGCAAAAAAATTAAAAAAGGTATTGACATTTTCCGCTTCCTGAGGTAATATAAACGAGCTGTTAGAGAGCTGGACGATTGGCGCAGCTGGTAGCGCATCCGCTTGACGTGCGGGAGGTCACAAGTTCGAGTCTTGTATCGTCCACCATAAACCTGCAATTCTTATGAGTTGCAGGTTTTCTTTATATCTGAAGTATACAAGACTCAAACTTGTGACCCATTTAAGTCTCATACTGTCCGCTTTGAACCTGCAATTCATGTGAATTGCGGGTTTCCTTTTCTTCAGCTTACACATCGACCTATGACAATATCCCCGCGTATAGATCGTGTGAAGATCATTGATAAATTTCTGCTTTAAATTGACAGAAGTAAAAGCAAAATGTTATACTAAATAAAACTTAATGCTTGAGAAAAGGGGAGATTTGTTTTGACTTCTGTGCAGCTGATCGTGATCGTATTGTATTTTGCACTAACTGTCGTCGTCGGCCTGCTCGCGGCGAGAAGGTCGAAAACGGCAAGCGATTTTCACGGCGCGGAAATGGGGCTGTTCGCCATAGTCTGCGCCTCGACCGGCGAATGGCTCGGCGGAACGGCGACGAGCGGTGTCGCGGAATACGGCTTCCTGTACGGCCTTTCCGGTGCGTGGTACACGATCGCAAACGGCGTCGGAGTGATGTTTCTGGCGCTGTGCTTTGCAAAGCTATACCGCAGCCTTGAACAGGTGACGATTCCGGGCATCGTCGAAAAATTCTTCGGCGTCCGCGCGAGAACCGTGTCCAGCATCCTTCTCACGATCGTGATGCTGGCGGTCGGCCTGTCGCAGATGGTCGCGGCGGGAAAGCTGGGGCAGAGCCTGATGGGCTATGACTTTACGGCGACCTGCATCGTTTTCGCCGTCATATTCATCGTGTACACGCTTGCGGGCGGCATGAGAGCCGTTGCGGCGACGAGCGAGGTGCACCTGTTCGCCATGTACGGCGGCATGATCCTGGCGATGTTCGTGGCGCTGCACAAGGTAGGCGGCATGGCGGCTTTCAAGGAGGGCATGGCGCAGGTCGAGGCTGCGGACGGCGGCAGCTTCTTCAGCATGGGCTCGATCGGCCTTTCAAAAGTCAGCTCATGGATAATCGCGAGCCTTCTCGGCGCATGCACCGCGCAGGCCGGCATCCAGCCTGTTCTGGCGGCAAAGGATATCAAGACGGCGAAGAAAGCCTGCATACTCACGGCGTTTGTTGTCGCGCCGTTCGGCTTTTTCAGCGCGCTGCTCGGAATGATAGGCCGCGTCATGTACAATCAGGGGACGCTGCTTGCGGACGTTGATAACCTCGCGGAGGGCGCGAAGCTCGCGCTCCCGTCGCTGATGATGAACATGCACCCCATCGCGGGCGGACTGATCCTCGCGGCCATCCTCGCCGCAATCCTCTCGACGGTATCGCCGATCATTCTCGCGGCCGGAACGATGCTCACCAAGGACATCTACCAGCGCGACATGAACCCCAACGCAACGGACAAGCAGATACTGCGCGTAAGCCGCATAACCACCGCACTGTCCGGCGTCGTCTGCTGCGTCGGCGCCATCCTGCTGGTGGATGCCAGCGCTGTGCTGGACATCGTGTATTCCGCGTACTCGCTGCGCGGCGCGATATTCATCATCATACTGCTTGGCATTTACTGGAACAAGGCGTCCGAAAAGGGCGCGTGCTTCAGCATGATCTGCACCTGCTCCGCGGCGGTGTTCTGGGTTGTGTGGAAGATGAAGTCGGGGAGCTACCCGCTAGCGCCGTGGTTCACGGAGACATACGCGGCGGTCGTGGTCGCGTTCGTGACGATGATCGGCTTCAGCCTGATGTTCCATGTCGGCAGGGAAGAGGAGAACAACCGCGAGCATACGCATGAGGAGCTTGAGTACCTCGAGGAGCATCCGGAATGCCTTGAGGAGGCTCCGGAATATCCGTTCTGATCGGAATATGTTTTATTTAAACGGGATGGCATCGGCCATCCCGTTTTTTGCGCCGGAGGACGTCAATCGGGCAATTTATTTATAGATTGATGTTTCGGCGTATCTGTGTTAAACTTTCGGACAGGAGTGTGATAACACATGAGAATGAGAAAAAGACCGAATCTTGCCCCACGCATGGAAAAGTGCGCGGAGCTTATGATAAACGAACCGGAGACCATGCGCGGCCATTGGCGCGAGCTCATGCCCGACTGCGCGGAGCTGCACATTGAGCTCGGCTGCGGCAAGGGGCGCTTTACCGCCGGTACCGCGGCGGCAGCGCCGGATGTGGAGCTTATCGCCATTGAGAAGGTTCCCGACGCGATGATAATCGCCATGGAGCGCGTGAAAAATCAGGAGCTTAAAAATGTCCGCTTCATCAGCGCCGACGTTGCCGGCCTGCGCGAAATGTTCGCGCCGGAGGACGGAGTGCGCCGCATATATATAAACTTCTGCGACCCGTGGCCGAAAAGCCGTGACGCAAAGCTGCGCCTCACCGCGCCGAATTTCCTGCGCATGTACGCGGATGTGCTGGGCGTGGGCGGGGAGATACATTTCAAGACCGACAACACGCCGCTGTTCGACTGGTCGGTGGAGCAGCTTTCCGCCGAGGGCTGGGAGCTGCACGAACTGACGCACGACCTGCACGCGAACGGCGCGGTCGGCGTGATGACCGATTACGAGGCAAAGTTCTATGAGGCCGGGCAGAAGATCAACCGGCTCGTCGCGCGCTGCACGGAGAGCACCAAAAACGGTGTGGACGGCGTCGTTGCCAGACTGCGCAACGCGTCGCTCATCGACGCGCGTGGCTATGCCAGCAGCGCCGCGGACAATGCGGCGGCGGGAACGGAGCGAGTATGAGATTTATTTCATGGAACGTCAACGGCCTGCGCGCCGTGCTGAAAAAAGGTTTTGAGGACATTTTCTGGAGCCTCGACGCAGACTTTTTCTGCCTTCAGGAGACAAAGCTTCAGGCAGGGCAGGTCGAGCTTGACCTCCCCGGCTATGAGAGCTATTGGTGCTACGCCGAGCGCAAGGGCTATTCCGGCACCGCGATATTCACAAAGCACACGCCGCTCTCCGTCAGCTATAATCTCGGCCTGCCGGAGCATGACACCGAGGGGCGCGTCATCACGCTGGAATACGATAACTTCTACCTTGTCTGCGTTTACACACCGAACGCGCAGGACGGCCTGAAGCGCATCGACTACCGCATGAGCTGGGAGGACGCGTTCAGGGATTATCTCGTAGGGATTGACGCGAAGAAGCCTGTGATAGTCTGCGGGGACATGAACGTCGCCCACAACGAGATCGATTTGAAGAACCCCAAGACCAATATCGGCAACCCCGGCTTCTCGTTTGAGGAGCGCGGCAAATTCACCGAACTTCTGGACGCGGGATTTACCGACAGCTTCCGCTATCTCTATCCGGACAAGACCGACGCGTATTCATGGTGGAGCTACCGCGCCGCCGCGCGCGAGCGCAATGTCGGCTGGCGTATCGACTATTTCGTCGTGTCAGACCGGCTGAGAGAGAAGATAAAGGACGCCTATATCCTGCCTGAGATAACCGGCTCCGACCACTGCCCCGTAGGGCTGGATGTTACATGGTGAAGATAGGCAGTGTTGAGATAACCGGCCGCTTCACGCTTGCTCCCATGGCCGGAGTGTCGGATTTCGCGTTCCGCGCCGTGTGCAGGGAGCAGGGCGCGGCGCTGACGACGACGGAGATGGTCAGCGCGAAGGCGCTGGTTTATAAAGACGAAAAGACAAAATCACTCCTGTATGTCCCGCCGGAGGAACACCCCTGCGCCGTGCAGATCTTCGGCCACGAGCCGGAGATAATGGCCGAGGCCGCGGGCATGGCGCTGGGGTATTCCGGCGCGGATATCCTCGATATAAATATGGGGTGCCCTGTCGGGAAGGTCGTCAAATCCGGAGACGGCTCGGCGCTGATGAAGTCGCCGGAGCTTGCGGGGCGGATAATCGAGGCCGTCGTGGCCGCGGTGGATAAGCCCGTCACGGTCAAATTCCGCAAGGGCTGGGATAACGGCAGCGTCAACGCAGTTGAGTTTGCGAAGATCTGCGAGCAGGCAGGAGCGTCGGCCATCGTGGTTCACGGCCGTACCCGCGCGCAGATGTACGCAGGACGCGCCGACTGGGACATCATCCGCGACGTGAAGCGCGCCGTCGGTATCCCCGTCACCGCGAACGGAGATATATTCACCGGCGCGGACGCGGAGCACATCCTGCGCTATACCGGCTGCGACCTTGCAATGATAGGCCGCGGCAGCTTCGGCAATCCGTGGCTGTTCGCGCAGGCGAACGCCGCGGCTGCCGGACAGCCGGAGCCGCCGCTCCCACCGCTTGACGAGCGGATGGACACTGCGTACCGCCAGATAAAGGCGCTGGCTGAATTCAGTGGCGAGCGCATCGCCTGCCTTGAGGCGCGGCATCATCTCCCGTGGTATCTGCACGGCGTCGCGCATTCGGGGTATTACAAGCAGCAGCTTGTCCATGTCGAGACGCTTGAAGACGTTGAGCGGATAATCGCAGGGATAAAGCACGATTTGGCATAAATTATCAATATGCAGGTCATGGAGGTGGAGTTGTGACCCGTGAGCAGGAGGCGCTGACCGTTCAGCGGGTGCTGGACGGCAACGCGGACGAATACGAAAAGCTGGTGCTGGAGTACCAGAAAAATGTGTATAATCTTGCCCTGCGCATGACCGGCGATCCGGAGGACGCGGCGGACATGGCGCAGGAGGCATTTATAAAGGCGTATAGCTCCCTCTCCGGTTACAGGGGGGACAGCAAATTCTCCGTCTGGCTCTACCGCATAGTTTCAAACGTCTGTCTGGATTTCCTGCGCGCGAAGAAGCGCCGGCAGACGGTGTCTCTCAGCGTGACCGATGATGACGGCGAGGACACGGAGCTTGACATCGCGGACGAGAGCAAGTCGCCGGAGCGGATATTTGAGCGCGCCATGACACGGGACGCGGTTCGCCGCGGCCTTGCGGCGCTGACGCCGGAATACAGGCAGATACTTATCCTCCGCGAGCTTCAGGGCATGAGCTATGAGGAGATCGCGGAGGTGCTGGGGCTGGAGAGCGGGACGGTGAAATCCCGCATTTTCCGCGCGCGGAAAAAACTTTGCGCGTTTCTGCTGCGCGACGGGAACATTTCCGGCTTTGCTCCGTCAAGCAATACAGAGGGGGTGAACTGCCATGACTGAATGTGAATACTATCAGCAGCTCATAAGCCAGCGGCTGGACGGCGAGCTGACTGCCGCGCAGGAGCATGAACTGGCGGAACACCTGAGCCGCTGCGCGGACTGCCGCGCGGTCGATGCGGCGTTCCGAGCGCTGTCAGAGGGCTTTGCCGACAGTGCGGAGGATGCGCCCGCAGATCTCTGCGAAAACGTGATGGGCGAGATCCGCCGTGAAAATATCAGAAAGACCAACAAGCGCGGCTCGAAGCGCACATGGCGCAGCCTGCTCGCAACGGCGGCGTGCTTCGCGCTTATCTGCGCGGCTGCGGCCACGGCTCTGCCGATGCTCGCGCGTTCGAACGCGTCGACAGCGGCGGCGCAGTCGGCGGACACCGCCAATGAGACTGACGGAAGCGGCGCAGATGCCGCTATGCCCGCTGATGCCGCACCGGCGGAAGAACCGGAGAGCGCCGCAGAGCAGCGCGCGAAGGCGGACGGGTCGATGCTGTACACCATGGAGAGCGCGAGCGAAGCTGGCGCGGCCTCGTACAACGTCAGCGACGATGAGCTTGGCCGCTTTGTCGAGATGCTCTCCGACGGCGCGTCGGAGTCGGCGATGCCCGAAGCCGCGGCGGACGAGAGCTGCGTTGTCGGGTCAGAGTATAACAATGTGTGTGTTTATATATACGGCGGCCGCGTGTTATATTCCACCGACGGCGGGGAGACCGTGTACGAAAGTGCGGTTTCTGCCGAGGGGGTAAACGAAATTCTGGCATTTTTTGCTGGATAATAGAAATTTTCCTGCGCTTTATGCCTTGAAATGCCGTGATTGTTATGGTATAATCAATGCGTAAGATATTGTTTTCAGGCAGGGATACCTGAAAAAGCGCAAGGAGAGATTGTTTTTGAAACGTGGGAAAGTTTCCAATAATGTAATTCGCCGTCTTCCGAGATATCTCCGCAAGCTCGACGAACTTGAAAAAGGCGGCATCAGCCGCATTTCTTCCGGCGAGCTGGGGCAGCAGCTTGGACTGACGCCGTCACAGATACGTCAGGATTTCAGCTGCTTCGGTGAGTTCGGACAGCAGGGCTATGGTTATAACGTCGCGGCTCTCCGCGACCAGATCGCAGGCATACTCGGCATGGATCGCGGCTATAAGGCCGTGCTAGTCGGTGTCGGCAACATCGGCCGCGCGCTAATGGACAACTTCTGCTTCAGCGAGTGGGGCTTCCACCTCGCCGCTGCGTTTGATGTCAAGCCTGAGCTTATCGGTACGAAGTTCAACGATGTCGAGATACACGGCATGGATGAGCTTATCGGATATCTGGAGCACAACAATATTGACGTCGCGGTTCTGACCGTCCCCAAGGAGGCTGCCATTCCCGTGACCAAGATCCTCACCGACAACGGCATCGAGGCTATCTGGAACTTCACGAACGTTGAGCTTACCGAGCCGAACAGCCCCACCATCGTAGAGAACATCCATTTCTCGGACAGTCTGCTTTCTCTGAGCTACTTTGTGTCTGAGCGCAACGACGAGAAGCGCGCCCGCGCGGCGAGAGTCGATCGCCAGCAGTAAGCTTCGAAAATCGAGACGATCAAATCATGCAGGAGCAAACGCTCCTGCATGATTTGCTAAATTAGGAGGTTCATATGGCTGACACTATTGCCGCCATTGCGACGGGGACGCAGGTATCCGCGATCGGTATAATCCGCCTCTCCGGAGACGAAACTTTTCGGGTGATAGACCGGCTCTTTTTCCCGTACAGCGGCAAAAAAATGTCCGAAAGCGCGGATCGCAGGCTGATCTTTGGCGAGCTGCGCGACCGCGGGGGCGAGCTGCTGGACGTGTGCCTGTGCACGATAAGCCGCGCGCCGCACAGCTATACCGGAGAGAACACCGCGGAGCTTCAGTGTCATGGCTCGCCGACAGTCCTTCGTGCGGCGCTGGATGAGCTGTTCGCGCTCGGTGCGCGGCAGGCGGCGCCGGGCGAGTTCACGAAGCGCGCCTTTTTGAACGGGCGCATGGAGCTGTGCGCGGCGGAGGCCGTGGCCGATATCATCGATGCGGAGACCGTCGAGTGCGCCAAGAACGCCGCAGGGCAGCTCTCCGGCGCGATAAGCCGCAAGGTGGACGGGATATATTCCGCGCTGACCGACATCAGCTCGCACTATCACGCGGTGCTGGATTACCCCGACGAGGATATCGAAGACTTCCAGCTTGAAAGCTATGAAGGGAGCCTGACGTCCGCGCTCACGGAGCTTGAGCGGCTGCTGCAGAGCCATGAGCGCGGCAAGCTTATGACCGGCGGTATCCCAGCTGCGATAGCCGGCCGACCCAACGCCGGTAAAAGCTCGCTCCTGAACGCCCTTCTGGGTTATGACCGCGCGATAGTCACCGCAATCCCAGGCACCACGCGCGACACAATCGAGGAGAAGCTGCGCATAGGCCGCCTGACGCTGCGCCTTATTGACACCGCGGGCATCCGCGACACTGACGACGAGGTAGAGCGCCTAGGCGTTGAACGCAGCCGCGCGGCGATGAGCAAGGCGGAGCTTGTCATTGCCGTCGTGGACGGCAGCGGCGAGATAACGGACGAGGACCGCGAGGTCATCGCGCAGGCCGAGGCTGCGCCGAAGGGCATTGTCGTTCTCTCAAAGCGCGATATCGCGGAGCCGGACGCGGAGATCACGACGGCGCTGCCGGTGGTCTCGCTCAGCTCCGTCACCGGAGACGGCATGGACGAGCTGGAGCGCGTCATCGCCGAGCGGTTCCCGTTGCCGGAGGTTCCGGCGGGCGAGATACTCACGAACGTCCGTCAGGCGGACGCGGTGAAGCGCGCGATAGAATACATGCGCAGCGCGCTGGACGCGATGCGCGCCGGTATGACGCCGGATATCGTCCTGACGGAGACGGAGGGCGCAATGTCGGCGCTCGGCGAGCTGAGCGGCCGCACAGTGCGCGAGGATGTTACGAATAGAATATTCCAGCGCTTCTGCGTCGGAAAATGAGGAGAGTATATGAGCTGCAAAGAGATTGACATGGCGGCGTACAAGCGCCGCGCACATTTTGATTATTTCAGGTCGCTGGCATATCCGTATGCCGGAGTGACCGTTGAGGTCGACATTTCACGCCTTGTGCCTACGCTGAAGATGCACAGCCTGCCATTTTTCCTGCCGGTGCTGTACTGCGCGGTGCGCGCGGCAAACTCCGTGCCGGAGTTCAGGCAGCGCATCCACGGGGACTCCGTCGTCGAGTATGACTACTGCGAAGGCTCGTATACCGTCGCCCTGCCGGATGAGAGCTACTGCTACTGTGTGCCGAAAACCGACCTGCCCTTCAGCGAGTTTCTGGACTATACGCGCGAGGCGCAGCGCCGCGCGGTCGAGGAGCCGAGCATCGAGGAGCAGGACGAAGCCGATTCGCTGCTGTTCATAAGCTGCATCCCGTGGGTGTCGCAGACAGCTGTCGTGCAGCCGGTGCCATCGCCGGCAGACTCGAACCCGCGCATCACATGGGGCAAATACTTCGAGCGCTGCGGGAACGTGTACCTGCCGGTTTCCGTGCTTTGCCACCATGCGCTGGTGGACGGGCTGCACATCGGGCGTTTCTATGCCGCGCTTGACCGCGAGATATCTAGGCTCTGTGACGAGATAGAAGGGAAAAATCAGGCGTAAAATTGTCTTGAGCGCAGTCCGCCGTTTTGGACTACGCTCAAGTGATTATATGTGAAATTTCAAGATCATTGCCAAACATGCGGAGAACGCAGGCTTTATCCTTGGCTCTGCCGAGGCGTCGCTCGCCGCATATGATCTCTGCACCGCATTGGCATACGGTTGATGTGGTTATATAGTAGCAGACCGGCGCGCGATTGTGCTGAAGAATCTGCAAACTAAGGATGAAAATTTTGTGAATTGACCGGCGCGGGGAGACGACGAAATGAATGTCATATATAAGGACGGCGCGGTGATTCTGGCCATAAAGCCCGCCGGAGTGCTCAGCACCGACGAGCCGGGCGGAATGCCGGAGCTGCTGAGAGCGGAGCTGAATACGGATGAGATACGCACGGTGCACAGGTTGGACAGAGTAGTTTCCGGCCTGATGCTGCTGGCGCGCTCCTCTGCCTGCGCCTCCGAGCTGTCGAGCCAGATACGGGAAGGGGAGTTCCATAAGGAATACCTCGCCGTTGTGCACGGCGTGACGGCGGCTTCCGGAGAACTGCGCGACCTCATGTACCGCGATAAGGCGCGGCGCATGAGCTTCGTTACGGATACGCCAGCCGTGGGTGTGCAGGAGGCGCGGCTCGAATACGATACGCTGGAGAGCACTGCCGGACTGAGCCTTGTCCGCGTGCGGCTCATCACGGGGCGGACGCACCAGATACGCTGCCAGTTCGCATCCCACGGCTGGCCTCTGGTCGGCGAGCGGAAGTATGATGTCAACGACGATAACTGCCCGATCGCGCTGTGGTCGCATCGGCTGCGCTTTGCGCACCCCGTGACGGGGGAGCAGATGGATTTCGCTGTGCAGCCGCCGGAGACATATCCGTGGACGCTGTTCGCCGCGGCGCGAGAAAATTAAAAACTGAGCCGAAAGATTTTTATATCCTTTGGCTCAGTTTTGCGTATCGCATAAAAAAGCACCCCGAATAAATTCGGGGTGCTGGCACGCCGTAAGGGATTCGAACCCCTGACCTTCTGGTCCGTAGCCAGACGCTCTATCCAGCTGAGCTAACGGCGCATGTCTCTCGACAGCTTGATTATATTAGCACAGCTTCGGCGAAAATGCAAGAGGTTTTTTGAAAAAATATTTTTTCTTACTTTTTTACCAGCCCATGTAGCCGGAGATCGTATCTGCGACGTCGCTCATGGTGCGCAGAGCCTTACCGAGAGTGTTCTTGGAAGCGCACTTTTTCGGGCGAGTTATCATGCCGACCGCGTCGCCTACGACAAGACCGATGCCCATACCGATGAGAAAATTCTTTTTATTCATACTCATACCTCCCAAAATTCCGTTAACAGCTTTTGTTAACCAATGGTATTATGCGCATATTTTAGATTGCTACACGCATGCAAATTGTGGTACAATATAAAAAAAGAAATAAAAGAGAAAAACAAAATTTTCGGAGGCAAACGCCATGAGCGTAAAAATACTTGCCGTGGGCGATGTCTGCGGCGAACCCGGCCTTGACTATCTTGAGAAGAACCTGCGGAATTACCGTAAGGAAAACGGCATAGATTTTGTCGTTGTGAACGGCGAGAACGCGAACGTCGTCGGCGTGACGCCGCGCCAGGCAGACGCGATATTCCGCGCGGGCGCGGACGTCATCACCCTAGGTAATCACACCTGGACGCGCACGGAGCTGAGACCGTATCTTGACGAGCGGAGCCGCATACTCCGTCCAGCAAACTTCGCGCCGCAGTGCCCCGGCCGCGGTATCGGCGTGTTCAAAACGGCGTTCGGCGACGTGTGCGTGCTGAACCTGATAGGCCGCTTCACGCTGGACAGTAATACCGACAATCCCTTCGTCATCGCCGACGGCTATATGGAGGAGATCAAGGAGAAAATAATCCTTGTGGATTTCCACGCCGAGGGCACCAGCGAGAAGCGCGCGATGGGCTTCATGCTTGACGGCAGGGCGAGCGCCGTATGGGGAACGCACACCCATGTCCAGACCTCGGATGCCTGCGTGCTGCCCAAGGGGACGGGCTATATAACCGACCTCGGTATGACCGGCGCTGTCAACTCGGTGCTGGGCATCGATCCTGAGCAGAGCATAGGCAAGTTCATGGGAGACCCGCCGCGGCGCTATGAATCCGCGAAAGGGCCTGTAAAGCTGGAGGGCTGCATTTTTGAAATTGACCCGCAGAACGGGCGCTGCCTGCGGGCGGAAAGTGTTAGACTGACATGAAAAATATAAAGATACTTCATACCGCTGACCTGCACCTCGACTCCGCGTTCGAGGCGCTGCCCGCGGGTAAAGCCGCGATTCGCCGCGCGGAGCAGCGGGAGCTGCTGTCACGGTTGGCGGAGCTGGCGCGCAGCGAGCGGGCAGACATCGTCCTGCTCGCCGGTGATATCTTCGACGGCGGCGGAACGTATTTCGAGACCGGAGCGGAGTTTGTGCGCTGCCTGCGGGATATGAGCGTGCCGGTGTTCATCGCGCCGGGAAATCATGACCCGTACGACGCGCGCTCGCCGTACGCGAAGCTGGATATCCCCCAGAACGTGCGTATCTTCACCGAAAGAGACGTCGAGTGTGCGGAGCTTCCGGAGCTGGGCGTGCGCGTTTACGGCGCGGCGTTCACCGGCAGCACCGACGGCCCCGACATCACGAATATCCGCACGGAGCGCGCAGAGGGGACGTGGAACATTCTCTGTGCGCACGGCGAGGTCGGCTTTGACCCCGTCAATGAGCAGGCACTGTCCGCAAGCGGCCTTGACTATGCCGCGCTCGGCCACATACATAAGGCGAGCGGGCTGCGCCGGTCGGGCGGCACATGGTATTCATGGCCTGGCTGCCCGGAGGGGCGCGGCTTTGACGAAACGGGCGAAAAGACCGTGAGCATCGTCGAGCTGTCGGATTCCGGCTGCAGGCTCACGCCGGTGTGCATCGCCTCGCGCAGATATGAGATACTGCCCGTTGAGGTGACGGGCTGCGACCCGTTGCTCGCCGTGCATACGGTGCTGCCGGAGAATACGGCGCGGGACGTGTACAGAATAGTGCTGACGGGCGAGGTGGACACGCCGCCTGACCTGAGCCGTCTGCGGCGAAATCTGGACGACTGCTTCTTCTCACTGCAGCTTCGGGACGAGACCCGCCTGCGGCAGGACGTTTGGGAGCGTGCGGAGGAGGACAGCCTGCGCGGCATATTCCTGCGTAAGCTCCGCGAAAAATATAATTCCGCGCAGTCCGAAGAGCGGGAGCTGATAGAGCAGGCAGCGCGCTGGGGGCTTGCTGCACTTGACAACATGGAGGAGGTCGTTCGCCATGAAGATAAATAAAATGACGGCTTCCTTCGGCAAGCTTGAAAACGAGAGCATCGCGTTTCACGACGGGTTGAACGTGGTCTGCGCCCCAAACGAGAGCGGCAAATCGACATGGTGCGCGTTCATAAAATCCATGCTCTACGGCGTTGACAGCTCGGAGCGCGCGAAGATCGGCTATCTGCCGGACAAGATGCGCTATGCTCCGTGGTCTGGCGCGCCGATGGAAGGCTCCATGGAGCTGACGGCGGACAACTGCGACATCACCATAATGCGCCGTACAAAGACAAAGAGCGCGCCCATGCGCGACTTTTCGGCTGCCTATACCGGCAGCAACGTCGCAGTGGAAAAGCTCACGGGCGCCAACTGCGGCGAAATGCTCACCGGAGTGTCGAAGGACGTGTTCTGCCGCAGCGCATTCGTCGCGCAGGGCGCAGTGGCCGTCACGGGGAGCAAGGAGCTTGAAAAGCGCATAAACGCCATCGTCGCGGCCGGAGACGAGCACAGCTCGTATTCCGAGGCCGATGAGCGGCTTCAGGCGTGGAAGCGCAAGAGAAAATATAACCGCCGCGGCGCGCTGCCGGAGCTTGAGCTGCGCATAGATGACGATCGGGCGAAGCTTGAGCAACTGCAGGACACGGTGGATGAGGAGGAGCGCCTCGAGGAGCAGCTCGCGCAGGCGCGTCAGCGCTGCTCATCGCTTGAGACGGAGGTCAACGAGAGCCGCCGCCGTCAGCGCAAGGAGTCGCTTGAGCGTCTCAACCGCAGCCGCGCGGAGCTGAAGCAGCGCAGCGACGAGCATGATGCCGCGCTCACGGAGCTTTCGGCCAGACGCGAGCAACTGCATAACAGCAGCTTCGGCCTCACGGAGCCGGACGAGCTGGAGGAGCGTATAGACGCGGATATAGACCGGATGGCGCAGTTGAAATCGGCTGCGGAAAAGAAAGCCTCGCCCCTGCTGGCGCTGATATTCTTCGTGCTGGCGGCAGTCGGCGCGGCGCTGTATGTGGCGCACGGCAGCGTGGCGTTCATCGTCATGGCGATAGTCATGATGGCCGCGGCAATGGTGTTCATCTTCCGCTGGACAAAGGCGAAGCAGGCCGCAGTGCAGGCCGGTGAAGCGCGAAGGCAGCTATTGAAAAGCTATCATGCCGCGTCGCCGGACGATATAAGAGCCGCAGCGGCGCGCCATCGCGAGCTTTGGGAAGCTGCGGAAGAGGCCGAGGCCGACGAGCGCCGCAGCCGCAGCGCGTATGAATCCGCCAAGGAGCGGCAGGCGAAGCTGGAGGAGATCACGATATCTGAGCTGGATTTCTCCGGCGGCAGCTCCGAGGCCGCGCAGCTTGGCCGGAAACTGAACGAGAAGCGCGCCCAGACCGAACGCCTTGCCTCGCAGCTCGCATCCGTGCGCGGCAGGCTTGCCGCCATGGGCGACCCGATGGTCATCAGGAGTGAGCTGAGCAGCATGGAGGACGAGCGCGAGGAGCTTAAAAACGAGTGTGCCGCGCTCGACATGGCGATAGAGACGCTGAAGGCGGCGGACACCGAGATGCAGCTGCGCTTCTCGCCGGAGCTGAGCCGCCTTGCGTCGGAATACATGGCGGAGATGACCGGCGGGCGCTGGAACGGCGTGACGCTCAACCGCGATTTCACGGCGGCGGCGAAAGCGGAGGACGGAGCGGTAGCGCACGAGGCGGAGTACCTGAGCCTTGGGACGCTCGACCTGATGTATCTGGCGGTTCGGCTCGCGGTGTGCGAGCTGGCGCTGCCGGAAGGGGAGTCCTGCCCGCTAATCATAGACGACGCGCTCGTGAACATGGACGCGGAGCGCACCGCACAGGCCATGAATCTGCTGAGAAAGCTTGCCGAGAAGCGTCAGGTAATACTCTTCACCTGCCGCAGCCTTGAATGACAGGCAATGCTGGAACCGCGCCTGACTCATTTATGAGTCGGGCGCGGTGATTTTATATAGAACGCGGGACGGCCTCTGTGCCGTCCCGCACGCGCATAAAAATTGATCCCCGGCCGGAATTCCGGCCGGGGATCGGTTTGGTTGTGCTTACTTATCCAGATAATTCTTCAGCAACTCCTGCAGCAGCTCGTCTCTGTCGAGACGGCATATCAGCGTGCGTGCGTTGTTGTAGTTGGTGATATAGGTCGGATCCTCCGAAAGAATATACCCCACTATCTGGTTGATCGGATTGTAGCCCTTTACCATGAGGGAGTTATACACGGATGACAGGATCTCTCTCATCTCGGCTTTGCTGTCCAGCGCTGTGAACTTTCTTGTTACATCCTCCATGATGTCCCTCCTCTTCACTTATTTATTGGCTACATTATAGCATATTAGTTTGTCAAGTAAAGTCGAAAAAACTAAACAAAAGGTTAATTTTTCTTAAGGTGGTATAATTTTACCGAATGCTGGCACCGAATTTCCGCTCAAGCGCGGCGAGAACCTTCTTCACGGTTTCCTCGGCATGGTCGTCGGTGAGAGTCTGGTCGTCGGCGCGCATGGTCAGCGAGAAGGCGACGGACTTCTTGCCCTCGGCGATGTGGTGGCCGGTGTACACGTCGAAGATACGGCAGCCCTTGAGGTACTGGCCGCCCTCGGCCATGATGTGATCCACCATGTCGCCCACGGGGATATCCGCGCCGCAGACGACGGCGATGTCGCGCGTGACCGCAGGGAAGCGCGGCAGCGGCTTATACACGGGGATACCGCCGCGCAGGGAGTGCAGCGCGTCAAAGCTCAGCTCCGCGCAGTACATCTCCGCGTCCACGCCGTAATTGGCGGCGACGGCGGGGTGGATCTGACCGAGTATGCCGATGTAGGTCTCGCCGCACCAGACCTTGGCGCAGCGGCCGGGGTGGTAGGACTGGTTCTCGCGCTCAGCGGCGAAGTGCAGCTTGTCAATACCGAGGCCGCTGCACAGCTCCTCGACCCAGCCCTTGATGCGGAAGAAGTTCATCTCAGGGCCGTATGCGCCCATGGAGACTATCTTCGGCTCGTCGGCCAGACCGTCGGCGCGCTTGAGGTAGATGCGGCCTATCTCGTAGAGCGCGGCGGACTTGTTGCGGTAGTTGTAGTTGCGGGTCAGAATCTCCAGCATGGAGGGAAGAATGGTCGTGCGCATTATCGAGGTGTCCTCGCCAAGGGGGTTGAGGATGCGCAGACTGTCGCGCAGCGGGGAATCCGCCGGCATACGGATCTTGTCATAGTAGCTGGGGCTGATGAACGAGTAGGTGATTATCTCGTCCAGACCCATTGCGCGGCACAGCTCGCCGACGCGGCGCTCGCTCTGCTGGACGGGGGTGAAGCCGCCGCAGGTGCTTATTGCGCCGGTGAAGCGGGTGGGGATGTTATTGTAGCCGTAGAAACGGGCGACCTCCTCGGCAATGTCGGAGTAGTGCTCAACGTCGCCGCGCCAAGACGGAACGTGGATGACGTCGCCGTCAAGCGTGAAGCCGAGGTCGAGCAGAATTTTCTTCATGCTGTCCTTGTCGATATCGGTGCCGAGCAGGGAGTTTATCTTGTCCGGCTCAAGCAGAACGGTCTTTTCCTCGATGGGCTTCGGCACTACGTCGATGACGCCATCGACGACCTCGCCGCAGCCGAGCAGCTCTATAAGCTCGCAGGCGCGGTTCACGGCGCGCAGCGTGCCCTGCGGGTCAAGCCCCTTCTCAAAGCGGGCGGATGCGTCGGTGCGCATGCCGAGTGCGGTAGCGGTGCGGCGCACGGAGGTGCCGTTGAAGTTCGCGCTCTCGAAGAGAACCATCGCCGTGTCGCCGACAATCTCGCTGTTCTCACCGCCCATGACGCCCGCGACCGCGACGGGCTTGTCGGTGTCGCAGATGCAGAGCATGGAGGGGGTCAGCTTGCGCTCGGTGCCGTCCAGCGTGCGGATGCTCTCGCCCTCGCGCGCGGTGCGGACGTGTATCTCATTGTTGCCGACGCAGGCAAAGTCGAACGCGTGCATGGGCTGGCCGTACTCAAGCATGACGTAGTTTGTGATGTCGACGATGTTATTTATCGGGCGCATGCCGGCGTTGCGGATACGCTCACGCATCCAGCGCGGGGACGGCGCAATCTTGACGTTCTTGACCATGCGCGCGGTGTAGCGCGGGCAGAGCGCGGCATCCTCGACGATGATCTTCGCCATTTCGTTGATGTCGCCGCCGGCCTTCGCCTCGACAACCGGCTCATGCAGCTTCAGCTCCTTGCCGAAGGTCACTGCGGCCTCGCGCGCGAGACCGATGACGCACAGACAGTCGGGGCGGTTCGGGGTTATCTCAAATTCGACTACATGGTCGTCACGGCCGAGGATAACGGCCATATCGTCGCCGGGCTTGCAGTCCTCGTTGAGAATGAGGATACCGTCGGAAATGCAGTGCGGGAACTCCTCCTGCTTCGCGCGGAGATCATCCAGCGAGAGTATTGCATTTTTCTTGGTGTCGTAGGCCACGAGATCGCCCGCGTGGACGTTCTGGCAGTCGGTCACGGGATCGGCCGCGGCTTCGCCGAGGTCGAGCGCGACCTGCCACAGGCCGTAGCCCTTGTTCTGCACGTCGAGCACCTTAGCTGCGACGACACTGCCGAAAATCTTGTCTCCGGCCTTGATGTCGGCGGGGATGGAGGGCTTTGCGGGATCGATCGGATGATAGTCGCCGAGGATGGCGGCGGGCTTTATCTCCGCGTAGGGGAAATCGTGCAGATCGCAGTCAAGCTCCTTGAGCGAGCAGAGCATACCGGCGGACTCCACGCCGCGCAGCTTGCCCTTCGTTATCTTCACGCCGCCGGGCAGCAGGGAATTGTGCAGCGCCGCGGGGACGAGATCGCCGCAGTGGACGTTCCACGCGCCGGTGCATATCTGCACAGGCGCCGCTTCGCCGATGTCTATCTGCGTGACGAGCATGTGGTCGGAGTTGGGGTGCTTCTCGATGGAGAGAATGCGGCCGACCTTGACGTTCTTTATCGTCTCGCTCAGGTTCTCGGTCACTTCAACCTTGGAGCCGGAGACGGTCATGGCCTCGGCGAAGCGCTTGTCGTCATATTCATCAAAGCTCAGGTCGACGAATTCATTGAGCCATTTTCTTGAAAGATTCATGTTGTTCTCCCTTCAATATATCAGAACTGTTCGAGGAAGCGCACGTCGTTCTCGAATATCAGGCGCAGGTCGGTAATCTTGTATTCGCCCATTGCGAGACGCTCAAGACCCATGCCGAAGGCCCAGCCGGAGTACACGTCCGGATCAATGCCGCAGCCTGCGAGAACCTTGGGGTGCACCATGCCGGCGCCGAGGACTTCGATCCAGCCCTCGCCCTTGCAGGTGGGGCAGCCCTTGCCGCCGCACTTGTGGCACTGGATGTCCAGCTCGCAGCTCGGTTCGGTGAATGGGAAGTGGTGCGGGCGGAAGCGGGTGACGGTGCCCTTGCCGTATATCTTTTCGACGACGAGGTTCAGCGTGGCCTTGAGGTCTGCCATTGTGACGCCCTTGTCGATGACCATGCCCTCAATCTGGTGGAACATCGGGGAGTGCGTTGCATCGACCTCGTCCTTGCGGTAGACGCGGCCGGGGGCGACGATGCGGATGGGCAGGGGGCGGGTCTCCATCGCGTGTATCTGCATCGGAGAGGTCTGGGTGCGCAGCAGGATGCTGCTGTCGTCCTTGAAATAGAAGGTGTCCGTCCATTCGCGGGAGGGATGGCCTTCGTCGATGTTGAGCTTGGTGAAGTTATATTCCGCCTTCTCGACCTCGGGGCCGTCGAGAATTTCAAAGCCCATGCCGATGAAGATGTCCTTGATCTGGTCTAGGACGTTGTACATCGGGTGCTTGTGCCCCAGCGTACTGGTCTCGCCCGGCAGCGTGACGTCAACGGTCTCGCGCTCAAGCTTCAGCTCCATGAGCTTGGAGCCAAGCTCGGCCTTGCGCTGCTCGATGGCGGCCTCAATGTCGCCGCGCAGTTGGTTTGCCAGCTGACCCATGACGGGGCGCTCCTCGGCGGAAAGCTTGCCCATCTGGCGCAGGATGCCGGTGAGCTCGCCCTTCTTGCCCAGATACTTGACGCGCAGGCTCTCCAGAAGCTCGATGTCGTCGGCTTCAAGAATGGCCTTGATGGAACTGTCTCTAAGTCCCTGCATTAACTCTTTCATCACGATTCTCCTTGAAAAATACTTGAAATAACTTTGGAAAGCAAAAAAATAAGCCCCCGTCCCGAATAGGGACGAAAGCATAGCCTCCGCGGTACCACCCACGTTCGGCGCACTGCGCCGCACTCAAGGAGCAGTAACGCGCTCCACACGCCGGGGATTGGCCGGTGCTCCCGGGCGAACCAAGCGCCTGCACCGCAGGAGGCTTACAGCCGATGACCTCCATTCTCTGCCCGGAACGTACAGCGCTATTTTCCCGTTCATAGCCTTACAAGAATACCACAGAAAAACCGGATTATCAAGAGGAAAAACCAAGTTTTTGAATGTGTCATGCTTTTCCGCGGCAAAAGCCGCGGCCTTTGTTTGTAATAAATTAAAATATAAACGGCTATAATCTATTGCAAACTGCAAATAAGCTGTGTATAATATAAACACTTAAAAATTTTTAAATATTATACGCCAAGTGCGAATACGGAGATAAGAATGAACGTAATATATATTGCAATAGTTGTAGTCGCCGGATATCTTCTCGGCTCACTGAGCATATCCATCCTGCTGTCGAAAAATCTGCTGGGGCGCGACGTACGCAGACACGGCAGCGGCAACGCCGGGGCGACAAATATGGCGCGCGTATTCGGAATGTGCGCAGGACTTCTTACGCTCGCGGGAGATATGCTCAAGGCCGCGGCGGCGATGCTGATCGGCTTCTGGCTGCTGGGCGATACGGGGATGGCTCTCGGTGGCGTCGCGTGCCTGCTTGGGCACTGCTTCCCGGCGCTGCACGGCTTCAAGGGCGGCAAGGGCGTATCGTCGGGCGCAATGGTCGCGCTGATGATAGACTGGCGCGTATTCCTGTGCGTTGTTGCCGCATTTCTGATCGGGGCGTTCCTTACGAAAAAGGTCTCCTTTGGCAGCATATGCGGGGCGCTGGCGATATTCATAAGCGCGGCGGCGCTCGGCGTATCGACTCCGCGGCTGATACTGGCGGCGACCGGAATGCTGATTGTCATCGCGCGGCATCGCGATAACATCGTGCGGCTCATAAACGGCACGGAGCCGGATTTCAAGCCCGCAAAGCGGCCGGGGACGAAACGCAAAGAAGAGTGTTGAAAAGAACAGAAAATGGTGATATAGTAAAACCGATTCTCGGCGAAAGCCGGAAGTGTTCCCGTATAAAAACAGAGGGAATTAAGCTTTTGTGAAAGGAATTGAACCTATGGATAACGAGCTTCGGCATGATATAGACAAATATGTGGAATCAAACCGCGGTGCGATACTGCGCGATATAGCGCGCCTTGTGGCGATAAACAGCGTCGAGGGCGAGGCGGAACCCAACGCCCCATTTGGCCGCGGCCCGCGCGAGGCACTTGACAAGGGACTTGAGATCGCCCGCGAGCTGGGGCTCGACGCGGTAGACTGCGAGGGCAAAATCGGCTATGCCTGCCTCGGCGGAGACAGCAATCGCTACCTCGCTACGATAACTCACCTCGATGTTGTGCCTGTCGGCGAAGGCTGGACTCAGGATCCGTTCACCATGCGCGAGCGCGAGGGGTACATAATCGGCCGCGGCGTTATGGACGACAAGGGGCCGAGCGTCCTCTGCCTCTACGCGCTGAAGTATCTCAAGGACAAGGGAATAGCCCTGCGCTATCCTGTCCGCGCGCTGCTCGGCGCAAACGAAGAGACCGGCATGAAGGACGTCGAGTATTATCTGGCAAATTACCCCGCTCCGCTGTTCTGCTTCAGTCCGGACGCGAACTTCCCGCTGTGCAACGGCGAAAAGGGCATTTACCACGGCCGCATGATCTCCAAGCTGCCGATGGTGAACGTTGCAGACATCAAGGGCGGCTTCGCGGCGAACGCCGTGCCCGACAAGGCCGAGGCGTGGGTCAAGGCCGAAGCGCTTGAATCCGCCGGGCGCGTTGAGGCTGTGAAAGAGGGCGAGCTTTGGCACCTCACGGCCACCGGTGTCGGCGGCCATGCATCTCTGCCGGAGGGAACCGTCAACGCGATCGGAGTGCTCGTGGACTACATTCTGGATAACGGCATTGCAGCCGCCGAGGAGAAGCGCTTCTACGAGCTGGTGAGCCTGCTGAATAACGACTGGACGGGCGCCGCGCTGAACGTTGCGGCGGATGACGGCCTGTTCGAGCCGCTGACCATCGTGGGCGGCGTTATAGGCATCGAGGACGGCCATGTGTTCCAGACAATAGACAGCCGCTACCCGACCAATATGAGCGGGTCGAAGATCGCCCGCGCCATCCAGCGCACGGCGGGAGACGCGGCGGAGATAACAATAGAGCGCGACGCGGAGCCGTTCTATATGGCTCTGGATAATCCGTCGGTGCAGGTGTGCATCAACGCCTACAACGACGTGACGGGCGAGAACGCCAAGCCTTATACCATCGGCGGCGGCACTTACGCGCGCGACTTCCCGAATGCGGTGTCCTTCGGACCGGAGCATCCGGAGCGCCCGCAGCCCGAATTCGCAGGGCCTATCCACGGCGTTGACGAGGCCGCGAGCATAGACTTCCTCATGGAGGCGCTGAAGGTCTATATCCTCGCGCTGATCGAGCTGGAGAAGCTGGATTTCTGATCCTTTGCATAGCGATTTTTACAGGCGGGAGATATTTATCTCCTGCCTGTTTTATACCATGGGCAATCGGCGCGATTTGCCCGTCTACCTTTTACACATTTTTAACTTTTCATATTTAATGTGTTGTATAATCGGTGTATAATCATAATCATAGATACAAGTTCAGGAGGCAGAATTATGGCTAAACGCGCGCTTATCGTAGAGGACGACAGCAACATCGCAGAACTGCTGCGGCTTTATCTCGGCAAGGATGGGTTTGAGGTGATGATCGCTCCTGACGGCGGCAAGGCCGAATCAATGTTTGACCTGTTCACGCCAGACGTTGTCCTGCTGGACATCATGCTTCCGGTCAAGGACGGCTGGCAGGTCTGCCGTGATATACGGGCAAAGTCCGCCGTGCCGATCATCATGCTCACCGCTAAGGGAGAGACCACGGATAAGATAACCGGTCTTGACATGGGTGCCGACGATTACGTGACCAAACCCTTTGACGTCAAGGAGCTTATCGCCCGCGTCCACGCCGTCATGCGCCGCAGCGACAACGACGGCCCCGCGGAGAAGAAGCTGACCTTCGACAAGCTGATAATAAATCTCGATTCCTACGAGCTGGTGGTGAACGGCGTCAAGGTCGATACGCCGCCGAAAGAGATGGAGCTGCTGTACCACCTCGCGGCGTCCCCCAACCGCGTTTTCACCCGCAACCAGCTCCTCGACGAAGTGTGGGGCTTTGACTATTTCGGCGACTCCCGCACCGTTGACGTACACATAAAGCGCCTGCGCGAAAAGCTTGAAGGCGTCAGCGACAAATGGTGCCTCAAGACCGTCTGGGGCGTAGGCTACAAGTTTGAAGTGACAGAGTAATGAAAAACGTATACCTGCGCAACTTTGTGGCCACGGCGACGCTTGTGTTCATGTGCTTCCTGCTCGTCGCGGTGAGCTTCGTCGGCATCGGCCGCGGCTACATCATAAACGACTACCGCGAGCGCATGGACAATAACGCCTCCGAGGTCGCGAGGACTGCATCCGCCATCGCCGACGGGGATTCGCTCACGAGCTGGAGCCTGAGCATGACGCTTTCCTCCATCTCGCGCACCACCGGCAATCAGGTCTTTATAACCGACGAGACCGGCAAGATCGTCTCCTGCTCCGACCGCGCGCCGATGTGCGAGCATCTCGGCCACCAGATACCTGCCGACGTCATGCAGACCCTCGAGACGACGGGGGAGTACGACCAGATGAGCACGCTCGGCGGCCTGTACGAAAAGAACCGCTACGCTGTGGCGCGGCCGATAAAAACGTCTGGCGACGGGAAAGATATCATCGGCTATGTGTTCATCACGAACGTTGTTGACAACATACTGAAAACCTGGTCGTCCCTGACCGGAATAACCGCGATCGTGACCATCGGCGTTTTCGCCGCGGCGATGATAGTCTCCCTCATGTACTCCAAGCACATGGCAAAGCCGCTGGACGAGATGGCGGCGGCGTCGCGCCGGTTCGCGCGCGGGGACTTCTCGGTGCGCGTGCGCCAGCGTGAGGATCCCACGGATGAGATGGGCGCGCTGATAGATTCGTTCAATAAGATGGCCGATTCGCTGGAAAACGCCGAGGAGCGCCGCAGCGAGTTCATAGCCAATATCTCGCACGAGCTGCGGACGCCGATGACCACGATATCCGGCTTTGCGGAGGGGCTGCTCGACGGTACGATCCCGCCGGAGGACGAGAAAAAATATCTCCGCGCGATAAGCGATGAGACGAAGCGCCTCTCGCGTCTGGTGCGCGATATGCTCGACGTGTCACAGCTCAGAAACCGCGCCGCCGACCCTACGAAAAGGATCGACTTTGACCTGACGGAGCTTACACTCCAGACGCTTCTGAGCTTTGAAAGCCGCGCAACGAAGAAAAATCTTGACGTCGACCCTCAGCTGCCGGATAATCATATCATGGTGCACGCGGATAAAGACGCCATAACCCAGGTAATATATAACCTGTTGGATAACGCCGTGAAGTTTGCCTCGCCCGGAAGCTGCATCACCGTGCGCATATACAAGGACAACGGCAAGGCCTATGTCTCCGTGCGCGACTACGGCGAGACGATTCCGCCGGACGATCTCCCGTTCATCTTCGACCGTTTCCACAAGTCGGATCGCTCGCGCAGTCTGGATAAGGACGGCGTCGGACTAGGGCTGTATCTGGTAAAATCCATCATCAACAGCCATGATGAGGACATCGCCGTCACGAGCCGCGACGGCATGACGGAGTTCGTGTTCACTCTGGCTCTTGCGAAAAACGAAGTCGGCGAAAAGAAAACAAATCTGTTTTAAGTATAAAAAGAGGTCATTTTTATGGCAAACAATTGGTACAGCAAGGACGACTGGTATTCCCCGCTGCAGAGCGTGCCGACCGTGAACGCGGTGACGCCGAAGGAGAAAAAGAAAAATAAAAAGGTGCGGATAATCGGCGGGATATGCCTGCTGCTCGTGCTGCTGGTGGCCACGTCGCTTATCTTCGCGGAGCGCAGCGGCGGCCAGAGCGGCTTCGGCTCCAGTGTTATTCCCTCCGACGGCGAGAGCGGCGACATGCCGGAGAACTGGCAGGACTTTTTCGACCAGTATTACACCAAGACGACTACCGACGTCGCGGAGATAAACATCCCGCGCGCGAAGCTGCCGATAGACTATGAACTGAAGCTTGAGGAAAAGCCGTCCGGCAGTGAACTGACTCTGGGCGAGCTGTACGAAGAGAACTATAAGTCTGTCGTCGGCATCTCGGCATACACGGACGGCCAGAGCGGCTATAACTGGGGCACCGGCTTCGTGCTCACGGCGGACGGCCTGATCGTGACGAATACGCACGTCATAAACGGCGCGGACAGCGCGACTGTCACCCTGTATGACGACACCGTCCTCAACGCAACCTTGGTCGGCGCCGACTCGATAAGCGACATTGCGCTGCTGAAGGTCAAGGGCATCGGGCTCACCCCCGCCGTGATCGGCGACAGCTCAGAGCTTGCCGTTGGCGACGCTGTCGCCGCGATAGGCAACCCGCTGGGCGAGCAGTTCCGCATGACGCTGACAAACGGCGTCATCTCCGCGATAAACCGCGGCGTAAGCTATAACGGCCGCAGTATGACCCTGATGCAGACCAACGCCGCAATAAACGAGGGCAACTCCGGCGGCCCGCTGTACAACATGTACGGTCAGGTGATCGGCATCACGAATATGAAGATGATGTCGTCCTATTCAAGCATCGAGGGCATCGGCTTCGCGATCCCGAGTACAACTATGCGCGACGTCGTGAACGCGCTCGTCAAGGACGGCGAGGTCAGAGGCCGCCCGTCGATCGGAATAACCGTCGGCGCGATACCCGACAACGCGTCGTCGCATTACGATATCCCAAGCGGACTCTATATCTCCGATGTCACCAAGGGCTCGGACGCCGAGGCCAAGGGCATTAAGGTCGGCGATATCCTGCTTGAGTGCAACGGGGTCGAGGTCAAGACGACGGACGACGTCGCCGAGATAAAGAGCGGCCTGAGCGTGGGCGACAGCATCCACTTCAAGATCTGGCGCGACGGTGAGACCTTCGAGGTCGATGTCGTGCTGATGGACACGAACGATATTTATAACTGACACAAAATAATAACAAAAAAGGCTTTGACAAACACGTCAAAGCCTTTTTTATACTTATAAAGTTCAGCCTTTGTAGCCTATGCGATCCGCCAGCGCCTGCTCGATGATAACGACGGCGTCGCGGTGCAGCTTCATGAAGGTGACGGGGCACTCCGTCGTGATCTCGTCGGAGAGGAGCAGTTTCTTCGCCGCGTCGTCCTTGCTGCCACTGATTACGAGCAGCAGCTTGCGGGCCTTCATTATTCCGCCCATGCCCATCGTGACGGCGTAGCGGGGCACATCGTCGCGGCTCGCGAAGAAGCGGGCGTTTGCGTCAATCGTGCTCTCGTCGAGCTTCTCGCGGTGCGCGTCCGCGTGGAGAACGGAGCCCGGCTCGTTGAAGCCGAGATGGCCGTCGGGGCCGACGCCGAGCACCTGCACGTCAACGTCGCTGCGCTCGATGACGGCGTTAAACTCAGCGATGCCCGCGTCCACATCACCGATGCCGCCCGCGACATAGGTGTTCGCCTTGTCGATGTTAATATGGTCAAAGAGATTGCTGTTCATGAAATAACGGTAGCTCTGGTCGTGTTCAGGGGCAAGGCCGATGTACTCGTCAAGATTCACGCTGTGTACGCGGGAGAAGTCCAGCCCCTCCTCGGCACAGCGGCGTGCCAGCTCCTTGTACATCCCGACGGGGCTGGAGCCTGTGGCCAGACCAAGGCAGCAGTCGGGCTTGGCGCGGACGATGCCTTCTATAATATCTGCGGCGGCAGAGCACTGCTCGGAATAATCTCTGGCAATGATGACTTTCATGGTAAACCTCCAAATAGTTATAACAAAAAGCCGCATAACGGCGGCCTTTGTTCCGGTAACATGATTATATGTGCTTTCGGGGCAATAGTCAAGGCGAAAGACTTGCAAAATTGTGCCGCTGCTTGGCATTAATGCCAAAAATTAAGAAAATTTCAGACAATATGTTATTGCGTTTTGTGCAGAGTTGTTGTACAATTGTAAATGTAATGTAATACTTTTCCGGAAATACATGGACAGCAGGGGATGATAAAGATGAAGAAAAGACTCTTATGTTTGCTCCTTATGGTAACATTGCTCGTCGGACTGATGCCGGCGGCTTTTGCCGAAGGAAATATCGTCAGCTACACGGTAAAAAGCGGCGACACGATGCTGACGATCTGCGAGGACGCCGGCCTTGACTATTACTCGTGCCGCTGGTGCATAATGAAGATCAACGGCTTCTACAGCGAGAGCCAGCTCGGGATGCTCTATCCGGGGCAGACCATTAAGCTGCCGGCCAGCGTCGAAGTGTCCGCGAAGATAATGAGCGGTGAGCTTAATCCCGACGGCACCGTTCCCGAGGCGAAGCCCGCGGAGACTCCCGCGCCGGCGGAGGATAAGCCCGCGGACAGCGGCTCCGGCGAGGCGAACATCATCAAGCACACCGTCGGCGAGTGGGACACGCTGGTCAAGGTCTGCGGCAGCTACGGGATGAACTTCTATAATGTCAAGTCCGCCATTATGAAGCTCAACGGCTTCACCAGCGAGAAGCAGCTTGATTCGCTGAGACCCGGCCAGATCATAAAGCTTCCGGCCAGCGAGGCTGACGCGAAGAACGTCACCTCGAGCGGCTCCGCCTCCGGCGGCACGTCCACCGGCGGTTCAACATCCGGCGGCAGCACCGATTCCGGCAGCGGCATCAGCTACGTTGTCAAGGCGGGGGACACTTTCATTACGATCTGCGAGGCGCACGGGCTGAACTTCTTCGCCATAAAGAGCCAGCTTATGAAGCTCAACGGCTTCAAGAGCGCAAGCCAGCTCGATTCCCTGCGTGTCGGCCAGACTGTGAAGCTCCCCGGCAGCAGCTCCGCGCCGAGCACTCCCGAAACTCCCGACAAGCCTTCTACGCCCGATAAGCCCTCCACTCCGAGCACCGGCGGCGAGACCACTACTCCGGACACTCCGGCTCCGTCTGTCGATTACAAAACGATAAGCCACACGGTAGGCGAGTGGGACACGCTGGTCAAGGTCTGCGGCAGCTACGGGATGAACTTCTATACCGTGAAATATGCCATAATGAAGCTCAACGCTTTCACCAGTGAGCGCCAGATGGATATCCTGCGCACGGGACAGGTTATAAAGCTGCCCGCAAGCGAAAATGACGCAAAGCTTATTATGAGCGCATACGCCGCGTCCACTAAGCCTTCGGGCAGCGGTAGCACCGGCGGCACCTCCACCGGCAGCAGCTCGCAGACGGGCGAGAGCATCGCATACTACATAATCCCCTATACCTTCCAGCCCGGTGACACTGTATATAATATCTGCCTGAGCATGGGCGTGGACTTCGAGAAGAATTCCGACCTCATAATGAAGCTGAACTCCATCAAGGATTACCGCAGCATAAGTAACGGCAAGGTGCTTTTGATTCCCAGCCCCAAGGCTCCGGAAAGCGGCAGCTACTACAAGGTAGTCGCGCATAAGCTCGTCTACGGCGAGACGGCGCAGAGCGTCACGGAGAGCTATGGCCTTGAGTACAGTAAGGTTCTGAACATGATGAAACTCGTTAACGGCAAGGACAGCTTTGACATGATATATGCCGGAACGGTGCTCTATGTTCCGGTGAGCTGCAAGGCGTAAAATCACATATCACCGGCGCATAGCCGGAAGAACGAAAAAGATAACGGTCACAGCTGCTCTCTCAGCTGTGACCGTTTTTGCGCCCTGCGGCGCACGCATATGAGAAAAGGGGGGAGAAATCATGGGACTTTCCGTAGCCGTGATACGCCTTTTTAGGCTATCAGGAGAGAACATCCAGAAGAACTGGATGAAATGATACCGGAGACGGCTGTTGAATATGGACATGTGCTGAACCACTGGAATGATGAAGGCATAGACTGACTGCCGTGGGCGCGGTATGAGCGAGCGCTCCGCGCTTGCCGATATCTGGTTACGCGATGGCAGGTATATGCCGCCGCACAGGAAACATTTGTATCAGGGATATTATCGAGCCGCCCGCCTGCATCGACCGCAGGCGGGCGGCTATTAATTTATACGGAAGAGGATAGCAGTTAAGGCATAAAAATATCCGGCCTGTCAAACAGGCCGGATATTTGTTTAATTACTGTGTTTCAGAATCGAACTTACTGCTCGTTCTTTTTCTTATTCTTCTTGACGAAGAACACCACGCCGCCTGCGATGATGACTGCGGAAACTGCCATCAGGCCGATCCACAGACCCATGTTTGCATCGTCTCCGGTCTTGGGCTTCGCGTTCGCGGCCTTGACGGTGAGAGTGCCTTCAACATAGGTGATCTCGTAGTTGCCGGTGACGTCGTTGCCGTTTGCGTCAACGATCTTGACGTTGGAGGCCTTGTTCTTGGAGGAGCCTATCTGAGTCTGGCTGCCGGTAACGGTAGCGGAGATCTTGTGACCCTTCGCAAGGGAACCCTTGACCTCGCAGGTGTTGGCGGTAAGAGCCTTGCCGTCGTAGACCTTCTCGGCGCTCTTCGCGGTGACAGTGAGGGGAGCCTTAGTTATCTCAAGGGTGCCGTCCTGAGTGGAGATCTTGTACTTTGCGGTGACGTCCTTGCCGTTTGCGTCCTTCGCAGTGACCTTGACGATCTTGTTCGCCGTGGTGCCGGCGTTGGTGATGCTGCCGGAGTACTCTACTACGAGAGTATCGCCGCTCTCAAGCTCGCCAGAGATAACGTCGTAGGAGTTCGCGGTAAGCTCGGTGCCGTCGTAGACCTTCTTTGCGGAGGTGGCCTTGATGGAGATTTCAATGACCTTCACGCCGGTGACTTCAAGAGTGCCTTCCTTGATGGTGACATTGTAGTATGCGGTGTAATCTCTGCCCTGCTCATCGGAGATCTTCAGGCTGCCTTCCTTGACGGTGTTCTTGGAGGAACCCGGCTCGGTCTGGGTGCCGGAGAGGGCGAGGGTGAGCTTCTGGCCGGAGACCAGAGAACCGGAGGTGATGCTGTAATCATCGGCCTTGGTGGTAAGTGCGGTCTTATCATAAGCCTTGCTGGCGGAGCCGGTGGTGACGGTGATGTCGCGCTTGGTGACGGTCAGCTTGCCGTCCGTGAGCTTGACGTTTCCGTAGTTGCCGCTTACATCTTCGCCGGCGGCATTTTTGATGACGTAGCTGTCGACCTTCGCGGTGCCGTCCTTGCCGGGCACGGTTGCCTCGCCGGAAACCTTGGCCTCGACGGTATCAGTGCCGAGCAGACCGGAGACGGTCACGTCATTGGAAGCGGTGAGAGCGGAGCCGTCGTAGGGCTTGGTGGCGTCCTTCGCGGTGATGACAACCTCGCCGGAGTACTTGCTGACGGTGACTTCTGCGCCGGAGTAGGTGATGTTGTAGTTTGCGGTGACATCGTTGCCGTTTGCGTCAACGATGACTGCGGCGCTCGGAGTGCTGGTGCCGGTGCCGACGTTCACGGGGCCACCGGTGTACTCAACGGACTTGATGGAGTCACCTGTCGCAAGAGAACCGGAGGTAATCTCGTTTTCGGTTGCATTGACGGCGGAACCGGTGTACTCGCTGCTGACGGGCTTTGCGGAAATGGTAATGTCACGCTTTGCAACGGTCAGAGTGCCGTTGTTGACGGTCAGCTCAAGCTGGGCTGCATCGAGAGCGGTACCATTGCCGTCCGCGACCCATGCGTTGCTCAGGATGATCGCTCGTGTGCCGGTCTCAGCGTTGTAATCGCCGAGGGATGCGATGGGAGCAACGAGAGTGTAGCCTTCGGGAACAACGGGAGTGTAGGTGAGTTCGGGGGGCGCGTCGCCGTAAGTGATGGACTGATTGTCCGCGGTGACGGAGGCCTTGACTACGTACTTCGCGGTAATGGTGGCGTCGGCGTAGAGGGTGATGGTGTCGCCCGCTTCGACTGCCATGGTGGCACCGTTTGCGTACTTGAGAGTCATGCCGACGTAGGTCTCAACGCCATTGTATGCAGCGTAGTCGTTGACAACGGTGTGAGTGTAGACATCGTCATGGAAATCGACAGCGCCGTCCACGGTGCCGCCGACCTTGCCGTTGAGCCAGCCGTCGTTATACTTGACGGTGGGTTTGGTCTCGGTGTCGATCGCCTTGAGATAGATCATGGCGACGTAGCTGCTGCTCTCGTCGTCTGCGGCAAACAGGCCGGTGTTCAGCTCGTTGTCACTGTTGGCGAGAGTGCCGCGGGCGATGGTGAGCTTTGCGGAATCCTTGCTCGCGGTGGCGTATCCGACGAGGTTGGCGGATTCAGCATCTGCCTTGGAAGCGGCGCGGACATACAGCCCGGAGACGTAGTAGCCTTCCGGAGGAGTTATCGTGTAGTCGCCGTTAAGGAACTCGCCGAGCGTGGACTTGCCGGAGGCATCAGCGCCGGAGAAGCCGGCCTTGACGCCGAAATCGCCGTCCTGCTTTACAGCGCCGTCGTCGCCGTAGACATATACGCTGGTATCCAGCTGTACATTGTCCCACTTGGAGGCAACACGGTCAGCGCTTGCGCTGGCGGGCATCGCGCCTGCAAACTGAACTGCGAACAGGCAGACCAGAACCAGACTGAACAGTACTTTAACTGTCTTCTTCATAAAAATCACCTCAAAAAGTTTTTGCTGAATTGAAACTGTTACAACTTTGCTACATCGCTTTGAAGAACACTGAAAGGTTACAAAATGATGTAACTATTTTTAACCATACTGTAACTTACTACGATTGCATTATATCTAAATTATATTAGAATTGCAAGGGGTATTTACATAATATTTCTTAAGGAACGGCCTTCTTATGTTTTTTAAGAATTAAAATGTGAAATTTACATTTTGTAACTTCACTGTATAACTTTGTCAATTTACGGGAGTGAGCTTGCCCTGAATTACAAAGCGCGCGTTGTAGAATTCGTAGGTGCAGGTCGAAAGGGTGATAACGCGGTCGTCTACCGAGACGTCAACGTTCGTCGAGACGAGAGACTGCACGCGCCAGTCGTCAAGATTGCGGGCGAAATCCGCCTCGGATTCGAAGAACATCTTGTAGGTGTCGGATTCGGCGTCGGTGGTGTAGGCGCTGAATATCTCGATCTTGTAGTTCTGGGTCGGAGTGTTGAGGTACATGACGGGGTGCTCGTTGTAATATTCCTGATCCTTATAATTGCGTATCGAGGCGAGCATCGAGCCGTCGTTCATGTTGTGCCCGTAGAGAACGGTGTTCTTGCCGGAAAAGTCGCCGTAGCAGGTGCAGTCGAGGAAGAGCGAGCCGGAGGCGTTATACTGCCCGTCGATGAACCGGTGCAGATAATAGAAGTTGTCCTCCGCCTGCACAACGGGGTAGTTAATAACGGTGTTCTCCGAATACAGCCAGCCGACAACATCCTGACACTGGTTGAGCAGTGCGTCAAAATCAACGTCAACGGGCGAGCTTTCGGTTATCTGATTGCCGTCGCTGCCGTCCTTGTCTTTATCCTTATCCTTTTTCGTGGAGACGAAATCGCTGCTGATCTTGTTGTATGTATCCTCTGCGACCTTGTATTCATGCAGCGTAGATATCAGCTTGTATCCGCTGTACACGAATATCGAGAGGAATATAACGCAGAGAACAATAAGCGCTATTTTTACAGGCTTCTTCAAATGGTCAGACCTCCTGTCTGTTAAGGGTAGATATAGTATACGACAAATTCACGGAAAATGGAAGAGGTGCGGCGATACTTTACAGTCTAATAATATCTTAAAACTTTTTAAGAATCTCTCTTCCCATTCAATTATACCATACTGCCTCTAAAATACAAAAAGCTCAGGGGGAGAACCCTGAGCTTTTTTGTATAGGTGAAAGAGGACAAAATGAAAAAGTTTCTTGCGAGTATTAAGATACAGGAAAGATGTTTCGTAGATAAGCAGAAAGTTGTTTCAAAATTGTAAAATCAGAAAATATTTTTTCGGAAATACGCTCGTAATTGAGCTGTGGCTATATTATAATAGAAAAAACGTTTGAAAAAGTGCCCGCGCAACCGCCGGTTGACAGATTTGACGGTGCGCTTTCTTGTCCGCAACAGCGAAATTTATTATACTCGGCTCGTAAAAAACAGGGGAGCGTCCCCCGATGGAGGTAGCAATATGATTCTGGCAGACAAGATAATCGACCTGCGCAAGAAAGCGGGATGGTCGCAGGAGGAGCTGGCGCAGCAGCTTGGCGTTTCGCGGCAGTCGGTCTCAAAATGGGAGGGTGCGCAGTCCATACCCGATATTGATAAGATATTGCAGCTGAGCCGCATTTTCGGCGTGAGCACGGATTACCTGCTCAAGGATGAGATAGAGCTTCCCGCGGAGGAGCCCGCGACGGCGGACAGCACGCCGGCGCTGCGCCGCGTGAGCATGGAGGAGGCATCGCGTTATCTCGCGCTGAGCCGCGAGACCGCGCCGAAGCTGGCGCTTGCGACATTCCTCTGCGTAATCTCGCCCGTGTGTCTGATATTTCTGGCCGGGTTGAGCAGCGGCGGGTTCGTCCCGATCACGGAAACGGCTGCGGCGGGCATCGGCCTGTGCGTGCTGATGATACTTGTGGCGATTGGGGTCACATTATTTATAACCAGCGCCGCGAAGGTGAAGGACTTCGAGTTCATCGGGAATGAGCCGTTCGAGACCGAGTACGGTGTGAGCGGCATGGTGCGCGAGCGGGAGAGGGAGTTCCGTGAGAAAAATTCCCGCCTGACCGTTATCGGTACGGTGCTCTGCATCCTCTCCGTGCTGCCGCTGTTCGCGGGGCTCAGCGTGCTGCCCGCGGCGGACGACGTCGTCTATATCGCCGCAGTCTGTGTGCTGCTGTTCATGGTGGGGCTTGGCTGCATAGCCTTTGTGTATTCTGGAACATATCACGGCGCGATGGAAAAGCTGCTGGAGGAGGGCGATTACAGCCGTGACAATAAGGGCCGCAGAAAGGTCGTCGGCACGATCAGCGCCGTGTATTGGCTCATAGTGACGGCAGTGTTCCTCGTGATGATGTTCAGCCCCAGTTCGCCGATGCTGCCGAACGAGACGTGGATCATATGGACGGTCGGCGGAGTGCTCTACGCGGCGGTGATGGCCGTCGTGCGCCTCCTCACCGGTCGGAAATAAGAAGCAGAATATAAAAACCCCTGCAGCCGCTGAAGAGCGCGGATGCAGGGGTGCTTTATTATAATAAGTAGAACTGTGCAGCGTCTCAATCCAGATGCAGCTTGCGGCGGAGATTTACGGTCTCGGCGGCGCAGACGTCGCGGAAGGTGGTGACGAGCTTTGACACGTACGGCTTATTCTTCCACGCGATGCTTATCGTGAACGGCTCGCCCATCGGCACAGCGGTCAGGCGCCTGCGCTTCTCCTCCGGCAGTGTCGTGGCCAGCACGTCGGGGCTGAAGCACGCGCCCATGCCGTCGGCGCACAGCTCCAGCAGCGTCTGGATATTGCCGCAGCGGAATATGATCGGCGGCTGGATGTTCGCCTTTTCAAGCAGCGTCTGGCTCATTCGCCCGATGATATCCGCCGGCTGACCCAGAAGGAAAGGACAGTCGGCCAGCAGACGCAGATCGCGCGTATGCACAAAGGCGTCCAGCTTGAACGGGTTTATCAGTCCCCCGCACAGATACAGCATCGTCTGCGCATGGTAGAGCTCCTTGTAGCTCAGCTCCGGAACGTCGCTCATCACGCGGCCGATGACAACATCCAGCTCATCTTCGATGAGCATGTTCACCATCTCTTCGTTGCTGCGCTCCTTGACGCGCACCTGCACCTTCGGATACAGCTTGTTGAACGCGGGGATGATGCGCGGCAGCAGCACGCGGCCTCGCGTATACGCAATGCCGAGACGCAGCAGGCCGCCCTGACCGGAATTGATGTCGCGGAACTCGTCCTCCATCGAGGCGCTGAGCCGCTGATAGCTCTGACAGTAGCGGTAAAAAACACGCCCCTCGTAGGTCAGCTCAAATTTCGGGCGGCGCTGAAACAGTTGACATTTCAGCTCTTTTTCGAGCGCGGCCATGTGCGCGCTGAGCGTCTGCTGCGTTATGTGCAGTTCCTCGGCGGCGCGGGTGATGCTTTTTTGATCGGCGACAACTATATAATATTTCATCGGGAGCAGATTCACGGCACTTCCTCCTCACAGTAATTATACTGTATACTACCACAAGTTTCGACAGTTTGCAATCTGGTTAAGTGCGACTTATATTTTTTTAAACCAAAGTCAAATACAATGAGTAAAAATCGAAACAGGAGGTATAGCTAATGTTCAAGTATAAGACCGCGTATTTCTGCGCAAACGCAAAATTGTCCACGCAGGTCGCAACGCCCGTCGTAAACGGCTGCCTGACGCTGGGGCTGCTGATCGATCTTGCATCGGAACGGATTGAAGATGTGTCCGTTTCGCTGAATTCTGATTTAGCGAGATGCATAGTCAAGGAATATTTCGTCGGAAAGCGTGTTGTTAAAGATTCGGCACAGATAATCGAAGAGATAAATATGCGCCATCGCGGCAACGCCGTAAAGGCAATAATCAAGGCATACACCGATATTCAGCAGAATTACATCAGTTATGCCCATACATATTCCGACGGTAGAACCTGCTCGGAACCTGACTGAAAGCGGAAAAAATGCAGTATCGGCGGCGTATGAACCGGCTGTTAAAAAAAAGATATGGCCAGAATTCACAACAATTTTTTGTTGATTTAGCGATATTTACAGTAAAAACAAAAGGTGATATATAATTTATATAACCTGAACAAAGTGAATATCCGGTTGATTTGATGTCTGCCGCTTATCCCAAAAGCGGGGCTCGACATAGAATGCCAACTGCACTTCCGATATGCTGTATTTATTGTTCTGTATGCACAGCGCTTCGGAGGCGTAGTTGGTTTTGTCTTTCCCCGAGGGGTACAAATAAACCGGATGCGCACTTCTTCAATATTCAGGACAAGCACATTTTTAAGGAGAGAGAAAAAGAGATGCAAAAGAAACGTCTGATCACTGCAGCGATCCTGACTATCCTTTGTGCGGCGCTCGCATTTGTACCGATGAACGGCCTTGACCCTGCCGGCAAGGGCGTTCTTCTGGTGTTCCTGTGGGCTATCCTCATGTGGATCGTCAGACCCATCCCCGAATACCTCGTCGGCGTACTCGCCGCCGCCATCCTCGCAATATTCTTCGGCCAGAAGGCAAACGTCGTCTCCGGCTTTGCGACCTCCGGCTGGTGGCTGTGTCTGTGGGCCGGCTTCATCGGCTCCGTCATCAAGTTCTCCGGTCTCGGCGAACGCGTCGCATACTGGATACTTGTCAAGCTCACCAAGAGCGAGCTGAGCGCAAACTACGCGACCAGCCTTGCAAACACCGTCCTGTCCCTGATGATCCCCTCCAACACCGCACGCGGCGCCGTTATGAGCCCCATCTGCGACAACATCTGCGAGGGCATGGGCTACAAGCGCGGAGAACATAAGGGCGACGCCGCCATCATGCTCTCCAACCTCTACACCAACACCACCAACACCTGGCTGTTCTACACCGCAGTCGGCGCAAACGCCATCGGTATGGCACTCGTTGAGGAAATGACCGGACAGTCCATCTCCTGGACGGGCTGGCTCAAGGCCACCTGCATTCCCGCCGGAATCATCGTCCTGCTCATCCCCCTCATCACAAACTTCCTCTTCGGCACCCGCAAGGGCGAGAAGCGCAGCATCGACATCGAGTTTGCAAAGAAGAAGCTCGAAGAGATGGGCCCCCTGACCGTCAAGGAAAAGAAGGCCGCTATCTACTTCGCCCTGACTCTGCTTGCGTTCTGCACCAACGGCATCCACCATGTCGCTCCCGACTACGTCGTTTTTGTCACCATCTTCCTGATGCTCTGCCCCGGCATCGGCGTCTGCTCCTTCAAGGATGTCGGCCCGAACTTTGCCTGGCCTGCATTCATCCAGCTCGGCTTCGCGATGTCCCTGGCCTCCTGCGTCAATAAGACCGGCGGCTTCCAGTGGCTCGTTGATGCCATGTTTACCACCAACCCTGCTTTCTCCGCAATGAATCCCACTCTGTTCATCACGATCTGGCTCGCGTTCGTTGTTGTCAGCCACATCATCTTCGCCGGCATGAACGCTATGGAAGCCGTTCTGGTTCCCGTCAGCATGACGATGGCCGCGGCTCTTGGCTTCGACGTTTACACCATGGGTCTGCTGACCGTTATGGCCATTGCCCCGAGTGCAAACTTCCTGCCCTTCAACAGCGCTCCGAACCTCATCTACGCTTCCACCGACAGATTCTCCACGGCTCAGCAGCTCAAGGGCGCAATAGTCATAGCGGTGCTCGTCATCATCGGCTTTGTGTTCCTCGTGAACGTCTGGTTCCCCGTGATCGGTATTCTTTGATAAGCACTGAACGCAGGGAGGGATCGATATAAAAAAGAAGATATGTCTGTTACTGGGTCCCGCTCTCTTCCTGCTCGCATTTATTCCTTACGCCGGGCTGGATCTCAAGATCCGCCTGGCGCTGGGAACGGTGCTCTGGATGGGAGTATGGTGGGTTACCCTTCCGGTACCGGCAGCAATAACCGCATTCCTGCCCGTAGCGATAAATGCCATTTTCTCACTCACCGATATGCAGAGCGTAATAAGCTGCTATTCGGCGGAGCTGGTTTTCCTTCTGGCGGGTTCTGATATCATAAGCATGGCATGGGAGACCACAGGCGTTGACCAGCGCATAGCGGCGCGCTCGCTCGCCCTTGTCGGCACCTCTGTCAAGCAGCAGATCCTTGTCTGGTTCATCATCGCAACGCTGCTCTCGTCCGTCCTGCCAAATACGGTCGTGGCGGCGGTGATGTGCTCCATAGCAATGTCCATGCTCAAGGCGGTAGGAGAGGGCGACGTCAAAAACAGCAAGAGCGCCTCGCTTATCCTGCTTGCCATCGTCTACGGCGCGAATAACGGCGGTATGCTGACCCCGCTCGGCGGAGCGATGAATCTCGTAACGGTGTCCTACATTGAGGGCTTCACCGGCACCGAGTTCCTCTATTCCGACTGGGTGGTGCGTATGCTCCCGTTCACCTTGCTTGCGACCGCGGTCACTGCGCTGTTCCTTGTCGGCGGAGACTGCGGCAAAAAGCATTTTGACTGCTCGAGAGAGCATTTCCGTGAGCTGTGCCGCAGCTTCCCGAAGCTCGACCGCGCGGGCAAAGCGTCGATGGTGATCTTCTTCGCCGCGGCGATACTTGCATTTACGCGTGGGCTTTATCAGCAGCTGCTACCCGCTCTCAAGCCCGGCTACATTTTTCTCATCGGCGGTCTGCTGATGTTCTTCCTCAAGGATGAGCATGGCGAAGCGGTCGTCACCTGGGAGAAGGCCGAGAAAAATCTGATGTGGGGTCTGTTCTTCCTCTTCTCCGGCGGCACGGCGCTCGGCGCGCTCGTCAACGGCAGCGGAGCGGCGGATACCCTCGCAGAGATCATCTCCGGAATCAATTTCCACAGCGAATTCACCCTTATCATAGCGATAGTCACCCTTAACGTTATCCTGTCGGACGTCGTCAACAACACGGCCTGCGCCGCGGTTACGATTCCGATAGTCATCAGCATTGCACAGGGACTCGGCCTGCCCGTGATCCCCTACCTCTGGATAGCCACCGTATCCTACAACCTGTCCTTCACCCTGCCCACCTCCATCCGTTCCATCCCCGTGGGCTACGGGCTCGACACACGGTTCATGTTCCGCAAAGGCGTTGTTGTCACCGGATGCATGATCCTGCTTGTCAGCGTGATGGGCTGGCTCTTCGTGCGGTACTGGCCGGCATTCACGGCTCTGTGATCCAATTATAAATACAGCATCAGCTGTGCATATACCGGTCTTAACGGCATCCCCGTAAGGCAGAAAGCGTATGCAGCCGGCGAGTGGGCGTGACCATTTCATCTCCTGTTGCGCCCCTGCCGGCTTTATATTTTATAGAATTGAGGTTTTGACCATGAGAGTTAAAAAGCTTGAAAACAGCGGCCCTAAGCTTATGCAGGGCAACGAAGCATGTGCAGCCGGCGCTCTGGCGGCCGACTGTCGGTTCATGGCCGGTTATCCTATAACCCCGGCCACTGAGATCCCCGAATACCTCTCCAGTAAGATGTTTGAAGCAGGCGGCGTATTCATGCAGATGGAAGACGAGCTCGCATCCATCAACGCCGTCATCGGCGCAAGCTGGGGCGGTGCGCGCGCAATGACCGCCACCTCCGGCCCGGGCTACTCCCTGATGATCGAAGGCATCGGCTACGCTGCCGAGACCGAGACCCCGCTCGTCGTTGTCAACGTCATGCGCGGCGGCCCTGCGACCGGCCAGCCCACCTGCACCTCGCAGGACGCGATCATGCAGACCCGCTACGGCGGACACGGCGACTACGAGATAATTGCCCTCACCCCGTCCTCCGTTCAGGAAGCCTTTGACTTCACCGTCCGCGCCTTCAACCTCGCAGAGAAGTACAGAGTACCCGTGTTCGTGCTGTCCGATGAGACCGTCGGCCACACCCGCGAAAAGCTCGTCATCCCCGAGACCGTTGAGATATTCGACGACAAGTACGAAGGCAAGTGCGACGCCATCTACAGACCCGACGAAAACGGCATCCCCGCAAGAGTCCGCTTCTTTGAGGGACAGCATGTTCTCGTTGACGGCCAGCTCCACGACGAGCGCGGCATCCGTGCCGGTACCGATCCCGCGGTATGTTCCGCAGCCATCCACCACTACTGCGACAAGATACTCCGCAACATCGACGATATCACCTCCGTCGAGGAATTCTTCCTTGAGGACGCCGAGACCGTTCTCGTTGCCTACGGCTCCGTCAGCCGCAGCGCGCTCTCCGCGGTTCGCCGTGCACGCGGCGAAGGCCGCAAGGTCGGCATGCTGAAGCTTAATACCGTATGGCCTGTCCCCGAAAAGCAGATCCGCGCCGCATGCGAAAAGGCAAAGCGCGTCATCGTTCCCGAAATGAACGTCGGCGAATACAAGCGCGAGGTGCAGCGCATAGCGGGTTACGACAAGGTCGAAGGCTTCAACTCCATCGGCGGCGCGTTCCCCGCTCCGAAAGCAATTTATGAAAAGATCGTTGAGGTGAAGTAATATGAACAGTATCGCAGAGAAATACATCCGTAAGGAGACCCTTCCTTTCATATTCTGCCCCGGCTGCGGCCACGGCATAGTCGTCAACGCCTTCCTGCGCGTCCTTGACAAGCTGAACATCGGCGAGAACGAAATGGGTCTTGTCAGCGGCATCGGCTGCTCCTCCTGGGCTCCCGTATATATCGACATGGACTGCCTGCACACCCTGCACGGCCGCGCTCTTGCTCAGGCCGAGGGTCTGAAGGCCGTCAACCCCGACAAGAAGGTTGTTGTCTTCTCCGGCGACGGCGACTGCGCCGGTATCGGCGGCAACCACCTCATCCACGCCGCGAAGCGCAACGTTGACATCACCGTTATCATGATGAGCAACTACATCTACGGCATGACCGGCGGCCAGCGCGCCCCTACCACTCCCTACGGCGCCATCACCAAGACCTCTCCTCTCGGCAACGAGGAGCACCCCTTCGACATGTACAAGCTCGTCACCGGCGCAGGCGCTACCTACTACGCCAGAGCCAGCGTCACTCATCCCATCCAGCTCGAGAAGGCCATAGAAGAGGGCATCAAGCACAAGGGCTTCTCCTTCATCGAGGTTCTCTCCCCCTGCCCGACCACCGCAGGCAGAAACATATTCAGCTTCAAGACCCCGACCGAAATGTACGACTGGTACGAGCAGCAGGTCGCCGTTCTCAAGCCCGGCCAGACCGAGGCTCCCGACGGCAAGATCGGTCTCGGCATTCTCTACGTCGATGACACCAAGGAAGAGCTGTGCGACGTTCAGGCAGAAAAGAAGGAGGAAGCGAAGAAATGAAGATCACAATAGATTCCGCATGGTGCAAGGGCTGCGCCCTCTGCGTCAGAGCCTGCAAGAAGGGCGTGCTTGAGATCGGCCATGAGCGCAGCCGCGGCGGCTACCTCATGCCCTACGCCAAAAACCCCGAAGCCTGCATCGGCTGCCGGATGTGCGAGCGCACCTGTCCGGATGTCTGCATCAGCGTCACCAAGGAATAAGGAGGAGATCAGCTATGCGTAAAGATTTCAGATTCGGCGGCTCCGGCGGACAGGGCGTTATCTCCCTTGCCGTGCTGCTTGCAAACGCCTACGGCGTACAGAATAATTATGAGGTCGCACAGACCCAGAGCTACGGCCCCGCGGCTCGCGGCGGCGCGTGCAAGGCGGAGCTTGTAGTCTCCGATGAGAGAATTGACTACGTCAAGGCCGACGTGCTCGACTGCTTCGTGGCCTTCAACAAGCCCAGCTTTGATAAGTTCAAGGGCGATATCAACCCCAACACCCGCGTTTTCGTTGACAGCACCTTCGTTCCCGAGGATGATGTCAAGGACTGCGGTGCGAAGGAGATATACATGTTCCCCGCCACCCAGTACGCCGAGGAGAATTTCCGCGTCGTCTGCACCAACATCGTCATGATGGGCTTCTTCGTGGCCAAGAACCCCGAGCTCACCAAGGAAAACGCGCTCGAAGCCATCAAAGAGGTTATGAACCCCAAGGTCGTCGATCTCAACCTGAAGGCCTTTATGTTCGGTTACGAAAAGGGTCTCAACGGCTGAACGGAGTTTGATCAATGGAAAGAGTAGCAGCTTCCCTTAAAAGCAAGATAATGTCCGCCGAAGAGGCCGCGCAGCTCCTCAAGAGCGGCATGTCCATCGGCCTCAGCGGCTTCACCAGCGTCGGCTATCCGAAGGCCGTGCCCAGCGCGCTCGCCGCGTCCGGGCACGCCAAGGATCTGACCATTCTGGTCGGCGCCGCGGTCGGTGACGACTGCGACGGCGCGCTCGTCCGCGCGGGATGCGTGAAAAAGCGCTTCGGCCACCAGACCAACAAGGATCTGCGCACCGCGATCAATAACGGCAGCGTATCCTTCAGCGACATTCACATTTCGCACTTCCCGATGAATCTCAACCAGCAGACCCTTCAGGGCGTTGATGTTGCGATCGTCGAGTGCGTCGCCATCACCGAGGACGGCCTGTACCTCTGCGCCTCCGCGGGCAGTACCGACGCCGCCGTGCACAACGCGCGTTTCGTCATCGCCGAGGTCAACACCTCCGTCCCTATGGGACTTATGGGCATGCACGACATCTTCGAGGTCGGCATCCCGCCCCACGCCCGCATCATAAACATCACCGACCCGCGCGACCGCATTGGCACACCCTACGTGCCCTGCCCGCCGGAGAAGATCGCGGCCATTGTAATGACCGATAAGCTTGACCCGCCCCAGAAGTTCAAGCCCGTCACTCCCGCGACGCAGAAGGTCGGCGAAAACGTCGTAAAGTTCCTCAAGGACGAGATCGCCGCCGGACGGCTCCCCGCCGATCCCGGCCCGATACAGTCCGGCGTCGGCTCCGTCGGCAACGCTGTTCTGAGCGTTCTGTCTGCATCCGGCTTCAAGGGACTCACGATGTACACCGAGGTCATGCAGGACGCGGCCTTCTCGCTCATCGACCAGGGCGTTATTGACTTTGTCTCCGCAAGCTCCATCGCGCTTGCCGCCGACAGCCGCGAACGCTTCTTCGAGAATATCGACCAGTACCGCGACAAGATGGTCATCCGCCCGCAGGAGATATCCAACCATCCGGAGGTCATCCGCCGTCTCGGCATCATCGCGCTGAACACGCCCGTCGAGGTCGATATCTACGGCAACGTAAACTCCACGCACCAGATGGGCAGCAAGATGCTCAACGGCATCGGCGGCAGCGGCGACTTCGCCCGCAACGCCCGCATCAGCATCTTCGCCACCGAATCCACCGCAAAAGACGGCTTGATATCCTGCATCGTGCCCATGGTTTCCCACGTTGACCAGACAGAGCACGATGTGGCCGTTATTATAACCGAGCAGGGTATTGCCGACCTGCGCTGGAAGACTCCGAAGGAGCGCGCCGAGCTGCTTATCGAGAACTGCGCTCATCCGGATTACCGCCCGATGCTGCGCGAGTATTACGAGCACGCTCTGGCGACTTCCGCAGGCAAGCACACCCCGCACGATCTCACCAAAGCGCTTTCCTGGCACCAGCGTTATCTTGAAACCGGCACAATGAAAGAATAAAAAATTAAAAAGGAGAGAGAAAACATGAGCGATAATGTTGTACTTTATTGCGAAAACCTTCCTACCGAGGGTATGGAGACCCTCATTGCAGAGCTTTGCCCGCCTGAGCTCGACCTGCGCTTCCTCTACCCTGTCAAGAACGGCAAGAAGGGCGACTTCGAGGATGCGGATTACATTCTCGCCTCCATCCATAAGATCGGCAAGGACGAGATGGACAGAGCAAAGAACCTGAAGCTCATCCATGTCCCCGCAACCGGTTACAACCATGTTGACCTCGAGTATGCAAAGCAGAAGGGCATCCCAGTCTGCAACTCCAACGGCGAGAACGCCACCACCACTGCAGAGTTTACCATCGCACTGATGCTGGCCTGCATGCGCCGCCTCTCCATGATCGACCGCCGCTGCAAGCAGGGCGAGTGGCACAGCTGGACCTGGCGTCACGACTCCTACGAGCTGCGCGACAAGGTCATCGGCGTCGTCGGCGGCGGCAATATCGGCCGCATGGTTCTCCAGCGCCTTCAGGGCTGGGAGTGCAAGGACTTCCTGTACTACGATCCGTACCCGATGCCCAAGGAGCTTGAAGAGAAGCTGCACTGCAGACGCGTTGATCTCGAGACTCTGCTGCGCGAGTCCGACGTCGTCTCCCTGCACTGCCCGCTGACCAAGGATACCCGCGGTCTTATCGGCGAGGAGCAGTTCAACATAATGAAGCCCAACGCCATCATCGTCAATGAGGCGCGCGGCGCTGTCATCGATGACAAGGCTCTGGTCAAGGCTCTCGAAGAGGGCAAGATTTGGGGTGCCGCGATTGACACCTGGGAGAAGGAGCCTCTCGATCCCAACGACCCGCTGGTCAAGATGGAGAAGGTCATCACTACCTCTCACCTCGGCGCTGCAACCCGCGAGACCGTCGTCCGCTGCTTCGGCGTAGGATATGACAATATCATGCGCATGAGACGCGGCGAAGAGCTGCGCAACCGCATCGTCTGATACGGCAATAAAAGTGCGGAGGAATTCCCTCCGCGCTTTCATCTGGAATATTTGGAACGCCAAAGCGCCCGCTATTTTCAGCGGACGCTTTGGCGTTTATTTCGATTTAGTCAGCAGACACACGGATTCTACATGATTTGTATACGGGAACATGTCCACGGGCTGGATGCGTGATACGCGGTAGCCGCCGGAGACGAGGACGTCGAGGTCGCGGCGCAGGGAGTCCGGCCCGCAGGAGATATAGACGATACGCCTCGGCGCGGCGCGCAGGAGCGAGGACAGGAACTGCGGACTGCTGCCGGAGCGGGGCGGATCCATGAATACGACGTCAGGCCGCTTGCCGCCGGTAGACATCTCTTCCATATACTTTCCCGCGTCGCCGGCTGTGAACCAGCAGTTTTTGATACCGTTGAGTTTGGCGTTGATGATCGCGTCCTTCACCGCGTCGCGGTTCAGCTCGACCCCGAGCACCTGACCGGCCTTGCCGGCGGCGCACAGTCCGATAGTTCCGACGCCGCAGTAGGCATCCAGTACAAGCTCATTGCCCGTCAGCCCTGCCATTTCGATGGCGATGGAATAGAGCTTCTCGGTCTGGACGGGGTTTATCTGATAAAACGAGCGCGGGGATATGCGGAAGCAAAGCCCCAGCAGGGAATCTTCGATATACCCGTCGCCGAGGAGCACCTTCTCGCGGGAGCCGAGCACCACGGGGCCGAAACGGTCGTTGATGTTCAGCACAACGGTCGTTATCTCGGGGTGCAGCTCGGTCAGCTTTTTCAAGAACGGCTTCTGAAGCTTGAATATCGGGGACACTGCGACGAGGACGACCATGACCTGACCGCTCTGGAAGCCTCTGCGGACGAGTACATGGCGCAGCCATCCGGTGCCGGTTCGCTCGTCGAAAGCCTGAATTTTGAAGCTGCGCAGCATATTGCGGATATCGACGATGATGCCGTCGGCGATCTTATCCTCTATCATGCATTCATCCACCGGTATTATGCTGTGGCTTCCGGTCTGGTATATACCGGATATGATATGGCGCTGCCGGTCGAGGCCGAAGGCGGCGCACACCTTGTTGCGATAGTGCGTCGGGTCGTCCATGCCGATGATATCGTTCACATGGCAGAACTCGCCCAGAAGGCTCACGAGCTGCCTCTGCTTATGCAGCAGCTGCTCGGAATATGGGAGATTCTGAAGCTGACATCCGCCGCATTTGCGGAAATTCGGGCACGGAGCCATATTTTTATCCGTCACAAAAATGCCCCCTGACAAACAATAGATATCTGAATTCTACCACAAAATATCCCCCAATGCTACATATTTCGCACGAATAATGTGAAAAGCGGTGTGGAAACGTGGAAAACCCCGCCGGGGGGAGCGGCGGGGTTCGTTGGGGGGAGAAGAAAGTATTATTCCAAACCGGCTGTGCCGGGCGGAAACAAATTTAATGGGGTGGGCATTCGCTTCGCCCTTGACTTTATATTAACCATTCGCGGGTCAATATAAAAGTGGCAGAACCCCGCCGGCGCACAATTTTTAGGCGTTGGCGGGGATTTGTGCGAATTTCCGCTGAATGTGTCAATCTGCCTTACTCGGTGCGTTCGTCGCCCCAGAAGAACAGTGCGACGGTGCCGGGACCGGTGTGACTGCCGATGGTGGTGCCGACGTGATTTATCTCGACCTTGCCGTTGAGCTTGGGGAACTTCTCTTCTACGAGATCGGCGACGGCGCGCGCGTCGTCATAGCAGGCGGAGTTGGAGATGTAGCACTTGCCGGAGTAGTCGTGGCCGTCCTGCGCATGCTGTTCCATGCGGCTCACGATCTCTTTTATAACGCGCTTCTTGGTGCGGATCTTGGAGCGGGGGATGAGGCGGCCGAGGTTATCCATATTCAGCAGCGGGCAGATCTCAAGCAGGCCGCCGAACACGGCCGCGGTCTTTGAAATTCTGCCGCCGCGGACATAGCTCGTCAGGTCGGTGGAGAAGAACCAGTGGTGGAGCTTGAGCTTGTTTTCCTCAAGCCACTGCACGAGTTCCTCGGCGCTGAGACCCTCGTCGCGCTTAGTGGCGGCGGTGTCCATCAGCAGGCCGTAGCCGGAGGATGCGCCGAGAGAATCGACGATGTAGACATTGCGCTCAGGGAAGCGCTCCTTGACGACGAGCGCGGCGTTGCGGGCGGAGTTGATGGTGCCGGAGATACCGGAGGAGAGGCAGACATGGACGACGTCAAGCCCCTGCTCAAGGAACTTTGAGAAGAACTCAACGTATTCGGAGATGTTGACCTGCGAGGTGCGGGTGTCCGCGCCGTCGGCCATGGCCTTGTAAAAATCCTCAAAGCTCATGCTCTCGCCTAAATCGTCCAAATACTCCTTGCCATTCATGGCATAATGGAAGCAGACATAGTGAATATCGCGGCTCTGGAAATGCTCCTTGGAAAGATCGGCGGTGGAGCAGCAGCTCAAAACATAGTTAGCCATAGTTATACCATCCTAATCGTAAAATTACACTGTAAAATATACTACGTGTTTCTCCAATATTCAAGCTACGCGGCACGGTGCGGGGTCTACCGAATGAAAAAGCGCGTAGAGAGCGGTTGATCCGTTCTCTACGCACAGTAGAAATCCAGTATTATCAATGCTTTAAGAGCCACTGCCAGACTTCGGCCTGCGGTGATGATGCGGACTTTTGCGGATGTTGCAGCCGAGGTAAACTATGATCTCCGCCGGTATCGCCAGCAGGAAAAGCTGCCACGGACGCTCCACCGGAATGAAGAAATAGACCAGCACGATGAGGCTGAACACAAAGGCTGAGAGAATGTACAGCAGCCGGCGGGCGCCTTTGAACACGCAGTCGAGCACCATATAGGTGAGCAGTGTGACGGAAATGCCGATGAGAAAGATGCGCCATTCGACGATGCCGATTATCCACAGCGTTACGAACACGGTGAGCGCCACGGTCATCACGCTGACCAGCGCCAACGCGATAATGGTGTCCACACTGTAGCTCGGCGGCTCCTCTTCGTCCTCGTCCTTCGGCTTTTCCCATGCGTCGTGCGACGAGAGGAGATAGTCCACCGTCACGCCGAAGAGCTCGGCCATCTGAGTGAGGACAAACGCGTCAGGTATCGCCTCGCCGCGCTCCCATTTCGATATGCTCTTATCGGAGTAGTTAAGCCGCTGGCCAAGCTCGGCCTGCGTCATGCCCGCTCCTGTGCGGAGCTTGATTATGTTGCTGGCTGTTATAAGCCGGAGTTCTTCTAACTGCATCAGGCCCTCTCATTTATGCGGCGGATGACCGCGGCGCAGCGCGCCTCGTCATACAGTACGGGTACGGGATAGGTCGGGTTCGCTTCGGCAAGCGCCCATTCGACCATCTGGGGGATGTCCTTCTCCTCAACGTGCAGCCCCTCGGGGATGCCCATGCGCTTGTTCATGGCGTATATCTCGGCGATGAAGGCCTTGGCCTTCTCTTCGTCGCTGCCGGTTCTGGCGACGCCGGATATCTCCGCAAGATGCGCGAGCTTTTTATAAACGACCTCGCCGTAGTCCTCAAGGACTATCGGGAGAATGACGGCGTTCGCAAGCCCGTGCGGGGTGCCGTATATGCCGCCCATCGTGTGCGCTATGGCGTGAACGTTGCCGACGCCCGCCCGCGTGAACGCGAAGCCCGCTTTGAACGATGCCTTCAGCATCTCCTCGCGCGCTTCCATGTCGCTGCCGTTGTTATATGCGCGCTCAAGATATTTGAAGATCGCGATGACCGCTTCCTCGGCGAGCCGGATGCTCTCGGCGGTGTTGTTCGTCCAGCAGAGATAGGCCTCGACCGCGTGGGTCAGGGCGTCCATACCGGTCGTGGACGTGGTTTTCTGCGGGAGGTCGCGCGTCAACTCCGGATCCATGACCGCGTACAGCGGGACGAGGTTCAGATCCATGATTGCGTATTTGTGATGCGTTGCGGCGTCGGTAATGACGGCGGCGATCGTCGTCTCCGAGCCGGTGCCCGCGGTCGTCGGCACGGCGACGAAGGGCGGCAGCCTGCGGCCGACTTTGAAAAGACCCGCCATGTCGCCTATCTGTTTGTCCGGACGGACGATAAGCGCGGCCGCGGCCTTCGCGGCGTCCATCGGCGAGCCGCCGCCGATTGCGAGAAAGCCGTTGCAGTAATTGTCACGGTATGCTTCGCGGATCTTGAACACAGTGGTCGTGGAGGGGTTCGCCTCGACCTCGCTGAAATGGTAATATTCGATACCGGCGGCCTTCAGACTTTCGAGTATCGCCGGAGCGAGAGACTTGCCGACGTGCCGGCCGGTGACGACCATGACGCGGCTGACGTCATGCTCCTTGAGCAGGGGAGCGATATTCTTCGAGCTGCCCTCGCCGGAGACGAGGATGGGCTTGCGCCAGTAGAGCGCGCGGCTGCCGATGTTCATGCCCATCTGAAAGCTTCTGTACCATGCCTTATCAATAAATCGCATAATAAATGCCTCCGTTGTATAGATTTTCAGTTATCATCAGAGCCTATGCGGCCCTTCGCGTCGAATCTGCGCTTGTATTTTGCCAATGCGGAGTCAAGAGCGGCTGCGGGGTCTATGCCAAGCTCACGGCTCAGCGCGATGAGGGAAAACAGGCAGTCGCCAAGCTCCTGCTCCGTGTCCGCCGTCATTCTGAAATCGACCTTGCCGTAATCCGTCGCTTTCAGCAGCTCCTTGCCGAGCTCGCCGACCTCGGACGACAGGTCAATATACCGCTCGGTTATCCCGCAGCGGAGCTTGTACTCGTCGAGAAAGCCGTAAACGGCGCTGTCATCTATCATATCTGAACCTCGCATACGCTTTTTTCTATTTTAATTACTATTTATCACCAAGTCAAGTGTTGAAAAGACTTTTTGCATAATGTATAATCACGTCAGGGAAATCTGTCAAAACAAAATAATTATAGGGGGACGGCAATGAGGGATCTGAAACATCTCATATACTTCGAGCATCTGCTCGACGACGCAGCGAACGAGCTTGTTCTGCGCGCGGCGGAGAGCGGGGCGCACCCGATCGGCTACACATGTTATCATGTGCCGGAGGTGCTGCTGAATCTTGACAACTGCTTTTCCGTGCGTATGCGCGCGCCGCGCACAGGGTCGATGGACATCTCGACCTACTACCTTACAAACTATCTCTGCGGCTACTCGAAGGCGCTGGTGGAGCGCGGCATCGAGGGCGGGTACAGCTTTCTTGATGCCATCGCAGGCGGCGAGACCTGCTCGGAGATGAACCGCGCGCTGGAGCATTTCGAGCTGCTGCGCCTTGTGGACAAGCCGGACTTCTTCGTCTCGTTCATCGACGTGCCGTTCAAGATAACCGAGCACGGGCTGAAGCATTATGAGAACCAGATAATGCGGAAGATACTCGAACCGATGAACGCGAAATTCGGCACCGACATATCCGACGCCGCGATACGAGCCGCCGTCGCCGAGCACAACGAGGTCTGCCGCATACTGACCGAGATAGGGAATATGCGCAAGCTGAAGAACCCGCCTGTGACGGGCTATGAATACCATGTGCTCTGTCTGGTGTCCTACTGCTGTCCGAAAAAGCTGATACTGCCGCATCTGCGCGAGACGCTCGAGGAGCTGAAGACCCGCGAGCCGGACGAGAAAAGCCCGTACCGCGCGCGTATCGTCATCGTAGGCTCCGAGATAGACGATCCGGAGTTTATAAAGACCGTTGAGCAGTCCGGCGCGCTCGTCGTCGCCGACCGCTTCTGCTTCGGCGCGCTGCCGGGGCGGCAGGAGATACCGCTGCGCGAGGGCGAACCCGCGCTGCGCCAGATATGCCGCTTCTATCAGCAGTCCAGCCAGTGTCCGCGCTACATGGCGCGCGACAAGGTGCTCGATCGGCGCGAATTTGTCTACCGGCTCGTGAAGGAATATCATGCCGACGGCGTACTGTACGAGGCGCTGAAGTTCTGCGAGTTCTGGGGCTATGAGCGCCCGCTCGCCTCGCATATCCTGACCGAGGAGATGGGCGTGCCGACCGTCTGCGTTGACCGGCAGTATACCGGCAGCGCATCCGGCCAGCTGCGCACGCGCGTTCAGGCGTTTGTGGAGAGCCTTGAGATAAAGAATATAAATATGGCAAAGGAGGGCTTGTAATGCCGCAAAGGAAAACCGGCCTCGGCGATACATATCAGGCCGTGAGCGGCCTGCGCAAGACCCGCGAATGGCGCGGCCTGCGGGACACGTTGTACGATTTCCGCTGGTGGCTCACGACATGGAAGGACATGATAGCCTTCGTGCTGAAAAGCCCGCTTCAGGTCGTGAAAGGGCTGTGGAAATACCGCTGGATGGCGACGTATCTCACCGTTCCGGCCTTCATTGACCGCCAGCTTGAGGGCAACCGCGGCGTGCAGCTCCGCTCCGGCCATCTGCTGTACGACGTGATAATCAAGCATACGACGGATATCATCGGCACAATGTTCGACGCGGACATGTCCATCGGCGGCAAAAAGTCGCTCTCGGACAGGATAGTCTGCCTTGACGAGCTGGTGCCGACGGAGATAATGTCCGGCTTCCCGAATCTTATCGGGCTTCCGGTGCAGACGATACCGATCTTCCTCGCCTCGATGATAAACCAGCAGCTTCCGCCGGTGTATCTCGACAGCGTGGAGAACTACGGCGTACCCGCCGACGTCTGCCCACTGCCGTCGGCTGAGGCGGGCGTCGCCATAGAAGGGGACTACCCGATATTCGGCAAATGCTTCATCTCCTGCAACATGCCCTGTGACGGCAGCGTTATGACGAGCGAGTATCAGGACAGATATTTCAAGCTGCCGACATATGAGCTGGGCGTACCGCTGAGATACAACGACGATGTCGACGCGCAGGACTACGCGGTCGAGGAGATCATGGGCTGCATCGAATTCATCGAGCAGCAGACGGGGGAGAAGTTCGACTGGGACGCATTTTATAAGGGCATGGAGAACTACAACGAGGTCACGCGCTTCCATCTCGACCTGTGGGAGATAAACCGGACGAAGTACCCGCAGGTCACGGGGCCGACGCCGTGGCTGTACAGGATGTACTCCTTCCACCTGCACGGCGGCATGGATGACCGGTTCATAAAGGCTGACAGCAAGGTGCGCCGCATCATGCAGGACGGCTACGCCAGGCGCCTGCCGTGCTCGCGCGAGATGCGCCACAAGGCGCTGGTCTGGTCGTGTCCGGCGAACTACTACACCAATTTCGCCAACTGGCTGGAGCTGTGCTGGGGCATAGTCTGCGTCATGGATATGGAGACGCATATCTCCCAGCAGATCATCGACACCTCGACCCGCCGCCGCGCACTCGAGGGGCTGGCGCTGACCTTCCAGCGCACGACCATGCGCAAGCACACCAAGGGAGGCTATAAGAACGCTGTGGACGAGATGTGGCGCGTCGCGGAGGAATACGGAGTCGACACGATAATCATGTATGACCAGATATCCTGCAAGGGCATGGACGGTCTGCAGGGCATATTCGACGATCAGGCGCGAGAGCGGAAGATAAACTTCATCTGGGTGCAGCAGGATCTGATGGACTGCCGCACGATATCCAGACGCGACATGCGCCGCCAGGTGAGCGCTTACATGTCCTCCGTGCTGCGCGAGGAGCCGGTCGACCCCACGCTCATCGATTTTGACGATTCCGAGGCATGGTAAGGAAAATATAAAAACTGCGCCGGTGCATACTGCATCGGCGCGGAATTTTTATCTCAGTCGAGGGGATCGTTCAGCCAGTTGCTCACAACGGATTCTTCGAGGCCGAGTCCCTTGGAGAGGAAAACTACCATCTCATTGAAGTTGAGGTTCTTCATATGCTCGTAGTTGGTCTTGCTGGTGGTATCCCCGACGGGACGCCCCTCCATATAACCGCATTCGTAGCACATGTTGAGCGGATATTTGCGATGGGTGTCAAGCACCATCTCGTTTCCGCAGCGCGGACATTTCATGGTTCATACCTCCGTTTATATATTGTATAATATTTATGCGCGAAATACTTATACAATGTTAATCCAGGTAAACACAATATGCAAGAATAATCTACAAAATAACAACATTTTGATGCAAATCCACGCTGCGGAATGAATATTCGGGGCGCTTATGGAAAAGGCGGTCATATGACCGCCTTTTCGAACTGTCTGACTGCTGACTTCCTATATATCAATCGTCCAGAAGCCCATCATCGCAGATCAGGCCGTAACCGCCCTGCTTGCGCTGATAGACAACGGAGATGGCGTCATCCGCGTCCATATTACGGAACACGAAGAACTCATGGCCGAGCAGATTCATCTGCAGAATAGCCTCCTCCGCCGACATAGGCTTGATGGAAAAATGCTTGCTGCGTACGATTTTGAATTCCTCATCAGCATCATCCTCCGCAGGGACAAATGCCGGAGAGCTCTCATGCTCGAGCGCGCCCTCGCGAAGCCGCTTTTCGAGCCGCTTCTTGTTTCTGCGTATCTGGCGCTCAATGGCCGCTACGCCGGAGTCAACCGAGGCGTACATGTCGTTCGTCAGTTCGCTTGCCCGATAGTACAGGCCGTTGTTATGGATCGTGATCTCGGCGAGGAAGCGCCCGCGCTCAATGCTGAAGGTGACATAGGCTTCGGCCTCGGTCTTGAACAGACGGTCGAGCTTGCTGATCTTCTTTGTGGCATAGGCTCTCAGATCCTCGGAGGAATCCATCTTCTTCTCGGTAAAAGTGAACTTCATTAGTGCCAACTCCTTTCGATATCCACTGGTACCTTGAGGGGAAAAGCCCCTCTTTATGTGTTTATTATATCACGATGAACGACAGAAAAGAAGTGAATTTTGTGTAAATTGCAATAATCGGCACAATGCATTGTTTAGCGCCGGAAATTTCGGCACGTTGACCAAAAATTTCCGGCGCTGTCTTCATAATATTAATAGGTAGCTGACTCAGCCCTCGCTGCCGATGTGGATCTTCGCGTGGCGGCATATGGCCTCAAAGGTCTGCTGGCTGATGTCGTGCTCGATCTTGCAGGCGTCTGCCTCGGCTGTCTCTTTATCGACGCCGATGTCGATAAGAAACGCCGTCAGCGTCTTGTGCCGGTCAAGCATGCTCGAAGCGACCGCCATACCGGTGTCGGTCAGGGTTATCAGGCCGTCTTTGTCCATCGTGATATGCCCGCTTTCTCTGAGCCGTTTGGTCGCATAGCTTACGCTGGGCTTTGTCACGCCTAAGAACTCGGCCACATCGATGGAACGGACATAGCCATGTTTTTCCTTCATCATCAGCATTGCCTCGAGGTAATCCTCGGAAGCTCTCAATATCTCCATGGCAATCTGCACCATCCTTTGCTGTTTTGTAATATATAGGTTAACACAATTTAACCAAAAATGCAAGGTCGAAAAAAATATTAAAAAAAGCTATTGACACACAAGGTTAGTCGTGTTAAACTATGCCACGGTTAAAGGCACTTAACCTTTTCCTTTCGACTTTGGGTTAGGGGCTGTTAACCGACCACAGAGCTAAGATACGGAGGGATATATATGATGCCGCTTACTCTGACAGACGCCGGTGAGGAGAACATGATCCGAAAAGTCGGCGGCAGTCCTGAAGTAAAAAAACATCTGGAAGACCTCGGCATTGTCGCGGGCGGAACCGTTACGGTCATTTCGACCATCGGCGGCAACGTCATCGTCAAGGTCAAGGAAGCCAGAATCGCCATCAGTAAAGAGATGGCAAGCAAGATCATGGTATAAACCAAAAAAGGAGAGAGGACTATGAAAACACTGAAGGAGACCAAGATAGGCGAAACTGTCAAGGTCGTCAAGCTCCACGGCGAGGGTCCTGTCAAACGCAGGATCATGGACATGGGCATTACCAAGGGCGTCGAAGTTTACGTCCGCAAGGTCGCCCCTCTGGGAGACCCCGTTGAGGTCACTGTCCGCGGTTATGAGCTGAGTCTCAGAAAAGCCGACGCGGAAATGATCGAAGTCGAGTAAAATTTTTGGTCGGCAGTTAATTTAGTTTAACTTCAAAGGAGCTTAATGATGGAAAAACAGATCAAAATTGCCCTTGCGGGTAATCCGAACTGCGGTAAAACAACGCTGTTCAATGCGCTGACCGGTTCCAACCAGTTTGTTGGTAACTGGCCCGGCGTCACCGTCGAGAAAAAGGAAGGCAAGCTCAAGAAGCATGACGACGTGGTCATCATGGACCTTCCCGGCATCTACTCCCTGTCCCCATACACGCTGGAGGAAGTTGTTGCCCGTAACTACCTGATAAGTGAGCGCCCTGACGCGATACTCAACATCGTCGACGGCACCAACCTTGAGCGTAACCTCTACCTGACCACTCAGCTCACTGAGCTTGGCATCCCCGTGGTCGTTGCGATAAACATGATGGATGTCGTCCGCAAGAACGGCGACCAGATAAACATAAAGGAACTGTCCCGCGAGCTGGGCTGCGAGGTCTATGAGATCTCCGCTCTGAAGGGCGACGGCGTCATGACCGCAGCCGAGGCTGCAATAAAGGCCGCCAAGAACACCAAGACCGTTCCGATGCACACCTTCTCCGGTGTTGTTGAGCATGCTATAGCTCACATCGAGGAAGCCGCAGTTCACAACATGCCCGAGGAGCAGCAGCGCTGGTACGCAATAAAGATCTTCGAGCGTGATGACAAGGTGCTTGAGAAGCTCAGCATCCCCGCCGACGTTATGGCTCACATCGAGGAGGACATCAAGGCCGCCGAGAAGGAGCTGGATGACGACGCAGAGAGCATCATCACCAACGAGCGCTACGTCTACATAGCAAGCATTATCAAGGGCTGCTACAAGAAGAAAAACAAGGGCGGCCTCTCCGCTTCCGATAAGATCGATAAGATCGTCACTAACCGTTGGCTCGGCCTGCCGATATTCGCGGTCGTAATGTTCCTCGTTTACTGGGTCGCAATGGTCGCTGTCGGCGCTCCCGCTACCGACTGGGCAAATGACGGCGTGTTCGGCGACGGCTGGCACCTGTTCGGCATCGGCTCTTCCGAGTACAATGACGTCAACGACGAATACACCGCGGCTCTCACCGCTGTAGATGCGTTCCTCGGCACTGAGACCGACGTTGAAGCAGACGACTTCGACGGCGACGCTCTCCTCGCTGAGGCAGAAGCGTTCCAGCCCGAGTCCAAGGAAGCTGTCATCGGCGTTGAGGATGAAGAGACCCTCGCGATCAACGACATGACCGCTTACTATGACGCCATCCCTGAGGATGCCGACGAGGATTCCACTGTAGCTATGACCTATGTCGATGCAGTCGCTTACCTCAAGGAGAACGGCTTTGACGCTCCCGACCCCGCTGACTACGGCGTATGGGTCCCCGGTATCCCTGTTCTCATCGGTGACGGCCTTGAGGCTGCAGGCGCAGCTGACTGGCTGAGCGGACTTATCCTTGACGGTATCGTAGCCGGTGTCGGCGCGGTCCTTGGCTTTGTCCCCCAGATGCTCGTTCTGTTCCTGATGCTGGCTTTCCTCGAAGCCTGCGGCTACATGGCTCGTATCGCCTTCGTTCTTGACCGTATCTTCCGCAAGTTCGGCCTTTCCGGTAAGTCCTTCATCCCGATGCTCATCGGTGTCGGCTGCGGCGTTCCCGGTATCATGGCTTCCCGTACCATCGAAAATGAGCGTGACCGCCGTATGACGATCATGACCACCACATTTATCCCCTGCGGCGCAAAGGTCCCGTTCATCGCAATGATCGCAGGCGCCCTCTTCGGCGGCAGCGCAATTGTCTCCACCTCCGCATACTTCATCGGCATGGCCGCTATCATCATCTCCGGTATCATGCTGAAGAAGACCAAGATGTTCTCCGGCGAGCCTGCTCCCTTCGTTATGGAGCTGCCCGCATACCACTGGCCTACTCTCGGCAACGTCCTCCGCAGCATGTGGGAGCGCGGCTGGAGCTTCATCAAGAAGGCCGGTACCATCATCCTGCTGTCCACCATCTTCGTATGGTTCACCACTTACTTCGGCTGGGTCGAGGGTCAGTTCCAGATGCTCTCTGAGGATCAGATCGACTCCTCCATCCTCGCAACCATCGGCAACGCAATCGCCTGGATCTTCACTCCGCTTGGCTGGGGCAACTGGCAGGCAACTGTCGCTTCCATCACCGGCCTTGTCGCTAAGGAGAACATTGTTGGTACTCTCGGTATCCTCTATGGCGGCGGCGACGGCACTGTTTACCAGAACATCGCCAGCGCGTTCACCGGCATCACCGGCTACTCCTTCCTCGTCTTCAACCTTCTTTGCGCTCCCTGCTTCGCGGCTATCGGCGCAATCAAGCGCGAGATGAACAACCACAAGTGGACTTGGTTTGCAATCGGCTATCAGTGCGGCTTCGCTTACATCATCGCTCTGATGATCAACCAGTTCGGCGGCCTGTTCACCGGCAGCGTCAATGTCATCGGCCTGATCTTCGCGATCGCGGCTCTGGCACTCATCATCTACATGCTCGCTAAGCCCTACAAGGAAGCAACCAAGCTCAGCAGCGTCAAGTAATTTACCTCTAATAATATCGCAATCCCGCTGAAAGGAGAGATTTTCAATGTTGGCATGGTTATCAGCGAATATTGGCACGATACTCATAACGTTGGTTTTGATAGCCATAGTTGTTGGTATCAGCGTGTATCTCATCAAGCAGAAGAAACAGGGTAAATCCTCCTGCGGAGCAAATTGTGCACACTGCGCAATGCATGGCAACTGCCATAACCACTCGTAACACAGGTATGGAGGGGCGGGGCGTGCTTCGCCCCTCCAATTTAAAAAGAAACGGAGGTCAGGGATGCCATATCAAGAAAACAGGTTGTCGGCGTCGGCAATCAAGTATCTGCTTGCCATCTCGGGCCTTTGCAAGGACGGCAAGGGTGTGCGCTGCGTTGATGTTTCAACAGAGCTGAACGTTACCAAGCCGAGCGCTCATCACATGATACAGAGCCTGTGCGATGCAGGACTTGCCGAGCGCGAGCGCTATGGCGCTGTGTATCTCACCGATGAGGGCAGAGAAGCGGCGGCGCTTTACAGAACCTGCTATGACGCTTTGTTCATACAGATAAAAAAGGTCGTCAGCGTTGACGATACGGCCTGCCGCAATGCCGCCTGCGCGGCGCTTGAGCAGGTGGCCGATCAGGTGCCGCAGCTTGCGGCACAGGAGGGAGCACAAAATGACTGAAACTGTTGTAATGATAGACGGAATGATGTGCGGAATGTGCGAGTCGCATATAAACGATGTCGTGCGTAAGAACTTCGATGTCAAGAAGGTCAGTTCTTCCCACAGCAAGGGACGCTGCGTGATCCTCTCCGAGCAGCCCATAGATGAGAGCGCGCTGCGCTCCGCGATAAACGCGACGGGCTACGAGGTCAAGGACGTCACATCCGGCCCCGCACCTGAGAAGCACGGCCTTTTCGGAAGACGGTAATCAATCCCGTCTCCCCCTCAGGGGGAGATTAAGATAAACATTGAAAATACACAGCGTCTGGAACGCTGTTATTTATAAAGCATAAGTTAAATGACTCTAACCAGAATAAGAAAGGAGCGACCAGTGAGCGTTGTAATTTTAGGCGGAAATGAGTGTATGGAGCGCAGATATATGGACCTCTGCAAGGCATATAGCTGTGACGCAAAGGTGTTTACCAAGCCCGGAGGAGGGCTTAAAAATAAACTCGGCCGTCCGGATCTGACGATATTCTTCACCAGCACCATGTCCCACAAGATGGTCCAGGGCGCGTTGAGCGAGCTGAAGGGACACAATACGATAATCGAGCGCTGCCACACCAGTTCTCTCTCCGCACTGCGTGGAATACTGGAAAAGCACACCGGATAAAATAATATCCAATAATAAAAAGGAGGACAGCCATGTCGGAGGAAATGTTTGTGCGCCAGTGCGCGCCCACCCTCGCCGGGGTCAAGACAGGCAGCCTGTTTTCATGTCCGTATGACACAAGGGAGGGCATGACCGAGGACGTCAGAAGGCTCAACCGTGTGCTCGTGCCGAAGGGGCTTCGGCTGCTGCCGCTGCGCTATTCCGAAAAGAGAGTGCTGCTGTACCTGTACAGACCGACGGAGCTGTGGCGCGACCTCAACGACGACAAGGCGGCTGAGATTCTTGACGCCGCAGGATATTCCTGCACCGACTGCGACCGCTGCGTTGTGAAGCTTATTCATAGGCTGCGCGGCAACAAGGATTTTCCGCACGAGATCGGCCTGTTCCTGAGCTATCCTCCCGAAGACGTGAAAGGATTTATCGACAATAACGCCGCAAACTTCAAGTATTCCGGACTCTGGAAGGTGTACGGCGACGAGAAGCGCGCGAAAGCGATGTTCGAGAAATTCAAAAAGTGTACGGACATATATTGCCGCATGTGGCAGGCCGGAGTCAGTCTGGACAGGCTTGCGGTATCGGCATGAAATTGATTTGAAAGGAAGTAAAAAAACATGAAGAAAGCAGCTGTTATTTATTGGAGCGGCACCGGCAACACCGAGGCAATGGCAGAGGCAGTCCTCGCCGGTATGAAGGACGCCGGAGCGGACGCTGTCATGCTCACCCCCGATCAGGTTGACGCGGCTTCCGTCGGCAAGTACGACGCAATAGCGTTCGGCTGCCCGGCAATGGGTTCCGAGATGCTGGAAGAGAGCGAGTTCGAGCCGATGTTCTCGTCCGTAAAGGGCAGCCTCGGCGGCAAGAAGATCGCGCTCTTCGGCTCCTACGGCTGGGGCGACGGCGACTGGATGCGCATCTGGGAAGACGACTGCGGCGATGCCGGCATCACCCTCGCCTGCGAGAGCGTGATCTGCAACGAAGCGCCCGACAACAGCGCGCTTGCGTCCTGCAAGGCCATGGGCAAGCAGCTCGCTGAGTGATAAAATGAACGCCGTTAAAATGCTGCTCGGCAAGCTATCGGCGATAGCTCTCGCGCTGGCGGTCATTGCGCTGATTGCCATGCCGCAGTGGATAAACGTGTAATGTAACAACAAAAAAGACCGTGCAGGTGCGCGGTCTTTTTTATACGCTGATTATTATGTAAACTATAATATGTAAATCAAATTGCGGCGGATTCTGAATCTTTCCTCTTGACATATAAGTTAGTAAATGCTAACTTATATGTATATAAAGGTTAGAAGAAACTAACTTTAGAGAGGATAGAAATATGACGCTCAACGAGTTGAAAATAGGAGCTGCGGCCGTTATCACCGCCGTAGGCGGCGACGGATCACTGCGCTGCCGCCTGCTTGACATGGGGATCATTCCGAAAACGCGTGTTACGCTTCAGAAGGTTGCGCCGATGGGCGATCCGATAGAGATCCGCGTGCGCGGCTATGAATTGACGCTGCGCGTGGAAGAAGCGGAGAAGATAGAGGTGGAGGTCGGTGCGGAATGATATTTGCGCTTGTCGGCAACCAGAATTGCGGTAAGACCACGCTTTTTAACGCACTCACCGGCTCCAATCAGCACGTCGGGAATTTTCCCGGTGTAACGGTCGATCAGAAGATCGGCGATATACGCGGGGAGAAGGACTGCTCCGTCGTTGACCTGCCCGGTATATATTCGCTCCGTCCGTATACGCAGGAGGAGATCGTCTCGCGCGACTTTATAATCAACCAGAAGCCGGACGGGATAATCAACATTGTTGATGCGACGAATATTGAGCGTAATCTCTATCTGACGCTCCAACTGCTTGAGCTTCGCGTACCGATGGTGCTGGCGCTAAATATGATGGACGAGGTGCGCGCCAACGGCGGGGCGATCGACGTTCGGAAAATGAGTGCCGCGCTGGGCATCCCAGTGGTGCCTATCGTGGCGGCGAAGGGCGAGGGCGTGTCGGAGCTCGTGGATCAGGCTATGGCGACTGCGCGCGGCAAAGTCATGCCGAAGGTAACAGACTTCTGCGGGGAGGATTCGGCCGTTCACCGCTGCATCCACGCCGTTGTTCATCTTATTGCCGACCATGCGGATCGCATAGGCGTTCCTGCCCGCTTCTGCGCGGCGAAGCTTATCGAGGGCGGGGACGGTCTTGCAGACGAACTGGGGCTTGACCAGAACGAAAAGGAGCTGCTTGAGCACTGCGTCGTGCAGATGGAGAATGAGGCGGGGCTGGACAGAAATGCGGCGCTTGCGGACATGCGCTATACGTTCATTGAGAACGTTGTGGAGCGTTCCGTCATCAAATGCCATGAGAGCAAAGAACATGCGCGCTCCATACGTATAGATAAGGTACTCACTGGGCGCTACACAGCTATACCCGTCTTTCTCGGCATAATGCTGCTGACCTTTTATCTGACCTTCAACGTTATAGGCCAGAGACTGTCGGACTGGCTTGAGCTTGGGATCGACGCACTGACGCGGATCGTTGACGCGGGGCTTACGGCTTACGGCATCAACCCCGTGGTACATAGCCTGATAATCGACGGCATTTTTGCGGGTGTCGGCAGCGTGCTTGTGTTCCTGCCGATAATCGTAACGCTGTTTTTCTTCCTCTCCATCCTGGAGGACACCGGCTATATGGCGCGCGTGGCCTTCGTGATGGATAAGCCGCTGCGAAAGATCGGCCTGTCCGGGCGCAGCATAGTTCCGATGCTCATCGGCTTTGGCTGCTCTGTACCGGCCATTATGGCGACGCGCACAGTCTCGTCCGACCGTGACCGCAAGATGACCATTCTGCTTACGCCGTATATGAGCTGCTCGGCAAAAATATCAATATACGCGTTCTTCACCGCGGCCTTTTTCCCAAAATACCGCGCGCTGGTTATGATATCGCTCTATCTGCTGGGCATCCTTGTCGGCATTGCGGCGGCGCTAATTATGAACAAAACAGTCTTTCGCGGTAAGCCCGTACCATTTGTAATGGAGCTGCCGAATTACCGTATGCCAAGTCTGAAAAGTGTCGCACTGCTGCTGTGGGAAAAGGCGCGCGACTTCCTGCAGCGTGCGTTTACGGTAATCTTCCTTGCAACTATCATAATCTGGTTCCTCCAGAGCTTTGACACACGGCTGAACGTTGTGGCGGACAGCTCGGCAAGCCTGCTGGCGCTCATAGGCCGCTGGATAGCCCCGCTGTTTGCACCGCTGGGCTTTGCGGATTGGCGCTGCGCCACAGCGCTAATTTCCGGCTTGATCGCAAAGGAGTCGGTTGTGAGTACGCTTGAAGTTCTGCTTGGCGGCGCCGCCATATCGTCCATGCTCTCAACGCGCGCGGCCATCGGCTTCCTCGTCTTTACGCTGCTTTATACTCCCTGCGTCGCTGCCATGGCGACGATACGCCGTGAACTTAACTCGACCGCGAAAACGGCTGGTGTTGTGCTGATGCAGTGCGCGGTGGCGTGGTGCGCGGCGTTCATCGCCTACGCTGCGGCAGGGGGATTCGTGTGATGAGCTGGCCGGATTATGTGCTGCTGGCGCTGGTTGCCATATGCGCCGCGAGGGCGTTTGGAGTCTGGCGGCGCTCGATGAAGAGCGGAAACTGCTGCGGATGCAGCGGCGACTGCACACATTGTACCGCGCGGTGCGGCCGCTGCGAGGACAAAAACAAACCGGAACACCAATAGGTGTTCCGGTTTGTTTTTGCAGACTCAGACCTTGACTCCGAAGGCTTTCATTTCGCCGCGAAGCTCGTCCGCGTCGCCGTGAAAAACTATGCCCGGCATACCGGTGCGCTCCGCGCTCTCGATGTTCGGAGCGGAGTCATCGATAAACAGGCATTCGCCGGGGATGAGACCGAAGGTCGAATACAACAGCTCGTATATCTCTGCGCAGGGCTTGACGAGCTTGACGTCCGCCGATATCAGCGTCCCGTCAAAATACTCGCTGCCGGGAACGCGCGGCCAGTACTCATGCTGCCGGTAGCTTGCGTTGGAGAGCAGGTATACGCCGTAGCCCGCTTCCTTCAGCTCGCGTACAAGCTCAGCCATGCCGGGGACGGGCAGAATCGGCCTGTCCCAGCGGTCAACCAGCAGGTGTGCCTGCTCGTGCAGACGCTCAGGGAGACGGCTGCACATGCTCGCGGCGGCTTCCTCCTCGGTCATGGAGCCGCGGTCCATCTTCGCCCATTCGAGCGAGAGATAGACGTTGTTCATAAGCGTCCGCCTGTCCGCGGGCTTCACGCCGACGGCGTCAAGGAAATAGTTCCTGTCAAACTTCAACAGGACGTTTCCCATGTCGAAAATAATGTTTTTTATCATCAGACTATCTTCACCTTGCCCTTTGTGGCGCGGAACACGATGACGAGCGAGATTATCGTCGTGAGCGTGAGGATAGTCGCGAGCGCGGCGGCGGTGCCGTCGCTCATGCGGACGACCTCCTGATAGATCGCAACGGCAATGGTCGAGGTCTTGCCGGAGTAGAGCATGATGGAGCTGGACAGCTCGTTGATGCAGGTGATCCAGCTGAGCACCGCGCCGGACATGATGCCCGGCAGCATCATGCGTGCCGTGACGGTGAAGAAGGTCTTCATCGGGGACACGCCGAGGTTAATCGACGCCTCCTCAATAAACGGATCCATCTGATACAGGAATGCGCTGCCGGAGCGCACCGTGTATGGCAATTTTCTGATGATGTAGGAGATTATCATTATGGCCGCGGTGCCGACAAGGATGATGGGCTTGCGGTTGAACGCGACAATAAGGCCGATACCAAGGACGGAGCCGGGGATAACGTAGGGGAACATGATGAGCGTGTCGATGAGGTTTGCGACCTTGCCCTTCTTGCGCACAAGGATGTACGACACAAGGATGCCGATAATGATGATGAACACGATGGCGATTATCGAGAACACGTAGGTGTTGCGGATGTTGCGGCCGAGGCGGGACATTATCGTACGGTAGTTGTTGAAGTTGATGCCCTTGACCATGCCGGAGAAGCTACGCTCAACGAAGGACTGGCACACGACGACGATCTGCGGCAGGAACGCCAGTGCGACGACAATGTATATCGGCAGCGAGGCGAAGAAGCGCTTCCAGCCGCGGAGCTTCGTCTCCTGAGGGGGACGGAGCGAACTCATCATGTAGTTGCGCTTGTCGACGACGAGCTTCTGGAAAGCGAGCATCGTCAGCGAGCAGACGACGATGATGACCGACAGCGCCGAGGCCATGTAGGGGTCTGTCGCACTTTCGGACATGTACTCGTTGTAGACGAGCACCGGCAGCACGGTGTAGCCCTCGCCGAGGAGCATCGGGGTGCCGAAGTCGGCAAGGCAGGTCATGAACACCATGATGCAGCCCGCGAGTATCGACGGAAGGATGACCGGCAGAGTGACCGTCCAGATGCGGCGGAGCTTGCTCATGCCGAGGTTTTCGGACGCTTCCTCAAGCGAGGAGTCGATGCTGTTCATCGCACCCGAGGTGTAGAGGTAGATGTACGGGAATAGGTGCAGCGTAAAGACGAAGATTATGCCGCCGCGGCCGTATATCGTCGGCGCGACAAGGCCGATCTTTGCAAGCAGCTTTGCAAGCAGACCGGCGCGGCCGAGCAGGATTATCCACGAGTACGCGCCAATGAACGGGGGACTCATAAGGCTCATTATAATGAAGATGTGCAGGACCTTTTTGCCGGGGATGTTGTAGCGCGTCATAAGATACGCGATGGGAACGCCGACGATGGTGGTTGTAAGGACGGTGGCGAAGCACACGACCATGGAGCGGATGAGGGCCTGATAGTAGTAGGGCTTCGAGAAGAAGCGCTTGAAGTTATAGAGCGTTATGCCGTCGACCTTGTTGGAGAACACGCTCTTCGTGAGTATCGTGTAGAACGGGTACACGATGAACATGCACATGGCGAGGATCACGAATACCTTTGTGAAAAACCAGAAATCCGGTCTCCAGCGGGAACCGAGACGTTTGTTCACAGGCTGAGCACCTCCTCGTTCACGTCGTACAGGCTGATGCGCAGCGGGTCGAAGCTGAGATGCACCTTCTCGCCGTCGGTGTGCACCTCGGCGGTATCCTTGGTGTACTCGTTGACGATGAGGTTCTGACCGTCGTCAAGCTGCACTTCGTACTCGATGAAGTCGCCGAGGAAGGTGGAGAACAGAATAGTTCCGGGCATACCGTCGGCGGAGAAGAACAGCTGCTCCGGCCGCGCGGATATCTTGCCCTTGCCGGAATACTCGCGGCGGACGGGAACCTGAATGTTCAGCTCGCCCTTGATGCTGACGTCCGCGACGCCGCCTCCGGGAGCGGAGACCTCGCAGTCGAGGAAGTTGCTGACGCCGATGAAGCCCGCGACGAACGGATTCTGCGGCTTGGCGTATATCTCGTTCGGGGTGCCGATCTGCATGATGTGGCCGTCCTTCATAACGGCGATACGGTCGGAGATGGCAAGCGCCTCTTCCTGATCGTGAGTGACGTATATGGTGGTGATGCCGAGGCGGCGCTGGAGCTTCTTGATGACGGAGCGCATCTGCACGCGCAGCTTCGCGTCAAGGTTGCTCAGCGGCTCGTCCATCAGCAGGACGCTCGGCTCAATGACGAATGCGCGCGCCAGCGCGACGCGCTGCTGCTGACCGCCGGACAGCTCGTTCGGCTTGCGGTCGGCAAGGTGGGATATCTGCACCAGCTCCAGCGCCTCGTCCACACGGGGCTTTATCTCTCTGGCCGGAACCTTGCGCGCCTTGAGACCGTAGGCGACGTTATCGCGCACGCTCAGGTGCGGGAAGATGGCGTAGTTCTGGAACACCATGCCGATGTCGCGCTTATGAGCGGGCACGTCGTTGATGCGCTTGTCGCCGAAATAGAAGTCGCCGCCCTCGATGGAGTTAAAGCCCGCTATCATGCGCAGAAGCGTGGTCTTGCCGCAGCCGGACGGGCCGAGCAGCGTGAAGAATTCGCCCTCGCGGATGTCCAGCGAAACGCCGTTGAGTGCGGTGAAGTCGCCGTAGCGCTTGACGGCGTCCTTGATGATTACCTGATTGCTCATGTGGTCTCCTCCGTGTATGTGTAAAGTTTTATATTACGCAGATTCAAAAATATTCCGGAGCCGTGCCGTAGCATTTTTCAGTCCGCGCATAATACCGCAAGAGGGCACCATTGGAAGGTGCCCTCCGGGTAAGCTTGGATCAAAGAAAATCAGCCTGCAATGAGGTCGTTGAACTTCTCCTTGATGGAATCTCTGTTGGCGGCGGCGTAGTCAAAGTCGTAGTTGCCGACGTTGCAGTCGTCGAGAGAGCAGAGACCCTGAGGAGCGACGTCAGAGCGGACGGGGCGGCGTGCCCAGTCGGCGTTCTGAGCGGTCTGGCACTCAGCGCTGGTGACGAAGTCGATGAACAGCTTTGCGTTCTCTTCATTGGGGCAGCCCTTGATGAGAGCAACACCGTCGGGAACGGCGGAGTTCTTCTCAGGATAGACATAGCCGATGTCGGGGTTGTCGTTGTAGAGGACTGCGGACTTCTCGATGGTCACGCCGAGGGCGTACTCACCGGAAGCAACGAGCTTGTGGCAGTTGCCGGAGCTGTCCTGAAGCTTGCCGTCGAGGTTGGCGATGAACTTCTCAACGAGCGCCCAGCCTTCATCGATGGTGGGCTGGCTGAACAGCATGGTGCACAGCTGTGTGTAAGCGGAGCCGGACTTGGAGGGAGAGCAGTAAGCGATCTTGCCCTTCAGGTTCTCGTCGCACAGACCTTCCCAAGTGGTGGGGACTTCATCCTCGGAGAGCATGGTCTTGTTGTAGATGAAGACCATGGGCAGCGGGGACTCGCCTATCCAGTAGCCGTTGGGATCCTTGTATGCTGCGCCGATGAACTCGTCGTTTGCGCAGACGTACGGCTCAAAGTAATCGTTGTAGGCCGCGAGGGTGTCAGCACCGCCGCCCCACAGAACGTCGCCCTGGGGATTGGCAGCCTCAGCAACGAGGCGCTGGCACAGCTCGCCGGTACCGGCAGCGATGACTTCAACTTGGATGTTGGGATACTTCTCCATGAACTGGGCAACGCCGGCGTTCAGAGGATCGGCATCGTGGGGAGAGTAGACAACGAGCTTGCCGGTGTAATCTTCCGGAGCTTTCTCGGTGTTCTCTGCGGGAGTGTTTTCTGCGGGGGTCTCTGCTTCGGGAGCCTTGGATTCCTCAGGCTGGGAAGCGGCCTGCTGGCCGCAAGCGCACAGCGCGAACACCATGCACAGAGCCAGAAGCAGTGCGAAGAGCTTCTTCATTTGTTTTCCTCCTGTAAAATTTGTACTTCGCGGGATGGTCATATTGATTATGAATCCCTAGGATACGATAGATTATAACATCGCTGTTGTAAGAATTCAACAAAAATTATGAATTAATGAAAAATTTGTTAACAGTAAACCAAAAAGCTCCCGCCGGGATGTAAATGCCCGGCGGGAGCTTTTGACGTAGCTTACGAATCGGATTTATCCAGCCGATAGAAGTACCGGTAATCCGAACGCAGGATGTTCCGTATGAACGGGACGGACAGCACCGCGTCCGCGGACATCCACGCCACGGGGTCGGCGGCGCACATCGCGTAGAAAGCGAGCATGGGCGCGGCCGCGCTGACGGCTCCGCCCGCTATCGCAGGGGGCAGCAGCAGGCACACGGTGACGCGTGCGACAAGCTCCGCGGTGCCAGCGCCGAGGATGAACTGCGGGCGGCCTATGCCTTGTACGCAGTTTCGCATGACGAAGATGAACGCGAGGAAGGGGTACATCGCAAGGTCAATATGCAGATATGCGTTGCCATAGCGGATGGTCTCTGGCGTGACCTTGTCGGCGCTGAGGAAGATGTGCAGATACGCGCCGTTTATCGTCAGCAGCAGGCCGGTACCGACCATAACGGCGGTTATGACGGCGGCGATGATGAGCGCCTGCAGCGTGCCCTTGCGGATGCGCGCGTAGTCGCCGGCACCGAGGTTCTGCGCGGCGAAGCTCGTCATGGCGGAGCCGAGGCCGTTGAACGGTGTCATAAGCAGGTTGTTGAGCTTGTGCGCTGCGCCGAAGCCGTTCTGCGCCGCGTTCGAGACCATGACACCGTCGAGTATATCGAACTGCACCACAACGCCCTGCATCACGATGATGCCGATTGACAGCACGGAGAACTGGAGGCCGAGCGGCACGCCCTGTATCAGGTGACGCGAGACGTCGCGCCATGTGATGCGCCAGTCCTCGCGGCCGAGGCGGAGCTGCGGATATTTTGAGAACGCGTAGAAGAAACAGGCAAAGGTGCTTATCAGCTGCGCGGCGACGGTCGCTATCGCGGCGCCCGCGACGCCCCAATGGAACGCGAGGATGAACAGCAGGTCAAGCCCGACGTTCAGGACGGTCGAGAACAGCAGGAAGAGCAGCGGCGTTGCCGAGTCGCCCATGCTGCGCAGGAACGAGCAGATGAAGTTATAAAAAAGCTGCGCGCCAATACCGGAGAAGATGATCATGCAGTAGGTGTGCGCTGCGTTATAGACCGCGGGGCTGTCCGGCGTGACGTTTATCCACGCGAGCATCGGGTTCAGAAGCGCAAGCGCGAGCGCGGTGAGGACGACGGTCAGCACGGTGGAGAGCACAAACTGCGTCGCAAGTGAGCGGCGCACGCCCTGATCGTCATGCGTACCGACGCGGCAGGAGGTCACGGCGCAGAAACCGGCGCTGGAACCGAAGGCGAATTGCAGGAAAACGAAGACGAGCGGGGTAGTGTCGGTAACGCCTGCTACCTCGTCGGCGGTCAGCGTCTGGCCGACTATCGCCGCGTCGCTTATGGAGTAGACCTGCTGCAGAAGATAGGAGACTATTATGGGCAGCGAAAACAGCAGGATGGTTTTCCAACAGGAGCCGAGTGTTAGCTGCACAGGATGAAAAATGGCTTTGAGATCAAACGCTTTTTTCATTGGAATCCCTGACTTTTCTCTGATAATTATGCTTCCGGAAACTCATGGCTTTACTCCGGAAGAGCTGTGATTATAGCTTTACCGCAGTTACTTGTCAAGGGGCAAAATGTTAATATTTTATGACCGGCTCACGGGGCCGAAAACCGCGAGCAGAAGCCGTCGATATAGTCCTCAAGCAGCGGCAGAACGGCACACTTTTCGGCGGCTCCGTCATACATGCTGTACAGCAGATGCATGGGCGCATAAAACTCCAGAGCTCGCAGTCGCGCCGTGCGCGAATCGCCGCAGAGCGGCAGGAAAATCTCACGCATATATTCAAGCGGCCCCGCCGCAAGGTACTGCTGATAAAGCGCGTTCATCTCGGCGCTTCGGTACTGCTCAAGCGTCAGCATACGCCTGAAGCATGAGGGAAATTCGTCCTCCGTCCAGTACCTGAACATGGCGAGACTGTATTGCCGTATATGCTCAAGCGGTGTAGGCTCAACCGCAGCGCGCTCGTTGCTGTCAGGCATACCATGCTCATCCGCTTTCCCGGCGTCCCCCTCCTGCATATGCAGGACAATGTGGTTAAAGATGTCCCGCTTGCTCTTGTAGTGCTTGTAGAGCGATGGGGCTTTTATCCCGACAGCTGCGGATATCTGCTCCACGGTGACGGCCTCGTAGCCGCTGACGGCGAAGAGCCGCAGCGCCTCGGTAAGTATCCGTGTTTTGGTGTCGGTGTTTCTCATTGCATGTTCCTCCGGGCTGCATTGATGCACCATTATACAGCTAACATGCGTTAGCTGTCAATCGCCGCCGGTTGCGGAATGGCCTACTGTTTGACAGAAAATAAAAAACATTATATAATTTTATTTATGTAAGAAAAGGATAGGGGAAAGGCAATATGGCGTTTGATTACAAAAAGGAATACAAAGAATACTACATGCCCAAGGCAAAGCCTGAGATAATAGAAATACCGCCGATGAATTACATCGCCGTGCGCGGCGTTGGCGACCCGAACGAGGAGGGCGGCGCGTACAAGGCGGCCATCGGGCAGCTCTACGGCATCGCGTTCACGCTGAAGATGAGCAAAAAAGGCTCGCACCAGATCGAAGGATATTTTGATTATGTCGTGCCGCCGCTGGAGGGCTTCTGGTGGCAGCCCAGCGTGGAGGGTGTCGATTATAAAAACAAGCAGGATTTCCACTGGATATCCGTTATCCGCGTTCCGGATTTCGTGACGCGGCAGGATTTCGACTGGGCTGTCGCCGAGGCGGAAAAGAAGAAAAAGACCAGCTTCGCGGACGTTGAGTTCATAACGGTCGAAGAGGGGCTGTGCGTACAGATGATGCACGTCGGGGCGTATGACGACGAGCCGGAGAGCGTCGCGCTCATGGACGCGTACCTTGCGGAAAACGGCTATGCCAGCGACTTTTCCGACACCCGCCTGCACCATGAGATATATCTGTCCGACGCGCGCAAGACCGCGCCGGAAAAGCTGAAAACCGTTATAAGGCATCCCGTGAAAAAGATCTGAGCGGGACAACGATAAAACCGGACGGAGACCCCGTCCGGTTTCACTTTTCGGAAATTCCTGGTAATTAACGAATTAAATTAACGAATTATCTATGATTTTTCATAGCGCTCGTGTTATTATATAATTTACAATTACAGACCTCTATGCACGGCGCGGTGCATAAAATCAGGCCGGAAAATCCCGTTAGGACTTTCCGGCCGGACATGGCACTCCCGGCGCGATTCGAACGCGCGACCTTCCGCTTAGGAGGCGGATGCTCTATCCTGCTGAGCTACGGAAGCGTATATGCACAACGCTGGTATTCTATCGCACAATTGCCGCCGTGTCAAGGTCAAGCCGTTTTATTGGAAGGGAACAGAATGCTGAAACTCGTAGACATCAAAAAAGATTACACCGTGGGCGATACCGTCGTCCACGCGCTGAAGGGCGTGAACCTTGAGTTCCGCGAGCATGAATTCGTCGCAATATTGGGTCATTCCGGCTGCGGCAAGACCACACTCTTGAACATCATCGGCGGGCTTGACCAGTACAGCTCCGGCGACCTGATCATAAACGGGCGCTCCACAAAGAATTATACCGACGCCGACTGGGACAGCTACCGCAACCACTCGATAGGCTTCGTGTTCCAGTCGTATAACCTCATCCCGCACCAGACGGTGCTCGCAAACGTCGAGCTGGCGCTCACGCTCTCCGGCGTTGCACCCGAGGAGCGCCGCCGCCGCGCGGCTGAGGCGCTGGAAAAGGTCGGCCTCGGCGATCAGCTTCAGAAGAAGCCGAACCAGATGTCCGGTGGCCAGATGCAGCGCGTTGCCATTGCCCGTGCGCTCGTCAATGATCCGGATATTCTCCTGGCCGACGAGCCTACCGGCGCGCTCGACTCCGATACCTCCGTGCAGATAATGGACATTCTCAAGGAGATATCGAAGGATAAGCTCATCATTATGGTCACGCATAATCCGGAGCTTGCCGCGGATTACGCCAGCCGCACCATCCGCCTCAAGGACGGCGTCATCACGGCCGACAGCGCGCCGTATTCCTCCGTGGAGTGCGAGCCGTCCGCGCCCGCGGGGAAGAAGACCTCTATGAGCTTCCTGACGGCGCTCGGCCTCTCCACAAACAATCTGCTGACCAAAAAGACCCGCACCATTCTCACTGCCTTTGCCGGCAGCATCGGTATCATCGGCATCGCGCTCATCATGTCGCTTTCAAACGGCATACAGAACTATATCGACAAGGTGCAGGAGGATACGCTCTCCAGCTACCCGATAACCATACAGGCCGAGTCCGTTGACATGACGGGGCTTATGACCTCTCTCATGGGCGTGAACGCCGGTACGGAGAAGCAGAAGCATGCGAAGGACGCCGTCTATTCCAGCACCGTCATGTACGACATGATGAACTCCATGGTCTCCGCCGACATCGAGACGAACAACCTCAAGCCCTTCAAGGAGTATATCGAGAGCAGCGACAGCGAGATATCCCAGTATATCAGCGCCCTGCAGTATTCCTATGATATAGATATGAACCTCTACGCGAAGGACAAGGACGGCAACATCGGAAAAACGGACGTCGTGGGACTGCTTCAGGATGCCATGAGCGCCACCTACGGCGGTGATTACAGCTCGTTCTTCTCAACCTACGGTTCGTTCTATTCGGCGATGGATGTGTGGCAGGAGCTGCTGCCCGGCGCGAACGGCGAGCCGATCAATGCGCTTCTGAAGCAGCAGTACGACGTGCTGTACGGCCACTGGCCGGAGAAGTACGACGAAGTAGTGCTGGTGGTTGACAGCAACAACGAGATATCCGACCTCGTGCTCTATGCGCTGGGGCTGAAGTCCAAGAGCAGCATCACGGAGGATATGCAGTCGTTCATGTCGCAGGAATCCGTCGAGACGAAGGCTGAGAGCTGGAGCTATGAAGAGCTGTGCGGCATGAGCTTCCGGTACATCTACCCCGCCGACCTGTATCAGTACGACGAGGAGAGCGGCACATATATCGACCTCTCGGACGACGAGCTCGGCCTGAAAACGCTCTACAACAACGGCCTTGAGGTCAGGATAACCGGTATAATCCGCCAGAATAAGGACGCGGCCTCCGGCATGATGACCGGCGCGATAGGCTACACGCACGACCTTGTGGAGCACGTCATCGAGCAGGCCGCGACGCGCGAGATAGTGCAGAAGCAGCTCAATGATCCCGAGCATGACGTTTTCAGCGGCCTACCGTTCCTTGACCGCGAGGATGAGGCGCTGACGAACAGCCGCAAGGAGGACGCCGCGCGGGATTACATCGCAAACGCGACGGACGAAGAGCTTGCGGACGTATATATCGAATACATGTGCAACCCGACGGATGACTACGTACAGGGCATCGTTGACGAGCAGATGGCGTCCACCACCCGCAAGGACATCGAGAAGATGGTGCTGCAAAGCTATCCGGAGTATTCCTCGATGCTCGATAAGATGGACGACGACACGCTGTTTGACTATGTCCGGCAGATGATCGCCGATCAGGTTCGTGAGCAGTACGCCGCGCAGATGCGCAGCCTGTACTCCCGCCTGTCCGATTCCAAGCTGGCCTCAGATTTCCAGCTCCTTGCGCTGGAGGATTCCGACTACCTCTGGATATACGACAACGCGATGCCGCCGGTGTATTCCGAGTCGAGCCTCAAGGACGTGTATAAAAAGCTCGGCTACGTCGATCTGGATAACCCCAGCGAGATAAACATCTACGCCTCGACCTTCGAGAACAAGGACAAGATCGCAAAGGCCATAGAGAACTACAACGACTCCGTATCGAGCGACGATCAGATAAGCTACACCGACGTTGTGGCGCTGCTGATGAGCTCCATAACGAAGATAATAAACGTCATAAGCTATGTTCTCATAGCCTTCGTTGCGATATCGCTTGTCGTTTCTTCCATCATGATAGGCATCATCACATATATAAGCGTGCTTGAGCGCACAAAGGAGATAGGCATCCTCCGCGCTATCGGCGCGTCGAAGAAGGACGTCTCCCGCGTATTCAACGCCGAGACCATAATCATCGGCCTGACCGCAGGCATCATCGGCATCGGCCTGACGCTGCTGATAAACATCCCGATAAACGTGATAGTGCACAATCTGACGGGGATATACTCCATCAATTCCACGCTTCCGGCGGTGGGCGGCATAGCGCTGGTGCTCATCAGCGTTGCGCTTACCTACATCGCGGGACTTATACCGGCGGGCATCGCCGCGAAGAAAGACCCTGTCGAGGCGCTCAGAACAGAATAACAGAGCTCAGGGCGCGTACGCCAAGGTCATAGGCCGGAGCGACGGACTGCCGGCGGCCTGCGAGGGGCTGCATTACGCGCTTGTCGCGCTGCATGTCCGCATCCAGACTGCGGCGGCTTATAAGATGCTGGGCAAGCATGATGAGGCGCGCGAACTGCTGGCGCGGGCGATTTCCGACGCCGAAGCGGACGACTTCGTGATGCCGTTTGCGGAAAACTTCCGTTATCTCCGCCCGCTGCTTTCGGAACGGCCGCATAGCGATTTTACAGCGCGGATATCTGAGCTTGGCGAAGCGATGGAACGGCGGCTGAACAAGAATGCCCGCCCCGCGGCGCTCGCCGCGCTGACGGAGCGTGAGTACGAGACCGTGGGGCTGATGGCGCAGCGCCTGAGCAACCGCGAGATCGCGGAAAGGCTCTATCTCTCCGAGGGCAGCGTGAAGCAGTACGTCAAGCAGATATATTCCAAGCTGCATATCGAGGGCGACACGCGCACGAAGCGCTCGCGGCTCTCCGAACTGCTGGCTGGAAAAACTAACCATTGGTGAATAGTGTTATTTTATGATCCACCGTACAATGTGTACGGTGGATCTTTATGTATGAGAGGGGGAACCGTGTGGAACGGAGATACATTTTGGCGGTTAAGCCGCTGGACGGGTACATCCTGCAGGTCGATTTCGTGTCGGGGAGCAGGCTTCTGCTGGATATGAAGCCGCATCTGGATAAGATACGCTTCCGCCCGCTGGCAGACCCGCAGGTGTGGAACAGCGCCGTGACAAACGGCATCTTCGTCCGCTTCGGAAACGTTGAGCTGAGCCACGACGAGATACTCTGCATGGCGGAGCAGGAGATATGACAAGGAGGAGATTTATATGAAAAGAAGAATCATGCGCATTCTGGCCGTGCTGATGCTGGCGCTGTACCTGCTGTGTACTGCCTGCGGCGGAACGGGGGAGACAGTCTCCCCGCAGGACGACCCCAACGAGGGGCTGGGCGGCGGCTTCGACGAGGACGGCGTGACGCTCAGCCTTGACGGCAGCGATGCCGTGCTCCGGCTCGACCGCACGGATGACGGCGAGCTGACAGACAGCGAAAACGGCGGCCTGCTCCTGCCCGTGGAAGAGATTATGTCAACCGAACCGTATTTCTCGCGCTGCGGGCTTGAGATAAACGCCGAGATGGACATGGGCAGCTATCTGCTTGAAAACGGTGTGTGCTGCTATTCCGGACTTGGCGACGGGTACAGCACCGGAGACTGCTACTGGGAGGTCATAAAGGGCTACGACTACACGCACGACGGCATACGCGAGCTTCAGTTCGACGCTGTCTGCTATATCCCCGGCAGCTCCATACCGTATTACGAGCAGCAGTACATCACCAATACCAACAGCGAGCTGTACGATGCCTACACCGGCATGTGGCTCACCACCGCGACCACCTACGACAACAGCGAGCGCGGCGACAACTACTATGTCCACACCGTTGACTGGAACGGCAGCAGCTATATGATAGAGTTTGCCTACTCCAATGACTGGCAGTACTACGTCGGCGACTGGGCGATGGTGTTCACTAAGAGCTACGTCGTATACATGCCGGAGGATTACGACGGCCTCGTCCTGGCTGCCGAACCGCAGCCGGACAATTACAGGGACACCGCCAAGCGTATGCAGCTCGACAGCATTTCCCCCGAGGGTCTCATCACGGAGCTTGACACGCTTGATCCGTACGCCTGCCTGTATTTCAGCGTCTGCTGCTGAGGTGAGAGCGAATGAATGATAAAATGACCGACACGGAGCTGTCGAAGATACTGGGGTGGTATCAGGCCGCGGAGAGTATCGGCATATTTCTGGGCGCGCACTGCGTCATTGCCGGCTGTGTGCTGGCGTTCGTGCTGCATGAGTTGATAGTGGTGCTGATTATGGGGTTCAGCGGCGTGGTGCTGCTGCTCCTGATCGCGCTTCCGGCGCAGAAAAAGAAAAATGCCCTGATATGGCAGCAGCTTGGCGGATATTTCGGCGCGGAGCTGAAGCGCTTTTTCGGCGAGGAGCCGGAGAAGCCGGAGCTGCCGATAGACTATCGGTTCCTGAAAAATGTGGGGCTGATCGGCATCAAGTGGACGGAGTGCCGCGTCAAGGATTTCCACGAGGGCGAACACAGCGGCCTGCGTTTCTCTGCCGCGAATGTCGAGCTTGGCCGCACGGTCGAGGAGCGCTCCGATCCCGATAACGACAACTGGATGACGAGGAGCGAAACCCTGTTCCGCGGCGTCGTTCTCCGTTGTAAGGATATCTGCGCTCCGGATATTGACATCGCGCTCAATGAACAGTTTCACGAGCGGAAGGGCGCCGACCTGACAGACCCCGCCGTATTCCGCAGGCATTTTGCCGCGCGTACTGCGGACGGGCAGCCGGCGGACGAAATGGTGACGCCGCAGCTGCGCGCCCTTGTGCGGAGGCTGGAGGAGTTTGCGAATAACGGCAAGGTGGGCGGCCTTATCCTGCGCGGCGGCGAACTGACGCTGGCGCTCAACACGGGCTATGTGTTTGCGAACGTCCCCAACGCGATTGACATGCGGGATATAGACGGAATACGCAAGTGGTTCGCGGCCTCGCTGACCGGCATGGCGGGACTGCTGGATATCCTGCGGAAGAGTCCGGCACTGACTGACACCGTCAGTCAGGCGTGAGGAGGTGGACGTTATGCCGCTTTGTATGGCAATTGTTCTTCTCGTGCTGGCAGTGACGGGGATCGTCCTGAGCTGCAGGCTCATCCCGAGGAGCAGCAAAGCCCGCACGCCGTGCGTGCTGATCTGTGTGCTGCTGGCGCTGGTCTGCGCTGCGTATACAGGGCTGACGCTACTGTTTGTGGACGCGGTCAGCAATCAGCCGCCAACATTATAAAAATCAGCCCTCGCCGCTGAATCGCCGCGGCGGGGGCTGTGTGCTTATTGCGCGTCGGTTCAGTTCCCGAAAATGCGTTCGATCTCCGCGTTCGTGTAGTCCGTGAGCGCGGGGAAATCCATATATGGCCGGTACTGCAGTTCAAGCTCGTCGTGCAGCGCCTTTGCGCGGCTCAGCTTCTCGACAGCAAGATCGAGCAGCTTGCCGCGGAGCGATGCGACGGCCCTTGCTTCGGCCGCATGGCCGGAGCGCGGCGAGCAGGTGAGCATGGAATCCAGCCTTATGTGCCGCGCGGAGCCGGTGCCGTATGAGCCGTCGAAGAACGCGATATCGGCGGCGGGGAGCATCACGGCGTCAATGCGTTCTGGGTGCAGCGGCGACATGGAGAGCACGCGGCACAGGCCGCGCCGCTCGGCCTCCCGGCGCACAAGCTCCAGCGCGGGAGCGCCCCCGCCGTGGCTGCTCGTGAATTCGTATGTCTCGCCGTAACCGGCCAGCGTGTCGGCAAGCGACAACAGCCCGCGGCAGCTTATGGCGCGCAGGAACACGCGCCGCTCATATGGCGCGCTGTCCGTGGGGCAGCGGCGGAGAATCATATCAAGCCGCTTTTCGAGCGGGGCGAGATCGAAGCCGCCGCGGACTTCGCACTTTCCTGCCGCCGCGATATGCTCGTAGCCTTCTGCGTACAGCGCCTTATAGGCCGGAGTTATCCGCCGTATCGTCACCTGATTTTCTGATGAAAACGGCGTGCGGCAGAAGCGGCCAAGGTTTACATAATCTCCGGTAACGCCGAATATCGTCGGGTCTAGAGCGTGGGGAGCCGTGCCGTCGACCCACGCCTCGTTCAGCGCGGGGATATACACGCCGTCGAGCGAGTCGGGATCGCCGGAGCAGAGCACGTATTCAACGTCCATGCCGCGCCGCTCGGCCTCGGAGCCTATGGCGCGCATGAAGCCGGATTTGCCCGTGCCGGGGCCGCCCTTGATTATGTGCAGGAATCCGCTGCGCGGCGGGAAGCCGCCGTATAGCGAGTAAAAGCCCTGAGCCGAATTTGCGCCGAGAAAATATGTGCTTGTCATAATGCCACCTCTGTAAATAAAAATACAGTATTATATATGCGTATTTTTACCGGATTGACACATGATTACGCCTATAATATAATAATGCGAAAATAATAAAACGGAGAGATATGATGTTCAAATATATTCTGTTCGATTTTGACGGCACGGTGTTCGACACCGTAGAGGGCATAACGAAGTCCGTCCGCTACGCGATAAACCTGCGCGGCATGGACGCGGAGCTGGATTCCCTGCGCTGCTTTGCGGGGCCTCCGCTGGTGGATATGTTCATGGAGCACTTCGGCTTCACGCAGGCGGAGGCGGAGCAGGCTACCGCGGATTTCCGCGTCCGCTATGAGCCGACCGGATTGCACGAATGCTGCGTTTTTCCAGGCGTCGCGGAGCTGCTGACGGCGCTGCGGGCGCACGGCCTTGTAACTGCCGTCGCAACCTCCAAGCCCGAAAAGCTGGCGCGCAAGCTGCTGGAGGAGAATAACATGCTCGGCCTGTTCGATGCCATCTGCGGCAGCCGCCCGAACGGGAACAACAGTGAGAAGTGGCAGATAGTCAGTAGCGTCATGGAGTCGCTGGGCGCGGTGCCGGAGGAAACGGTGCTTGTCGGCGACACGAAGTATGACGTTCTCGGCGCGCACCGCTGCGGGATAAAGTGCATCGGCGTGGAGTACGGCTATGCCGCCCCAGGCGAGCTTGCCGCCGCCGGAGCGGACTATATCTTACCGGATATCCCGGCACTTGAGGGCTTCCTGATAGGATGAAAGGACACCTGCCGCGCATTTGCGAATAAGAACCAAAACAGCCTGATTTCATATGAAATCGGGCTGTTTTATATATCTATTATTACCGTCTGCACGCCATGACGGCGGGCGTACAGGATCGTGTTCATCGTGCCGCCGGGGCGCCCGTCGAAGCAGGCGAGCAGCACGGTGGAGGAATCGACCATGTATTTGTTCCGTGCCTGCATACAGTCCGGCGTGTAGCCGTGCTGCAATATGCTCACCTCGTCGCACTCGGCGAGCATCGAGTCGTACAGCGCCCGCTGTGCGGCGTTCCAGCGGTCGGCCTGCGAGGCGCAGGGGATCGCGGCCTCAAGCGTCACATCGTGGTACCGGCGGCGCAGCGCGATGACGGCGGCGGCAAAATACATGTCGCAGCCCAGCGCCATACCGCAGATGAAGTGGCGGCAGCCGGTCTCATATATCCCGTCGAGTCGGGCGGCTATTTCGTTTTTCAGCGCGGCGCAGCGTGGATCGTCCTCGTTCGCCCCCCATGGGAGCTTTGCAGGGCGGTGTCCGGTAAAGCAGCAGCATTTTTCCCGTTTGTGCATCTTGCCACCTCGGTTCGGAATGGTATAAGTTTATAATAAACCCAAAACTTCATATTGACAATAGTAATTGTGCGTGCTATATTGTGCATGAAATCTTCAGGGCAGGGTGAAATTCCCGACCGGCGGTAAAGTCCGCGAGCCGAAAGGCATGATCCGGTGCAACTCCGGAACCGACAGTAAAGTCTGGATGAAAGAAGAAATATATTCCGAGCCGTTTATGGCTCGGGGTACACTTTCAATTTTATCCGTCCTGCCTGCCCGTGGAGTTGTCCACGGGAATTTTTTTATTTCAGGAGGAAAGCAAACTATGGAAACCCTAAAATTCGTTCTCGTCTGTGCCGCGGTGTTCGCGGGGATCATCCTCGTCGCGTGGCTGTGTGAAAAGCGCCTCACGCACGACCGGAAGCTCTTTTCCAGCACCCATTACATCAGCTACACCGCCGTATTCGCAAGCATGGCGGGCGTGCTAATGCTGGTCGAGCTGCCGCTGTTCTTCGCCCCGTCGTTCTATAAGCTCGACATCAGCGAGCTGCCCATCCTCATCTGCACATTCTATCTCGGCCCCGTGGCCGGAGTCGTCGCGGAGCTGGTGAAGGTTCTCGTGAAGCTCATCATCAAGGGCACGACGACCGCCTACGTCGGCGACTTTGCAAACTTCGTCGTCGGCTGCTCTTTTGTGCTTCCGGCCAGCATCGTCTACCACGCGAAGCCCGGCAAGAAGTCCGCGCTCGTCGGCATGGCCGTCGGCACTCTGATCATGACCGTGTTCGGCAGCGCTTTCAACGCGATATATCTTCTGCCGAAGTTTGCCGAGATGTTCGGCATGCCGCTCGACGCCATCGTCGGCATGGGCACGCAGGTCAACTCCGCGATAAACAGCGTCTCCACGCTCGTGCTGTTCGCGGTCGTGCCTTTCAACCTGCTCAAGGGCGTTATCGTCTCGGCACTCACGTTCCTGCTCTATAAGCGCATCTCTCCGATACTGCACAAAAACGACGAAAAGATGCTCAAGCGGCGGGAAAAACGCGCTTCAGCCGCAGACAGCTCAGCGAAAAGTTGAATATCTCGCTGAAGTATATCACCCCGATATACGCCGCCAGCGCATAGACCGGCAGCAGCCGCCACACAAGCAGAAGCCCCAACAGGGCTTCTGCTATATTTATCCCCATGCTCCACACCTGCTGCCCCAGCCCCTTGAGACAGCCGTCAACGGTCATGTCCGTGTACATCACTGGGATGAGCGGCGCGAGTATGCGAATATATCGCCCAGCCTCGGCGCTGCTGTATATCACAAGGCCGAGCTTATCCGAGAATACGAACATGAACAGCGCCGCCCCGCCGGAAAACAGCAGGCTCATTTTTAAAAGCGAGTGTATCGCCCGCGCGATACCAGCGTTGTCGCGCTGCACCTGTGCCTCCGTCAGCTCCGGCACGATAAGCTCCGCCATCGCCGACATCAGGCAGGCCGGAAAGCCGAGTATCGGCAGCACCATTCCCTGAATGATTCCGTAGCCCGCAAGGGCGCGGTCGGCGGAGAAGCCCGCGGCGCGCAGTCCGCGCGGGACGAGCAGATGCTGCATCGTGTTCAGGGCGCTGCGCGCATAGGCCGAGGCCGCGAGCGGCAGCGCGATCTTTAGCATGCGTCCGGTCAGGTGAGAATTGTTCGTCTCCGCGTCGTAATAGCTGCGCCGGTCGGCAAGGTAGAATATCAGCATCAGAGCAGTGGACAGAACGTCCGCCAGCAGCCGCCCGAAGGTCACGGCGGCGCAGCTCTGCTCGATCTCACCGTCGGGCACCGCGCGCAGAAAATACGCGACCAGCGCGATGCCTGCAAGCTGCTCGGCGAAATGGATGAACGTCGGCTTCCAGACCCGCCCGCAGGCCGTGAAGTAGCCGGAAAACGCGGCGCACAGCGAGATGCACGGCATCCCGAGCGCCGAAATGCGCAGCGAGCGGACAGTCCGCGCGTCGCCGATGCAGAGAAAGCCCACCGGCTCTGCCAGCAGCCACAGCACCAGCCCCGACGCCAAGCCGAAGAACAGCGCGTAGGCCACGCAGCGCAGCATCGCGCCGCGCACGCCGCCGGGATTTTCGCGCCCCAGCTCCTCGGATATCAGCCGCGTCGCGGCGAAGCGTATGCCGGAGATGGCGACCGTGGCGCATAGGAAGCTCACCGACAGCACAAGCTGATATAGCCCGATCCCAGCCTCGCCTATGCGCCCGACGAGCCATACCTGAAACGCCATCCCGATACAGCTCATCAGCAGCGACGAGCCGGTCAGCAGCGCGGTATTCACGATGAGTCTGCGTTTGCGTATCATGGAGACCTCCGGAATCAGTATTTGTATAAAGTCTATGCGGAGCTGTGGGCAATACTTGCCTATGCTCCGCATTTATGCTATACTGAAACCGGAAAGCGGGGGAGAAGCATGGAAGCGAAGTTCAGATGCGACAGCGCATATACCAGGGAGCTGATACAGGAGTTTTACGAATACTGCTGCTTCAGACGGCCGAGGTATATTGTGTATCACATTATATTTGCGCTGGCGCTGGCCTTCTGGTTGTATGTGCGCCTCAGCGGCGGGACAATAAGCTATTTCATCCCGATAGCCGTTCTCGTCTATTACGGGCTGATGCTCTGTTACTACTACGCGTCCGTGAACCTCTTTATGAAGCGCAGCCGCGAGCTCACGAAAAGCGGCGTGATGCAGATGAAGATGGCCGCTTATTCTGACCGTATGGAGTTTTTCAACGGCTCCGGTGAGCCTGTTGAGCTCGGCTACGACGAGGTGAAGAGCGTGTTCTGCACCAAGAACCTCATCGCCGTGCGCTCAAGAGCCAGTCTCGTGTATATGATCCAGAAGTCCGGCTTCACGCTCGGCACGGCGGATGGATTCCTTGATTTTCTGCGCGAAAAGGGACTGTATAAAAAACACTGATCAGGAAACCGCGCAGTATCGCTGCGCGGTTTTTTCGTATACATTAATTAAAATACTTGTAATATGCGGGGGAGGAGTGGTAAAATATTTTCTCATAAAAAAGAAGGAGCACAAGCAAAATGAGAGATAGAAGCAAGATTCTTATTATCATAGCAGCAGTTATCCTGTGTGCCGCGATGCTGAGCGCCTGCGGTGCGGCGCCGCAGAATGAAGCCACGGCGGCAGAGCCCGCCGCCGTCCCGTCAAGCACGGTCGAGCCGACGCCTGAACCCGAACCGGAGCTGCCGGCGGGCTGCGCCGTCACGGTGGACGGAATGGGGCTGAGCGGCAGCGTTGTGAGCGATGGTGTGACCTACGTCAGCGCCGCTGAATTCTTCGGCGCGCTTGACCTTGAGTATTCTGCCGACGGCGGCGCGCTGAATTTCGTGTGGCGCACGGTGGAAATGAGCGTCGGCGGCGACGGAATGCAGCTCCTGACTTACCGCGGAGAGACCTATGTTCCGGTGAACGAGCTGTGCGGCGAGATGGGAATATCGCTGCTGGTGGATGACGAGTACGATCATCTGTACTGCACTCCCGCCGCCGGAGACTGGATCCTGCCGGAGGGGTACAGTGTTCCGGTGCTAATGTACCACTACGTCACGGACGATGTTGCCTCGCTGGGTACGCAGAAGGCGCTGGCGGTCAGCCCGGAGACGATGGAAGCTCATCTCAAGTATCTTGTGGACAACGGCTATGACCCGATATGGTTTGAGGATCTTGAGCATGTCGATGAGTATGACAAGCCCGTTATCCTGACCTTTGACAACGGACATGAGGATAACTATTCTGAGCTTTTCCCGCTGCTGAAAAAGTATAATGTCAAAGCAACGTCATTCGTCGTTACAGACTTTATGAATTACGTTGACATTTGCATGAACAGCGAACAGGTTGCAGAGCTGGCGCAGTCCGGGCTTGTGTCGATACAGAGCCATACGGTCACGCATCCGAGACTCGACATGTCCACGGCGGAGTCTCAGGAAGAGGAGATGCGGCAGTCCAAGCTGGAGCTGACGCGCGTCACCGGCAAGGAGCCGTTCGTGCTGAGCTATCCATACGGCAAATGCAGCATCGACACGAGGCCCCTCATGGGCGAGTATTACCGCTTCGGTGTGAAGATGAGCGGCAGGGTGTATGTTACCGGGGATGATCCGGTGCTGATATATCGTTATTACGTCCCGCGCGGACTTGGAGTTGAAGCCTTCGCCCAGATGGCTTCCGGAAAGGGTTAAAAATTTTTAGGAGGTGCTTAGAATGATAATCACATTGGGCAGACAGCATGGCAGCAACGGGCACGACATCGCGCGCGCTCTTGCGAAGGAGCTTGACTACAGGTGCTTCGACAAGGAGATAGTTGAGGAAGCGGCCGAAAACTCGCACTTCAGCAAGGAGATATTCGATTCCTACGATGAGAAGCGTGTGAACGCCTACATAGTTCCCGTGCCGCATTACGTCGGAATGAACGAGGGCTTCCGCCTCAATATGCAGGTAGCCACGGCGCAGTTTGACGTCATGCGCTCGCTCGCCGAGAAGGGGAACTGCATCTTCGTGGGCCGCTGCGCGGACTATATCCTGCGCAACCGCGACGATGTTGTGCGCGTGTTCATCATGGGCGACATGCCGACCCGCATCAAGACCATCATGGCGCGCAAAAATCTCAGCGAGGATCAGGCGAAGAAGCTGATAAAGGAAGTCGATAAGGATCGCTCCAGCTATTATCGCTATTATACCGATCAGATCTGGGGCGAGGCGGAGAACTATGACCTCTGCATCGACAGCGGCCGTATCGGCGTACAGGGCGTGGTGGATGTCATCAAGGCCTACATCGCCGCGAGAAAGTAAGCGATAAGAAAAAGATATAAAGTTATACCCCGAACCCTCCGGCGCAGCCGGAGGGTTCGGGGTATTGTTCACAGAAAAAAACACTTGCTTATATGCAAGTGCTTTTTTCTGGTGGGGGAAGGTGGATTCGAACCACCGAAGGCATTGCCAGCAGATTTACAGTCTGTCCCCTTTGGCCACTCGGGAATTCCCCCATATGCAATTTTGTCAGAAGGTGGAGCTGGTAGACGGACTCGAACCCCCGACCTGCTGATTACAAATCAGCTGCTCTACCAACTGAGCTATACCAGCACAACACCGGCCTATGTATCATAGCAAAACGGACTATGTTTGTCAACAAAAATTTTCGGAAAATTCAATGTTTTTGGAGGGAGAACATGCAACTGATCGAATTGGCGGCGCAGTACCGCGCCACGGGCAACGCGCTGCGTGCGCGCGCGGCCACCTTGCGTCTGGAGCTGGCGGCCATGCCGCGTGCCGGCCGCGCCCGGCGCGATCTGGAGGCGCGCATCGCGCGCCTGGAGCAGATGGCGGGCGAGACTCTGTGCACGGCGAGCTATCTCGCGCATTATTATGACCGCAGCTGACCGCGCCGGCCGTCGGGCGGGCCCGGTTTGCGTTCCGGCGGCAGATGTGGTATACTGACGGCATGAAACGCTTACATAAAAAACTCGATTTTCCATTCCGCCGCGCGCTGGCCGTGCTGCTGGCCGCGGCGATGACGTTCGCGCTCACGGGCTGTTCCGTGCGCGAGCTGCACATCGGCCAGGTCGAGGTGAACACCGGCGCCGGCACGGCGTGGATCACCCCGGCCAGAGGTGTGGACAGGTTCGACATTCCGGCGGCCGATTTTTCCGCCGGGGCGGACGGCAGCGTGACCTACACCGGCACGGCCTACCGCGTGCTGCAGGGCATCGACGTGTCCACGTTCCAGCAGGACATCGACTGGCAGGCCGTCGCGGATTCCGGCATCGCCTTCGCGGTCATCCGCGCGGGCTACCGGGGCTACGGCAAGGGCGGCATCGTCGAAGACGACCGCTTCCGCCAGAACGTGGCCGGGGCGTGCGCGGCGGGGCTGCGCGTGGGGCTGTACTTCTTCTCGCAGGCGGTCACGCCCGAGGAGGCGGCCGAGGAGGCGCAGTGGCTCGTGGACGCGGCGCGCGATTACAAGATCGACATGCCGCTCGTGTTCGACTGGGAGAACATCGACCAGAGCACCGTCGCCGCCGGCGATACGGTGCGCACGGCGGAGATGACCGGCGAGGACGTCACGGCCTGCGCCGCCGCGTTCTGCGAGACGGTCACGGCCGCGGGCTACGACGCCGCCGTCTACGGCAACCGCTGGCAGGGGTACTATGACTACGACTTTGCACAGCTCAAAGACTACGCCTTCTGGGTGAGCGCGCCGGGCACGGCGGACGATTTTTACTACGCGCACGATTTCTGGCAGTACAGCTATGACGGCACGGTGCCGGGCGTCTCCGGCAGCGTGGACCGTGACCTGTGGTTCGTGCCGATCACGACCTGAGGAGGCGCGCGATGAAAAAACGACTTTTGACCCTGCTGCTCGCGCTGGCGCTCGCGGTGTCGCTGGCGCTGCCGGCCGCCGCCGCACAGACGCCGGTGGAGGTGTCGAGCGCGCTGGAGCTGGCGCAGGCGATGGCCGAGCCAGTGCCGGCGCGCGGCCGATTCCGCTCCCGCGCCGCCGCGGCCGAGCCCACGCGCGTGGTCGCCTTCGCGCCCGCGCTCGCGGACGGGTACGGCGCGGACCGCGTGCTGCATCTGGCGGCGTGGCAGGAGTACGTGCTCGAATTTTCCGACGCGGCGGCGGCGCAGCGCGCGCTCGCGCGCCTGCGCTCCGACCCCGATGTGACGGACTGCTTTCTCGATGAGGCGGTCACGGCGGACGACACGCTCGCCGGCCTCTGGGACGAGACGGCCAGCCGCTCCTGGGGCGGGCACGAAATGGGCCTCACGACGCTGCGCCATCAGGCGGACGTGCTCCTGCCGGCCGGCCGCCGCGCGACGGTCGCCGTCATCGACACGGGCGCGGAGGTCTCGCACCCGCTGCTCGCGGGGCGCGTGTCGGCCCGCAGCTATGACTTTGCCGACAACACGGCCGACGTGACGGACGTCAACGGCCACGGCACGGCCACGGCCGGGCTCGTCGCCGACCTCACGCCCGACGAGGTGGACGTGATGGTCCTGCGTGTGTACGGCGACGACAACCTCTCGAAGCCGTCGCGCGTGCTCACGGCGCTCGAGTACGCGCTGGAAAACGGCGCGACCGTCGTCAACATGAGCATCGGCTGGCCGAACGCCATCGAAAAGGGCTACTCCTTTTTAAATAGTGTCCTCGCGCAGGCGTATGCCGCGGGCGTCGTCGTCGTCGCGGCGGCGGGGAACCTCAGCCAGAGCAACCCCACCGCGAACGCGGACGATGTCTATCCCGCCAATCAGGCGCAGGTGCTCACGGTCTCGGCCGTGGACCGCAGCCGGACGTTTGACGATACCTATTCGGCCTCCGGCGCGTCGGTCGATCTGTGCGCGCCGGGCACGGGTGTCGCGGTCGCGGCGCTCTCCGGCGGCATGACGGTGCGCAGCGGCACATCGTTTGCTGCGCCCCATGTCGCGGCGGCGGCGGCCTGCGTGCAGCTCGCGCAGCCGGGCGCTACGGCCGCGCGCGTGCGCCGGACGCTCTGCGACTATGCCGAGGATCTCGGCGCGCCCGGCCGCGACGATCAGTACGGCAACGGGTTTCCGGTGCTCACGCAGTGCTTTCACGACCGGCTGTGTCCGGGGCGGCGCTTTGCGGACATGCCGGACGCGGACGCCTGGTCGCACGCCGGGCTGGACTACTGCATCGCGGCGGGACTGATGCACGGCATGACGCCCGTCACCGTCGCGCCGGAGGCGCTTGCCACCCGCGCGCAGGTCGTGCAGCTGCTCTGGGCGGCGGCGGGCAGCCCGAAAACCACCGGCACGCTGCCGTTCACGGATGTGGCGCCCGGCGCGTGGTATTATGACGCGGTGCACTGGGCGTATCGGACGGGGCTCGTGTCCGGTACATCGCCCACGACGTTTACCCCCGACGCCGCCATCACGCGGCAGGACTTCACGGTCATCCTCTACGCGCAGGCCGGCCGCCCGGCCATGATCGGCACTGCGCTCGCGGCCTTCCCGGACGTGGGCCAGGTCGCGGGCTATGCCTACGCCGCGCTCACCTGGGCGGTCGAGCAGGGGCTGATCGGCGGCGTCGGCACGCCGTCCGGCCCGCAGCTCGCGCCGCGCGGCTATGCCACCCGCGCCCAGGTCGCAAAGATCCTCATGGGCTACTATGACAAATAAAAATGACAGCAAAACCCCGCCCCCGCTTCCGGTTCGGAAGCGGGGGCGGGGTTTGCTATGATCAGCGGGCCGCAGCCCCTCCAACGAGCGCCCGGCGCAGCGGGGCTCGTTTGCCCACGCTTATTCCTCCGGCGCGGGCTCCTCGGTCACTTCGACCTCGATGTCCTCCGGCTCGACGACCTCGGCGTCGACGGTGTGCAGATCCGGCGCGGGGCGGTACTCCTTAGCGGCGGCGCGCAGCTCGTCCATCTGCGCCTCCAGCTCGGCGACGCGCGCGTTGGCGTCCGTCACCTGCTGGCAGAGCTCGGCGAGGAAGGCGTCGGCCGTGTCGCGGTAGTTTTCGTAGTACAGGCGGCCGATCTCGGTGTACGTGCGCTTGACGCGCTCGAGCTCGGCGTTGCAGTCCACGGTCATGCGCGTCATGCGCGAGGCGTACTTGGCGCGGTCGCCCACGGCGTGGGCAGCGCCGGCGACCTTGTCGCGCATCTCGTCGCTGACGACCTTGTTGGCGGCATTGGTCACGGTCTCACCGGCCTTGCCGGCCGCGTCGACGACCTTGTTCTTCAGGCTGTTGAGCATGTCATGGTAATCTTTCATGGATAAAAACCTCCTTGCAAGTAAATACGATGGGATGCTTTATGCGTCCGGCTGCCCGCCAGTGCCGCGGTCGACATAGCGCGGCGGGTGGCGGAGCTTGCCGGTGTAAAACAGCGCGAGCACGACGGCAGCGGCGGCCGCCGACACCCCGGCCAGCAGCTGGCTGACGCGGATGCCCGTGCCGGCGATGTACAGACTGTCGGTGCGCAGGCCCTCGATGAGCGCGCGGCCGATGCCGTACCACACGGCGTAGAGCAAAATGAGCTCGCCGTCAAACTTCCGCTCGTGTCGTCGAAACCAGAAGTGCAGCAGCAGAAAGCCCACGAAGTTCCACAGGCTCTCGTAGAGAAACGTCGGATGTACGTACACGGTCTCCCGGCCGGGGAGCGTGAGCCCCATGCGGGAGAAGGCCGTGGTCTCGCGGCCGAAGGCTTCGCGGTTGATGAAGTTGCCCCAGCGGCCGATGCACTGCCCGATGAGCAGGCCGGGCGCGCACACGTCCGCCATCGCGCCGAAGGGGATCTTTTTCTTCCTGCACCAGATGATGCCGGTCAGCAGCCCCGCGATCACGCCGCCGTAGATGGCGAGCCCGCCCTCCCAGATCTTGAGCGCGTCGATGGGGTGGCCGCGGTAGTCGCTCCACTGGAAGATGACGTAGTACAGCCGCGCGCCGATGATGGCCAGCGGGATCATCCAGATGAGAAAGTCATAGAGCGTGTCCGGCTCGATGCCGCAGCGGCGGCAGTGCCGCGCGCAGTAGAGCATCGCCAGAATGAAGCCCACGGCGATGATCACGCCGTACCAGTAAAACGTGCGGCCGAAGAGCGTGAACGACGCGCTGGGGTCGATGCTCCAGCTACCGAGCAGGGGAAAGCTGATGGCGGCGTCACGCATCATCGTCGGCATCATCCTCGCCTCCCTTCGGGGCAACGACCGAGAGCGCCAGGCGCTCGGGCGCGAGTGTCTCGGTCAGCCACTTGGCGCACTCCGCTGCCGTGATCTCGCCGAGCAGCGGGAAGGCGTCCATGTGCTCGTACCCGCCGAAGAGCCCGTCTGCCATGGCGATGCACACATCGTCGAACCGGTCGAGCCCGCGCAGCCAGCCGCCGTACACGGCGCGGCGCGCCCGCTCGAAGGCCGGGCCGTCAAAGCCGTCACGCGCGATCTGCGCGACGGTCTCGCTCACGCGCGCGCACACGGCGTCGGGGCCTTTGCTCTCGCCGCCGAGCACGGCCATGGCGATCGGGCCGCAGTATTCCGCATTGCAGCCAAAGTCGTCGCCGAGCAGCCCCGCACGGTAAAGATCGTTGTAAAACGCCGTCGCCTCGCCGAAGGCGGCCTGCAGCGCGAGCTCCGCCGTGAGCGTCTGGCGCAGGCGGGCCTCGCCCTTTTCCGCCGGGCGGAACTTCGCGCCCAGCAGCATCTGCGGCGCGGACACCGCGAGCTCCACGCGCATGCGCGCCTGCGCCGGCGTCATGTCCTCCGGTGTGCCGTGGTCGGCAGCCGGGACGGGAGAGAGGTCCGGCGGCAGGATCTCCGCCGCGATGGCGGCCACGCGCTCGGGCGCTTCCTGACACACGGCGCACAGCACCATGTTCGACGGCGCGTAAAACGCGCGGTGGCAGGTATAGAGCGTCTCAGGCGTGATCTGCGCGATGCTCTCGACCGTGCCGGCCACGGCGTCGCGCGCCCCGTCGCGCGCAAGCAGGCAGCGCATGAGGTCGCGCCACACGGCGCGGTCGGGGTCGTCCTCGCCCATGCGGATCTCCTGAGCGATGATGCCCTGCTCCTTGGCCACGCTCGCGTCGGTGAAATACGGCGTCGAGACAAAGCGCAGCAGCGTGCGCAGGTTATCCTCGAACCGGTCCGTGCAGGAAAAATAATAGGCCGTCATGTTCGTGGACGTGAAGGCGTTCGGGTCTGCGCCGTTTTCGCTCAGCGTCAGCAGCGCGTCCGACCCGTCGGGCATGTCAAAGAGCTTGTGCTCGAGATAGTGCGCCACGCCGGCGGGCGTGTCCGTCCACGTGTCACCCACGCGAAAGCGCCGGTCCGCCCCGCCGTAGCAGGTGGCAAACACGGCGTAGCTGCGCTGAAAGTCGGGCTTACACAGCACGCGCACGCGCAGGCCGTTCGGCAGCGTCGCCGCCCAGACGTTTTCGGGTCGTTCATTCGTCATCGGCAGTCTCCTCCGTTCCCTTGAGCAGATACACACAGTCGCACACGACGCCGGCGGCGATGTCCGTCACGTCCGTGCGCGTGACCTCTTCCACGAGCGCGGCCATCTCGGCCGGGTCGATGTCCAGCCCCTGCACCGTGCGGTTGAGCCAGTACCACGCCAGCGCGTCGGGCGCGTCGGCCGTGGCGCGCAGGTCGCTGGCCACGCTGCGGATGGCGGAGCGAAGCTCGCCGTCCGTAAAGTCGCCGGTGCGCACGGCGTCGAGCTGCGCCGTGATCTCGGCGAGCGCGCGCTCGTAGTTTTTCACGTCGATGCCGCTCGTCACGGTCAGCAGGCCCTTGTGCGTGCTCAGGCGCGAGCCGACGTAGTAGCACAGGCTGAGCTTCTCGCGCACGTTCAAAAAAAGCTTGGACGTGACGCAGCCGCCGTAGAGGGCGTTAAAGACGAACAGCGCCGGGATGTCCGGCTCGGTCATGCACGCGCCGAGGCGGTAGCCCACGGCGAGCTGCCCCTGCGCGACCGGGAGCGTCTCGGTCACATAGCGCGGCTCGGCTTCGAGCGCGTTCATGCGGATGTCCGTGCCGATGTCCTCGTCGATCTCGCCGCGCGGCATCGTCGAGAGCACGTCCGTGAGGATGCGCGCGACGCGCCCGCCCTCGAGCGAGCCGCAGTAGAAGATCTCCACGGGGCTCGTCGAGAGCACGTCGTGGTAGCGCATCGTGAGCTTGCGGTAGTGGATGCGCTCGGCGTCCGCCTCTTCGCCGAGGCGGGGCACGGCGTAGTCCTCGCAGCAGCACATGTGCGCGTACAGCCGCTCGATGGCGTAGGCGCGCTTGTTGTTCATGCCGGCGCGGATGCGCTCGAGCAGCTTCTCACGCTCGCTGTCCACGATATCCGGCCGCAGCAGGCCGCCGCGCGTGTTCGGGTGCAGCAGCAGGTCTGCCACGTCGGCCGCGAGCCGGGGGAAGATCTCCTCGCCCACCGCGCCGTCGTCGGCAAACTCGGCCTCGAAGCCCACGGCCTGGATCTCGCCGAGCTTGCGCACGCTCGGCGTGATGCTCGCGCCGTAGAGGCGCTCGAGCTCGGCTGCGATCGTCTCCAGATCGGGCAGGCGCGTGCTGCCGCGCCGCAGCACATACGGCAGCACGGCCGTGCACGCCGCCGTAGAGCGCCGCAGCTGCGTCAGCAGGTTCACGCTCAGCCACGCGGTCTTGAACTTGTCCGTGCGCAGGGCGGTCAGCCACACGCCGGGGAGAATTTCCGTGCGGATGCGTTCCATAAGATACGCTCCTTTCGCCTATGGTGTGTCCATATTTTTTGAATACTTTATTATATCACGCCTTACCTATCTTGGGAATAGGGCTTCGGGCGCTTTTTGCCGATGCCGCCGCCGTCGTAGGGCGCATTGTCCACGGTTACGCCGTCGGGCCGCAGGCGGACGGTGTGCAGCAGACCCGCTCCGTCGCGCCAGCGCACGGTACACTCCGGCCAGCCGGCCGGCAGGTGCGGCTCGGGGTAGAGCACGCCGCCGCGCAGGTGCAGCCCCAGCAGATCTTCCGCCGCGATGCGCAGGTACCACCCCGCCGCGCCCGTGTACCACGTCCAGCCGGCGACGCCCGCGTTGTCCCCGCCCGCAATGTCGGTCGCGAGCACGTACGGCTCGCCCTCGTAGCGCGCGGGGTCGTGCGCCGCGGGCAGCACGGCGTGCAATATTTCTGCGCCCTCGGCCGTGCGGCCCGTGCGCAGCAGCGCCATGGCCAGCCACAGCGCGCCGTGGGTGTACTGCCCGCCGTTTTCGCGCAGGCCCGCGCCGTAGCTGCGCACGTAGCCCGTCTCGGGCGTGCGCCGCGTGATGGGCGGGTCGAACAGCCGCACCACGTTGTGCTCCCGGTCGAACAGGTGCTCCACCGCGCTCGTGAGCGCCGTGTGCACGCGGCCGGGGTCGGCGTGCGTGTCGAGGGCGGCAAACGCCTGCGCGATCGCGTCGATGCGGCACTCGCCGCACGCTTCCGAGCCGAGCGGCCGCCCGTCGTCATAGTACCCGCGCCGGTACCACGCGCCGTCCCACGCTCCCTCGGCCGCGCGCGTGCAGTGGTCGGCGGCGAGCGCGAGCTGTTCGGCCGCGTGCCCGCCCACGAGGGCGGCAAATTTTCGCGCCGTGATGGCAAAAAACCACGTCAGCCACACGCTCTCGCCCCGGCCCTGTGCGCCCACGCGGTCAAAGGCATCGTTCCAGTCACCGGTGCCGATCAGCAGCAGCCCGTGCGCCCCCGCGCCGCGCGCGAGCACACGCATCAGCGCCCGGCGGCAGTGCTCGAGCACCGTGCCGGTCTCCGCGCCCGCTTCGAGCGGCTGGTAGCGGTCGTGCTCGTTTTCCTCCAGCTCCTCGCCCGCGAGGAAGGGGTACTCGGCGCTTAAGATCTCGGCGTCGCCGGTCTTTTCCACGTACTCGCACACCGCCCACGGCAGCCACAGCAGGTCGTCCGAGATGCGGGTACGCACGCCGTGCTCGGGTCCCGTGCCCGCGTGCCACCAGTGGCACACGTCCCCGGCGGCGAACTGGTGCGCGCACGCGCGGCCGATCTGCTCGCGCGCAGGCGCGCTGTCGAGCAGCAGGAGGTTCACCGCGTCCTGCAGCTGGTCGCGGAAGCCGAACGCGCCGCCGTTCTGGTACAGGCTCGTGCGCGCCAGCAGCCGGCAGCACAGCGCCTGATACGCCGCCCAGCCGCCGAGATAGCGGTTCATGTCCGCGTCCGGCGTCGTCATCCACAGGCGCGACACCGCGCCCAGCCACCGCTCGCGCGTTGCGCGCAGCGCGTGCGCGGCCTCGTCCGGTTGCGTCAGGCGCAGGAGATTCGCGCGCGTGTCGCACCCGCAGACGATCACGCCCTGCCGGTCGATCACGCCCTCGAGCGCGAAGCAGGGGCTCAGCCCCGCACCGGCACGCGCGTCCATTTGCCCGCGCAGGAACGAAAACCGGTCGCACGTCCAGCCCGTGAGCGGCATGCCCGCCGCCGCGCAAAAGAGTTCGGGCGCGTCCGCGCGCACGTTTTCTGCCGTGAACAGCCCGTCGGCGTACGCCGTCACGACGGCGGGGGCGTCCGCGTCGCGCCCGGCGCAGACGAGGTCAGTGTGCCACGTGATGCGCGCGCGCCCCGCGCACTCGATGAGCAGCACGCGCGCGTCCGCGTCCTCGGGCACGAACGCCGTCACGCGCACGGACATGCCGTCCACGCTGCGCTCCCACGCCGCCCAGCCGAAGCCGTACTCCACCCGCGCCGCCCCGTCGTCGTCAAAGAGCGACACCGCGCCCGCGCGCGATGCCATGCGCAGCGTCTCCGTGCCGCGCAGCACCCACGGGTCGCACAGCCAGCGGTTGATGCGCCCGGTGTGCGCGTTGCGGTGCCACATGTGGCCCGTGCCCGCGTCCGTGGCGAGAAAGCCGAAGCGCCCGTTTGTCAGCACCTGGCTCCACGCGCGCGGCGGCAGCCCGGTGAAGGACACCGTGCCGTCGTCGTCCCAGCGCACGTCGCTGCCCGTGGACAGATACCGCCGGTCGCCCGGCGGGGGCGGCAGCGGCAGCGTGCAGCGCGTGCGCGCCATGCCGGGGCGGATGGCCGCGGCCGCCGCCACGGCGGGGAAGGCTTCCTCCGGCACGAGGTGCACGCCGCCGGGCG